>Ga0308159_1001239_pt1 | contig 39687 bp, 35 predicted proteins | sample PhyCR1_FD_201040 | JGI IMG/M metagenome (GOLD analysis project Ga0308159, IMG submission 201040) | Phyllosphere microbial communities from UC Gill Tract Community Farm, Albany, California, United States - DLSLC.R1 | ecosystem: Host-associated > Plants > Phyllosphere > Unclassified | place: USA... | reverse complement strand
ACAACCTGGAGTTCGCCCTGATGGCCGACGGCGTGCCGACCAAGGACGTCTACAAGGTGCTGGCCACCAAGGAAGGCGTGGACCGCGCCTTCAAGAAACTGGACCAGTTGAAACCCAACATCCAGTGGTGGGATGCGGGCGCCCTGCCGGCACAGTTCCTGGCCTCGGGTGACGTGGTCATGGCCAACGCCTACAACGGCCGCATCGATGCCGCCCAGCGCGAAGGCAAGAACCTCAAGGTGGTCTGGACCGGCAGCGTCTACACCCTGGATTACTGGGTGATCCCCAAGGGTTCGCCGAACAAGGCCCTGGCCGAGAAGTTCATCAGCTTCGCCAGCCAGCCCGAGAACCAGAAGGTCTATGCCAACAACATCGCTTACGGCCCCGTCAACAAGGGCGCCCTGAAGCTGCTGGACGCCAAGACCCTGGGCAACCTGCCGACCTCGCCGGCCAATGCCAAGGACGCCGTGCAACTGAGCCTGCAGTTCTGGACCGACCACGGCGAAGAGCTGGAGCAACGCTTCGCCGCCTGGATCGCGAAGTAAGAGGCCCCATGCAGCTGCGCGCTCCCACTCCCGTTCGTCCTGAGTAGCGGCGTAGCCGCGTATCGAAGGCGCCCGCCTCTGTGCGCCTTCGATACGGCCCTCGCAGGGCCTACTCAGTCCGAACGGGAGCGGGTATTGCAGCAGCAGTTGCATGCGTCCCGCAACGGCGCGCTGATTTCCAGGAACCGTTGTGTTGAAACTGCTGCCACCGGACTACCGAGACATGACCACCATCGCCACCCGCACCGCCGCCGCCATGCCCCTGGCCGAACCCGACCCGCAGCAACTCAAGCGTGAACTGCACGCCGCCCAGACCCGCAAGCGACTGGGTGCGCTGGCACTGATCGCACCCCTGGCGATCTTCCTGCTGCTGACCTTCGTGGCCCCCATCGTGGCGCTGCTGCAGCGCGCCGTGGAAAATCCCGAAGTCGCCGCTACCCTGCCACAGACGGTGGCGGTACTGTCGCGCTGGGACCGCAAGGCCGCCCTGCCCGACCAGGCTTACGCCGCCCTGGCCGAAGACTTGGCCCGCGCCAAGGAAGAGACCACCGCCGGCAACCTAGCGCGCCGCCTCAATATCGAAATCGCCGGCTCGCGCTCGCTGGTGATGGGTACCACCCGCGCCATGCCGCTGCGCGACGCCGACGGCAAGCCACTGGCACCGGCCGCCGCGCGCGAGGCCATCATCGCCCTCAATCCGCTCTGGGGCCAGCCGGACATCTGGCGCGTGATCGCCCAGAACGGCTCGGTCTATTCCCCCTATTACCTGCTGGCCTCGCTGGACCTGCGCCAGAACGTCTTTGGCGACATCGAAGCTGCCGCGCCCGAATCGGCCATCTACCGCACCATCTTCGGCCGCACCCTATGGATGAGCGCGGTGGTCACCCTGATCACGCTGCTGCTGGCCTATCCGCTGGCCTACTGGCTGTCCACCATGTCGGAGCGCCGCGCCAACCTGCTGATGATCCTGGTGCTGATCCCCTTCTGGACCTCGATCCTGGTGCGCGTGGCGGCCTGGATCGTGCTGCTGCAATCGGAAGGCCTGGTCAACAAGGCCCTGATGCTGGCCGGCCTGACGCAGTCACCGCTGGAACTGGTGTTCAACCGGGTCGGCGTGTATATCTCGATGACCCACATCCTCCTGCCCTTCATGATCCTGCCGCTCTACAGCGTCATGAAGTCGGTGCCGCCGACCTATCTGAAGGCGGCCGTGTCGCTGGGTAGTCACCCGTTCGCCGCATTCTGGCGCGTCTATGTGCCGCAGACCTATCCGGGCGTGGGCGCGGGCGTGCTGCTGGTATTCATCATGGCCGGTGGCTACTACATCACCCCGGCCCTGCTGGGCGGCCCCAACGAACAGATGGTGAGCTACTTCATCGCCTACTTCATCAATACCACCATCAACTGGGGCATGGCCTGCGCGCTGGGCGCCCTGCTGCTGGCCGCAACCCTGGTGCTGTACAGCGTCTACCGCCGCTTCGCCAAGGTCGACGTCGGCATCGGATGAGCTTGCACCGACCGACTGCCGCGCTGCCATCGATGAATCCAGGAAATCCGCCATGAACAAACCGCCTCTCTTCCCGCCCTATACCTCGTTCGTCGAACGGGTCTGGTACTTTGCCTCGCGCAGCTTCAACCTGCTGGTGTTGCTGTTCCTGGTGCTGCCCATTCTGGTGATGATCCCGCTGTCGTTTTCCGACAGCAGCTTCCTGATGTATCCCATCAAGGGGTTCTCGCTACGCTGGTATGAGAACCTGTTCACCTCGGACGACTGGATCCGCGCCGCCAGGAACAGCTTCATCGTCGCCCCGGCCGCCACCGTCATCGCCACCGTGCTGGGTACGCTGGCTGCGGTCGGCCTGAACAAGGCCGATTTCCGGGGCAAGGGCATCCTGATGGCGGTCCTGATTTCGCCCATGATCGTGCCGGTGGTGGTGGTGGGCGTGGGCGTGTACCTCTTCTTTGCCCGCATCGGCCTGGCCGACAGCTATCTCGGCCTGATCCTGGCGCACGCTGCACTGGGCGCGCCCTTCGTGGTGACCACCGTGCTGGCGACCCTGCAGGGCTTCAACCACAACCTGGTGCGCGCCAGCCTGAGCCTGGGCGCCAGCCCCTTGCGCACCTTCTTCCGCATCACCCTGCCGGTGATCGCACCGGGCCTGATCTCGGGCGCCCTGTTCGCCTTTGCAACTTCCTTCGATGAAGTGGTTCTTACCCTGTTTGTAGCCGGCCCCGAACAGGCCACCTTGCCGCGCCAGATGTTTGCCGGCATCAAGGACAACATCAGCCCGACCATCGCCGCGCTGGCGACGATCCTGATCCTGTTTTCGACCTGCCTGCTGCTGGCCCTGGAATGGCTGCGCGGGCGCAACAAGGCCGCAGCCCGCTTCTGACGCTGCGCCCATCCGGATACCTACATGGAAACCCAACGGAGACCCGACATGCTGCAACAACTCAAAGACCCTTCCCTGCTGCGCCAGCAAGCCTATGTCAACGGCGCCTGGTGCGACGCCGACAGCGGCGCCACCCATGAAGTCCACAACCCCGCCAATGGCAGCCTGCTGGGCCATGTGCCGATGATGGGCGCGACCGAGACGCGCCGCGCCATCGACGCCGCCAACGCTGCCTGGCCGGCCTGGAAGAAGAAGACCGCCAAGGAACGCAGCGTCATCCTGCGCCGCTGGTATGAACTGATGATGGCCAACGCCGACGACCTGGCCCTGATCATGACCGCCGAGCAAGGCAAGCCGCTGGCCGAGGCGCGGGGCGAAATCGGCTATGCCGCCTCCTTCATCGAATGGTTCGCCGAAGAAGGCAAGCGCACCTACGGCGACACCATCCCCTCGCCCTCCCCGAACAGCCGCATCGTCGTGGTCAAGGAAGCCATCGGCGTATGCGCGGCGATCACGCCGTGGAACTTCCCGGCGGCAATGATCACCCGCAAGGCCGGCCCGGCACTGGCCGCCGGCTGCCCGATGGTCTTGAAGCCGGCCGAAGCCACCCCCTTCTCGGCCCTGGCGCTGGCGGTCCTGGCCGAGCGCGCCGGTGTGCCGGCGGGCGTGTTCAGCGTCGTCACCGGCGCGGCCAAGGAGATCGGCGGAGAAATGACCTCCAACCCCATCGTGCGCAAGATCAGCTTCACCGGCTCCACCGGCGTGGGCAAGCTGCTGATGCAGCAGAGCGCATCGAGCATCAAGAAGCTCTCGCTGGAACTGGGCGGCAATGCGCCCTTCATCGTCTTCGACGATGCCGACCTGGATGCCGCCGTCGAAGGCGCCATCGCCTCCAAGTACCGCAATGCCGGCCAGACCTGCGTATGCGCCAACCGCATCTACGTGCAAGACGGCGTGTACGATGCCTTCGCCACCAAGCTGGTGGAAGCGGTCAGGAAGCTGAAGGTGGGTGATGGCATGGAGAACGGCGTGAACCAGGGCCCGCTGATCAACGAACAGGCCGTCAAGAAGGTCGAACAGCACGTTGCCGACGCCGTCGCCAAGGGCGCCCGCGTGCTGCTGGGCGGCAAGCGCCACGCGCTGGGCCATGGCTTCTTCGAGCCCACCGTGCTGGCCGACGTCACCCCGGCCATGCAGGTCGCTCGCGAAGAGACCTTCGGCCCCATGGCCCCGCTGTTCCGCTTCAAGACTGACGACGAAGCCGTGGCCCTCGCCAACGATACCGAATTCGGCCTGGCCAGCTATTTCTATTCACGCGACATCGGCCGCATCTGGCGCGTGGCCGAAGGCCTGGAATCGGGCATGGTGGGCATCAATACCGGGCTCATCTCCAATGAGGTCGCCCCCTTCGGCGGCGTCAAGCAATCCGGCCTGGGCCGAGAAGGGTCCCACTATGGGATCGATGATTATCTGGTGGTGAAGTATCTGTGCATGGGGGGCATCTGACGCCAGCCATCGCCGCTGGAAGCTAACGCTCCTGACCAGACCTCGCATCGGCTCTTAAAAACGCCGCACCGCTGTGCAAACAGCCGTGCGGCGTTGTCCATGATGGCGCAGGCGCACAAGCACGGCGCAGCCCGTTGCACGCATTTATCGCATAAGAAAACCGAATGTGAAAGATTCAAAAAGCTAATTTTTCTTATGAGCGCGGCAATCGTATAACTCCAGTTCCCCTTACCTCAACACCCACCACGGGAGACTGGACCATGCACACCGCCCCACCCCGGCACCAGCCGGTTCGCGCCTCACTGGCCGCCTTCGTCGGCACCATGATCGAATGGTATGACTTCTACATCTACGCCATGGCCTCGGCCCTGGTGTTCGGCAAGCTGTTCTTCCCGACCACCAATGGCTTCTACGGCACGCTGGCTTCCTTTGGCACCTTCGCCGTCGGCTTCCTGGCGCGACCGCTGGGCGGAGCGATATTCGGCTACGTCGGCGACCGCGTCGGTCGCAAGAAATCGCTGGTGATCACACTGCTGATGATGGGCTCGGTGACGATCCTGATCGGGCTGCTGCCGACCTATGCCAGCATCGGCATCTGGGCGCCGGTGGCACTGGTGGTCCTGCGCCTGATCCAGGGCATCGCAGTCGGCGGCGAATGGGGCGGGGCCGTGTTGATGGCGGCCGAACATTCGCCGGATCGCAGCCGGCGCACCTTCCTCGCCTCGTTCGCGCAACTGGGCAGCCCCGCCGGGCTGATCCTGGCCACGCTCATGTTCAAGCTGGTCAGCAGCCAGGACAATGCGGTCTTCCTCGACTGGGGCTGGCGCGTTCCCTTCCTGGTGAGCGCCCTGCTGCTGGCAGTGGGATTCGCCATCCGGCTGTCGGTGCAAGAGTCGCCCGACTTCCTGGCCGAACAGCAGCGCCGTGCCAGGGCACCGGCCGCGCGCGCCGAGCGCGCACCGCTGACCGAGGTACTGCGGGGCGCGCCCGGCCTGCTGGCGCTGGCCATCGGTGCCAATGTGCTGGGCATCGCCGGCTTCTACTTCACCAATACCTTCATGCTGGTGTACACCACGCAATACCTGCACCTGCAGCGGGCGCTGGTGTTGAATGGCTTGCTGGTGGTGTCGGTGATGCAGTTATTCATCACGCCGCTGGCGGCGCACCTGGCACGCGGTATCGGCAATCATCGTTTCCTGGTGGCGATGTCGGCGCTGTCGGTGATCTCGCCCTATGCCATGTTCTCGCTGGTGGACCAGGGTTCGCTGGCCAGCGTGACACTGGGCGTGGCAATCGCGGTGCTCTTCATCGGCGCCTACTATGCGGTCATCGCCGGCTTCGTCAGCGAGGCCTTCCCGACCCGCATCCGCTATACCGGCATTTCCATGGCCTATCAGGTTTCGGGCGCCATCTTCGGCGGGCTGACACCCTTGCTGGGCACCGTCCTCGCGGAAAAATTCCAGGGCCAGTGGTGGCCGCTGGCCCTGCTGTTCTCCGGTATCTCGCTGCTGTCGCTGCTGTGCGTACAGCGCCTGGGCCATGTACACCATGCCGCCCCGGAACGCGGTCTGCAGGTGCAGGAGGGCTGATGAAGACCTTCTACCATCCCGACCAGAAACTGCATCACCCCCAGAGCTATTACTCGCGCGGCAAGATGCGCGTACCGCAGGAGGTACCGCAACGGCTGGACGAACTGGCCGCGCTGGCCACCCGCCTGGGCTTTGCAGTACAGGCACCACCGGATGCCGGGGCGGCCGCCATCGGTGCGGTGCATGCGCTGGATTATCTGCAATTCCTGCAGGAGGCCCATGCGCAATGGATGGCCTTGCCCGACGACTGGGGCGATGAAGTGGTCTCCAACATCTTCGTGCGCGAGCCCAATCCCCTGCGCGGCGTGCTGGCCAAGGCGGCGCGTTACCTGGCCGACGGCAGCTGCCCGGTGGGGCCGCAGACCTGGCATGCGGCCTACTGGTCGGCGCAATGCGCCATCGCCGGCGCACAGGCGCTGCTGGCCGGTGAGCGGCGTGCCTATGCGCTGTGCCGCCCGCCGGGCCACCATGCGCGGCGCGATGCGGCCGGTGGCTTCTGCTATCTCAACAATGCCGCCATCGCCGCGCAGATGCTGAGCGAACGTCATCGGCGGGTGCTGGTGCTCGATACCGACATGCACCACGGCCAGGGCATCCAGGAAATCTTCTATGCCAGGCGTGACGTGATGTATGTCTCCATCCACGGTGATCCGGTGAATTTCTATCCGGTGGTGGCCGGCTTCGAGGAAGAGCGCGGCCAGGGCGAAGGCCTGGGTTACAACCTCAACCTGCCCATGCCCCATGGCTCGCCGGAGGCGGTCTTCTTCGACCGGCTGCAGCAGGCCTGCCGCGCCATCACCCTGTATCAGCCGGAGGTGCTGGTGCTGAGCCTGGGCTTCGACATCTTCGAGAAAGACCCGCAGGCCGTGGTCGGCGTGAGCGCGGCCGGCTTCGAACGGCTGGGGCGCGCGGTGGGCGCGCTGGGACTGCCCACGCTGGTAGTGCAGGAAGGCGGTTACCATATTGCCGGATTGCAGGACAATGCCGCGCGATTCTTCGCCGGACTGGAGCATCCCTGAATCGCCATTGCCGCTCCCCCAGCCCCCAACGCCAGAGCCCCCCATGCGCCACGACCCTGCCAGCCCCCGCCCGCTCCTGCCGCCGCTGTCCTCGGAACGCATGGACTGGAACCTCCTGCGCACCTTCATGTTCGTGGTCCAGGAGCGGGGCGTGGGGCGCGCCGCCGAGACCCTGTGCCTGAGCCAGCCTGCAGTCAGCCAGGCCCTGCGGCGACTGGAAGAGACCCTGGGCGGCGTGCTGCTGCACCGCCGCCATGGTGAATTCCGCCTCACGCCGCTGGGCGAGGAAATCTATGCGGTGGCGCGGGAGATGTATGGCATGGTGGCGCGCATCGATGGCGCCGCCGGGCATGCCGGCGAGGACGTGGCGGGCAGTCTGCGGCTGTTGCTGATGAGCCGGGTGCAGAGCGCGGCGTATGACGATTTCCTGGCGCGCTTCCATCGCCGCTATCCGCGTGTGGAGTTCCGTATCGATGTCATGCAGAGTGCCGCCATTCTCGACACTCTGGCCAAGGGCAGCAGCGGCCTGGGCCTGTGCCTGTGCCGCAAGCCGGTGGAAAAACTGGAGCGGCGCCTCTTCCTGCGGCATCGCTACGTACTGGTGTGCGGACGCCATCATCCTCTGTTCGCCCAGCGCAGCGTCAGCATGGCCGAACTGCTGGTGCAGAATTTCGTCTGCTTCGCCAGCGACCAGTTGGGCGACACGCTGTCCCCGTTGACCGTCTTCCGCGACCAGCAGGGCTTCACCGGCCACATTGCCGGCGCCTCGTCGCATGTGGAGGAAATCCGCCGCATGGTGGTGGCCGGCGTGGGCCTGAGTTTCCTGCCCGAGCACCTGATTGGCCAGGACGTGGCCGAGGGCCAGTTGAAGGTGCTCCCGCTGGACGGGCCGGTGGCCGAGATCGATGTCTTCCTGACCTGGCATGGGCAACGCAAGCTGTCGGCGCCGGAACAGGCTTTCCTGGCCTCGTTTGAGAGGTTCCTGCAGCGGGTGCCGCTAGAGGCCAGGACGGCAAGCTAGCTGAACAACGGATTGCCCCGCAAGCGCGCCACCGCCAGGTCGATGAAAGCCCGCACCTTGGCCGGTGAGTGCCGCCCTTCCGGGTAGAGCACGTGGATCGGCAGCGGTGGCTCTTCGAATTCGCGCAGCACGCGCTGCAAGCGGCCTTCCTTCAGATCGGCCGCAACCTGGTAGGCCAGCACCCGGGTCAGTGCCCAGCCCTTGCGGGCGGTGCTGATGGCGGCTTCGTTGGTGTTGGTCTGCAGGACGGCATCGATCAGCACGCGCTGGCCGTCGGCGAAGCGCCATTCCGGCGAGGCCCAGGCGCTGGTGGAGGTGACGATGCGATGCTGCTTGAGATCGGTAGGCGAGGCAGGTGTGCCGTGCTGGCGCAGGTAATCCGGCGCGGCGCAGATCACCTGGCTGACCGATCCCACCTGGATGGCCGTAAAGCCCGAATCGGGCAGATGGCCGATGCGTATGGCCACGTCCATGCCTTCATCGACGATGTTGACGGGGCGGTCGATGAAGAAGGTGCGCGCCCGCATGTCGGGATAGAGGTCCAGGTATTCGGTGACGATGGGCAGCACATGCATCTGCCCGAACATGAAGGAAGCGGTCACCGCCAGCGTGCCGGCGGGCCTGGCATGGTGGCCGGCGGCGGCGGCCTCGGCTTCGGCGATCTCGCCCAGGATGCGGCGGCAGTCTTCCAGGTAGCGCGCGCCGGCTTCGGTGGTCTTCACCGAGCGGGTGGTGCGGATCAGCAGGCGACCGCCGACCAGTTCTTCCAGCGCCGCCACGGTACGGGTCACCACCGGGGCGCTCAATTGCATCTGTCGCGCGGCCTTGGCGAAACTGGCCGTTTCCGCGACTTGTACGAAGATGCGCATCGCCAGCCAACGGTCCATGTGCTTCCCTTCCCTGGGTATCGAAGAAGCTCGCATTATGCCTGCTTCCGCCGGGCCAGAGGCAACCCGCATGGCGCGCATGATCCCGCCTACAGCGCCAGTTCGATGCGGCCACTCCCCGAGTCGGCCGGCTGCGCGGGAACGGCGCAGCACAGCAGCACTTCACCCTCGCCGACCTTGGCCTGGGGCGGCGTCGGGTAGGTGACGGCGCCGGCCAGCAGGCGGGTGCGGCAGGTACCGCAGTGGCCTTCGCGGCAGCTGAATTCCGGCTCCAGGCCGCGGGCCTCGGCCAGTTCCAGCAGGCTGCCGGTGCCGGGTGTCCAGCGCGCTTCCTTGAGGCTGTCCATGAAGAACACCGGCACCGCTTCGGTGGCAACCGGTACCGGGGCGGGTGCGGCTTGTGCTGCCTGTGAGGCTTGTGTCGTCTCGGTGGCAGCGCCGGTGCGGGTGAGCGATGCCGGGCCGAAGGCTTCGGCATGGATGCGTTCATCGCCGATGCCATAGCCGCGCAGGCCGTCGTAGAGCGATTGCATGAACGGTGACGGCCCGCACAGGTAGAACTCGTAATCGCCGAAGGGCAACGAGCGTGCCAGCAGGGCCATGTCGATGCGACCGGCGGCGTCGAAGTCGCGGCCTTCGATGGCATCGGTGGTGTCGCCCAGCACGCGCACCACCTTGATGGCACCTTTGGCGGCGGCCACCAGTTGCGCCAGTTCGGCGTCGAATGCGCGCTCATTTTTGCTGCGTGCAGCGTAGAACAGCGTGGCCGGGCGCATGCGCTGCGTGCGCAAACCTTCATACACCATGTGACGCAGCATCGCGATCATGGGCGTGATGCCCACGCCACCGGCCAACAGGACCACCGGCCGGGAGGATGTTTCATCCAGCATGAAATCGCCGGCCGGCGCCCGCACTTCAATATGGTCACCTTCCTGCAATTGCGCATGAAGATGCTGGGATACCTGGCCATCACGCTTGACGCTGATGCGGTAATGCGCATCCGACGGTGCCGAGGACAAGGTATAGGTGCGGATCAGCGGCTTGTCGCTGCCGGCGGTCTGCACGCGGATCGGCAGGTGCTGGCCGGGCAGCGCCGGCAGCAGACCGGCACCGTCATCAGGCTGCAGGTGGAAGGAGCGGATGGAATCGCTCTCCTGCACCACGCGGGCCACCTTGAGCCTGCGCCAGCGGCTACCCTGCTCCTGGGCCAGCAGGCGTTGGCCGGTCTGCTGCCAGTCGCCCGTCATGAGCGAGTTCGGCGACCAGGCGTCTTGCTGGAAACGCCAGCGCAGGGCCAGCGCGCCGGGGCGACGCACGATCTTGCGCGGGCGGAAGGTCCACAGCCGTTCGGCGCCCTGGAAGGCGGCGATCTCGGGCGACTCCAGGATCAGCTCGGCCTCGCCGGTCATCTGCAGGACGTCGCCCTTGTCGAAATCGACGAACATCAGGCCGGCCCGGCCATTGAGGACGATGTTGCCAAGTGTGGAAAAGAACAGGTTGCCGTCGAAGTCCGGCACGGTCAGCGAGCCGTCCTGGTTCACCCGGACGAAACCGGCCTTGCCGCCGCGATGCGAGACATCGACCTGGCGGGCTTCTTCCAGAGCGACATAGGAGGCCACGAAGAAGGTGTCGGCCTGGCTGATCAGCGTGCGGGCTGCAGCGTCGAAGCTGGTCATCGGCTCGACCTGGTCGACATGGGCCGCTTGCGGTTCGCGCTCGAAGGAAAAATCACGCAGCTGGATGTAGCGCGGGCAGTTGCCGAAACTCTGGTCCACCTCCACCCGCCAGCCATCGGCCAGCGGCGTGAGCACGCCATTCATGCGGTTGCGGCGACGGGTATGCAGTTCCATCCCCAGCAAACCCACTGGCGCACCGGCGATCATGCCGGCCGCTGCCGGGTCCTGGGCCGAGGGGCGGGCCCGGATGTCCAGCACCGTGGGCGAAGGCGAGGCCATGAAGCCGGGCCGGCCTTCCAGGAAGGTGGCCCAGGCATCGCCCTCGGCGTCCACGCTACCCAGCACGATGAAGGGCAACTGGGCGTAGAAGGCGCGATGCTGGTCGGGCATGAAGTCGCGCACCACGCGACGCCCCACCGCTTCCATCTTGTCAGCCACGCCCAGCTTTTGCTGGAGCAGCTTTTCGCCGGCATGCCAGGTCGGTGCGTTGGAAGGAGTCTTCATGTCTGGCCTCACTGAATCTGATGGGTGGTGGGTGGTCGGCTGACCGGTGGACTGGACGTTCAGGCCTTGGCGGTCAGGCCGGCCGGGGTCTGGATGAACGGCACGAAACCAGGCAAGGCTTCGATGCGCGCCAGGAAAGCGGTCACTGCCGGGTAACCGCTCAGGTCCACATTGCCTTCCGGGGCGCGGGCCAGGTAGCTGTAGACGGCCACGTCGGCGATGGTGGGATGGTCGGCCGCCAGCCAGGTGCGCTGGCCCAGGTGCTGTTCCATGCGGTTGAGCAGGACGTGGGCGCGCTTGATCACTTCCTCGGCATTGAAGGTGGCACCGAATACCGTCACCAGTCGCGCCGCCGCCGGGCCGTAGGCCAGTTCGCCGGCCGCCACCGACAACCAGCGCTGCACGGTCGCTGCGCCCTGCGCGTCTTCCGGCAGCCAGTCGCTGCGACCGGCTTTCTTGGCCAGGTAGACCAGGATGGCGTTGGAGTCGGCGATGACCACACCTTCATCTTCCAGCACCGGGACCTGACCGAAAGGGTTGAGCGCGAGGAAGGCCGGCTGGCGGTGGGCGCCGGCCATCAGGTCGACTTCGATCAGTTCGGCATCCAGGCCGAGCAGGGAGGCGAACAGGACGGCGCGGTGGGCGTGGCCGGACATGGGGTGGTGATGGATCTTCATGGGGTGGCTCCTGGTGGGTTAAGTCGGTCAGGACTTGTTCCTGAACCGTGAAGCCAGTGTGGGGCCAAGCGCGGATGAAGAAAATCCGTGCCGTGAGCACTTCTTTATTGCATGGGGAGGAATAATGCCGGGAGGGGTGCTGCTTCCGGTGCCAGAGGCCACCGGAAGCGGGGGGACAGCCAACGAGGACGTTCAGGCAGCTGGATCGTCCTCAATACCAGCTCAGAAGTGGGCGTTGCCGGCCACCGCCGCGCCGCCGCCGCCGCCGCGGGGGCCGTAGCGCAGGGTCAGCAGCGTACCCAGCGAAATGGTGACCACCGCGAAGATCGGCCCACCCAGGGCGCCGACGTGATCCACCAGCACACCGCCACCGATGGCGCCGCTGGCGATGGCGACCTGGAAGGCTGCTACCAGCAGGCCACCAGCACCTTCGGCATGGTCCGGGGCGGCCCGCACGATCCAGGTCTGGAAGCCGACCGGGAAAGCGCCAAAGGCAAAGCCCCACAGCGTGATGGCGATGGCTGCCACCACCGGCGAGCTGCCGGCCACCCACAGGGACGCCCCCAGCAGCGCAATCAGGGTACCGCCGGCCACGATGGCATAGCGCTCGCTGCGCTCGGCGATGAAGCCGCCGGCGAAGTTACCGAAGAAGCCGCCCACGCCATAGCCCAGCAACACCGCCGAGATGGTGGCCACCGACATGTGGGTGATCTGCTCCATCAGCGGGCGGATATAGGTGAAGCCGGCAAAATGCCCCGACACCACCAGCAGTACCGCCAGCAAGGCCACCCGCACATCGGTGCGGCCCAGCAGTTCGGACAAGACCTTGAGGCTGGGGTGATCCTTGGGCGGCAGCCGGGGAATGGCGATCCACTGGATCGCGATGGCCACCAGGCTGACCACGCCAGCGGCCACGAAGGCGCTGCGCCAGCCCCACAGATTGCCCATGTAGGCGCCGATGGGAGCGGCGCAGACGGTCGCCACCGAGACCCCGGTCAAGATCAGCGACATGGCGCGGGCGAAGAGGCGCTCCGGCACCAGGCGCATGGCCAGGGCCGCCGCCATCGACCAGAAGCCGCCCAGCGCTACCCCCAGCAGGACCCGCGCCACCAGCAGCACCGGCAGGCTGGGTGCAGTCACGGCCAGGATGTTGGAGATCAGCAGCAGGAGCGAGAGCATCAGCACCACGCGCTTGCGGTCGATATTGCGGGTCAGCAGCGGGATGCTGGGTGCGGCCACGGCGCCGACGATGGCAGTGGCGGTGACGGCCTGGCCAGCGGCGCCGTCGGAGACGTGCAGGTCGGTGGCGATGGCTGTCAGCAGGCTGGCCGGCAGGAATTCGGCGGTGACCAGGCTGAAGACGCCGAGCGCCAGGCTGGCAATGCCGGCCCAGTTGGCGGGGGCCTCCTGACCTGCTTCGTGGGCAGGAGGGGAAGCTGGGCGTGCCGGGGCCGACGTCTGGGTCAGCGGGGCCTCGAGGGTGCCGGGGTTGGACATGGAAATACCTTTCTTATCACAGGGAAGCGAAGTTTATGGTTAAATACCTGGACTTTCCATGCCGATATTTCGCAATAAGATGACTATTCGTCCAAACTTGTCCGATATCCCCGAGACCACTGCCGGGTTCCGTCCCGCGCCTGCCGTGCGCCAGCCCCATCAGGCTGATCCAGGCGATGCGCTGACCGAAATCCTGCTGGGCCTGCGGCTGGATGGCGTGGAATATGCGCGCTATGTGCTGCATGAACCGTGGGCCGTGGCCCTCCCGGCGCGACGTGAGGCGACTTTCCATTTCGTCGCCCAGGGCAGTTGCTGGATGCAGGTCGGCCAGGATGACTGGCTGCAGCTCAATGCCGGTGATGCGGTATTGCTGCCACGGGGTTCGCTGCATGCCCTGGCCAGTTCGCCGGGGTTGCCGACGGTGGAGATCGGCAAGCTGGCGCGCAAGGCGCTGGCGGAGAACCTGTTTCTGGTGGACGACCGCGCGCCAGGCCTGGCGGAGGTAGACCGGGCCAGTGCCGAAGCCGTCACGGCGGCGCCCTCGCATGTGCTGTTTTCCGGCACGCTGCGCTTCAATCTCGATCCGCTGCACCCGCTGTTGATGATGATGCCGGAGGCGATGCGCGCCTGCGATCTGGCCCAGCGCGACCCGGCGGTGCTGGCGCTTCTCGATGCGATGGAGCGCGAGGTGGTGCTCAACCGCATCGGCGCCTGCGGCATCCTGGCACGCCTGGCCGATGTGCTGGCGGCCAGCATCATCCGCGGCTGGGTGGAATGCGCCTGCACCGATGCCAGCGGCTGGATCGCGGCGGTGCGCTGCCCGCAGATCGGGCGCGTACTGGCGGCGGTGCACCAGCACCCGGAGCGTGACTGGTCGGTGGCCGAACTGGCGTCGCTGATGGGGGCCTCGCGATCGAGCTTCATCGAGAAGTTTTCCAGCGCGGTGGGCGAGACCCCGGCCAAGTACGTGGCCCGGGTGAAGATGTTCCAGGCACGCCACTGGATCGCCCGCGACGGGCTGCGCGTGGCGGTGGTGGCCGAGCGCCTCGGCTACGATTCGGAAGCCTCCTTCAGCCGCGCTTTCAAGCGCATCATCGGTCATCCGCCCAGCCAGGCCCGGCTGGGCTGAAGCTCCCCGCCGGCGCTGGCTGCGGCGCGTACTCAAGCGTTTTTCTCCGGGACAATATTGCCCGGCGGGATGCTGCCGGCCAATCGTGTCCGCCCCCTTGTACGCCTCCATCCCCCTTGGCTATGATGGCTGCCGGGGGAGCAGCGACTGCTCGATGATGGCTGGACGAAGCAAAGAGCCAAGCGCAAGGGGGCGCCATGCAACATGAGATCGTGCACGCGTTCGGGGCCGGGGTGTATTGCGTCTTCATCGCCCTGTTCCTGCTGGCATCAAGGATTCCACGCACCAATCCCGGCGCTCGCTGGTGGGCCGCAGCCATCGGCTGTGCGCTGGTGGCGCGCCTGAGTTTCCTGTTCCTGGCCCCGCTGAAAGATCCCGCCCTGTCCAATGTGGTCTATGGCAGTTTCACGATCCTGGAAAAGAGTTTCATGGCGGTGGGCTTTGCACGCTTCTTCAAGGTCGGCATCCATCCCTGGCTGGTGGCGCTGGTCAGCGGTACGACCATGCTGTGGTTGCTGACCTCCTGGAGCGGGCTGCCGGTGCCGCTGATCCGCAGCCCCGTCTATGCCGCCTTCAACGTCTTCATCCTGGGCTATGTGCTGTGGTTCATCGTCAGAACCGAGCTGGATTGCCTGCCCCTGATCCGCCGTGTCATGGCCGCCGCCTTCGGCGCCCTGCTGCTGCACTGGGCATGTGGCGGGCCGATCGGCGCGCTCTATCCAAGCTGGCTGGACCATGGCTTCGTGCTGGGGACGGCATTGGCGGCATTGCAGTACATGAGCCTGCTGGCAGCCATCCTCTCACTGTTCCAGCGGCGGCTACTGAGCGCCGAGGCCAAGGCCCTGACGATGGCCTTCAAGGACCCGTTGACCGGGCTCTACAACAAGCATTTCATGAACAACCTGTTCGATCAGGCGCTGTTACTGGCCACCCGCCCCCACCATCTGGTGGCGGTGTACTACATCGATCTGGACAACTTCAAGCCGGTCAACGACAAGGCTGGGCACGCCGTGGGGGACAAGGTGCTCGTGTGTGTGGCCCAGCGCCTGAAGGAAGCAGTGCGCAGTACCGACATCTGTGCCCGCCTGGGGGGCGATGAATTTACCGTCATCGCCACCCAGCTGGAGCATCAGGAACAGGCCCCCGAAATCGCCCGCAAACTGCTGGCCAGGCTGGCCGCGCCCATCGAGGTGGGCGATCAGCAGTTCGTACTAGGGGCCAGTATCGGCATCAGTCTTTATCCCAGCCACGGCAGCGACCTGTCGCTGCTGCTGGAGCAGGCCGATGCCGCCATGTATCACGTCAAGAGCAGCGGCAAGAGCGGCTTCCAGTTACATGGTGCCAGCTGGAAGCCGTCCGCCGAATACAAGGCCGAGGCGGCCGTCAACGCTGCGGCAAGGCCTGGATGAACTGTTCCAGTTCACGCGCGTAGAACTTCGCCATCCCGGTGGTGCCATGACCACGGGTCTCGGCGCTGGCCGGGATCAGCAGCAACTGCGCGCTCGGCACTTCCTTCAGAGCCGCCTGCATGATGCCGGTCTCGGGCGGGTTGCGCTCGTCGTCGGCGGAGTTGATGGCCAGCACCGGCACCTTGATCTTGGACAGGCCGGGCGCGGCATTGTAGTCGGCCGAGGAACCCCACTGGTAGATGAAGTCATTGGCATCGGCCGTTACCGGCGCGGCCAGGCGTTCGTCGACCAGCTTGTCGGCTTGTGCATGGGTGCCGGCCATGGCCTGGTAGGCCAGCGTGCCGCCATTGGTGGCAAAGACGAACATGTTGTTGGCCAGGCGCAGCGAGGGGGGCTGGGTGGTGTAGTTGCCATTGTTCCAGGCCGGGTCCTGCTTGATGGATTCCACCAGCATGCGCCGCATCATCCAGTTACGGCTGGCCATCTCGGTGGGCTGCGAGGCCATCGGCACCAGGCCGTCAGCAAAGCCGGGGTAGTTGCCGCCCCACATCCAGGTCTGCATGCCGCCCATGGAATTGCCGATGATCAGGCGCAGGTGCTGCACGCCCATGCCTTCGGTCAGCATGCGGTATTGCGCCAATACCATGTCGGCATAGTTGTATTGCGGGAAGGCAGCGCGCAGACCGTCAGACGGCTTGGTGGATTTGCCCACGCCGATGCCATCGGGAATGATGATGAAGTACTTGCTGGCATCCAGCGGCTGGCCGGGGCCGAACAACTGGCCGCCGAAATCCCTGGAGAGCATGGCCCCGGCGCTCTGGTAGGTCCCGTGCAGCACCAGCACCGCCGGCTTGCTGCGATCGCCCAGGGTGACGTAGTGCAGGCGCAGGTTTTCCAGCGTCTGGCCAGTGTGGAACTGGAAGCTCGGGGCGACCCAGCTACCTTCCACCGGCTTGGGCGGCTCGGACGCGTGGCTGGGTGCGGCGCCCAGCAGCAGGCTGGCCGAGGTGAGGGTGATGGTCAGCGTGTGAGTGAAAAGCAGGCCGGCGGCGCGGCGCAAACGGGAGGTCAATCGCATGAGGTCTCTCTCTGGTCGGTGTGGTTTTGGATGTTTTTTGATTTTCTATTTTGATAACTTTTTTGCCCGCCCGCACAATTGTCGCCATGTCGGGCAGGCCCGAGTATGTAACAACTGTAAGAGAAGTTGTGAAAGCTCGAATTTTTTCTAGCCCAAGCTGGTCTATTGCAGTACCGGCGACGCGGGCGAAGCAATAGTTGATGCGCGAGCCGGTCCCCCCAAAACAAGGAACCAACCTTCACGATCAGGAAAAAAATCATGAAAACTCTACACAAGATCGCAGCCATTTCCGTTACTGCCATTGCGCTGACCGCCATGACCGGCTGCAGCAACATGAGCACCCGAGACAAGAACACCGCCATCGGCGCCACCGTCGGTGCTGTAGGCGGCGCCATCCTGACCGGTGGCAGCGGCATCGGCACTGCCGGTGGCGCAGCCGTCGGCGGCGTGATCGGCCACCAGATCGGTCGCTGATCTCACATCAGACGGGCAGCGTTGCTGACGCTGCCGGCTGAAAGCACAAAGAGCACAAAACGCACAAAGGGGCGACCGGTTGGTCGCCCCTTTTGCATGCGCCAGACAGATCTGGAAAATATCCCTCTCAACCAGCCCTTCTCAACCAGGCAGGTCGATCGGCAGCCGCCTCAGACCGAACGCATCAGCCCGCCATCGACCCTGAGGTTCTGGCCGGTGATGTAGCCCGCGCCGGGCGAGGCCAGGAAGGCGATGGTGGCCGCCACTTCGTCGCTGGTGCCGTAGCGCTGCATGGGCACGCCGGCGCGGCGCTCTTCGCGTTGCGGCAGGCTGTCGATCCAGCCTGGCAGGACGTTGTTGATGCGGATGTTGTCAGGGGCGTACTTGTCGGCGAAGAGTTTGGTGAAGGCGGCCAGGCCAGCGCGGAACACGGCCGAGGTCGGGAACATGTCGGACGGCTCGAAGGCCCAGGCCGAGGAAATGTTGATGATGGCGCCACCGCCGACCTGCTGCATCAGCGGCGTGACCAGGCGCGTGGGGCGGATCACGTTGAGCAGGTAGGTATCCATGCCGCGATGCCAGTCCTCGTCGGTGATGTCGAGAATGGGCGCGCGAGGGCCGTGGCCGGCGCTGTTGACCAGCACATCGACGCGGCCCCAGCGTTGCACGGCCAGGTCCACCAGGCGTTGCAGGTCGTCCACTGACTGGTTGGAACCGGTCACGCCGATGCCGCCCAGTTCGGCGGCCAGCGCCTCGCCCTTGCCGGACGAGGAAAGAATGCCAACCTGGAAACCGTCGGCCGCCAGGCGACGCGCCGCGGCGGCGCCCATGCCGCTGCCGGCGGCGGTGATCAGGGCTACTTTGCTGCTCATGGAAACTCCTTGTGGATAAGTCATCTTGCTGCCCGAGAAGGCGGAACCCTGGATTGTAGGCCTTGCCGGCCACGCTTGCAGCGTATCCGGCTGGTCCGCTTGTCACGAGCCTGTTGCATTTGTCCGGCATCATCGCGCACCATTGCGCAGCCGCCCTGCCCTTCCACATCGTCCAGACCTGATCTCCATGCAAATTCTCGCCAACATCAATCTCGCTTCCCTGCTCGATACCCTCATCAGCCTGACCGCGGCCTTCATCCTGGGCGGTCTGATCGGGCTGGAACGCCAGTACCGGCAACGCACTGCCGGTCTGCGCACCAATGTCCTGGTGGCACTGGGCGCGGCGGTCTTCGTGGACATGGCCAATCGCATGGGCGGCCATGAGGGCGCGGTGCATGTGGTGGCCTATGTGGTGTCGGGGGTGGGCTTCCTGGGCGCGGGCGTGATCATGCGCGAAGAAGGCAATGTGCGCGGCATCAATACCGCCGCGACCTTGTGGGGCTCGGCGGCGGTGGGGGCGGCGGCGGGCGCCGACCTGCTCCTGGAGGCGATCCTGGCGACCGTCTTCGTGCTGGCGGCCAATACGCTGTTGCGCCCGGTGGTCAATACCATCAACCGCAAGCCGCTGGATGTGCCGTCGGTGGAAGTGACCAACACCCTGCACCTGATCGTGGAGAGCGAGCACCAGAAGCGTGTGCTGGCTGCCGTGACCGACATGCTGGAGCAGAGCCGCTATCCGACGCACGACCTGGAGGTGCGGCCCTTTGCCGAGGACGAGGTGGAAATCGAGGCGACGCTGGCGGCTACCTCGGTCGATGGCGACGAACTGGACGCGCTGATCGAGCGCCTGCTGGCCCTGCCGGCGGTGAAGCAGGCATTCTGGAGCCCCAGCACCACCGACTGACCTGCGCTACCGGGCTGGCGGGCGGAACTGTTTCAATTGAAATCCGGAGTTGGTTTCCTGCAATCGACCTGTAACGGCTCGACGGCATGATGACTACATGGCCAGACGCAAACCGCTGACGGCATCAACCCAAGGAGAACAACATGCCCATCCTGCCCATGCTTGCCGAAGGCGCCCTGTACATCGCCGGTCTGATCTCTGCAGCCTCGCCGTTCTGGCAATAAACCGAAGGAGAATCACATGCCCATCCTGCCCATGCTCGCCGAAGGCGCCCTGTACATCGCTGGCCTGTTTTCCGCCACCTCGCCACTCTGGCAATGAACTGAAGGAGAATCACATGCCCATCCTGCCCATGCTCGCCGAAGGCGCCCTGTACATCGCTGGTCTGATCTCTGCGGCCTCGCCGTTCTGGCAATGACATCCAACAGGGCGGCCGCTCAATGCCCGGTCGCCCTGAACCGCCCCCGCAACCACTTGACCGGCCCGCCGATGACGGGCAGTTTCTGCCACAGCTCCTCAGCCGCATCCCAGTAATCGCGATGTTCGCTGACCCGTCCCGCCTCATCGAAGCGGAAATGCGTCGCCCCCAGCACCGTATAGAAATGTCCTTTGAGCCGGAACTCGAAGCGCCAGGTGGCGAAGCCCTGCTCGCCCTGCCCCATGCGCTCCAGGATCACGAAACGCGGGTCCTCGGTGGTGGCGAACATGTGCGCGAAGATGGCGCGGATCGAGCGCACGCCCTTGACGTCGTTGAAGGGGTCCTTGAACAGGGCCTGTGACGCATAGAACTCGTCGATGCGCTCCAGGCTGGCGCGATCCAGCGCGGCATACCATTGCAGTAATCGGTCCAGGTTCTGCATCGTCAATTCACTCGACTCAGTCATTCAGTCAATTCAGTTCAGCAGGAAGCGCTGGAACAGCATGAAGCGCAGGCGGAACGGCAAGAGCCGCAGTATCTTCAGCCAGGCGGTGAAGCGCAGCGGGAAATGGATCTCGAAGCGACCCTCGGCAATGCCGCGCCAGATGGCGCTGGCGGCTTGCTGCGGGGTCTGGATGGCCGGCATGGGGAAGTCGTTCTTGTCGGTCAGGTCGGTCTTCACGAAACCCGGATTGACCAGATAGACGTTCAAGCCCTTGGGCCGCAGGTCGCTGTAGAGGATTTCCGCCAGGTTGATCAGGGCCGCCTTGCCCGGGCCATACACGCTCGCGCCGGGCAGGCCGACATAACCGGCCACGCTCGCCACTAGGGCAATGCCGCCGCTGCCGCGGGCCAGCATGTCCGGCAGTGCCGCACCGAGCGCCGAATAGACGCTGGCGAGGTTGGTGCGGATGGTGTGCTCGGCTTCGTCTTCCTGTACTTCCCAGCTGCGTTCGGGCCGGTATTTGGCGGCACAGAAGACCAGCAGGTCGATGCCGCCGAAGGCCTCCAGGATGCGCGCATGCTGGTCGCGCCAGGCATCGTGGCAGAGCACGTCGAGCGGGGCGATGAAGGCATTCTTGTGACCTGCGGCCACCTCCTGCAATACGTCGCCCCGGCGTGCCGACAGCGCCACGCGCGCACCGGCCTGCAGGGCCTGGCGCGCCAGTTCGGCGCCGATGCCGCTGGAGGCGCCGACCAGCCAGATGCGCAGGCCGCGCAGGTCACTGACCGGCTGGTTCATGGGACCGAACAGGACCGCCGGTCGCGAGATCGGGGCACGCTCGGATGCGGCCTGCTTGGGCAGCGGACTGGTGTGGATGCTCATACCCCCTCCTTGCGGAAGAACAGCGTGACCTGGCCGACTTCAACCCCGAACTTGCGCATGCTGGTGCGGTTGATGAGGGTGCGCTCGTCCATCTGGTACATCCAGTCATCCATCTGGACTTCGTATTGCTTGTCGTCCACCGGCAGCAGCAACGTGTAGTTCCAGTGCAGGGCGTTGCCGGCGGTGTGGCCGATGGCCTCGCCGATGACGTCACCGGCGCGGCCGCGCCAGCTGTTGTCGGGCTGACGTACCAGGGTCCAGACGCGGGTCTGGGTCTGGCCGTCGTCATAGCGGAAGCGCTCGTCCAGGGTCAGGGTGTTGCCCTCGACGCTGCCAGTGACCACGACATGGAAGCGCCGCGCCACCTCGCCACCGCGCTTCTGGAACATGCCCCAGGCTTCGGTGCGGCCCTTGAAGAACACCGCCGGATCGAACATCGGCGTCTTGCCGGCATAGTCGGACAACTGCTGCGAGGCGCATCCGCCCAGCGCCAGTGCCAGTACGGCAAGCATGATCAAGGCCAGCCAGCTGCCCCGACGCGCCCGGGCGTCCTTGCGCATTGCGATGGCATCCATGACTCACTCCTTCTGCAAGAGGAACTGCACCACATCGGTCTGGCCTTCGTCGAAGCCGACTTCACAGAACACGTAATACAGCTGCCACAGGCGGCGGAAGCGTTCATCGAAGCCCTGGGCGGCGATGGTCTCGCGCCGGGCCTGGAAGGTCTCGTTCCAGCGGCGCAGGGTCTCGGCATAGTCGCGTCCGAAATGGAAGCGGTCGCGGGTGGCCAGGCCGGCACGCTGGGCGCCAAGCGAGAAGCGCTCGTGGCTGGGCAGCATGCCGCCGGGGAAGATGAATTCGCGGATGAAGTCGGCGCTGTCGCGGTAGCGTTCGAAGACGGCTTCATCAATGGTGATCGACTGGATCAGGGCGCGGCCGCCGGCTTTGAGGCGCGCGGCAACGGTGTCGAAGTAGGTCTGCCAGAAACGCTCGCCGACGGCTTCGAACATCTCGATGGAGACGATGGCATCGTATTGGCCGTCCAGGTCGCGGTAGTCGCACAGTTCCAGGTGCGCCAGGTGATCCAGCTGCTGATGGCGCAGGCGATCCTGAGCGAAGGCCAGTTGCGCCGGCGAGATGGTCACGCCGTGCACGCGGATGCCCAGGCGCGCCGCATGTTCGGCGAAGCCACCCCAGCCGCAGCCGATTTCCAGCACGCGGTCGCCGCTGCGCAGGCCGAGCTGGTCGATGATGCGCTGGTACTTGGCGGCCTGTGCCGAGGCCAGGCTCTGGCCGGGCTGGCTGAAGATGGCGCTGGAGTAGGTCATGCTGGGGTCCAGCCATAGCTGGTAGAAATCATTGCCCAGGTCGTAATGCGCGTGGATGTTGCGGCGGCTGCCGGTGCGGGTGTTGGAGCGCAGCAGGTGTCGCAGGCGATACCACCAGGAGGCCAGACGCCCGCCTTCGACGGCGCTGGAAAGCGCCTTGCGGTTGCGCATGGCCAGGCGCAGCAGCGCGGCCAGGTCCGGGGTATCTACCCAGCCATTGCCGTAGGCTTCGCCGAAGCCGATGTCGCCGGCGCGCAGGATGGCACCGCAGGCACGCCAGTCGAGGATGCGTAGCTGTGCGCTGGGCGGCTGGCGCAGGTCGCCGAAGGTCAGGGTGGTGCCGTGCGGCGTGATCAGTTCCAGGTGACCGTGGTTCAGGCGTTCCAGCATCGCCAGGAACAGGCGGGTCGAAATGGAGCCAAGGCGTGCGCCGATGCGCCGGCCGGAGGTCTGCAATGCGGGGCTATGGTTCACGATAGGGTTTCCTTTCCGGAGGGTGCTCCTGTGGGGCTGTTGCGTTCGGGCTTGCTGAACCAGGGCACGCGCTTGCGCCACAGCAGCAAGGCTTGCCAGTGAATGCGGGCGACCACACCCAGGGTAAGCAGCGGCTGCGCGCACAGTGCGGCGAAGGCCGAGGCGGCGGTCAGGGGCTGCAGACGGCCGCCGATGGAGGTGCGCATCAGCGGCTGCAGGCCGGTGCTCACCTCGGCAGGCTGGCCGAGGTCGTAGTAATCGATGCCGACGAAGGCGGTCGCGTCCTGGCCACCCTGCTCACCCTGCCCCCTCTCGCGGGCAGCATGGTCGCGAAAGCGGAAGCGATAGAAGCCACGGACCTCGCAGAAGGGCGAGACATGCATCAGCTTGTTGCAGTGCAGGCGGGTGTGCTCGTCGATGACGCCCTGCTGCGGGGCCGACAGCAGGTAGTGCTGGGTTTCGCCAAAGGTGCTGTTGACCTCGGCCAAAACGGCACGCAAGGCGCCGTCGCGGTCATGACAGAGGAAGAAGCTGACCGGGTTGAAGACAAAGCCGAACAGGCGCGGGAAGGTCTGCAGCCAGATCGTGCCATCGTGCGGCAGGCCGGCCTGTTGCAGATGGCCGCGCACCCAGGTACCGAGGTCGCTGCCATCACGCGGGCCGTAGTCGCGGGTACGCACGCACATCAGGCGCCGACGATCCACGCCGAACCAGGCATTGCCCGCCTCGGCCATGCGTGCCAGGTCCAGGCGCACGCAAAAGACCGGATAGACGAAGCGGTGCCGTACCGGGCGCAGGCGCTGGTGCATCACCTGTCCGCTCAGCAGCAGCGCGGCGGCATCGGCATGCGAAGCGCGCGAGTCGTTCATAGGACCGCCCAGTGCGGCAGCACGCCGAAATGCTGGCTCACCCGCAGCGCCGACTTCAGGCCGTCTTCATGGAAGCCATAGCCGGTCCAGGCGCCGGCGAACCAGGCCCGGTGACGGCCCTGGATCTGGGGCAGCCGCTGCTGGGCGTCGATGGCGGGCTGGTCGAAGACCGGATGTTCGTAGTCGAAGCGACCCATCACGGTGGCCGGATTCGGAGCCTGCGGCGGGTTCAGGGTGAGGATGACATCGCTCTTGCAAGGCAGGTCCTGCAGACGGTTCAGCCAGTAGCTCACGCAGACGGCGCGACTGCCATCGTCGTGGCGTGAACCCAGGTAATTCCAGGCCGACCAGACCTTGGGCAGCTGCGGCATGAGGGTCGTGTCGCCATGCAGCCAGGCGGTATTGGCCTGGTAACGCACGGCCGAGAGCACCTGACGTTCCTCGATGGTGGCGTCCTGCAACAGGGCCAGGGTCTGCGGGGCATGGGTGGCAAAGACCACGGCGTCGAACTGTTCCTCGCGTGGTTCGGCGCCACCGCTGCGTACCAGCACGCCGCGCTCATTGCGGGTGACGCTCTCCAGGCGGCTGCCCAGGCGCACATCTTCCAGGGTGGCGGCGATGCGACGTACATACTGGCGCGAACCGCCGCGCACGGTGCGCCAGCGGGGGCGATTGTTCACCTGCAGCAGGCCGTGATTGATGCAAAAGCGCAGGAAAGTGGCGGCCGGGAAGTCCAGGATGTCCGAGGGCGAACTGGACCAGATGGCGGCCGCCATGGGGATCAGGTAGGCATCGCTGAACAGGGCAGCGTAGCGGCCGTCCTTGAGCAACTGGCGCAGGCTCACGGGATGCCCGTCGCAGGCCGCCAGGTTGGCGTGGGCGGCACGGTTGAAGCGCAGGATGTCGCGCAGCATGCCCAGGAAGGAGGGCTGCAGCAGGCGCTTGCGCTGGGCGAAGACGGTGTCCAGATTGGTGCCGGCCCATTCGAAGCGGCCCTCATCCATCGAGACGCCGAAGGACATGTCGGTGTCGTAGGTCTCGACCTTCAATTCATCGAACAGGGCGATCAGGTTGGGATAGGTCCAGTCATTGAAGACCAGGAAACCCGTATCGACCGGGAACGGCACGCCCTGCGGCGCGATGTCCACGGTATTGGCATGCCCACCCAGGGTGGGCGCGGACTCGAACAGCACCACCTGGTGCCGGCGCGCCAGCAGATAGGCGCTGGCCAGGCCGGAAATGCCGGCGCCGATGACGGCGATGCGCTGTCCTGATGCCTGCTCGATGGCTGCTGTACCTGGATTCATGAAATCTTGTCCACCTGTGTCTTTGTTATTGGGGTGTTGCCCTCAGCCGGGCGGCGCCTGCCGGCGGGATTCTTTTTGTCTGCTGGCCTGCTTTGGCGTCCCGTTATTTCTACCCTGCCGCGATTTAGGTGCTAAGATTACTACCAAAGAAAAATAAAATCTACTAATTAGTAACTTAAACTACCAATGAGTATTTTCGGCAAACTGAGCTTCAAGGATCAAGCCTTCAAATTACGGGAAAACGCCATCCTGGATGCGGCCACGTCGGTACTGGGCAGCAAGGGCTATGACCTGATGACGATGGACGACGTCGCCGGTGCGGTGGGTATCTCCAAACCCAGTCTGTACAAGCATTTCAAGTCCAAGGAAGAATTGATCGGCGAGACCATGATCCGTCTCATCGACGGCGCCATCGACCAGCTGGCGCAGCTGGAGGGCATTCCCAGCCCGCGTGGCAAGCTGGAGGCGATGCTGGAATGGGCACTGCGGGTGCGGCTGGAGGGCGGCCTGCCCTTCCTGCCTTCCACCAGTACACCGGTGCGCGACATGCTCATGCGCAACGTCAAGTATGTGATGCGGGTGCTCAAGCTCAACGGCCAGCTGGAAAAGCTGGTCAAGGAAGCGCAGAAGAGCGGCGAACTCGACGCCGCGCTGCCCAGCGATGTGATCCTGTACAGCTACTACGCCCGCACCTGTGATCCGGCGGTGGACTACCTGCAGAAGTTCAGCAAGATGAGCACCGAAGACATCGTGAAGTACATGCTGCACGTGGCCTTCAACGGTTTCACGCGGGATTAGGGCCTAGCCCAGGCCATAGGCCTAGCCCAGGCCATAGGCCTAGCCCAGACCGTAGCAGCGCGCGGCCGTCTGCCCCCACAGCTGCTCCTGTTCGGACGCCGACAGCCGGGTCGCGGCCCATTCCCGCACCACGGCGGCCACCTTGGGATAGGAGGCGGCCAGCAGGCAGACCGGCCAGTCCGAGCCGAACATCAGGCGCTGTGGGCCGAAGGCGTCCAGCGCCGCATCCAGGCAGAGGACGATATTGTCGTAATCCTTCTGACGCAGACCACGCTGCCAGTCGGCCTCCGTAACCAGTCCCGATAGCTTGCAGGCCACGTGCGGCAAGGCTGCCAGGGCGCGCAGGTGGCGCTTCCAGTCGGCGAAGACCGCCTCGCTCTTGCCGAAATCGGCCAGGGCCGGCTTGCCCAGGTGATCCAGCACCAGCCAGTGGCGATCATGGCGGGCGCAGAAGGCTTGCACTTCAGGCATCTGGCGCGCATAGATCAGCACGTCATAGACCAGGCCGCGCCGTTGCAGCCAGCCGATGCCGGTATTGAAGGCCGGTGCTTCGACGAAGGTACTTACGTCGGCCTCATCCTGCAGCTGGTGGCGGAAGCCCACCAGCTTGTCACTTCCCCATCGCTCCACATTGGCCGCCAGGTGCGGCGAAGCGAGGTCTTCCCAGCCGACTACCCCGGCGATGCGCCGGTTACCGCGCGCCAGGTCCAGCAGGAATTCGGTTTCGTCGCGACCGGCGCGCGCCTGCACGGCAATGGACTGCTCCAGCCCTTCGGCGACCAGCACGGGCTGCAATTGGCCGGGCGTGCGGTCGCAGGCCAGCAGTTCCATGCCGCGGCCGATCCAGGGGTAGGCGTCGGGCTGGTAGAACCAGAAATGCTGATGGGCGTCGATGCGATGCGGCTTCATGATGGTCTCTTCGAGGGGCAGGACGGCGCAGGATTGCCGGTCTGCATTGCGCACAACCGGCAGGGGAATACAAAAACACCAGAAACAGGAAAACGGCAAGGCGCCGCCGCTGGCGACGCCCTCCCGTCACGTCATGTCAAGATCAGTCGTACAGCACAGCCGCGATCTTGGCGTCGTCGATGTTGCTCTTGTCGTACCAGTAGAAGCCGGTATCGATGACCTTGGGCAGCTTCTCGCCCTTGATCGCCTTGACCGCTGCTTCCACGGTCTTGTAGCCGATACCCACCGGGTTCTGGGTGATGGCGCCGGCCATCACGCCTTCGCGGATCGCATCCTTCTGCTGCTTGCCGGAGTCATAGCCGATGATGACGATCTTGCGCTTCATTTCCTTGACGCCATTGACCACCCCGATGGCCGAACCTTCGTTGGTACCGAAGATGCCCTTGATCTTGGGATAGGCCTGCAGGATGGACTTGGTGACCTCGGTGGACTTCAACTGGTCGCCGGCGCCATATTGCACGCTGACCACCTTGATCTTGGGATAGTTGGCCTTGATGCGTTCCAGGAAGCCGTCGCGGCGGTCGATGCCGGTGCGGCTGGTCTGGTCGTGGGCGACCACGGCCACTTCGCCTTCCTTGCCGACCAGCTCGGCCATCTTGTCGGCCGCCAGCGCGGCGGCGGCGCGGTTGTCGGTGGTGGCGGTGGTGACCGGGATGTCGCTATCCACGCCCGAGTCGAAGGCCACCACCGGGATCTTGGCGGCCTGCGCCTTCTTCAGCAGCGGGATGGCGGCCTTGCTGTCCAGCGCGGCAAAACCGATGGCCTGCGGCTTCTTGGCCAGCGCGGCGGAGAGCATGTCGATCTGCTTGTCGACCATGGCTTCGGTCTCGGGACCTTCGAAGGTGACCTTCACCTTCAGGTCCTTGCCGGCCTGGTCCGCGCCGGCCTTCACGGCCTGCCAGAACTGGTGCTGGAAGCCTTTGGAAATGAGCGGCACATACACTTCCTGCGCCTGTGCGGCCGAACCGCCGACAGCGAAGGCCAGGCTCAGGGCAGCGCCCAGTAGTTGTTTCTTGAACACGGTAAGTCTCCTTTTGTTATCGATGATGGAGTGCCGGACATTGGCGTTGCCCGGCGGGGCTTGCATTGCTACTGCGAATACTGCTGCTGTGGCTGATGTGGATACCGGTTCAGGCGCGACGACGACGGCGCAGGATGTCGAGGTAGACCGCCAGGATGATGATCACCCCGGTCACCACCGTCTGCCACTCCTGCGCCACCGACATGATGCGCAGGCCATTGACCAGCACGCTCATGATGAAGGCGCCGATGATGGTGCCCATGATGGTGCCGGTGCCACCGGAGAGCGAGGTGCCGCCGATCACCACGGCGGCAATCGCGTCCAGCTCGTAACCCTGGCCCAGCGCTGGCTGCGCCGAGTTCAGGCGGGACGCGATGATCAGGCCGGCGATGCCGCAGATGGCGCCGGAGAAGGTGTAGACCGCGACCTTCCAGAAATCCACCTTCACGCCCGACAGGCGCAGCGCTTCCTCGTTGCTGCCCAGGGCGAAGGTATAGCGACCGAACACCGTCTTGTTGAGGATGATGGAGGCGCCGATGGCCACCAGGAACAGGATCAGCACCGCATTGGGAATCGGCAGCGCCGGGATCAGGTCGCCGATCAGCGAATCCTGGGCGATGGCCGAGAAACCCTCGGTATCGTTGAAATAGATCGGCCGGGTACCGGAAATCACCAGCGACAGCCCCTTGAGCAACATCATCATGCCCAGCGTGGCGATGAAGGGTGGCACCTTCAGCTTGGCGATCACCATGCCGGAGACCCAGCCCGACAGCGCACCGAAGAAGATGGCGGCGGCGATGCCCAGCGGCAGCGGCATGCCCCAGTTGGTCAGCACCACCCCGGCCATGACGGCGCAGAAAGTCATCATGGTGCCCACCGACAGGTCGATGCCGGAAGTGATGATGACGTAGGTGCAGGCAATGGCCAGCACGCCGTTGACGGCAGTCGATTGCAGGATGCTGACCAGGTTGTCCACCTCCATGAAATTGGGCGAGGCGACGCTGAAGAACACGATCAGCAAGAGCAGGCTGGCGAAGGCCAGCAGCTTCTGGCGCGCGGCCGGGTTGAACAGGCGGGCGCGCAGGCCCGAGGAGGAAGCGGTATTGGCCATGGTGGATGCGGACGCTGCGGAATGGATGTTGTTTGCCATGATGGTTCTGGTCTCTGATAGGGGTTGGATCGCAGTGCGGCCCGACCGGCTAGTGCGCCACCGCCGGTTCGCGCTGCGTGGCCAGTTGCATGATGTTTTCCTGGGTCGCCTCGGCGCGGGTGAGCTCGCCGGTGATGCGACCTTCGCACATCACCAGTACGCGATGGCTCATGCGCAAGACCTCCGGCAGTTCGGAAGAGATCATCACGATCGCCTTGCCCTGCTCGGCCAGGGCGTCGAGGAGCTTGTAGATTTCGCTCTTGGCGCCGATGTCGATGCCGCGCGTGGGTTCATCGAAGAACAGGATGTCGCAGTCCCGCAGCAGCCACTTGGCAATCACGATCTTTTGCTGGTTGCCGCCCGAGAGCAGGCGCGCCTGCTGTTCCACCGACGGCGTCTTGATCGCCAGTTGCCGCACATAGCCCTGCGCCACTTCGCGGATGGCACGCTGGTTCATGAAACCGGCGCGGGTGAAGCGGCCCATGCTGGAGAGCGCGATGTTGGCCTGCACATCCATGCCCACCGCCAGCCCGAAGTGCTTGCGGTCTTCCGAGAGGTAGCCAATGCCATGCGCCACGGCGTCGGCCGGCTGGCGGATCTCGGCCTTGCCACCGTGGATGATGATCTCGCCGGACTCCAGCGGGTCGGCACCGAAGATGGCGCGCGCCACCTCGGTGCGGCCGGCGCCCATGAGACCGGCAAAGCCGAGGATCTCGCCCTTGCGCAACTGGAAGCTGACATCGCGGATGGCGCGGCCGCGGTTGAGCCCGCGCACTTCCAGTACCACCTCGTTGGCGGAGGTATCCGGCGGGGTACGTTGCTCGCCTTCCAGCGAACGGCCGACCATCATGGAAATGATGCTGTCCATCGAAGTCCCCTGCATCGGCACGGTGGCGATGTAGCGGCCATCGCGCATGACGCTGACGCGGTCGGCGATCTGGCGCAGCTCGTCCATCTTGTGCGAGATATAGACGATGCCCACGCCTTGCGCCTGCAGGTCGCGGATGATGCGGAAGAGCTCGGCGATCTCGGCGTTGTTCAGGGCCGCCGTCGGTTCGTCCATGATGAGCACGCGTGAATCGAAGGAAAGGGCCTTGGCGATTTCCACCATCTGCTGGCGCGCCACGGTCAGTTCGCCCACCGGCGTGCGCGGGTCCATCTCAAGGCGCATGCGGGCAAAGATGGCAGCGGTCTGGCGATTCAACTGGTCTTCATCAATGATCAGGCCGAACGCCTTGCGCGGCTCGCGACCGATGAAGATGTTCTGCGCCGCCGACAGGTGGTTCATCAGGTTGAGTTCCTGATGGATGATGCCGATGCCCAACGCCTGCGCCTGGCGCGGCTCACCGATCTGCACCGCTTTGCCGTCGAGGAGGATCTCGCCGCTGTCGCACTGGTAGACGCCGGAAAGGATTTTCATCAGCGTCGACTTGCCGGCGCCGTTCTCGCCCATCAGGGCGTGTACCTCGCCGGCGACCAGGTCGAACTGGCAATTGTCCAGCGCCAGTACGCCAGGAAAGCGCTTGCTGACGTTACGCAGCGCAATCAGCGGGGGCGCCGCTGCGGGGGATGGTCTGGGTGTCTCGTTATCTTGTTGCATGCTCACCTCGGATGCGGATGCATTGCCGGCCCTTGCTGCCGGGGCCATCGTTGACGCGACTCTGCGGTCGCTGCCTGCTACGTGCTACTTGTCACTTGCACTACGTCTTTTACAACCTGCCACTGCAGGCAGGACATGGTCCGCACCTTCCGGTACGGGTCCTGGTCCTATTGCTCGGACAGATCGAAGATGCGTGTCATCGGCACCCATTTCTGTCCGGCCGGCGTCCAGGGTGTGGGCGCCTGGAAACGCCACATCAGTTCTTCCCAGGCACGCACCCGGGGATCGGTGTCAGTCGCCGCTGCCATTGCTGCTGCGTCGAAGACGGCGTCATCGGTTTCCATCACCATCATCATGCGGGTACCGAGACGGTAGATTTCCATGCCGGTCACCCCCTGCTGCTTCAGGTGCTGCGCGATCTCGGGCCAGATGCGCCGGTGATGCTGTTCATACTCGGCGATGAGCGCCGGGTCGTCCTTCAGGTCCAGTGCCAGCACGGTACGCATACGGGCCTCAGCTCAGGGCACGGTCGAGATGGGTGTAACCCCCGTCGACGAAAATCCACTGCCCGGTGGTATGCGACGAGCGCCCCGAGAGCAGGAAGACGGCCATGTCCGCCATTTCCTCGGAGGTGGTGAAGCGCTTGCCCAGCGGGATCTTGCTGGTGATGGCGGCGAGCTTTTCCTCCGGATGCTCGAAGGTGGCGATCCAGCGTTCATAGAGGGGCGTCATCACCTCGGCCGGGATCAGCGCATTCACGCGCACGCCGTCGGCCAGCAGTGCCGCCGCCCATTCCCGGGTCAGCGACAGCTGCGCGCCCTTGGAGGCGCAATAACCGCTGGTATTGCCCTGGCCGGTGAGCGCGGTCTTGGACGAGACATTGACGATGGCGCCGCGCGTAGCCTTCAGGTGCGGTACGCAGTAATGGGCCATCACGTAGTAATGGATCAGATTGCGTTCCAGCGAAGCGACGAACTGGTCGCGTCCAGCTTCCAGGCCGACGCTGTCGTTGACGCCGGCATTGTTGACCAGACCGTCCAGACGACCGAAGCGCTGCACCGTCTCGGCCACGGCCTGGCCACAGCGGGCTTCATCCTGCAATTCCAGCTGGAACAGGGTGGCGTGCGGCTGCAGCGCGGTCAGCCGGGTCCAGAATTGCGGCTCCGGTTCGCTACGCGCAAAGACCACCGGAATGGCGCCTTCGGCGGCCAGTTGCATGCTGATCGCCGCACCAATGCCGGAGGCACCGCCGGTCACGATGACAACCTTGTCTTGCAGGTTCAGATCCACTTCAGTCTCCGTAATGTTTTATATCATTTTCTGACGCCGCCACTTGCCGGGGGCTAGCCGCGAAAGCGGTACTGCTCCAGCGATTCCGGCTTCATCTCGATCGAGAAGCCAGGCAGACTGGGCGGCATGTAGGCCGCGTTGCGGATCACACAGGGGTCGACGAAATGCTCATGCAGGTGATCCACGTATTCGGTCACGCGTCCCTCCTTGGAACCGGAGATGCACAGATAGTCGATCATCGACAGGTGCTGCACGTATTCACACAGCCCCACGCCGCCGGCATGCGGACAGACCACCTTGCCGTACTTGGCGGCCATCAGCATGACCGCCAGGATTTCGTTGACGCCACCCAGACGGCAGGAGTCGATCTGCACCACGTCGATGGCGTCGCGCATGATGAACTGCTTGAACAGCACACGGTTCTGGCACATCTCGCCGGTGGCGACCTTGACTGCGCCGATGCCTGCACGGATCTTGCGGTGACCTTCCACGTCATCGGGGCTGGTCGGTTCCTCGATGAACCAGGGCTTGGCAAACGCCAGCTGGTTGACCCAGTCGATGGCCTGATCCACTTCCCAGACCTGATTGGCGTCGATCATCAGATGACGCTGCGGGCCCAGTACTTCACGGGCGATGGTGACGCGACGCTTGTCGTCGGCCAGGTCGCGCCCGACCTTGAGCTTGACATGGTTGAAGCCCTGGTCGATGGCTTCCTGGCACAGGCGGCGCAGCTTGGCATCGTCATAGCCCAGCCAGCCGGCCGAGGTGGTGTAGCAGGGATAGCCTTCCTGCTGCAGGATGCGCAGGCGCTCGGCCTTGCCCCCTTCCTTCTCGCGCAGCAGGGCCAGGGCCTCGTCGGGGGTGATGCAATCGGTGATGTAGCGGAAGTCGATGGTGCGTACCAGCTCCTCGGGCGTCATGTCGGCCACCAGCTTCCATACCGGCTTGCCTTCGGCCTTGGCCCACAGGTCCCAGGCGGCATTGACCACCGCGCCGGTGGCCAGGTGGATGGCGCCCTTGTCCGGGCCGATCCAGCGCAGCTGGCTGTCGGAGGTGACATGACGCCAGAAGCGACCCATGTCGGCGGAGATCCATTCCAGGTCCAGGCCGACCACGAGGTGTTCCATGGCGCGGATGGCGGCGCAGCAGATTTCATTGCCGCGACCGATGGTGAAGGTCAGGCCGTGGCCTTTCAGTTGCGGGTGGTCGGTGTCGAGGATGACGTAGGCGGCGGAATAGTCCGGGTCCGGATTCATCGCATCCGAACCGTCCAGTGATTGCGAAGTGGGAAAGCGCACGTCCAGCACGCGCATGGCGGTAATCTTGGTCATCGGTCTCTAGCATGATGCCGCTGCGGGACGGGTGGCGCCTCGGGCTCGGGCGCTGCCTCTGCTTGCCGCTGGTCGGCGGGCTGGCCGCTAGGGGGCGGCCGCCGGTTGTCGTCGTCTCCGGGGACTGGCCCCTTGTTCGCTTTACTCACAAATAAAATTTGTTTTTATATGTGAGAGACACAGCATAACCTCGATTATCCTCTTATTGCCGGGCCAGCCTGATGAAGTTTCGGTATCGATTGATATCGATTTAAGGATGTCAGCATCTCGGCATCAAGGCTATCTATAAAAAATAATTTTACAAATAAAACACGTCATCCATCAAAAATCCCCTACAATCCGGCCCCAGAAACCGGCGGATTCGCCCTTCTGTTTCCGCCCTCCTGCCCGCTAACGATACCCAGGCTGCCATGCCCAGAACCAGGAAAATCAATCCTTCCGACGCCCCTGCGCTGCAGACCGCAGCGGCCGCCGCCGCGATCAACGACGACAATGAGATGGGTAGCGACAGCAGCCATGACGGCACCAGCGGCAAGACGCGCTATGCCGCGCCAGCGCTGGACAAGGGACTGGATATCCTGGAACTGTTGAGCCGCTCGGAGCAGATGCTGACGCTGAACCAGATCTCGCGCCAGCTGGGTCGCAGCGTCAACGAGATCTTCCGCATGGTGGTGACGCTGGAGCAGCGTGGTTACCTGATCGCCGACAACGACCACTACCGGCTGTCACTGAAGTTGTTCGAGCTGGCACACCATCACCAGCCGATCCGCTCGCTGGTCAGCACCGCCCTGCCCCACATGCGCGAACTGGCCAACCGCTCCATGCAATCGACACATCTGACAGTCTATGAGGCCGGACGGGTGATCGTGGTGGCGCAGGTGGACAGCCCCGAACGCTGGGCCTTCGGGCTCAAGGTGGGGGCGCTGGTGAGCCTGACGGATACGGCTTCCGGCCATGTGCTGCTGGCCTTCCGCGACCAGGCCGAACAGGCCAGCATGCTGGCCGCGCATGTGCGCATGGATGGTGAACAGGAGATCGGGACGGCGCAGCTGATGCGGCAGATCGAGGACACCCGCAAGCGCGGGCATTCGCGCATGGAGAGCCGGCAGATCCGGGGCGTGATCAACCTGTCCTATCCGGTGATGGGGGCCAACAACCGCATGCTGGCTGCACTCAACGTGCCTTATATCGAACGCATCGACAAGAAGGTCAACCCCAGCCTGGACGAGGTGCAAGGCATCGTCCAGGAGATTTCGGCGCGGCTGTCGCGACTGATGGGGGATTCGAGCTTCGGCGCCTGAGGCTGGCGCCAGCTGCCGGTGCTAGCTGCCGGTGCTAGCTGCCGGTGCTAGCCGGCGAAACGCACTTCCGGCAGGCCACGCACGCCGGTCTCCGGCACGGCAAAAAGCGCACCGGCCAATGCATCCTGCTCGCGCTGCCGGGCGCTCATGCCTTCATGCGCCGAGGTGACGAACAGCGTATCGAGCGCCGCGCCACCGAAGGCCACACAGGAAGGCTGGGCGGTCGGCATGTCGACGATGCGATCGATGCGGCCATCGGGCGCAAAGCGCACTACCCGCGCACCACCCCACTGCGCGTTCCAGACATGGCCGTCGGCGTCCACGGTGGAACCATCGGGGCCGCCCGGCTGTTGCGCCAGATCGGCGAACACGCGCTGGTTGGCAATGGCGCCGGAAGCCGGATCATAGTCGCAGACCATGATCTTGCCTTCCATGGAATCGCAGTGATACATGCGCGTGCCATCGGGACTGAAGCAGATGCTGTTGGAAATGGCGATGCCCGGCAGCGGCAGGCGCTCCAGGCTCAGGTCGGCATTGAGGCGATAGAAGCTGGCAATGGGTGCGCGGCCGGCGTCCTCGTTGAGGGTGCCGAAGACGAAGCGGCCCTGGCGGTCGCAACGACCGTCGTTCAGGCGCGTGGTCGGCAGGTCATCCTCGATGCGGCAGATCGGCGTGATGGCGCCGGTGCCGAGATTGAAGAAAGCCAGGCGCGATGCCAGACCGATCAGCAGGCGCTCGGGATCGGCGGTAAAGGCGAAGCAGCACAGCCGCTCAGGCATGGGCCAGCTGCGCGTGGCGCCGCTTTGCGGATCGTGGTTCCACAGGCGCGACGCGTGGATATCGGTCCAGAAGACCGTTTGCGAGCGTTCGCACCAGAGGACGCCTTCGCCCAGTTCATGATGTCCGTCGACCAGCAATTGCGCATTCATCGGGTTTCCGCCTGCAAATCAATTAAATAAGATAAATGAAATAAACGATATAAAACAATGTCAGTGTCCCGGCCACGCCCGTGTGCGCCGGCCACAAGACAAAAAAGGGTGGGCTTGCGCCCACCCTCAACTACATCAAGACCACCTCAGGAAGGATTACAGATACTACTAGATCGTTACATCAGAACGAGTGGGCGATACCGAAGTAGCCGCCGTTCTGCTTCAGGCCCGAAGGACCGACGTTGCCGCCGTTTTCCAGTGCGTGGGTGGCACCGGTGCCGTTACGAACGGTACCGACGTCAACATACAGCAGGGTGCGCTTGGACAGGAAGTAGTTGATACCGGCCATGTACATGTTGGCAGTACCACCGCCGTTGCCGTTGCCCGCAGCGTCAACACGTGCGTTGTTGGCGTTGACGTGGAACCAGCCACCGACCAGCTGGAATTGCGGGGTCACGTCATAGTTGGCGCCGATCCAGTAGTGGTTCGCGCGGTCCGGAGCACCGGCGGCTGCAGCGTTGGCACGCAGGTTTTCCCAGCCTGCGAACATCTTCAGCTTGTCGAACTTGTAGGTACCGCCGACGATCAGCTCCTTGGAATGGCTCCAGATGTCGCTGTAGTTGCCGTTGGCGTCGCGCACGGTGTCATAGATCACGCGCAGTTCCAGGCCGTTCTTCTGGTAGGCCAGCGAGATACCGTCCTTGCGGCCGTCGCTGCTACCCGCGTTGGGGACGCCGCCGCTGAACGAACCCGGCTTTTCGCCCAGGCTGGTCTGCAGGTTGACGGTGAAGCCAGCCATATCCGGGCTGTTGTACTCGATGATGTTGCTGGCGCCGGGCCAGTTGCGGCCGTTGACCAGGCTGGCGGTACCGATGGCCTGCTGGCCGGTCGGGTCGAGGAACCAGACATCATTGTTGATGAACAGGTTCTTACCGAACTTGACGGAACCGGCGGTGGCCGAGGACAAGCCGACATAGGAACGACGATTGAACAGTGCCGAACCGTTGCTGGTGTCGGAACCGTTGAAACCGCCCTTGGTCGAGTTGAAACCGGACTCCAGCAGGAAGAAGGCATTGGTACCGCCGCCCAGGTCTTCCGTGCCCTTGAAGCCGATCATGCTGGTGCCCCATTGGTTGTTCGCAGCGCTCCAGCGCGTACCTTGGCCGTTGGTGCCAGCATTGGTCAGGAAGTCGACACCGGCCACGACGCGACCGTAGATGGTGACACTGCTTTGCGCCTGCGCCTGTGCCGAAAACGCTCCCATCAGCGCGAGCGCGCACAGGGTCTTTGCTCCAATAAAGGATGGCTTCACTTGCTTCATGAATAGTCTCCGTGGATATTGCCGTTTAAATTTTTGTCGTCGGTGGGCTTGGTCGTGCAGCTTTGCACTTCAGACCCCTTGAATCCTGACGGACTCCTGACGGTCTCCCAACTTTTTGTTTTGATGCTGCCCGACCTTCTCTTCTTTCATTCCGGCCCTTTGGTCATTGTCCTGTACAGTCCGGAATGTGGCTAGATACTAAGTATTCGGTTCATGTCTTTCCAATGAAATCTTTAGCAATTCCGATATGCGATTTGATATCATGAATTTCTAATAAAAAAATCATTGAAAAAATTTAGAACACCGTCCCCGGAGACTTATGAAAAACAGTGACCCGAACTGGTTTCTGCGGGCGCGATTGAAGACACGCCAACTCCTTCTGCTCATCGCCCTCGACGACACCCGCAACATCCATCGCGCCGCCAGCGAACTCAATATGACGCAGCCGGCCGCCTCCAAGCAGTTGAAGGACCTCGAAGACATGCTGGGCGTGTCCCTCTTCGAGCGCCTGCCCCGTGGCATGCGGCCCACCATCTATGGCGAGGCCATGATCCGCCATGCGCGCATGGCCCTGACCAGCCTGTCCAAGGCGCATGAAGACATCGTGGCACTGAAGTCCGGCCTGTCCGGCCAGGTCGATGTGGGCGTGATTCTTTCGCCCGGCATGGCATTGTTGCCGCCAGCCATCGCCCGCGTGAAGGAACAGGCGCCGATGTTGCGTATCGGCGTCGAAGTGGAAAGCAGCAACATCCTGCTGTCGCGTCTGCTGCATGGCGAACTGGACTTCATCATCGGCCGCATCCTCGACGAGGAAGCCCGCAGCGGCCTGCTCTATGAAGAGCTGGCCGACGAGCCGGTATGCGCCGTGGCCCGGGTGGGACATCCCTTCCACACCCGCAACGACCTGAGCCTGGCCGACCTCGCCGGCGAAGCCTGGATCATGGCGCCCAAGGGCAGCATCCTGCGTGCGCGCTGCGACCAGATGTTCCGCGAACAAGGCCTGGCGCCGCCCTCCAACGTGGTCGACACCACGGCCATCCTGTTCATCACCAGCCTGTTGCAGCAGACCGATTTCATCTACGCCATGCCCACTGAAGTGGCACGTTATTACACCCAGGCGCGCCTGATGGACATCCTGCCCATCGAGCTGCCCTGCCGCATGGCCGGCTTCGGCATCATCACCCGCCAGGACAACCTGCTCTCGCCGGGTGCCAATCTGGTGCTGCAGGCCATCCGCGAAGTGGCCAAGATGATCTACTGATTCACCTCCTCGCCAACCCGCGCATTATGCGATCACGGGGTGGCGGAACTGCGCCGAGTTTTATTAAGAAATGTAAGGAAGAGTAAGCCGATCTGAAAATTCAAAAATAGGGCTGCTCGAAACAATTCTAGGCACACCAATTCATTAAAAAATCGCAGCTAAAAAACAACACTACAAACCGGATAAAAACTAAGTTTTTTCCGAGTTGTATGACAGCTCTGCATCACCCACACGAGAATGTGGCTGCATCACAAAAAAAAGAGTCGCCAAATGGCGACTCTTTTTCAAGATCCGCGCCGACGGGATATCGGGCGGTCATTGCTGCCTCACACCCAGCCAGCATCGACGATGAATTCCTGCGCGGTACACATCGCACTGTCGTCAGCGGCCAGGAACAGGACCATGCGCGCCAGGTGCCAGGGCAGCAGATCCTCCTGCAGGCACTGGTTGCGGGCTATGGCCTTCTTGCCTTCTTCATCCAGCCACAACTTGATCTGGCGTTCGGTCATGACCCAACCCGGCGTGACCGTGTTGACGCGGATCTTGTGCGGACCAAGGTCGCGCGCCAGTCCGCGGGTCAGGCCCAGGGTCGAGGCCTTGGCCGTGGTGTACACCGGGAATCCGCCGCTGGACTGATGCCAGCTGATGGAACTGAAGTTGATGATGGAGCCACCGCCACGACGCTTCATGCCGTCCACCACCGCTTGCACGGCGAAGAAGGACGGACGCTGGTTGATGGCGATGCGGTCGTTCCAGTAATCGAGGGTCACGTCTTCCAGCTTGTGACGTTCGTCATTGGCGGCATTGTTGACCAGCACATCGAAGTCGCCAAGCTCGCCCTGCAGCTCGGCAATGGTCTTCTGGAATGCCGGGATGTCGCGCAGGTCGCAATGGCGGAACAGCGGCTTGGGATAGCCGGCGCTGGCCAGCTCATTGCACAGTGTCTCGCTGGCTTCGCGGGCGATATCGACGAAGGCCACGTGCGCGCCCTGCTGCGCAAATGCTTCGACAATGGCTGCACCGATGCCGGTGCCACCGCCGGTAATGAAGACACGCTTGCCCTTCAGGCTGGGGAAAGTCGCCAGCTGCACGTTCTGGGGAGTGTTGCTCATGAGGTTTCCTTGCTGGCCGGTGTCATGCCGACACCGGCGCTGTCTTGTCGTGATGGATCAGTGCGAGTGCTTGGGAACGGCCGCGCCACGGCAACCGACCAGGAAGTCGAAGTCGCAGCCTTCGTCGGCCTGCAGCACGCGGTCCACGTACAGGGACTGGTAGCCGCCGACCATCTCCGGCTTGCGTTCGGCCAGCACCTTGGCGCGTTCGGCCAGGCGACGCTGCATTTCCTCGTCGCTGATGTCGAGCTGCAACTTGCCGGCGTAGGCATCCAGTTCGATGAAGTCACCATCCTGGACGATGCCCAGCGGCCCACCGGCAGCGGCTTCCGGCGCCACGTGCAGGATCACGGTGCCATAGGCGGTACCGCTCATGCGGGCGTCCGAGATGCGCACCATGTCCTTCACACCCGTGGCCAGCACCTTGGGCGGCAAGCCCATGTTGCCCACTTCGGCCATGCCGGGGTAACCCTTGGGGCCGACATTCTTCATCACCAGCACGCAGGAGGCATCGACATCCAGGTCGGGATCGTTGATGCGTTCCTTGTAGTGGTTGAAGTCTTCGAACACCACGGCACGGCCGCGATGCTTCATCAGTTCAGGCGTGGCGGCCGAGGGCTTCAAGACCGCGCCGCGTGGCGCCAGGTTGCCGCGCAGGATGCAGATGCCGCCATCCTCGATCAGCGGCTTGGCCAGCGGCC
>Ga0308159_1001235_pt1 | contig 39707 bp, 29 predicted proteins | sample PhyCR1_FD_201040 | JGI IMG/M metagenome (GOLD analysis project Ga0308159, IMG submission 201040) | Phyllosphere microbial communities from UC Gill Tract Community Farm, Albany, California, United States - DLSLC.R1 | ecosystem: Host-associated > Plants > Phyllosphere > Unclassified | place: USA... | reverse complement strand
CAAGTCCGCATGCAGAAGGTCAACGACCGCATCCACATCCTGGAAGGCCGGGAAGCGGTGCTCCTGAACATCGACAAGGTCATCAAGATCATCCGCGAGTCCGACGAACCCAAGCAGGCCCTGATCGAGGCCTTCAGGCTGTCGGATCGCCAGGCCGAAGACATCCTGGAAATCCGTCTGCGCCAGCTGGCCCGCCTGGAAGCCATCAAGATCCAGCAGGAACTGGCCGAGCTGCGCGGCGAGAAGACCACCCTGCAAGACCTGCTGGACAACCCGGCCTCGATGAAGAAGCTGGTCATCAAGGAAATCGAAGGCGACGCCAAGACCTATGGCGACGCCCGTCGCACCATCATCGAGGAAGCCGAACGCGCCACCTTCGAACAGAAGGTGATCGATGAACCGGTCACCGTCATCATCTCGCAGAAGGGCTGGGTGCGCGCCCGCACCGGCCACGGTCACGATGCCACGCAATTCACCTTCAAGGCCGGCGACAGCCTGTATGGCGCCTTCGAATGCCGTACCGTGGATAACCTGCTGGCCTTCGGCTCCAACGGCCGGGTCTACACCATCGCCGTGAGCGCCCTGCCCAATGCACGCGGGGATGGCGTGCCGGTGACCACGCTGATCGAACTGGCCAGCGGCAGCAGCATCCTGCACTACTTCGCTGGCCCCGCCGACACCACGCTGCTGCTGGCCTCGGATGCCGCGGCCGGCTTCATCGCCAAGGCCTCCGACATGTTCGGCCGGGTCAAGGGCGGCAAGAGCTTCTTCACGCTGGACGAAGGCGCCCTGCCCCTGGCACCGCGCGCAGTCGCTGCCGACGCCAGCGCCGTGGCCTGCGTCTCGGGCAATGGTCGTCTGCTGGTGTTTGGCCTGGACGAGATGAAGACCCTGTCTTCCGGCGGCCGTGGCGTGAACCTGATGGAGCTGGAGAAAAACGAAAAGCTGATCGGCGCACAAGCCATCAGCCAGAAGGGCGTGGTGGTCGAAGGCACCGGCAATGTCGGCAAGGCCAAGGAAATCGCACTCTCGGCCGCGTCGCTGGGCGTGCATATCGGCAAGCGGGCGCGCAAGGGCAAGGCGCTGGAGTCGCGGATCAAGGTGACGGGGCTGCGCCCACAAGTCTGAGGCACGGCCTGGCGTTGTTGAGATATCGCCCTCTGCGCATGTTGTGCAGGGGGCGATTTTGTATTCAAATCTCACAAAAATCAGACACTATCTGGCATACTCCGACCCGGCCCGATTGTAGCTTTTAAGCTACAATCAATACATGATTGAACTGCTCCGATATCAACGCGCCGACGGGCATGAACCGGTTTCCGACTGGCTTTCCCGATTGCGGGACGAGAGGGCACAGGCACGTATCCGGATACGATTGCGTCAAGTGCAAGCTGGCAACTTCGGAGACTGTGAATCCGTGGGCGACGGGGTAGCCGAACTACGCATCCATGTTGGAGCAGGTTATCGGGTCTATTTCGGTCGGCATGGAAAATCCGTCGTGATCTTGTTATGTGGCGGCGACAAGCGTTCACAGCAAGCAGACATCAAATTGGCCAGGCAGTACTGGATGGAATGGAAAGGGAGGCAAAAGTGAGCAAATTGAAAGCAGCCGTCTCTCATCATGAACGAGAGCTGGCCGAATTGCGCGCTGACCACGCACTGGCCGTCGAATATCTGAAGGCCGCAATGGAATCGCTCGACGATCCGGAAGATCGCGCTGCCGGTCTGCTGGCACTGCGCACGATAGCGGAAGCTTATGGAGGACTTGCTGCGGTAGCGGCTGAAGCCGGCATCAGCCGGGAGTCCCTGTATCGCGCTTTATCGCCGACAGGTAACCCGACGCTTAAGACCCTGCTGGCAGTGCTCAAGACTGTGGGAATGCGGCTGTCTGTCGAACCGGAGAATCACGCGCACGCATGATGCTTTAGACGTGCAACAGCCGCTCTCGGAACACCGGGTCGCTGCTTGCACGATAGGGCTGGCACGGCAGCACTGACGGCCTCATTGGACGGCCCTCATTGACGAGGCAACCCGACTGCCGGCAGAGAACTCCACGGATTGCTCATCATCCGGCGCGGCCGCAAGTGCCGAGCTGCGTCAAGCGCCCCGCTCTTTCAAGCTCAAGCAATCGCCACCGACACTCGATACAACAACACCCCCAGCAAACCGAACGCCCCGGCCAGCATGCAATAGGGCGCCCAGCGTCGGGCGCGCATGCCATAGCCGAACAGGAGCAGCGCGATGCTGATGGCGGGTATCAATGCGGAAGGGCTGGTCAGGTCCATGGTGGTTACTCCCCGGTGAGGTCGGTGTTCGCACGGGCGCTGCACGGGCGAACGAAAATATCCATCACGCCATCTGGCTGATGGTCTTCCTGAAGCGGCCCAGCGCGGCCGTGAACAACAAGGCACCGATTGCAAAGATGGCCAGCAGTTGCGGCCATACCACCTCCAGCCCGGCACCCCGATACAGAATGGCCTGCCCGGCCGCCACGAAGTGCGTGGTGGGCGCGGCCAGCATGATGTCCTGCACCAGCAGCGGCATGCTTTCGCGCGGCGTGGAACCGCCCGAGAGCAGTTGCAGCGGCAACAGCACCAGCACGGTCAGCATGCCGAACTGCGGCATCGAACGCGCCAGCGTGGCCATGAAGATGCCCATGGAGGTGGTGGCGAAAAGATGCATGACGGTGGCCAGCATGAACAGCGCCAGCGAACCTTCGATCGGCACCTGCAGCGCGCCGCGCACGATCAGCAGCAAGGAGGCCAGTGCCGCCAGCGCCACCACCAGCCCCATGGACCAGACCTTGGCCAGCATGATCTCGGCAGGCGTTACCGGCATCACCAGCAGGTGTTCGATGGTGCCGTGCTCGCGCTCGCGGATCAGTGCGGCGCCGGTGAGGATGATGGAAAGCATGGTCACGTTGTTGATGATCTCCATGAGCGATCCGAACCAGGACTGCTCCAGATTGGGGTTGAAGCGCATGCGCATGGCCAGGTTCACCGGTGCGGTGGTACCGGCCTCGGTGCGTCGCACGAACTGCGTCACCTCGGTGGTGATCATCTGCTGGATGTAGCTGTTACCGGTGAAGGCCTGGCTCATGCGGGTGGCATCGACATTCAGTTGCACTGCAGGCGCCCGTCCGGCCAGTACGTCACGTTGGAAGTCGGCAGGGATGTCCAATACGAAGGTGTAGTCGCCATCATCCAGGCCGGCATCAGCCTCTTGCGCCGTAACCAGCCGCGCCACCTTGAAGTGCGGCGGATAGAAGGTCGCCGCGATGCGTGCCGACAGCGGCGAGCCGTCGTTATCGACGATGGCGATGGCGGCGTGGTGCAGGCTTTCCGGCATGGCGGTCGCGGCCACGTAGATGGACAGCGTAAAGGTGTAGGCGATGAGCACCAGCATGGCCGGATCGCGCAGCAGGCTCCATAGTTCCTTGATGCCGAGGCGGTAGATGTTGGCCCAGGAGTTGCGCATCTCACCGCTCCTGTTTCTTCAGTAACAGCACCGACAGCCCCAGGATCACGGGTGCGGCGAGTACCAGGGGCCAGAAGGACGAGCCCAGGTCGCCGACGGCGAGCGCCTTGCTGAACACGCCGCGACTGATGGTGAGGAAATGCGTGGCCGGATAGACCTGGCCGATCAGGGCGCCCATGCCTTCCAGCGAGGACACCGGGTTCAACAGGCCGGCAAACTGCACGCAGGGAATGATGGTGCCGATCATGGTCACGAACAGCGCCGCGATCTGACTGTTGGTGAAGGTCGATGCCAGCAGACCGAAACCGGTGGAGCAGATGATGAACACCAGCGCCGCCAGGGTCAGCGTGAAGAGGCTGCCCTTGACCGGCACCCCGAATACCGTCACCGCCAGCAGCGTGAGCATGGCGAAGTTGAGCATGCCCAGCAGCAGATAGGGCAACTGCTTGCCCAGCAGGAATTCGGTGCGGGTGACCGGCGTGACGTAGAGGTTGAGGATGGAGCCCAGCTCCTTCTCGCGCACCACCGACAGCGCCGTGAGCATGGCCGGAATCATCATCAGCAGCAGCGGGATGATGGCCGGCACCATGGCCGGCAGGCTCTTCACATCCGGGTTGTAGCGATAGCGTGTCTCGATGGTGGCCGGCGTGGCCAGGGTCTGCCCCAACCGGTGCAGGGCCATGTCGGCCAGCCACAGTTGATGCATGCCCTGCACATAACCGCGCACGGTCTCGGCGCGCGTGGGCATGGCGCCATCCACCCAGGCCCCGACCTCGACCGGCTTGCCGCGCCCGATGTCGCGGGCAAACCCGGAGGGAATCTCGATGGCCAGCGAAATCTCGCCGCTGCGCATGCGCCGGTCCAGGTCCTGGTAATCGGTGATGGCAGGCTTCTCGATGAAGTAGCGCGAGCCCGACAGGTTCAGCGCATAGTTCTGACTCAGGCCGGTCTGGTCGCGGTCCAGCACGGCATAGGTGAGGTTTTCCACATCGAGGTTGATGCCATAGCCGATGATGAACATCAGGATGGCCGTCCCCAGCAAGGCCAGCGTGGCGCGCACCGGGTCGCGTCGCAGCTCCAGGCTTTCGCGCTGGCTGTAGCTCAGGGCGCGGCCCAGGCTGGTGCGCCACCGGCCGGGGCGCGATGTTGACGCTTCCATCGCCGCGGGCAGCGCTGGCCGGTCATTGGCAACCGGCGCGCTCCCCTTGCCCGCCGCCTCTTCCAGATAGGCGATGAAGGCCTGTTCCAGCGTAGTCGCACCGCGTTCGCGGATGAGCGCATCCGGCGTGGCGCTCACCAGGACCCGGCCGGCATGCATGAGCGAGATGCGGTCGCAGCGCTGGGCCTCGTTCATGAAATGGGTGGAGATAAAGATGGTGACCCTGTCCTTGCGCGCCAGGTCGATCATCAGTTGCCAGAACAGGTCGCGGGCGATCGGGTCCACGCCGGAAGTCGGCTCGTCCAGGATCAGCAGCTCCGGCTTGTGGACCATCGCCACGGCCAGCGACAGGCGCTGGCGGATGCCCAGCGGCAGGCTCTCGGGCAGGCTGTCCATCACGTCCAGCAGACCGAAACGGGTCGCCATCTCTTCGGTGCGGGCGTCGATCTGCGCTTCCGGCACACGGTACAGGCGGGCATGCAGCACCAGATTCTGGCGTACGCTCAATTCCCCATACAGCGAAAAGGCCTGCGACATATAGCCCACCCTGGCCCGCGTGGCCATGTCGCGCGGATCGACCTCCTGGCCGAACAACCAGGCCTGGCCTTCGCTGGCCTGCAGCAGCCCGGTCAACATCTTCATGGTGGTTGACTTGCCGCAGCCATTGGAGCCGAGAAAGCCGAATATCTCGCCCCGCCGGATGCGGAAATCCACATGATCCACCGCCACGAAATCGCCGAAGCGCATGGTCAGGCCCTTGGCCTCGATGGCGATACCGGCCTCGACGCTTTCGTCCAGCGGGGTAACCTGCACTGTCTGGTGCTGGCGCCGCTTTTCTTCGGGCAGCAGGCTGATGAAGGCCTCTTCCAGCGCTGCCGTGCCGGTACGGGCGTGCAGCTCGGCCGGCGTGCCGGTCGCCAGCAGCTTGCCGTCGTCCATCGCCACCAGCCAGTCGAAGCGGTCCGCCTCTTCCATGTAGGCGGTGGCGACGATGACGCTCATGCCCGGCCGTTGCTGGCGGATATGTGCGATCAGGTCCCAGAACTGCGCCCGTGACAGCGGGTCCACGCCGGTGGTGGGTTCATCCAGGATCAGCAGGTCGGGATCGTGGATCAGCGAACAGCACAGTCCCAGCTTCTGCTTCATCCCTCCGGAGAGCTTGCCGGCCGGGCGCGCCAGGAAGGGCGCCAGCCCCGTACCACGGGTGAGTTCATTGATGCGACGACGGCGCTCGGCACCATCCTGGCCGAACAGGCGACCAAAGAATTGCAGGTTTTCTTCCACCGACAGGGTGGGATAGAGATTCTTGCCCAGTCCTTGCGGCATGTAGGCGATGCGCGGGCAGACCTGGCTGCGATGCGCGACCTTGCGCATGTCGCCGCCCAACACGCTCACCTCGCCCTGCTGCAAGGCGCGGGCGCCGGCCACCAGCGAGAGCAGGCTGGATTTGCCGACGCCGTCCGGGCCGATCAGGCCGACCATGCAGCCGGCCGGAACCTGCAGCGATATCGCATCCAGTGCCAGCGTCTTGCCATAGCGCAGCGACACCCCGTCCAGGCGTGCCACCCACGACTGGTCCGGGGTGGCGGTCATTGCGGAACCCTGGTCACCAGCTGCGGCGGCCATGCCTGGCTCTGGTCGGTACGTACCCAGGCCACGCCCGGCAGGCCGGTCTTGACCAGCGTCAGGTGTTGCTGCAACAGGGCCGGATCGATCTGCGCCTTGACGCGGAACATCAGCTTCTGCCGCTCGCTGGCCGTCTCCACCGTCTTGGGGGTGAACTGGGCGGTGCTGGCGACGAAGGAAATCCTGGCCGGGATCACATACTGCGGTGCGGCGTCCAGCACGATGCGGGCCTCGGCCCCCAGGGCCAGCTTGCCGGCCACGGCCTCGGGGACGAAGAAGGTCATGTAGACGTCACTCAGGTCCACCAGGTTGAGCAGCTTGCCGCCGCCCCCCAGCACCTCGCCCGGCTGGGCGATGCGGTACTGCACCCGCCCGGCACGGGGTGCGACGAGCGTGCTGTCGTCGATATCGACCTTGATGCGCTGTACCGTGGCGGCGGCGGCGGTCACCGTCGATCTGGCACCGCTGACCTGGGTGCGCGCCGCCACCACGGCGGCACGGGCGGCCGTCACCTGTGCCTGGGCAGCGGTCACGGCGGCTTGCATGCCGCGCACCCGGGCGCGGTCGTCATCGACTTCCTGCAGCGACGAGGCCCCTTCCTTGACCAGCACTTCGGAGCGCGCCAGGCGGCGCCGCGCCGCGTCTAGTTCACTCTCGCGTTGTGCACTCTGTGCCAGCGCGGCTTGGTAGTCACTCTCGCGCACCGCCACCTGGGCCTCGGCACTGGCCACGGCCGACAGCGATTGCTGCTGGCGTGCCTGGGCTTCATCACGTTGCGCCTGCAGCGACAGGATCTGCATCTGGGCCAGCGGCTGGCCGGCCGTGACGAAATCCCCTTCGTTGACCAGGATGGCGTCCACCCTGCCCCCCAGCTTGGTGGCCACATCCACCTCGGTGGCTTCGATGCGGCCATTGCCACTGGCGAAACCCTCCCCCGGGCCGCTGTGATGCAGGCGCTGCCAGGCATAGGTGGCACCGCCAGCAAGGAGGACGACCAGCAGGCCGGCGGTCAGCAGGTTTTTCTTGGCGGGAGAAAGCGTCATGATCAGGGTCCGGGACGAAGAGGGATGGCAGCGCCGGCTTGGCTGGCATCACCGCCCAGGGCCGCATACAGCGCCACGGAGGACGACAGCAAGGCACGCCGGGTCTGCACCAGTTGCTGGCGCGCGCTGAGCAGGTCGCGCTGGGCATCGAGCACATCCAGGAAAGGCGCGGCGCCGTTGTCATAGCGCAGTGTGGACAGGCGCGCCCGCTCGGCCTGCACGGTCACGGCGGTCTGTGCGATGGTCAGTTGCCGCGTCAACCACTGGCGGGCGGCCAGGGCATCGGCCACCTCGCGGAAGGCAGCCTGGACGGTCTTTTCATAATTGGCCACCGAGATATCGCGACGGATCTCGGACAGTGCCAGATTGTTGCGCAGGCGTCCGGCCGTGAAGATCGGCAGCGTGATGCTGGGCGAAAAGCTCCAGGCCTGGCTGCCATCGCGAAACAGGCCGCTCAATTCGGCACTGGCGCTGCCGACCTGGCCGGTCAGCGAAATAGACGGGAAAAAAGCCGCCCGCGCGGCACCGATGTTGGCGTTGGCTGCCTGCAGCCGGTATTCGGCAGCAAGCACGTCAGGCCGGCGCGTCAACAACAGCGAAGGCAGGCCCGGCTGCAACGCAGGGAAGACCGTGTCCAGCACGGTGCGCGCCTGTCCCGGTGCCAGTTCCAGTGGACTGCCCACCAACAGCGTCAAGGCATTCAGGCGCTGGGCGCGCAGTTGTTCCAGTTGTGCGCCCAAGGCCTGGGCCTGGGTCAGCAGGGTTTCGATCTGTGTCAGGTTCAGGCGCGAACTGGCGCCCACTTCCACCCGCCGTGCATAGATGCGATAGCTCTCCTGACGGCTGGCGATGGTATCGCTGGCGATGGCCAGGCGCTCGTCGAGCTCACCCAGTTCCAGATACGCATCGGCCACTTGCGTGACCAGGCTCAGGGTAGCGGCGCGACGCGTGGCTTCGCTGGCCTGGGCAGTGTGCAGGGCCGCATCATCCAGACTGCGCAGACGGCCCCACAGGTCGATCTCCCAGCTGCTCAGGCCCAGCCCTGCCTGATAGGCGCTACCGACCAGCGGTCGTCCGGTCAGGTTGAGATCAGCCGGGGTACGCGAACGGTCCAGGCCGACCTGCGCGCCGATGGAGGGAAAGAGGTCCGCACGCTGGATGCCATAGAGCGCCATGGCCTCCTCCATCCGCAAGGCGGCCACCCGCAGGTCGCGGTTGTTGGCCAGGGCCAGGCTGATGAGGACTTGCAGTTGCGGATCGCTGAAGGTGGTCTTCCAGTCCAGCGGCGCCGTGGCAGGCAGCGTGCTGTCAGACTGTTGCGGGTAGTGCGCGGCCACCGGCGCGGCGGGCCGCTGGTAGTCCGGCGCCATGGACTGGCAGGCCGCCAGCAAAAAGGCCAGCAACAGCGGCATTGCGGCCAGGCGCATTCTGGGAGGGGGCTCGCACATCGTGGGCATCGGCGGAAGCGGAAAATGTGACGACGAAAGTCTTCGTCTTTTGTGTCCACATTATGAAGTTGCTTGCCAAAAACCCGATTGATGTAAGTCAGGTTACTGACTGATGAGTCGGTAACAAGTCAAATAGGGGAATAGGGGAAACGCTCGAGGCCGATGGCGCCTTCCTGCCCTACTGCGCTACGCCAACCTGGTCGACATAATGGCGCACCTCGGCGGCGACGTCGGCGAAGAGCGCCTGCAGCTCTGCAAGACGCGGCTGGGCGCAGACCGGTGGTTCGGCGCGGGACTGGGTCTCGATGCTCTTGAGCATGTCGGTCAGCACGCCCGCGCCCACCAGGGCCGTCATGCTCTTGAGGCTGTGCGCCTCGCGCTTGACCTGGGCTGCATCGTCGGCGTGGATGGCCTGTTCCAGCCGGGCGAAGGTGGCCGGTGCGCTCTGCGCAAAAGTGCCAAACATGTGACGGCAGGCGGCAGCATCGCCCCCCATGGCCTCGAGCAGTGGCTCGGGATTGATGTGCTGGTATCGGTGGTCGTTCACGCGTTTCTCCCCTGAGGCCGACGCAATATACGCAATATATTGCTCCATTGCCAATTTCTTTTGAGCAGCAGTTCCGGGCCGATGGGTACGGCGCGGATCGTGAGCGGGTGCGGCAAACTCGCGCAAACTCACGCAAACTCTTTCGCCGCGCCTGTAACGTAACCAAGCCGGCTACGACAGTCAATCAGAAGTGTTAGGTATAGACGCAAAAAAGCCGCCCGCAATTAGCGGGCGGCATGGTCAATCAGGCTCCTGGATGCGCCCGGCATCCAGGGGAAGCCAATCAGGCAGCGCGTTCCAGACGTTGGACGTTGTCGCTGCCATCAGCGGCGCCGATCTCGATCTTGCGCGGCTTCAGGGCTTCAGGGATTTCGCGGACCAGCTCGATGTTGAGCAGGCCGTTTTCCAGATTGGCGCCGACCACCTTGATATGGTTGGCCAGCTGGAAGCGCTGCTCGAAATCACGGGCGGCGATGCCGCGGTGCAGGAAGTTGACCTGCTTGTCTTCCTTCTGCTTGCGGCCCGTGATCTTGAGGGTTTCGTTTTCGGTCTCGATGTCGATTTCGCTGCGGGCAAAGCCGGCGACGGCCATCGTGATCCGGTACTTGTCTTCTGCCACCAGTTCGATGTTGTACGGCGGGTAGCTGGGCTGATCGGTACGCTGGGCGTTGTCGAACATCTGGGCCAGGCGATCGAAGCCGATGGCGGTACGGTACAGGGGGGAGAGATCAAAAGTACGCATAAAAATATCCTTTCAGTTAAGCGATGTTTTCGTGGCAGACCTCAACGTCGAGCATCTGCTGGTACCGATCTAGGGATGGCATTTTGGGTTTTCAAGGGATTTTTTTCGAAAAAATACGGGCGCCTCTGACGCCCGATTTTCTTCCGGGAAAAGCGGCTTCAGGCCCTTGAAAACTGCCGATCCAGCTCCATCGCGACCCGCTCGCGTTCGCTGCGCACCGCCTGTGCGCCAGCTGCCAGTCCCTCCATCACCGTCAGGCGCAGGTCATGCAGGCCGATGGTGGCCAGCGCCACCTTCAGGTAGGGCGTGAGGAAATCCGGCTGGCGTGCGGACGCGCCGGTAAAGCGGCCGCCGGAGACCACGGCCAGGTGTACCGGGCGGTCGTGCAGCAGGCCGACCTTGCCGTCGGGGGTGATGCCGAAGGTGCGGCGCACCCGCACCACATGGTCGATCCAGGCCTTCAATACGGAGGGGACGGTGTAGTTGTGCATGGGGGTGCCGATGACGACCTGATCGGCGGCCTCCAGCTCGGCAATCAGCAGGTCCGACAAGGCCAGCGTCCCCTGTGCGGCGCCGGCATCCTCCACGAAGGCGGGCGAGCCCAGCGCATCGGCATAGGCTGCATCGACGTGACCAATGGCACTGGCATGCAGGTCGCGCAGCACGATCTGCGCCTGCGGGTGTAAAACGCGCAGGCGGCTGACGATCTGTTGCGAGAGCCACCAGGTGTTGGATGCCTCCTGGCGCGGCGAAGCAAGCAGGTGCAGGATCTTCATGCCGCACCTCCGATGGCCTTGCCGAAGCGCAGTGCGCCGGTCAGCATGCCCTGGCGGAAGTAGAAGCGCTGCGCCAGCGCGTTGGCCATACCGGTATCGAGCACCAGTCGCGCACAGCCGGCCTCGGCGGCCACACCTTCGAGCGCGGCGAGCAGGCGCTCGCCCCAACGTTTGCCGCGTTGCGTGCTGGCGGCCACCAGATCATCGACGTACAGGAAGGGGCCGTAGACCAGATTCTCCTGGAAACGGTAACCGGCCAGGGCGACCACCACGCCCTGCTCCCAGGCTGCCAGGATGCGATAGCCCTGCTCGCGGGCGCGACCGGTACGCTGCATGAACTCGTCGGCGTCACGCAGGTGTGGGCGCAGTTCGTGCATCACGGAAAAGCAGGCCAGCCGGTCGGCCTCGGTGTCGGCATGGCGCAAGGCGCTGTCGGCGATATGCCAGTGGCCAGGAGGGGCAATCTTGGAAGCTTGGTTCATGGGAGAAAGCTCAATGCGTTCAAAGTAGAAGGAGCTTCATCCTAGCCAGCCGATGGCATAATCGGGAGATCCAAGAAATGACATTTCGACTGGTCCATGATTACCCCGTCCTCCGCCTCCCTGATCACCCTCGACAGCGCCACCGACGAGCCCTACTACCGCCAGATCTACGGGCGCCTGCGTAGCGCGGTGGCAGCGGGGATGCTGCGCCCGGGCGACCGCATTCCCTCGGCGCGGGCACTGGCAGCAGAACTGGGACTGGCGCGCGGCACCGTGGAGACGGCCTATTCGCTGCTGGCGGCTGAAGGCTACGTGGAAGCACGCGGACAGGCCGGCACCGTGATCGCGGCCGGGCTCCCCGCCAGAGCGCCGAACGCGCCCGGCAAACCCGGCCCCATCATCGCCCAGGCAGTACCTGCCGCGCCGCGCTCCCCCATCCTGCCGGAAGACGGCCACGCCGAGGCCCGGGGACCGCATCCGTTCCAGATGGGCATCCCGGCGCTGGACGCCTTTCCGCGCAAGATCTGGGCGCGCCTGGCGGCGCGCGCGGCGCGTGCCACGCAAGCGGTGGACATGCTCTACCCCTCTCCCGCCGGATTGATGGCCTTGCGCGTGGAAGTTGCGCGTTATCTGCAGCTGTCGCGGGGGCTGGACTGCCGGCCGGAACAGGTCTTCATCACTTCCGGGTATCGCGACAGCCTCAACGTGATCACGCGCACCCTGCTCAAACCCGGCGACAAGGTCTGGGTGGAAGACCCCGGCTATGCGCCCACCGGCGCCCTGCTGCGCGAAGCCGGCATGCAGCTGGTGGGGGTACCGGTCGATGCCGAGGGCATGCAGGTGGAGCACGGGCTGCAGCATGCCGCACGCGCACGGGCGGCGGTGGTCACGCCGGCCCACCAGAGCCCCACCTGCGTGGCCCTGTCACTGCCGCGCCGCCTGGCGCTGCTGGAATGGGCGGCACGGCAGCAGGCCTGGATCGTGGAAGACGACTACGACGGCGAATACCGCTACGTCAGCCGCCCCCTGCCCGCCCTCAAGAGCCTGGACCGGGATGACCGCGTGCTCTATGCCGGCACCTTCAGCAAGGTACTGTTCCCGGCCATCCGGCTGGCCTATCTGGTGGTGCCGCGTTCCCAGGTGCAGCGTTTCGAAGACAGTGCCCGGCTGTTTTCCGGGGGCGCGCCGGCACTGATGCAGCATATCGTGGCCGACTTCATGGCCGAGGGGCATTTCGCCCGCCACATCCAGCGCATGCGACGCCTGTACGCACAGCGCCGTACCCTGACCATCGCCGGCCTGGAGGCGGTATTGAAGGCCCATGTCCGCATCGATTCGCCGCCTGGCGGCATGCATCTGCTGCTGCGCCTGCAGGGCCGCCGTTCGGACCGCGTACTGGCCGAGAAGATGCGCCAGCACGGCATGTTCAGCCGCGCCTTGTCGGAATGCCTGCTGGCGCCGCGCCCCGGGGTGGCGCCGATGATCATGCTCAGCTTCACCAATATCGACAGCCGGCGCCAGGCCGGTGAGCTGGGACGGCGCATCCTGGCGCTGCTGGAGCCGTCCTGACATGGCCTAGTCCGATTCATCATTCTTGGCACTTATCGACTGGGCCATGAGCGGGCATGATGGCGCCTCGTTTCCATCCACAACAGGAGCCTTGTCGCCATGTCCAACCGTATCGATCTCTACCAGAACGCCACCGCCGCCTACGACGGCCTGTTGGCCGTGAACCGTCATCTCAAGCAATGCAGCCTGCCGGCCGACCTGGTGGAACTGGTGTTTCTGCGGGTGTCGCTGATCAACGGCTGTGCCTATTGCATCGACAAACATTCACGCGACCTGCTCAAGAGCGGCATGACCATCGACAAGCTGGTGCTGGTGCCGGTCTGGCACGAGGCCGGCAGCCTCTTCACGCCCCGCGAGCAGGCTGCGCTGGCCTGGGCCGAAGTGGTGACGCGCATCGGTGAAACGGCGGCGCCGGATGCGGACTACCAGGCGGTGATCCAGCATTTCACGCCAGAGGAGTACAGCGAACTGACGGTCGCCATCGCCCTGATGAATGCCATGAACCGGCTGGCCATCCCGGGCCGCATGCGGCCACAGGCGGCGCGCGCCTGATGGAGGGCGACTCCGGGCTCAGGCTGACTTCAGTGCGGCCACCAGCGTGCGCAATGCTGCCTGCGCGCGGGTCTCCCTGAGGCGGGAATGCAGCATCACCTGGGCCAGCGGCAAGGTGGGCAGGCCCAGCCGTTGGCCCACCTCCACCGCCCCCGGCGGCGCGCTGCGATGGAGCAGCGCCGACACCGCCAGGCCCGCGCTGACCGCCGCGCCGACCGCCAGGATGCCACCACCGACGAAGACCTCGACCCAGGCGATACCGGCTTCGTCGAGTCGGCGCAGCGACAGTTCACGGATGCGGCAGGTCGAAGAAAAAGTCGCCACCCGCAAGGCAGGCCCGACCCGGCATTGCGCGTCGGGATGGGCAAACCAGCCGATGGGTTCCTGCATGATCAATTCACCGCCCTGGTCCTGCGGCTCGCGACGCACGATGACGGCGTCCAGTTCGCCGCGTTCATAGAGCGGCATGAGGTCGTGCGACGAGCCCACCCTCACCTCCACCATCACGCCGGCATCATGGGCATGCAGCTGCGCCAGGGCGCGTGGCAGGCCGGCACCGGCCACGTGATCGCTGATACCCACCGAAAAGCGCACCAGCCCCTGCTCCAGCCGGTCCAGGGCGCGTTCGTGCGCGGCCAGCAATTCGCGGGCGGCCGGCAGGAATTGCTGGCCCTCCGCAGACAGGCGTACCAGGCGCGGGGTGCGTTCCAGCAGGCGACGCCCCAGGCGCTGCTCCAGTTTCTTGAGCTTGAGGCTGATCGCCGATTGCGTGCTGTCCAGCACTTCGGCGGCACGGGTGAAGCTTTGCAGGTCGGCTGCCAGCACGAAGGCTTGTACGGCATCCAGTTCCAGGGGGCGGTCCATGGGGTAGGCTCCTCGCATCTGATATCGGGTCGGATTGCTCAATGATTCGAATTTTAAATCATTGAAATCAGCATTCAGCAGTTTTTCAAATGATAGAGGAACCTTAACATGCACTGCATGGGTCGCACACGGGCAGGCCTGCCCAGGCGACCCACGGATTTTCAAGCACTTTCAACCCCTGATCTCAAGGAGAACACCATGCCCCTGGTCCGCCTTTCCCTGCTGCGCGGCAAGCCCCGCGCCTACCGTGATGCCATCGTCGACAACGTCTACCAGGCCATGCACGAGAGTTTCAACGTCCCCAAGGACGATCTCTTCATGATCGTGAGCCAGCACGAGCCCGAGGATCTGATCTTCGACCGCCACTACATGGGGATGGAGCGTTCGGACGACTTCGTGGTCATCCAGCTGTCGGTCAGCAACACCCGCAACCAGGCGCAGAAGAATGCGCTCTTTGCCCGCATCGTCGAGCGCTTGCAGGTCAATCCCGGCATCCGCCCTGACGACGTGCTGATCCACCTGCTTGAAGGTGACAAGGGCAACTGGTCCTTCGGACGCGGGCTGGCGCAGTACGTGCTCTGAGACAGCGCACTTTGCAATGGGGCCGCAAGACATGCGCGTCCCCTGCGCGCCGCGCCGGCTGCTGCTAGGATGTCGTTCCTCCCAGCCATCGCGCCTCTCACATGCCACCTGCGACATCCTGCCGCCATCCGTTTCTGCGCCGCCTCTTCAGCTGTACTGCCGCCCTGCTGCTGGCGGCGGGGTTGACGGCCTGCTCCTCGTCGAGCAAGTACTACGACCCCGCCAAGTCCAACCGCACCGAGACCGGTTTTCGCAACAACTACCCGCAGCCGGAGCGTGCCTCCGTCTTGAAGTGGCAATGGGAACGCCTGACCCAGGGCCTGCCCAAGCCGCCCGCCAACGACTACCGCTTCCCGGTACTCAAACCAGACCTGGCCTGGATCAAGGCCAACCACGACATGCCCAGCGTGACCTGGATCGGCCATGCCACGGCGCTGCTGCAGCTGGGTGGCAAGAATGTGCTGACCGACCCCATGTTTTCGGAGCGCGCTTCGCCCTTTACCTTCATCGGACCGCGTCGCAAGGTGCCACTGCCGGTGCAGATTGCCGATCTGCCGCATATCGACCTGGTGGTGATTTCGCACAACCACTACGACCATCTGGACCGCGCCAGCGTGGAACAGCTGAACCGGCAGGCTGGTGGCCCGCCACTGTTCCTGGTGCCGCTGGGATTGCGCGACTGGTTCATGGCGCTGGGCATCGACAACGTGCGGGAAATGGACTGGTGGGACAAGACGTCCCTGGACAAGCTGGACATCACGTTCGTACCCGCGACCCATTGGTCGGCGCGCAGCCTGTTCGACCGTTCCGAGACGCTATGGGGTGGCTGGGTGCTGCAGGCCGCCGCGCCGTCCCAGACTGACCGCGGAGCACCGTTCACGGTGTATTTCGCCGGTGACACCGGGTATTCGAAGGACTTCCAGGACATCGGCGCACGCTTCCCTCATGTCGACCTGGCGCTGATCCCCATCGGCGCCTACGCGCCGCGCTGGTTCATGCAGGGCCAGCACGTGGACCCGGCACAGGCTGTGCAGATCCACCGCGACGTGCACGCCGCACGCTCCATCGGTATCCACTGGGGGACCTTTGAACTGGCCGATGAGCCGCTGGACGAACCACCGCAGGCGCTGGCCAGGGCCATGCAGCAGGCCAATCTGCCGCCGGAGCAGTTCGTCACGCTCAAGCATGGCGAGACGCTGAAGCTTGCGCGCTAAGCCCTTCAGATGAAAAATGCCCGCCCTGTTTCAAGGGCGGGCATCTGGATGCACAACGATACGCTGGGAACGGCTAGTCCACGATGAACAACTTCGCCCCGACCGAGGTGGACGAGCGATGCGGTTCCGCATCATCGGCGACCTGGTAACTCATGCCAGGCTTGAGTACGAAGCTGCGTCCGTCTTCCAGCTCAGTGTGCAGTTCACCCTCCAGACAGAGCAGGATATGCCCCTTCACACACCAGTGATCGGCCAGGTAGCCGGCGGTGTACTCGACCATGCGCACCCGCAGGTCGCCGAAGCGGCAGGTGCGCCACCAGGCCGTGCCGGTGACGCCGGGATGCTCGGTGGCCGCGATCTGGCTCCAGTCGGTGGTGCCGAAGGGCAGGTCGGAGATCTTCATGCGCGCCCGCCCTGCCTGCTTACAGCTTGGAAGCGATCAGCTTGCCCAGGCGCTCCACGCCGGCGCGGATCTGTTCCGGCGGCACGGTCACGAAGGACAGGCGCAGGGTGTTCTTCTGCGGCACGTTGGCATAGAACGGCGCGCCCGGAACGAAGGCGACCTTCTCCTGTTCCACCGCTTCGTTCAACAGCGCGCCGGCGTCGAGGTGCTCGGGCAGCGTGACCCAGATGAACATGCCGCCTTCCGGCTTGCTCCAGGAGCAGCTGGCCGGGAAGTACTGCTGCAGCGCGTCCAGCATGGCCTGGCACTGGTCGCCATAAAGCTGGCGGATGGTCGGCACGTGCTGGTCCAGGAAGCCGTCCTTGATGGCCTCGTACACCACCATCTGCGTCAGTTGCGCAGTGTGCAGGTCGGTGGCCTGCTTGGCCTGTTCCATCTTCAGGATCAGCGGACGCGGCGCGACCACGTAGCCCAGGCGGATGCCGGGGGTCAAGACCTTGGAGAAGGAACCCATGTAGATCACGCCGGCTGGGTTCATCGACAGCATCTTGGGCAGCGGTGCGTTGCGATAGCTCAGGGCGCCGTACGGATCATCCTCGATCAGCGGCAGACCCAGGCGGGCACAGGTTTCCACCAGCTTGATGCGACGCTCGGTGGGGAGGGTGCGGCCGGTCGGGTTCTGGAAGTTGGGCAGCGAATACAGCATGCGCGCGCCACCGGCGATGGCTTCGATGGTCTCGGGCTGCAGGCCGAATTCGTCGCTGGGGACCGATTCGAACTGGGCACCATACAGCGCGAAGGCTTGCAGTGCGCCCAGGTAGCTGGGGGTCTCGACCAGCACCTTGCTGCCTTCGTCGATGAGCACCTTGCCCAGCAAATCCAGGCCTTGCTGCGAACCGGACACCATCAGCACCTGGTCAGGCGTGATCTGGGCGCCGTCGGAAGACAGCGAAGCGGCGATCCATTCACGCAGCGGCAGGTAGCCGTCGGTGGGGCCGTATTGCAGGGCGGTCTTGCCCTGTTGCGTGAGCACGCGGTCGAAGGCAGCCTTCATGTGTTCCACCGGGAAGGTCAGCGGCGATGGCAGGCCGCCGGCGAAGGAGGTGATGTCGGGACGCATGGTCACCTTCAGGATTTCGCGGATGGCCGAGCTCTTCATGGCTTCGGCGCGCTGGGAAAACTGCCATTGCAGTGCTGCTGGATTTTCGAGTTTCATACGGTACCGTGTTCTGTGTCTGTGTGGTTCAGGGTGATTCGGGATGAATCAGGCCGCGCGCCTCTGCGGATGCTGCGGCCGTGCTGGTCGGCAATTCGACAGTTTCGATCGATCAGGCGATCTCGGCGATCATCTCGATCTCGACGCAAGCGCCCATGGGCAATTGCGCTACGCCGAAGGCGGAACGGGCATGCTTGCCGGTCTCGCCGAAGACTTCGCCGATCAGTTCCGAAGCGCCGTTGGTCACCAGGTGGTGTTCGGTGAATTCGCCGGTGGAGTTGACCAGGCTCATCAGCTTGACGATGCGCTTGACGCGGGTCAGGTCGCCGCCACAGGCCGCCTGCAGGGTGGCGATCAGGTCGATGGCCACGCCGCGCGCGGCCAGCTTGGCGTCGTCGGTACCGATGTCGCGTCCCAGCTGGCCGACCCATACCTTGCCATCCTTCTTGGCCAGGTGGCCGGAGAGGAAGACGGTATTGCCGGTTTGTGCATACATCACATAGGCTGCTGCCGGGGCGGCCACGGCGGGCAGTTCGATGTTCAATGCTTTCAGCTTTTCATAGACGGACATGCGGTACTCCCTGTTGGACAGCGCCCACGCGGCTGAGGCCGCAGGCGCTGCGCGTTAAGAAAAATAAGTCGACGATTATCTCAAAATTCCAAGGTTTTAGCCCGGTACAGTCTGAACTATTTCGGCTCGCAACACGGCCACAGCCGCGCCTGCCACGCCCTTCAGCGGCGCACGGCCATGCGCCTGCCAATGGCCACCACCACGATCACCGCCAGCGCAAAGAGCATGTTGCTCGCATCCAGGGCTTCATTGGCGATCACCGCGGCCCCCAGCAGGCTCATGAAAGGTTGCAACAATTGCACCTGACCGACACGGGCAATGCCGCCCAGGGCCAGGCCCTTGTACCAGAAGAAAAAGCCGATGAACATCGAGAACAGCGACACGTAGGCAAACGCCAGCCAGGCCGGCGCCGAGGCGGTGACGCCATATTGCCAGCCCAGCCACAGCGACACCGGCAGCATCACCGGCAAGGCCACCACCAGCGCCCAGGCGATCACGTTCTGGCCGCCCATGGTCTGTGCCAGCCGGCCGCCCTCGGCATAGCCCATGGCCGCCGCGATCACGGCCGCAAAGAGGGCAAAGTCGGCCAGGTGGAAACTGCCACCGCCTTCGTGCAAGGCAAACCCGATCACGATGCCCGAACCCACCAGCGCGGCCAGCCAGAAGCCGGCCGAGGGGCGCTCGCCGAAACGCAGCGCCCCGAACAGCGCAGTCGCCAGCGGCAGCAGCCCGACCACCACGGCGCCGTGCGCAGCCGGCACATAGCGCATGGCGATCGAGGAGAACAGCGGGAAACCCACCACCACGCCCAGTGCCGTGATCACCAGGGCGCGCAGTTGGCTGGCCGTGGGGCGCGGTGCCTTGATCCAGACCAGCAACACCAGCGCGCATACGCCGGCCACCACCGCCCGACCGAAGGCGACGAAGGCCGGATTGAGTTCGGCCACGGCGATGCGGGTAAAGGGCAGCGTAAGGCTGAAGATCGCCACCCCGATCAGGCCCAGCCACATGCCGCGACTTTCGTGGCGTGCCGGTACCCCGGTCGATGGACTACCCAGAACGGATTTGCTGCCTGTCTGCATGAAATGCCCCTGTCTGCGTACGCTGTTGTCTTATTGATATAAAAGATTTACCCGCGCCCTGCCCTGTCCCCGACGGCCCTGACGGCCCTGGCAGCCGCGGCCTGGCGCCGCATTACAGCCAGATCGCCAGCGCCGAATACAGGGTCAGCACCACCATGGTCGCGGCAAAGCCGATGCGCCACAGCGGGCGTTCCAGATAGCGCCGCAATACCGCTCCGGCACCGGCCCAGACCGACACGCAAGGCAGGTTGATGGCGCAGAACACCAGGCAGTAGATCAGGATTGCCAGCCATCCGGCATGCTTATGCAGCAACGGCATGAAGGCCGACGCACCGGTGATGGCCATCACCCAGGCCTTGGGATTGGCGAACTGGAACATCGCCGCCGCGCCGAAGGACATCGGCTGCAGCGCCCGCGCCCCCGTGCCGGCCACGCCCATGCGGCGCAATTGCCAGGCCAGGTACAACAGATAGGCGCAGCCAGCCGCCTTGAGCAACAGCACCACCTGCGGCAGCGCCACCACCAGCTCGCCTATACCGAAGGCGCATACCGCCAGCAGGACGCCGAAGCCGAAGGTGATGCCCAGCATGTGCGGCACCGAGCGACGAAAGCCGAACCAGATCCCCGAGGAGGTCAGCATGATGTTGTTGGGTCCCGGCGTGATCGAGGAAACAAAGGCGAACGACATCAGCGGTAGCAAAGCTTCGATCATGCCGACCTCCGCTGCGCCAGCTGGCCTTCGTGCGGGGCTTGCGCATGCCCTTGCAGCAGCGACACCACCCGCGCCGGGGCCAGCAGGGCATCGGCCACGGCACTGTCGCGGGCCAGCACGCGGGCGAAGACGTCATGATCGACGTTGCCGCCGGAGAGCGTGATGCCGATCTTCTTGCCGCGCAGCCGCGCGCGCAGCTGCAAGGCCGCTGCCAGGGCGCAGGCACCCGCTCCTTCGGCCACATTGTGGGTGGCAATGAAGGCCAACTTCATGGCGTCCATGACTTCATCGTCGGTGACGGCCACGACCTCGTCCACTTCGGACAGCATCACGTCCAGCGAGGCCTGATCGGGGACGCGACAGGCGACGCCATCGGCGATACAGGTACTGACCGGCGCCTCGATCTTGCGGCCGGCCTCGAAGGACAGCTTGTAGGCCAGCGCGTGGGCGGATACCACACCGATGATGCGGGTCTTCAGGCCCAGTGCATTGCGCGCCGCTACCGCGCCGCACATGCCGGAACCCTGGCCGATGGGGACCAGCACCAGGTCCAGTTCGGGCTGGGCGGCAAACAGTTCCATCCAGTAGGTCGAGACGCCGGCCACCAGGTCGCGGTGGAAGGACGGGATCATGTGCAATTGCTGCTGTTGCGCCAGTTGCTGGGCGTGTTCGCGGCTGTCCTGGAATTCGCGGCCATGTTCGATCAGATCCACGCCAAGCGCACGCATGGCGGCATTCTTTTCGCGGCTGTTGCCTTCGGGCACGACGATGGTGGCAGGAATGCCGAAGCGGCGCGCCGACAGCCCCACCGACTGGCCGTGATTGCCCCGGGTGGCCGAAATCACGCCGGACAGTTGCGGTTGTTGCCGAGCCAGGTGATGCAGATAGACCATGCCACCGCGCACCTTGAAAGCGCCCGTGGGGGCATGGTTCTCGTGCTTGACCCAGACTTCGGCACCCAGTGCCTGGTTCAGCAGCGGCCAGCACAGTTGCGCGGTGGGTGCCATGCCGGCATAGACGATACCGGCGGCCTGTTCGATCTCCATCAGGCTGGGCAACAGGCGGTGGACGGCGGAAGTGGCTTGGGTCATGACGGTTCTCCTATCGGAATGCAGGTTGCTGGCGACAAGGCCAGGGTAGCTAGGGTGGATCCGGTGGACCGAAGTGGCCCGGATTGGCTTGCTTGTCCCGGCGATACGCTTGCTCTTGTATTGGAAGCCATCCTAGCCGACAATACCGATACAGTACCTGTACACTTTTCCAAATAATCCCAAACATTGTCACGGCAAAATGACCAATACAGTCAAGCAATTGCGCAGCGTCAGACCCGATATGCCTCAGAGCGACAGCGCCCTCCCCGGCTGGCCGCTGCTGTTGCGCGAGAGTGGCGAATCGCTGGTGGACCAGATTGTGCGTGGCATCCGCGCCCGCATTGATGACAAGCTCTTGCGCAGCGGCGTGCGCATGCCCTCGATCCGTCAGTTTGCCGATGGCAACGAGATTTCGCGCTTTACCGTGGTGGAGGCCTATGACCGCCTGGTGGCCCAGGGCTATCTGGAATCGCGCCGGGGCTCCGGCTTCTACGTCAAGGAACGCTCACCCCTGGGTGGCGGCTATGGCAACACCGCTGCCCAGGCCGAAGCCGTGGCCGAGGCCGGGCGCGGGCTGGATGTGGTCTGGTTGGTACGCAACATGTTCCGCCAGATGCCGCCGCACAAGATGCCCGGCGGCGGCCTGCTGCCACCGGACTGGCTGGATGGCGAACTGATCGCCAACGCCCTGCGTGCCGTCAGCCGCGACAACCCTTCCCTGCTGCTGGGCTATGGCACGCCGCTGGGTTTCCTGCCGCTGCGCCAGCAGTTGCAGTTGAAGCTGGCCGAGCTGGAAATCGCCGCCGCCCCCGACCAGATCGTGATGACCACGGGCGTGACCCAGGGCCTGGACACGGTGGCGCGGCATTTCCTGCGCCCGGGCGATGTGATCTTCGTCGATGATCCGGCCTGGTTCCTGATGTTCGGCTCCTTTGCTGCACTGGGCGCCAAGATCGTGGGCATCCCGCGGCTGGGCGACGGCCCCGACATCGCGCGCCTGCGCGAGCTGGCGGCGATCCACAAGCCCAAGCTGTACGTGATCAATTCGGTGCTGCACAACCCGACCTCGACCTCGCTGTCGGCGGCCAAGGCCTTCCAGGTTCTGCGCATCGCCGAGGAACACGATTTCATCATCGTCGAGGATGACATCTACTGCGACATGCATCCCGGTTCAGCGGTACAGCCGGCGACCCGCATCGCCGCGCTGGACCAGCTGCAGCGGGTGATCTACCTGGGCGGTTTTTCCAAGACCTTGTCGGCCAACCTGCGGGTGGGCTTCATCGCCACCTCGACCGAACTGGCGCGCAGCCTGGCCGACCGCAAGCTGCTCTCGACCCTCACCACCGGCGAGATCGGCGAACGCGTGGCCTACAAGGTGCTCTCGGAGGGGCATTACCGCAAGCATGCCGAACGGCTGCGGGCGCGGCTCAATGGCGCGCGCGACAAGGTGATGCGCCAGCTGGAACGCATGGGCATGGAGATCGGTGATCCGCCGCCCTGCGGGATGTTCCTGTGGGTCGATACCGGGCGCGACACCAATGTCATGACCGAGGAGGCGATGGAACAGGGCTTCCTGCTGGCACCGGGCAGCCTGTTCTCGCCTGCGCAGCTGCCCTCCACGCGCATGCGCATCAACGTGGCCAGCATGTCCGACCCCGGCATCTGGCGCTTCCTGGAAAAGGCGATGGCGCGCTGAGCCCCCTCGCCCACCCTGGCCGACCTGACCACCGGTAGGTCAGGTGGTCAGGTGGATGCGCGCCACTTCCTGGTTGCTGGCATTGTAGAAGGCATAGTCGGTGGTACCGGGGAAGTAGACGTAATGGTCCGAACCATTGGCCATGATCTGCAAGCTTTCACTGGAGCTCATCTTCACCGTCAACAGGTGCGAGGTGGCACCGCTGACCATGCCCATGTTGATCACGTCCTGGGCCGTGATGATGATGTTGGTGCCATTGCCGGCGCTGACATCGAGGGTGGTGATACCGCTGACCTTGCTGGAGAAATTGCTCAGGTTCAGGGTATTGCCCAGGTCGGCGAAATGCAGCGTCGTCACCCCGGCCACGCCATTGATGGAATCGATGTTGGAGGTGCCGGTGTTCTTGTTGACCATGTCGCTCTGCGCGCCGGCGGTACTGCCCAGGCCGGCGCTGACATTGATCAGGTTCGTGCCGCTGCCCACCGTCACCGAATTGTGCCCGCCCTCGACCACGTTGAAGATATCGGTACCGGAACTGGCGCCACCGCCCGAGAGGACGTTGGTGGTGCCGTTGCCGCGCGCGGTCAGGGTATTGGCACCGCTGTTGCCGGTAAGGGTGCTGTTGACGCTGCTGCTGCCTTCCAGGTTGGCGATGCCGACATAGCTGTCCCCGTTGGCATCGCCGCTGCTGCCGCCGCTCACCAAGCTGGCATTGATCGCGCCGCTGGTGGAATACAGGTAGCTGACGGTATCGCTGCCGCCGGCCCCACCATTGAAGACATTGGCCACACCGCTGGCATAGAAGATATCGTCGCCGGCGCTGCCGGTGACATTCTGGATGTTGACGTAGGTGTCGTTGGCAGCATAGCCATTGGCACCCGTGCCGTGGAACAGGTCCACCGTCACGCCCACTCCGCCGGAACGCGCATAGTTGACCGTATTGTTGCCGGCGCCACCGTCGAAGGCGTTGGTGGCGGCACTGGCATAGAAGGTGTCGTTGCCGGAACCACCGATCAGGTTTTCGATATTGGTGAACTTGTCGCCGAGCGCATAGAGGCCGCTGGCGGCCAGCGTATTGGTCAGGTCCACCGTCACGCCACCGGTATCGAATTCATAGCTCACCGTATCGACGCCGGCACCGCCATCGAAGTTGTTGGCCTGGGTGCTGGCCTTGAAGAGGTCGTTGGCGGCGCTGCCGATGACGTTGTCGATGTTGAACAGGGTATCGCCCTGGGCGTCGCCACCGGTACCGGTGCCGTTCTTCAGGTCGATGGTCACGCCCAGCGTCGAGCCGGCGTAGGACGCGAAGGTCGAACCCCGGTTGCCGACCACCGCGGTGATGCTGTCGGCACCCGCGCCGCCTTCCAGCACCGAGCGCGTACCGGGGGTGGAGAACCCCTTGAGCACGTCATTGAAGGCACTGCCCACCACGTTCTCGATATTGGTGTAGGAATCGCCGGCGGCATAGTTGCCGCTGCCGGTACCGGTGGCCGTGGACAGGTCCACATTCACGCCGTTGGTACCGTCACTGCTGGTGGAGAGCGAATAGTTGACGGTGTCCGAGCCGCCGGTGCCGCCATTGAGGATGTTGACTGCAGCGCTGGCCAGGAAGGTATCGTCGTTGTTGCTGCCGATGACGTTGTCGATGTTGAACAGGGTATCGCCCTGGGCATCCCCCCCGGTACCGGTCCCGTTCTTCAGGTCGATGGTCACGCCGCTGGACGAGCCGGCATAGGACGCATAGGTGTAGGCGCGATTGCCGAGGTCGGCGGTGATGCTGTCGGCACCCTTGCCACCGGTCAGTACCGACATCACGCCGACCGTGGAAAAGCCGGTCAGGGTATCGGCCCAGTCGCTGCCGATGACGTTCTGGATGTTGGCATAGGTGTCGCCCTGGGCGTAGTTGCCCGATCCGACGCCACTGGTGAGGTTGACCGTCACGCCGGTGGCGCTGTTGCTGCTGGTGGAACCGGCATAGCTGACCGTGTTCGACCCGGCTCCGCCATCCAGGAAGTTGGCGGCCGCGTTGGCCACGATGGTGTCGTTGCCACTGCCGCCGGTGGCGTCCTGGATGTTGGCATAGGTATCGCCATTGGCCAGGCTGCCGGTACCGCCCGAACCGCTGCCGCTGAGCAGGTTGATGGTTTCGTTGACGGTGGAGTTGGCGTAGCTCACCCGATTGTGCAGCGAACCTGTACCGCCATCGAAGAAGTTGGCGGCCGCGCTGGCCACGAACACGTCATCGGCGGACCCGCCGGTGGCATCCTGGATGTTGGTGTAGGTGTCGCCATTGGCCAGGCTGCCCGTGCCGCCACTGCCGGTTCCGTTGAACAGGTTGATGGTTTCGGCCACCGTCGAGGTGCTGTAGTTGACCCGGTTATGGGTGCCGCCACCGCCATCGAAATTGTTGGCGGCAGTATTGCCGTAGAAGGTGTCATTGCCACCACCGCCGGTGATGTCCTGGATGTTGATGTAGGTGTCGCCGTTGGCCAGGCTGTTGGTGCCGCCACTACCCTGGCCGGTGACCAGGTTGACGGTCTCGTCGACTGCGGAATTGGCATAGCTCACCCGGTTGTGCAGCGAGCCGGTGCCACCATCGAAGAAGTTGGCGGCCGCACTGGCGATGAAGACATCGTCGGCGGTGCCGCCGGTGACGTCCTGGATGTTGGTGTAGGTATCGCCGTTGGCCAGGCTGCCGGTGCCGCCCGTGCCGGTACCGTTGAACAGGTTGACCGTCTCCGATACCGTGGAACTGCTGTAGTTGACCCGGTTGTGGCTGCCGCCACCACCGTCGAAACTGTTGGCGGCGGTGTTGCCGTAGAAAGTGTCGTTGCCGCTGCCGCCGGTGGCGTCCTGGATGTTGGTGTAGGTGTCGCCATTGGCCAGGCTGTTGGTGCCGCCACTACCCAGCCCGCTGATCAGGTCGATCGTTTCATCGACGGTGGAGTTGGTGTAGCTCACCCGGTTGTGGGTACCGGCACCACCATCGAAACGATTGGCCGCCGCGCTGGCGACGAAGGTGTCGTTACCGCTGCCGCCGGTGACATCCTGAATGTTGGCATAGGTGTCGCCATTGGCCAGGCTGCCGGTGCCGCCGCTACCCGTGCCATTGAACAGGTTCACCGTTTCGTCGACGGTGGAATTGGTGTAGCTGACCCGGTTGTGCAGCGAACCCGTGCCGCCGTCGAGGAAGTTGGCCGCCGCGCTGGCGATGAAGACATCGTCGGCGGTGCCGCCGGTGGCGTCCTGGATGTTGGTATAGGTATCGCCATTGGACAGGCTGCCGGTACCGCCGGTCCCGGTGCCACCGAACAGGTCGATGGTCTCGGCCACCGTCGAGGTGCTGTAGTTGACCCGGTTGTGGCTACCACCGCCGCCATCGAAGCGGTTGGCAGCGGTATTGCCGTAGAAGGTATCGTTGCCGCCACCGCCGGTGATGTCCTGGATGTTGATGTAGGTATCGCCATTGGCCAGGCTGCCGGTGCCGCCACTGCCCTGGCCGGTGACCAGGTTGACGGTCTCGTCGACGGTGGAATTGGTATAGCTCACCCGGTTATGCAGCGAGCCGGTGCCGCCATCGAAGAAGTTGGCGGCCGCACTGGCGATGAAGACATCATCGGCGGTGCCACCGGTGACGTCCTGGATGTTGACATACGTATCGCCGTTGGCCAGGCTGCCGGTGCCGCCCGTGCCGGTACCGTTGAACAGGTTGACCGTCTCCGACACCGTGGAACTGCTGTAGTTGACCCGGTTGTGCAAGCCGCCGCCGCCATCCAGACGGTTGGCCGCGGCATTGCCGTAGAAGGTGTCGTTGCCACTGCCGCCGGTGACGTCCTGGATATTGGTATAGGTATCGCCATTGGCCAGGCTGCCCGTGCCGCCGCTGCCGGCGCTGGTGACCAGGTTGACGGTCTCGTCCACGCTGGAATTGGCATAGCTCACACGGTTGTGGGTACCGCCGCCACCGTCGAAATTGTTGGCTGCGGCGCTGGCGACAAAGGTGTCGTCGGCGCTGCCGCCGGTGACGTCCTGGATGTTGGTGTAGGTGTCGCCGTTGGCCAGGCTGCCAGTGCCGCCAGTACCTACGCCGTTGAACAGGTCCACCGTTTCGGACACGGTGGAATTCTGGTAGCTGACGCGATTATGCGAACTCGCCGTGCTGGCGCCACCGTCGATATTGTTCGCGGCGGCGCTGGCGATGATCAGGTCGTCGCCCGAACCACCGGTGACATCCTGGATGTTGGTATAGGTATCGCTCTGGGCATAGGTGCCGCTGCCGGCACCGGTAAACAGGTTGATGGTTTCGCTGCTGGTGGAATGCGCATAGCTGACGCGGTTGTGCAGGGAGACGCCGCCACCGTCGAAGTTGTTGGCCGCCAGGCTGGCCACGAAGGTATCGTCGTAGATGCTGCCGGTCAGGTCCTGGATGTTGGAGAGCTTGTCGCCGGCCGCGTAGCCGCCCGAGGTACCGGTGCCGTTGGTGTAGCTCAGGTCCACCGTGACGGCGGCGTCCGAGCTGGCATAGCTGACCCGATTGTGGGAGGTGGCCGTGCTGCTGCCGCCGTCGATGCTATTGGCCTCGGCGCTGGCGATGATCACATCGTCCTGGGCGGAACCCACCACGTTCTGGATGGCGGTATAGCTGTCGCCGGCGGCAAAGCCGCCGCTACCGGTGCCGGTGACCAGGTTGATCGTCACCGCGCCGGTCGAGAAGGCGTAGCTGACCGTATTGGAACCCAGCCCGCCATTGAAGACATTGACGTTGTTGTCGGCGATGAAGGTATCGTCATAGGCGCTGCCGATGACGTTCTGGATGCCGCTATAGGTGTCACCTGCGGCAAAGCCGGTGCTGCCGGTGCCGTGGAACAGGTCGACGGTGACGCCATTGCCATCGCTGGCCTTGGCATAGCTGACGGTATTGTTGCCGGCACCGCCGACGAAGGCATTGGCCGCCAGGTTGGCAATGAACAGGTCGTTGTAGTCGCTGCCGATGACGTTCTGGATGTTGAGGTAGGTGTCGTTGTCGGCATAGCCGCCACTGCCGCTGCCCTGCACCAGGTCGACCGTCACGGCGCTGCTGGAACGGGCGTAGCTGACCGTGTTGGAGCCAGCACCACCGTCGAAGTTGTTGGCTGCCAGGTTGGCCACGAAGAGGTCATTGCCGGCACCGCCGGTGAGGTCCTGGATGTTGACCAGCTTGTCGCCCTGGGCATAGCCACCGGAGGTGCCGGTGCCGTCAGCGTAGTTCAGGTCCACCGTCACGGCGGCGCTGGAGGCGGCATAGCTGACGCGGTTGTGGTTGGAACCACCGCCGTCGAAGCTGTTGGCCGCGGCACTGGCGACGAAGGTATCGTCGTAGACGCTGCCGATCAGGTTCTGGATATTGGTGAAGGAGTCGCCCGCCGCATAGTAGCCGCCGGTACCGGTGCCGATGGTATTGGTCAGGTCCACCGTGACGCCGCCGGTCGAATAGATGTAGCTGACCGTATTGGAGCCGCCCCGGCCGTCGAAATTGTTGACATCGGCACTGGCGATGAAGATGTCGTCGTAGGCGCTGCCGATCAGATTCTGGATGTGCGCCAGCACGTCGCCCTGGGCGTAGCCGCCGGAGGTGCCGGTGCCATCGGTGTGGGTCAGGTCGACCGTCACGGCGCTGGTGGAAAACTCGTAGCTCACCGTGTCCGAGCCGCCCAGGCCGCCGTTGAAATTGTTGGCTCCGACGCTGGCGATGAAGGTGTCGGAATACGAGCTGCCGACGATGTTCTGGATGTTGGCGAAGCTGATGTTCTGCGCATACCCGCCGCTGCCGGCCTGGGTGATCATGTTGATGCTGACCGCGCCGGTGGAAGCGCCGAAGTTCAGGGTATCGGAACCGCCGCTACCGCCGTCGATGCGGCGCGTATCCACGCCGACGATGAAGACGTCGTCGAAGGCCGAGCCGATGGCATTCTGGATGTGGTTGTAGCTATCACCCTCGGCATAGCCGCCGGTACCGCGACCGGAGACGAAGTTGATCGACACGCCGGTGGTGGAGCCGGCATAGCTGACTGTGTCATTGCCGCCAGTGCCGCCATCGAAGGTATTGACGTCCACGTTGCCCACGAAGGTATCGTCATAGGCACTGCCGATGACGTTCTGGATGCGTATGTAGCTGTCGCCCGCCGCTGCGCCGCCGCTCCCCAGGCCGCTTTGCAGGTTGACGTTCACGCCGGCATTGGAATTGGCGTAAGAGACGGTGTTCGAGCCCAGGCCGCCGTCGAAGCGGTTGGCATCGCTGCTGGCCACGAAGAGATCGTTGTAGTCGCTGCCGATGGCGTTCTGGATATGGGTATAGGTGTCGCCCTGCGCATAACCGCCCGCACCGGTGCCGGTGATCAGGTTGACCGTCACGGCCGCGTTCGAAGACACGTAGGACACCGTATCGGAACCGCCACTGCCGCCATCCAGGCGGTTGACCACGGCGTTGGCGACGAAGGTATCGTCGAAGGCACTGCCGCGCAGGTTCTGGATGTTGGAAAGCTGGTCGCCCTGGGCATCGCCGCCACTGCCCAGGCCGGTCACCAGATTGACCGTCACGCCGGCGCTGGAGCCGGCGTAGCTGGCCGTGTTGACGTTGGTACCGGTGCTGTTGACGCCGCCCACCAGCTGGTCAGCGCCGGCACCGCCCTGGAAGAAGGTATTGCCACTGCCACCGTAGATGATGTCGTTGCCGCTGCCGCCATAGAGCAGGTCATTGGCATTGCTGCCGTAGATGGTCACGCCACCGTTGCCGGCATGTACCTCGTGCGGTGCGCCCTGGGCCGGCAACACCAGCACCGGGTCGCCGGTGGCCGGATCGAGGTAGCTCAGGTCGCCATAGACGGTGGCGTCCTTGACGGCGACGTGGCGCACATCGACCAGGGTCTGCGGACCACGCGAGGTCGAGACCGTGGTGGTGAAGGTGAGATCGAAGGCCTGATGCACCGGCGAGGAGGCATTGGCCTCGACCGTGTTGTACTGCAACTGCATCGGGAAATCGGTCTGGCCGGCCGCCACCGTCATCTCGTAGCGACCGCCGCCGAGATCGGTGGCGTTGACGATGGACATGTTGGCCGGCACGCCCGAGACGATCACTGACACCACGTTGCCATTGCCGGTGATGGTGACATCGAACACCTTGATGAAGGTGCCGGCATTGTTGCCGGCGGCATAGATGGTGCGCACATCATTGCCGGCGTTGATCACCTGGGTGCTGAACTGCAACGGCAGGCCGGCATCAGTGGCCGATTGCGGAATGCCGCCGCTACCGTAGAGGACGTCGCCGGTCTGGGTGATGGTGGCCAGGTTGACCAGCTTGATGGCCATGGCCGGCTGCGAGGGGTCGACTTGGATCGGCGGCGAAGGAATCGAACCGGGCCGCTCGGGCGGCACCTGCGGTTCGGAAGGCTTGACCGGCGCATCGTTGGAACTGGGATTGGCCGGCGGCGAGAACACCGGCGGCGTATTGGCCGTCAGGTTCTGCGACGCCGCCGCGGTGGCGCCCACCGTGGTGTGGGTGGTGTCGCCCCCCACCACTGCACCGGCCGAACCACCGGCCTTGCTGGTGCCGTTGCTGCTGGTGGTGAGCGAGGCCGAATTTTCGCTGATGATCTGGGAAAACTGGCTGCCGCCATCGTTGCCGATGCTGGCCGCGTTGCGGTCCACCGTCACCTGCTGGGCCGGTGTCACATTGGGTGGGACCGCCACCGGGTCGGAATTGAGGATGCGCGACTGGTCATTGGGCTTGAGCGCGATCTTGCCCACCGAATCGAGCAGCTTGCCGGTATCGGCGCTGGTATCGGCAAACTTGACCTTGGACTTGTCGTCCATCGCCTCGATGGCGCCACCGGCCAGCACCACCTTGGTGCCGTCGGCCATGTGCAGCACCATGTCCACGTCCACCACCTGGACGTGCTGAACGGCGGCGCGGGTGGCGCTGACCTGGAAGCTGCCGGCCTGGTCGGGCATCACCACCCGTACCGGGCCGGTGACCTTGTCCGCGGAGTTCGCTTGTGATGAGCTTGCGGTTGCCATGTTTCCTCGCTATCGAAGATCGGTTCGAATCAGGTTCGCCGTGGGCTGCACGACGTTACTGCAAAATCTGGGCCCGCGGCCCGTCGGCCACGATGCGGCCGCCGTCAATGACGACGATGCGGTCCATGTGCTGCAACAGCGCGGGGCTATGGGTGGCCACCACCAGCGTGCGCGGGCCGGCATAGGCCACCAGGCGCTCGATGATGCGGGCCTCGGTCTGCTGGTCCACGCCGGTGGTGGGCTCGTCCAGCAGCAGGATGCGCGGCGTGCTGGCGACCACCCGGGCCAGGGCCACCATCTGGCGCTGGCCACCGGAAAGATTGCCGGGCGCCTTGATGAGCTGGTCCAGCCGCAGTTCGCCACGGGCGATCAGGTCGTCCAGCGAGGACACCGCCAACGCTGCCTCGTACACCTGCCCCGGCACGCGGTCGCCGACAAAGATATTGGCTGCCACTGTGCCATCGAAGAGGAAGGGTTCCTGCGGCTTGAAGCCGATGCAGCGCATGCGGACCTCAGGGGCATAGGCCGTCACGGCCACGCCATCGATGAGCACATGGCCTTCGTCGGGATGATGCAGCCCGGCCAGCGCACGCAGCAGCGTGGACTTGCCGGAACCGGAGCGGCCGACGATGCCGACCTTCTCGCCCGGCTGCACGGTCAGGGAGACATGCTTGAGGGTCGGGGTTTCCTTCCTGTCCAGGTGCAGCAGCAGGTTGCCGACCTGGATCAGCCCGCGCATTTCCTGGCGCAGCACGTCGGCGCTGACGGTCTCGGGTTGCGCCTCGAACAGCTGGTCGAATTCGGCGCGGGCGCGGCGGAACATCTCGATACGTCCCAGCAGTGCCGCCAGCGACGACAGCACCGTGGTGGCGCGGCTGATCAGGAGCGAACACGCGATCAGCGCGCCCACGGTCAGGAGGTTGTCTTCCACCAGATAGACACCCACCACCAGGGTGGCCACCGCGATGAAGGTATAGCCGACGCTGGAGATGGCGTAGCTGGTGTTCATCCAGTAACGGCTCTTGGCCTGGGCCACCGCATTGGCGGCGGCGTCGATCAGGAAACTGCGCAACAGGCGGTCCTGCAGCGGCGTGGTCTTCAGGGTTTCCATGCCGTAGACGATGCTGGCGAGCTTGTCGACCTTGCCGGCACCGGCCTTCATGGCGGCATTGGCATAGTCGTTGGCCGGCACCTTCAGCAAGAGCTGCAGCGCCACCAGTACGGCCCCACCCACCAGCAGCACCCACACCATGTGGCCGCCGATCAGGCCCAGCACCACCAGATAGAGCAGCAGGAAAGGCAGGTCCACCAGCAACAGCATGTAGTTGGAGGACAGCAGGTCACGCGCGGCCGAAAGATCGCGATAACGTGCCAGCACCACTCCGACCGGGGCCTGCACCTCGGCGGTCAGGAGACGACGTGCCGAGACCTCGTCGAACTCGGTATCCAGGCGCCCGGCCAGCTGTTCGGTGTAGTACACGCGGATGACGCGCAATACCATTTCCAGCGCCATGAACAGCAGCATGCCCAGGGTCAGCGCCCAGAGCGTCTCGGGGATGTGGTTGCCCAGTACCTTGTCGTAGATCAGCCGCGAATACAGCGGCATGAGCAGGCCCAGCAGGTTCACCAGCACCCCGGCTACGATGATCTCGACGAAGCGACTGCCATAGGCGCGCAACAGCGACAGATAGCTGGGGTCCTGCCGCAGGTCCTGCAGGACCTGCGGTTGATCGATGTGGACCTGTTCGCTGGCGTTCATGATGCGGTGGTGACTCTCTTATGCCCGGTTATGCCGCGATCAGGCCTGGCCGCCACGGTTGGCGGTGGTGATTTCGCGGATGGCTTCGCGCAGTTCCAGGCGCAGGTCCTTGACCATGGTCTGGCGGCCGCTGCGCATTTCGTCGATGACGGTCTGCCAGTTGATGTTCTGGCGCATCAGGGCTTCGGTGATGGAGGTCAGCGATTGCGGGATGGCGCCCAGGTTCTTGACGCGATCGTTCTGGGTCGCCATGTGCTTGGCCAGGTCGATCTGCAGCTGGCGTGCCGACAGCGCGTCGCGGGCCATGTTGCTGGAGTTCTCACCGATGGTGTTGCCCAGTTCGTTCAGGCGCGCTGCGACGGTGGCCTGCAGTTCGCCCTGGTACTGGATGGCGCCCATCTCGTCGGCCAGGCGCACGGAAATCTGGTTCAGCAGTGCCGGCAGTTGCGCGATGTTCTGCGCGTTCTTTTCGTTCATATTGGAGATTTCGCCCTGCTGCGTCTGCAGCGAGCTCAGCGCGGTGGACAGCGCCAGCTGGCCGGCCTGGATGGTGGTGACGATCTGCGGCAGCACTTCGAAGGTGCGGTTGGCGATGTCGCCGTTGACCGAGAGGCGTTCTTCCAGCGAGGACAGGCTGTCGGAGAGGTCGCGGGCCGAGGTGATCTTGGTATTGATCAACTGGCCGACGGTGCGGATTTCTTCCAGGGTCTGCTGCGCGGTCTCGTGCATGCGCGGGCCGAAGGCCACCAGCTGGCGCAGGCTGCGCGATTCTTCCATGCTGTCGTTGAAGAGCTGGACGATGTTGTTCAGGCGGTCGTTCAGGCCTTCGAGCTTGATGCCGGCCTGCAGCGACGCTTCCGAGCTGTTGCGGGCAGCCATGATGGATTCGCGCTGCAGGACCATCAGATCCTGCAAGAATTCGGCCAGGAAGGATTCGGACACGCCCTGGCGTTGGGTGGCAGCCGGACCGGTGGCGTCGTGCACCACGTGTTGCACCATGTCGCTGATGCATTCGCGGGCGCGGGCCACCAGCTTCTTGCTGGCCGCGCGCAGCGGGGTCAGGGTCAGGCCCAGCGCCAGCGAACCGATCAGGCCGAACATCGAGGCCGAGAAGGCGGTACCCATCGAAGCCAGCGGTTTCTGCAGGTCGGCCACCAGGTGCATGAAAGACGCATCCATGTCGCCGCCGGTGCTGGCCTTGCCGAAGCCGTCAATCAGCTCGGCGGTGCTGACCAGGGTCTCAAGCAGGCCGATGAAGGTCCCCAGCAGACCCAGCGCGATCATGAAGCCGGTCAGGAATTGCGGGAATTCGGTCTTGGCTTCGAGGTGGGCGCGCAGGTCGTGCAGCGAACCTTCGATGGTTTCCTGTTCGATACGCGAGGTCAGGCGGCCCTTGGTGCTGGCCACGCTGACCAGCACCTGACCGATCTCGGTGCCCGCGAACTCGGGCGCCTTGACCAGGCTTTCCATGGATTCGCCGGACTTGGTGCGGTCATAGAACTGCATCAGCTTGTCGTATTCCCAGTTGACGCGGTACAGGTTGTAGCCGATCAGGCCGATCCCGAACAGCGCCACGGCGATGATGAACAGGTTCAAGAAGGGGTTGATCTGGATGGCATGCCCCACGAAGCCCCGGAACAGGAAGGCGCCCAACAGCAGCAGGAGCGTCGGGATGGCGGCAAGTGCATAGAACTGGCGAAGGTTTTTCATACGTGCGAGGTTCCGGAGAAAAGAACGCAAGGGATGTGGATGGTGCGGAAAACGTCAAAGGTCGCAACGCCCATCAGGGTGGGCGTGTGCGACCGGTGAAACCGGGGATGCAGGCGGTGCGGGGCGATCATCGCGGCTCCCGCAGGGCACCCTGGCCGAAGCGCGACAGGGGCGACATCAGGTACTGCCAGACGGTACGGCGACCGACGATGATGTCGGCGCTGGCGGTCATGCCGGGCATCAGGTCCAGCTTGCGCTGCAAGGCGCTGTCACCGCGCTGCACGGCGATCTTGATGCGATAGCTGCGTTCGCCGCGCTGGTTGTTCTCGTCGGGCACGGTATCGGCGCTGATCTCGGTGACCACGCCTTCCATGGCGCCATAGACGCCATAGTCATAGGCCGAGACCTTGACCCGCGCACGGGCGCCGGTGACCAGTTCGGCACGGTCGGTCGGGGAGATGCGGGCTTCGATGACCAACTTGTCGTCGCTGGGGGTCATCTCGATGATGGGGTCGCCCGGGCGCACCACCCCGCCCACGGTATTGATCATGACGCGGTTGACCACGCCATCCATGGGTGCCTTGACTTCGGAGCGGGAGACACGGTCGTTGCGCGACTTGATTTCTTCCTGCAGGCGCGCCAGTTCGTTTTCGGTGGCGGTCAGGTCGGTACGGGCATCAGAGCGGAAGCGCGAGGAGGCTTCGCCCATCTTGGCCTGGGATTCGGCGATGGCCGCCTTCAGGCGCGGGATCATGGCATCGGTGGCGGCCAGGCGGCTCTGGGCATCCTGCACGCGGGCCGCAGCCTGGATGTCTTCCAGCTGGGAGGCGGCATTGCGCTCCAGCATGTTGTGGATCAGCTTGTACTGGCGCTGGGCCAGGTCGACCTCGGTGGCCTGGCTCTTCTGGCGGCTCACGGCCTCGCCCAGTTCGGCCTGGCGCTGGGCGGCCTGTTCGCGCAGCACCGACATTTCCTGCGTCAGCTTGGCGGCGCGGGCGGCAAAGGCGGCCTGCTCGCTCTGCACGGCCGGATCATCACGCTCGAGGTCGGCCGGCATCTGCAGGCTGGCCGCGCCGGAGGCTTCGGCCGAGAGCCGCGCCGTCCTGGCGCGCAGGCCGAGGATTTTCACACGGCCTTCGCCCAGGTCGGCATTGGCGCGCACGTCGGCAATGGAGATCAGGGTCTGGCCCTTCTTGACCACCGCGCCTTCGCGCACCAGGATGGCCGAGACGATGCCACCCTCCAGATGCTGGATCACCTGGTTATGTTCGGAAGCGACGATGCGCCCGCTGCCGCGCACCACCATGTCGATCGGCGCCAGGATGGACCAGACGACCAGCAAGGCCAGCAGCAGCGCGCAGGCCAGGACCGCCAGGCGCGGACGCGGCATGGCGTGCAACTGGCCCAGGCGGCGGTCCAGGCGCGGCGCCACGCGGCGCATGAAGCCCTTGCCGCGGGAGGCAATCCCGTGGTCGGCGCCGGGCTTGAGCGAGAGCGTCATTTTGCCGAGGCCTGATATTGCACGACCACGCGGGCGTCGTTGCCGCTACCGTTCTGGTCGGTGGCCACGCGGCTGGTCACGCGCTCCTTGTCGACCCCGGCATCGATGAGGTAATTGCGCACGGCGACGGTGCGGTAGTAGGCGCGGCGGCGGCTTTCACTGTAGCTGCCACTGCCGATGACGCCGGTCACGACGATCTTGCCCTGGCTGGATTTGACGCGCCGGATCCAGTCGCCGATGCTCTTGTCGAGGGCCTTGCCGCCCTCTTCGTTCAACTGGGTGGAGTCGGCGTCGAAAGTGAGGGTGACCGCTTTTTCGTTGGCGTCGATGCGCAGGCCGGGGGCCACTTCCTTGTCATTGGGTTCGGTCTTGACCTGGATCGCGTTGGGGCTGGAGGGCGCGGCGTCGCTACGCAGGCTGCCGTTGTCGGACTGCAGCGGCGGCGCGGCCAGCTTGGCTTTCAGGGTAGCCACTTCGCGCCTGAGCTGTTCGATTTCCTTGGCCTTCTCGCGCTCGCCCGGTGTCTCGGCGGCGCTGGATGCGGCGCTGTTGGCAGCGCTGCTGGCACTGCTGGCGTTAGTGGGCGCATTGTCGTTCTGGCGCTCGGCCCCGCTGCGTTCGGCGGCAGCCACATCCTTCTGCGATGCCTTGACCTCACGCTGGTTCTGGCTCTGCGTCTGCGAGATCAGTTGGCTGACCTTGGTCTGCGCCAGCTTCTGCGAGTAGTAGAACAAGGTCACCACGAACACCACCACGACGAAGATCATCACCAGCACCACGTTGGACAGTGCGTCCACGAAGCCTGGCCAGAAATTCTGTTCCCTTCCCCCCTCCATGTGTCCCCCGTCCTATTTCGCTGCCCGCGCGGGCAGGGTTTCCAGCGCCGAGGCGCGCCCCGTGTTGCGCAGGATCTGATAGCTGATGTCGGCCTGCTGGAACAGCAGGTTGGCAAAATCGGTCCGCGCCTGGTAGGCCTGCTGGTAGGCATCCAGCACGTCCAGCAATTGCTTGCTGCCGGTGGAGAGCTGTTCCAGGAAGACATCGGCCACGTTGGCATTGGTCAGGTAAGCCTGGCGCGAGATTTCCATGCGCTTTCTCACCGCGCCCAGGGTGCGGTAATTGATCTCGATCTGCTCACGCAACTTGCGTTCCAGGTCCAGCGCGGTGTTGCTCTTTTCGACGTACTTGGCGCCGGCCTGCTTGGTGTAATAGACGTCGGAGCCGCCGTTGAGCAGGTTCATCGACATCACCAGCATCAGGCGGCGGTCGGTGGTCTGCTGCAGGGCGTTGGTGGTGGTATCGATGGCCCCACCGACCCCACGGCTCTTGATCTGGGTCCATTCCAGGGCCAGCGTGGGCGAGAACTTGGCACGGGCCGACTTCAGTTCCTGGTTGGCCGCATCCAGATCGCGCCGCGCGGCACGCACGCCGGGATTGGTGTCGTAGACGTCCTGCAGGGCAAGCTTGGAGGTGTCGGGGACCACCGGCATCATGTGGTCGGGCACTTCCAGCTGCTCGATCTTGCGGCCGGTGACCTGGTTCAAGGTCACCATGGCGCTTTCCAGGGCGCCTTCGGCTTCGGCCACGGCGGACTGGGCGGTCAGCGAGCGGCCGCGCACGCGTTCGAAATCGATGCGGCTGGCGCCGCCGCCTTCGAGGCGCTTGTTCATGTAGTCCAGCAAGGCGCTCATGCGCTGCGAATAGCTGCGGGCGAAGGACAGCGAGGCGTATGCCCGCATGACATCGTAGTAGGCCTTGATGGCGTTGTAGTACAGGGTCTCGCGGGCGTCGTCGCGGCGCAGGTCGGCGGCATCGGCCAGGGAACTGGACTTGCGGTAGTCGTAGTAGGAGCCGGGTGCGAAGATGGGCTGGCGGCCGATCAGCGTGACGTCCCAGCGCTTGTGGTAGTTCGCACGCTGCACCAGGCCGGTATTGGGGTCGAGCACGGAGGAAGGCGAGGAATACTCGTTGCCCTTCTGCGCCCGCACGTCCAGGGTCGGCCCCATCTGTCCGGCGGTGGCCTTGGACGCATAGCGGGCCTGATCGGCCTGGGCCGCCGTGGCGGCATAGCTGTAGCTGTTGTTGAGCGCCAGGTCGAGTACGCTGCGCAGGTTCAGGTCAGGGACGACATCGCCCTCGGTGACGATGCTGATCTGGGGCAGCGCGATCAGGTTGCCGGAAAAGCCGGGATCGGACTGGCGCAGCAGCAGCAGGATTTCATCCTGCGCCGAAGGCGCCGGGGTATCGGCCGGCAAGGCCGGCAGGCGATAGTCGGCCAGCGCCGGACCGGCCGGATCGGCGCCCAGGCGAATCTGGGGCGGCACATCCAGGGTGCCGCCATTCTGGGGCGGCACGTTCACCACCGCTCTGGACGCTGCCGGCGGCTCCGCCGGTAGCGGCGGGTTATCTGCAGACCGTGCCACCTGGGGCGCGGTCAGTCCGAGTGAAACTGCGAATATGAACGGTTTGCTCTTGAGAACTCTCATCAACGCGATCAGCCGGTACCGGACCGGCCTCCCCTGCCCCAAAACACCCTTAGGAAAGAATCGCCAGCCAGCGCTGCGATTCCAGTTATCAGGCACGGGGACTCATATTCTTCGTCTTTGCAAGTCCCGGCCTGGCCCTCTGCTTCCGCTCTCCCTCTTTGGGGAAAAACGAAAATTATTACCATTTTGTCAAAACAATTCTATCACTCGAGGATTGCAACTCAATTACAAATAACGGCAAAAAACCGTTTAATTTCAATTGACTTGATAAAAATTAATAGTCGCAATTATGGTGATCTTGTTGCCGCCGTGCCATCAGGAAATTCCGCAGAAGACCAAAGCGCTGAAAAACTCTTTAAAAATGCTGTTGAAAAACCACAAGTCTCTCCCTATATCCAGCCCACAGGCGATTGCCGCAAGCTATTCAACTCATCCATTTCTTCAATAAGGACACAAACATGGCCACCGAAAAACAGACCATGGGCTTCCAGGCCGAAGTCAAGCAACTGCTCCAGTTGATGATCCACTCGCTGTATTCAAACAAGGAAATCTTCCTGCGCGAGCTGGTCTCCAACGCCTCCGATGCGGCCGACAAGCTGCGCTTCGAGGCGATCAACAACGCCGGCCTGTACGAAGACGACCCGGAACTGAAGATCAGGATCAGCTTCGACAAGGCCGCACGCACCATCACCATTTCCGACAATGGCATCGGCATGAACCGTGAGGAGGCCATCTCCCACCTGGGCACCATCGCCAAGTCGGGCACCAAGGAGTTCTTCTCGCGCCTGTCGGGCGACCAGCAGAAGGACGCGGCCCTGATCGGCCAGTTCGGCGTGGGCTTCTATTCCGGCTTCATCATCGCCGACCGCATCACGGTCGAGACGCGTCGTGCCGGCACCCCGGCCGCCGAAGGCGTGCGCTGGGAATCCGAAGGTGCCGGTGATTTCTCCATCGAGCAGATCGACAAGCCGAGCCGCGGCACCGACATCATCCTGCACCTGCGCGAGGGTGAGGACGAGTTCCTCTCGGCCTGGCAGTTGAAGTCCATCATCCGCAAGTATTCCGACCACATTTCCCTGCCCATCCTGATGCACAAGGAAGAATGGGACGAGGAAAAGAAGGAAACCGTGCAGAAGGACGAGCTGGAGACCGTGAACCAGGCCAGCGCGCTGTGGAGCCGCAGCAAGTCGGAAGTCACGCCTGAGCAATATGAAGAGTTCTACAAGCACGTCTCGCACGATTTCGGTGCGCCGCTGGCCTACACCCACAACCGGGTCGAAGGCCGCAGCGAATACACCCAGTTGCTCTACATCCCGGCGCGCGCCCCGTTCGACCTGTGGGACCGCA
>Ga0308159_1001234_pt1 | contig 39733 bp, 60 predicted proteins | sample PhyCR1_FD_201040 | JGI IMG/M metagenome (GOLD analysis project Ga0308159, IMG submission 201040) | Phyllosphere microbial communities from UC Gill Tract Community Farm, Albany, California, United States - DLSLC.R1 | ecosystem: Host-associated > Plants > Phyllosphere > Unclassified | place: USA... | reverse complement strand
ACCAGCAATGCGTCCACACGGTCAGCCACTTCTCTGAAACGGGCGAGGGCCATTACTGAACGATCAGCACGTCGGCATAACCACCGACGGAATCAGACTGCATTTTGCCGAACGGGAACGAGTCAGCGGTGGCAGGCAGCACCAGCGCGCCCGCCTTGACGTTGGCTTTCATGCCAGCTTTCAGAGCCGCATCCGCCGGGACGCTCCAGACGCCACAGAGGCGGTAAACGATGATCGTTCCCTTGGGACCGGTACTCATCGGGATCACCGCCAGATCGTTGATCATCTGCGGAATGCCGGCGACAGAACCGCCAGTTGGGGCCGGCAGCGTAACGGTTTCACCACTGCTTACATGATTCGTGGCCATGGCCATTTTTCTCCTATCCAGAAACAACAAACCCCGCACTAGGCGGGGCTTTGGGGGTGGACGGCGAGTTACGCGCCGACAGACTTGTTCAGGCCTCGCGCATCGAGCGCAGAGACGCCAGCGTCAATACGAACCTTCGTCGCGATACCGTCGCTGGTAAAACCTTCCATCTGGTCGATGTATGGCACGTCGACGCCATCCAGATAAGCCACTTCGATGGTGTCGCTACCCTGCTTCGCAGCCAGATACCAAGTCGAGGACGAATTGTCGTCCAGGCGCGGCTCGCCGATTACTTGGGCGAAGTTCTGGATTGGGTTGACCACGCCGGCGTTGACCTGGGCAGTTGGCACCGACGTGGAGCGGATCAACTGGTTGGCCTGATCTTCCAGGGCCACGGGGCACAAGAGGTAAGCAGGACGCACATTCAATGTACGGTTCTTCTCACCTTCCTTGGCCGGCTTGCCCTTCTGCAACGCCATAGCGGTCTTGGCCGTACTCATGGCCGCGATCGATAGCGCCGAACCGGCGCCGGAAAACAGATTTTTACGCGAGGCGTCGAACAGTGGCTTGCCGTCCTTCATCTTGCCGTTATTGATCAGGGTGTCATACACCAGATCACCGATAGTCGCGCGGGCTGCGGCGCCCATCAACCGCGGGATCGCGCTCAAGGCGTCGAGGTCATCGTTGATGATCGCCTGACGGTTGATGCTGAAGATTTCGCCGTAAGTGGCCAGGCGGATCGTCTCGCCGGTGTCACCGAGGGTGATGTACTTGTATTCAGCACCTGGGCGAACTTCACGCAGGGTCGAGAACGAACCCAGGCCGACGCGGTTGGCCACCTTAAAATCGCTCAAACGGCCTTGGCGAGTCCACAAGTGATAGGTCTCTTCGGCATCTTCCCAGCCCGCAAGCAGCGAACGGTGCGAGGCATCCAACAGGATGTTGCCGAAGTCGCTGGCATCGTGGGTAAACGCCAGACCGACCATATCCATCGGGCGTAGAGTCGCCACCCCGATACCGCGATCATGCAGCGAAGCACGGGCCAGTTCGCGCAAAGTCATGTGGTTATAAGCGTTGTCTGCTTGGTTGGCTTCGATGCCCAGGCGGCCCAGCAACGACGCTTGTACCGAGTCACCTACCAGATTGCCGTTGCCGACGTGGCCAGGGTGACGCAGGGAAGCGACAGGCGCAGTGCCCGCACCCATTGCCGCCAGTAGTTGCTCGCGCGCCTGGGCGACCGTGCAAGTGACGTCATCCTGGCAAGTGCGCAGCAGATCCGCATGAGCGGCGCCGAAAGCACCGAAGGCCGCCACAATGCCGCCACGACGGGACACCTCATCGGCCAACACCTGGGCGCGGATTTGATCCGGCGTCAGGGTAGCGACCGGGGCAGGGGCTGGTGCAGGTGCAGGTGCAGGTGCAGGTGCAGGTGCAGGAATCGAACCGCGCGGATTCATCAAGGTGTGCATTGTTTGAGGCATGCTGGTGTATTCCTCCAGACGTTTCGAATTAAGTTGTGCGGCGGCCTTGATAGGCTCTAACACCTGATCCGCGAAGCCGGCCGCCACCGCTTCGTTTCCATCCATCCACGTTGTTACCTTGAGCATTGCCGCGATTTCCTCGGCAGATTTGCCCGTCTTACGTGCATAGGCCTGCACCAACGTGCCCTCGACCTTGTCGAGCAAGTCGGCGTATTCGCGCAGGTCGTCGGCATCGCCAATCTGCCCGCCCCATGGTTTGTGGATCATCATCATGGAGTTGGCCGGCATGTAGATCACGTCACCCGCCATCGCGACAACGCTGGCCATCGACGCGGCCATGCCGTCGATGTACACCTCTACGCGGGCCGAATGGCCGCGCAAAATGTTGTACATGGCCGTGCCGTCCATCACGTCACCACCGCCTGAATGAATCCGCAGGTTGATTTGTGACACGTCACCGAGTGCAGCAAGATCGCGCGCGAACTGGCGAGCCGAGATCCCCCACGCGCCGATGTCGTCGTAGAGCATGATTTCGGCCACCCCCCGCGACGCAGCTCGGATGGAATACCAACTTTCCTCGGGCTTATTCGTCGCGCTGATCGACGCCCGTGGCCGCATCAGCGGCCCGTTGTTTTTCTTCATCATTGGGCTGATTCTTCCCGTAGATTTGGTGGTAGTAGTCCGAGCTGTAAACCAGCCCGTTCTCGCGGTTCGCGGCAACTTCCGCCGTGCGCGATGCCTTGAGTTCTGAAGGGTTGCGCTGCCGCGACCGGGCCACTTCGGCCTCATCTGCAAAGCCGGCCTCAACCAGAAGCTTCCACGCCGTGGCCTCATGCACCGGATTGATCCAGGGCATCACCGGGCCTTGATAAAACGCCCCATAGACCGTCTTAGGGTCAACGCTATCGGGCACAACCAGTTGGCCGCTAAGAATCGCTATTTCGAGCCATTTTCGATAAACGGGGCGGCACCAGTAGTCAATGAACTCATGCTGCAGCAGGTCGTAACCCAACTGGCCTTCGACCAGTTCCTGGCGCTGTGCCGAGTAGGTACCGTCATAACTGCGCGCAACACTGGAAAAGGTGCCGCGCGTACCCGCCGCTACCGCCTTGAGCTGGCCGTTGCGGTATCCCTCAAGGAACGTGTTCGGACGGTTGCTTTCGATCATCCCGACGTCTTCACCTGGCAACAGGCTGTCGACCACGATCCCGGGCGCGAGCGGGAAAGTTCGCTCAGCACGAACCTCACCGCTGACCGGGGGGATAAAGTCCTCGTTATTGCCCTTCTTGATGTACATGGCCAACGCCGCACTGATCCGCGCCGCCACCCGTTCGCTTTCCTCGTAATCCTTGATGTCCGCCAGGCGGATCAAAACGGCATGTAGCAGCGGCTGGCCACGGTTCTGACCAATGCGTTTACGGTGCGCGATGTGAATCATTTGCTCTGCCGGGACGCGCTTGGTGTTCTGCGCAAAAATGCCGCGCTGATCGCCTGGGTGCGACTTGAGCAAGTGATAAGCACGCACCCGGCGCCAGTCGTTGCGCTCAACGCCCTGCACGATGCCCTTGGACAGGTCGGTGTACTCAACGGGCAAGTAATCCGGTTCCAACAACTCCAGGGCAAACGGTACGCCGTGCAGATGCTCGTAGCCGGCCACATTGCCCATCAGCATTTGCGCCAAGGCCTCGCCATCGCGCAGCCAGGTGCGACAGATAAGCCGCTCCATTTGCGGCCGAGTCAGTTCACCAGACGCCTCGGGCTTAAGTGACCACTCCCCCCACAGCGCCTTGATTTGCGCTGCAAACTCGACATTTATCGCACCGTCATAGCCCATCGGAATCGGCTCAACGGCAATGCCTGGCCCACCCACCACTCGCTCTTCCAGGCGATCTAATAGGCCCGTGACAAGATCGTGATCTTCGTCCAGCTTGCGGCACTGCTCGCGCAGTGATTTGAGCGTGCGATTCAGCGAAGCGTCGGCGCTTTTCGTCTGCTTTTTGGCTTTGTGCGTGCGCGTGACCGTGGCGGCTTCGAAGGCCATTATCACGTTCCGCGCTCGTAGTCGCTGGGCGACCATCCCCGGAAACATCGGCGCCAGGGCTTTGTCCAGCAGGTTCATTCAAACGACGCCAGGGAATAAGCCGGGCGACCTCCGCGCTGTACCTGCACCACACGGCGCTCCCATTCCTGCCGGCCTTTGATAATCGACGGCAGATCCGACATAACCACGCGCCGTCCGTTGAACTGCACGTCTTTACCGGCCAACACGTCCATTTCGGCCTGAAGGTACTTGTCGACCATATCCTGCGCTGTCACAGCCATGCGCTCGCTCCTGTATCAATCCAGCCGCCGGCGGCAGACTGGTGGTCTGGTTGAGGTTGGATCGGCGCAGGGGCCGGCTCAGGTTCTGGCTCCGGCTCAGCGGCCGGCGCTTGTGGTTCATCGATGTGGTCCGACTCGTCTGAATCGTCCGGCTCGTCCGGCTCGTCAGGCTCGTCCTCGTCATCCGTTGCCGAGCTCTGGCGGGCCAGATACTCAAGATCGAGGCCGAACTTCTCTTGGCAGATACGCAGCGCCGCCAAGGCGTACACAAAGCAGTCGAGCGCCTCGTTGCGCTTTTTGCTGGCATCCCAGCGAAGCACGCGGCGCCCTCGGGCCATGATCCATTTCTTCGTTTCACTGGTTAGCTGTTTCAGCTCGTCGCCGTCACAGATCAGGTCGTCTGCCGGAAAGTGCACCAGACCCGGCACCGGGCGATTGCCGTCCGGTTGCAGCTTGAGGCGGTTGTAAATCACCTCTTTGGCGTTATCCGTACCGACTTCGGTCAGATAGGTTTTAGATTTCTTCTCCTTGCGCCTTGGGAAGCTCGCAATCGGCTTGCCGTAAGTGCTGGCCCCGAAAATAGGGATCACCCAATGCACGCCATGCTTGCGACTTTCGGCGCGGACAGCGTCCGAGTGGTGGCCACCGGAGTCCCAGCACCAACGCTCGATCCGCATAACCGCGCCATCGGCGCGGGTGTACATGCGGTGCAGCTCTCGACCTACCTTGCGCTTGAGAACCGCGCTTGATGGATCGCCGTACAGAATCTTGCGGTCAATTAGCCAAGCTTCCTCACCCGCACCCCAGCCCCATACCCGCAACTCGTAACGGTCGTCCTGGGTGTCGATCGCGCCTGTCAGAACAACAACGCGCGGCGGCACCTGGGCGGCGTAAACCTCACGCCGGCCATGCAGCAATTCCCAATCGACCTTCTCGGTCTGATCTTCTTCCCACGTCTCGCCCAGCGTGGTGTTGGTGAAGGTCTTGAGCTTGCCCCTATCCTTGCCAGCCTTCACGCGCTCGTCAGCGATCTTTACCCAGGTCGTAAACGTTGAATAAACCGTCCAGATATGGAACGTCAGACGGCGCGGCGTGCGCATCGGCGCGTCATCCGCTTCGAACCACTCCATGCTGTCACGCGTCCAAATCCCGGTTTTTTCGCAGATGTAGCGACCAGATCGTGACGCCTCGATCATTTCGTAGTGTTCGAACGTGCAGCCATGGCCGGACTCGCACAGATACCAGGCCTTGACCACCTCACCCCGCTCGTCTTTCAGCCACTTGATGCCAAACGCTTCTTCCGGGCCTCCCCACTTTAGGGTCTGCTCGGTACGGCAATGCGGGCAGCGAATATGGAAGCGCATCAGGTAAGCCGATTCCTCGGCCGCACGTGTGATTTGGCAGGTGCCCGCCAGCTTGGGCGTGGAACCCCGGATTGACTTCGGGTAGGTCGCACCCTCAAGGCGTTTATCGCCCAGAAAGGTCGGCGACCCCTCGCCATCAATGTCTTCATCGAAGTTCGACAGCTCGTCGTAGCCCACCTCATCCGGGCTTTTCTCCCGGTAGTTGCCGCCAGCTGTACCGCCCAACCACCACAACACTTTGCGGTTTTCAAACACCTTGGATTCTTGGGTGTTGTCGCCGTGCTTCTTGCCGCACCAGGGCGCCAACGCTTTGATCACCGGCACGTCCCGAATCATCGGGTCGACGTGCTTTTTCATGATGTCTTTGGCGTCGTCGTCTGTCGGACTCCACATGCAGACGCTGCGTTTCTTATGCTCGATCTTGTAGGCGATGTTCGCCACGAGCATTTTTGTGTAGCCAACCCGCGCCGACTTCAGCAGGTTCAGTTCTTCGATCAGGTCATTGCCCATTGCGTTGAGCAAAGGCACCTGAAAGGCCTCGGTCGTCCACTTGCCTTCTCCGTAGGACGATTCCGAGGACATGTAGAAGTATTCGTCTGCCCACTCGACCGCTGTCATCGGGGCGTCTTTTTTGAGGCTTTTCAGCCCGCGCCGGACAGCGTCAACCAGTGGCCTCATCCAAAGAGGCGATGTACTCATCCAGAAGCTCCGGCACGCGGTCAGCCAAACCCACGGCAGCGTTACGCGTAACGGCAATCTCGGTTTCTACGGCGTCGAGGTGACGCACGGCAATATCGGGATGCTTGCGCTTTACGCTCTTGGGAATGGTATTAAGGGTTGAGGCCAACTGCGCCGACAAACTGGACAGGGCAAAAATCATGAAACCGACCGGCACAAGCTCCTTGTCGCCGACCTTGTTTTTGCGCGCCTGGGCGTCGGCCTGCTCTTTGGTCAGGCGCAACCGTTCGCAATCGATCTTGTAACTAATCAGCGGATCGACTTCATCGGCGCCAGGTTGTTGCTTGCCGGTCTGGTGTTGCAGGCGGTTATCCAGCACCGACCGGACGTCATAAAACGACTCGCGGCCGATCTTCGCGACTGCCGCGACGTCCCATTTATCAAAGGCTTGCACTGAAATTCCGAGGCTGTCGGCCATGTTCTTCTTGTTCAGCCATCCCGGCTGACGCGTGATGGTGGTGATCTTCGAAGACATAACAACAACCAACCTCTGGAAAAGGGTCATACATAGCGATGAGGCGGGGCCCGAATTACCCCCTTAGGGGGTGGGGTCCGGGAGTACCTTTTGGTTTTTGCCCCCGGGGGGGCTTGTCAAGCCAAAAAACGCAGAAAGACGACGAAAAGCCGTCTTTTTTCACCCTTTCCGCTCCCATGACGCACCTCAGCGCGAACTGCCCAGGGCCTGCGCCCAGGCGGCCGCGAACTCTTCCTCTCGGTTGGCCTTCACGATGTTCTCGGCGATCTTGAAGAACGGAAAGATGGTGCGATATCGCGGGGCCGAGTCGGCAAAGATGAACACCGGCCGCACCGCATCGCCCATACCCATAGACTTGCGCTCCCACACACCCTGCGTGCCGTCGACATCACCAGAGAAATAGCGATGGGCATTCCCCTTGCGTCGACTCTTGGCACTGCCGCTGGCATTCGCCTGATAGCCCCGCTTTGACTCAGCAGCCCCCAGGCCCGACAGGATTTTCAGCATCGTGCCTCGCGACACGTTGCCGTATTGGTTCATAAAAGCCGTGGTGGGCACCGCATATTGGCCGCTACGCATGATGCCGTGCGCAATAAGCGACTTTTCAAAGCGCTTGTGAGGCCGCAGACCGCCACTCACCGCCTGCTGTAGGTAGGTGTCAGCAGGCACACCAGACGCCCAAGAGTCTTTGAAATAGACCTGGGCCGCCCGGCTCTTGGTGGCCATCTTCACAAACAGGCTATTCAGCGTGGTCGGGGTTGGCCGATCCAGGCGCTTCTGCATCACCGTAATGGTGCCCTTCTTGACCCGCTGGGCCAGCCGGGTAGCGGTCAGGGCCGCCACGAAGGGCAGGTGCTTTTTCTCCAGCTCCAGCATGCCCGCAGTGACCGGGGCAGAATCAAACCCTAAATCGATCTTGAACATACGGACACCTTTCGAATGATTGAGCCGGTTACGCATCCGGCGCCCGTGCTAACAGGCCGCATCGCGTGGGCACACTGTCCCGCTGTCGGTGCCAGCAGCTACTGGCGCAATCCGGGCCCGATATTCTCTCGTCGTGCCAAGCGATCCCGCCGGCGCACCGGCTTCCTGTCGAGGGGATTAATCGTCTCTTGCGGCCGAGAAGGCCCTGGAATCACTTCATTGGTGAACGCCCTCATGACGGCAAAAGGCGCGGAACTCAGCCAGGGCCGAAGCCAGCGCAGCGCGGGCATCATCAATCGAACCCACAGCAATATGGATCGAGCCAATCGAGACGGTCGGAGGAAGGTCAACCATCCCCAGCGCCGAAACAGCAGCCTCGGCCGGCACCTCACGGCAAAGTGGAACACCAGCCATCAGGGCCTGAGGCTGCGCAACCGCCAGATCCACAAGCACACTCTCGATCACGGGAAAATGGGCTTTGATGAGCTGACCAACAAACAAGGCGAGGGTACTTTCCAACAACTCCATTCGCTCAGCCTCGACAAAATGAACGGTTCCACCTGGCACAGTCACTCGATACTTATTCAATTCATCACCTCGTTATGCGTAACGGTCGGTGCCTGGCAGGCTTCCGACTCTCGACAATCCACATGCCCCGTCAAGGCGTAAGCCAGCAGGACCACCAACAACGTCACCAGCGGCCGGACCCTCACAGGGTTTCCGCCTTGCGCTCAGCCCAACGACGGCCGAACTGTCGAACCTGCTCAACACCCAGGACGCCGATCACACCGGCAAAGCCATACGACCAACCGCCGCCCAAGCCAGCTTTCTCAACACCGATACCGACCAGGAACGTCAGAACGCCGCCCAAAGCGGCCTCCAACAACTGGCGATCCCATCGCGGCTCTTTGTCGTCGTAGAGGATCCGCATGTAGCTCAGGCCGAAGGCCAGCAGGCCCGCAAAACCGTGATCCTTGAGGGCTGCAACAACAATGACCCAGAAAGTCGGGTCTTTTTCTGGGGGCATGTTCGGCATCTCGATTTCTCCCGAATGACGGGGAATAGGCATAAAAAAACCCCCGACCTGTGAGGGCCGGGGGCTGAATGAACTGTGTCGCCATGAGCATCGTGGCCGGAACAACACCACAATGCAGCGAAAGATAGGGAAAGCTGCCAAGCCTGTCAACACCATTCGTGTAAATTAACACTAATCGTGTAAAACCCGCACACTGTCAACCCTTGGATTTTTGGCTGCGCCTCACAGCTCCAGGGCGACCTCTGATCGCGCCAAAAGGCACCGCGACTCACGCGCCCAAGTGCCGCCGCAGCCCCGTGGCAATTGCTTCTGGCAGTTTTTGCAGGTGCGGCCATCCAGCTTTTCGAGCTGCTTTTCCAACAACCGGTTGTCGTTTCTCAGCAGCGTCAAAAAGTACTCGGTTGCGGTATACGGAACACCCTTAGAGCCCCGCCGCACGCGGCCTTCAGCCAACATCAGCCTCTCCGCAGGCCCCATTTTCAGCTCAAACACCTCAACGCCGGCCTCTTTTTCGCGCTCTCGCTGCTCCCGTTTGCGCTGCGCCTCGGGGCTCAGTTCGTTTTCGCCATCGCTGTGACCAGTCACAGGCCAAGACACAGGAATTTCAACGCGGCCATGATTCATGCCGTCGCCGCCAAACTTCGCTCGCTCGGTCATATTTAAAATCCTCTTATATGATTAATTTGGGTTTGGGGCTCTAAGCCAGCCATCCCGCAGGGTCTACGGCAGTGGGCTTAACGGCGCGTCTTGCTCCTGTCTTGTCCTGCAACGCATCAAAACCCTGTGCGTTGAGCCATTCGTGCCAGCGCTCCAGGGCGTCGCGCTTGATGTCCTCGCCTCGGTCTTGAAAGTAGGTCGCCTCCAAATCGGTCAGGGAGTGGTTGAGCAGCAGCTTCACCACTAGGCTATCCACGCGGAATTTGGCCCAGCAGGTACGCGCCAGTTTGCGCAGGTCATGACTGGTCCATTCGCCGGCGCCGTAGCGAGTGAAGACGGCAAACGCCTGGCTACGCGACATAGGCCGGCCGGGGTGAGTAGCAGACGGGAACAGATAGGCCCCGTCATACCCCCGCGCCTTTTGGTTTTCTCGGTACCGGTCAAGGAAGGCCGCAGCGGCAGGCGTCAGCGGCAACAGGTGGTCGCGTTTCGACTTGGTATCAGCCCCAGGAATAAACCACTCCCCTTCCTGTAGGTGGACGTTCTTCCACTTGGCCAGGCGGGTTTCAGTGATCCGCGTGCCATGGGTCAGCATCAGCACCATTAAGGCAATGCCAGCAGGATCAGCCTGGAAGGCCTCCGCCCAATCAGCCAGCAGATCCACAACGGCGACATGACGAAGGCGTGCACCCTTGGGCCGGATCTTGACCTTGGTAAAGTTGCCGAAGGTCACACCAGCCAGCGGGTTTACGGTGATTTTCTTGAGGATCAAGGCTCGCCCAAAAATCACCTTCAGTACGTCCAGGGCCGATTTAACGTAGCCCAGGCTGTACTCTTCCTGCATGTGCCAGACCAAATGCCGGTCGAGGGTGTCACGGTTGATCTTGCATAGCGGTAGCGTGTCCAGGGCGGGCAACAACTGGCGATTGATCACCGACATCGAGGACGAGCGCCGATCCTTGGATAGCCCTCTATCGACCTTCAGCCGGTCGACGTACCAGCGCAATACTTGGCCAACTGACTCCCAGCCATCCACGGTGGCCACCGCTTCGGGGTCAGTCATCAGGCGAGCCATCACCACGGGCACACTGTCGATCATCAGCCGTGCCGGAACCTCGGGCCAGTTGGCGGCCTTTCTCCACTTGCCCCCCTTGTCAAAACGGATCAGGTGCCAACTACCTTTGCTTCTGTCGTTACGGTAACGAAAGCGCAACGGGTGCCGTGGGTCTTTCAGCTCACCAATGGTCAGATCCTCCGCATACCGCCTAATAGCAGCGTCAGATATTTGGACTTTAAGGGTTTGCGCCATGTACGGGCCTCACTGGCGCCCACGGCCAAGCCTGCGGGCGGCGTTGTCTTTCTTCAGGCGAAGCAAAGCCGCAGCGCTGCAATGCCTAACAAATCGGATATGGATGAATCAGGTACCAATCAACTGACGCCTTGCGCGAACAGCTCTATTTCAGCGACAGCTTGCCGGTAATACGTTCGCGCCAGGTCAAACGCCGAGGCAGAGACTCGGCGCTGCCAATCTCAACCAGAACATAATCAGCTCTGTAGAAACCATCGCGAGAACGCAGCTCAACCGCCGCTTGGGCATTCGCTTGATCCTTGTCACTGCCAGTCAGCTCCAGGACATCAAAACCCCGGCTGTTTACGTGCCAATGATGAAAAACAGCAATAAAGCGGCTCATGTCGCGACCCCTGGCAAGCTGGCATGCCACCAGCGCGTCGCGTGGTCGGTTAGCGGCTTGGCGAACATTAGGCAATGCGCACCAGGCGCGCTCCAACCGCCGGCAAACTCAAAGCCGTCCAGGCTCACGCGATCACCAATCCTTTCCCGCTCACCCACCTGAAGCGCAGCAGGAAGCGGCCCGCGCACAACCTCGACGTGGATCAAAAAACCCAAGGCGGCACCCACTGCATACGGATCAGCCCCTTGGAACCCAGCAAAAAGCGGATGCATGTCCATCATTTCCCCAGTGCCGTTTCAATAATTTTTTTGGCCTCAGCCAGCCGGCGGCGATAGGTGCGCAGGCTTATACCCAGGGCCAACGCCTTTTCAAAATGCCCCAGGCCGCGCGGATCGTAGTCGGCAATGCCGCGACGGCTGGCTACCAACCACCAGGCGGCATTGCATTCCAAGCGCAACACGTCAGCGCGCATAGGATCGTCAGCAAACATTTTCATCACCGCCGCCTCTACAATCACTTCCAGGCTGTCAGATGGCCCGCCAGAGCCCCCGCTACTGCCTCCAAAGATCAATTCGCCTTTGTTGTCGATCAACTTGGCCAGCATCGTTTTACCGCCCCCCCGCTGGGCGTCTGGCACTGACCAGCGCGCCCATAACTCCAGGGCGCCGGCTATATCGCGCTTTGCCATCCCCCCCCCTTTAGCCCCCGTATTCAGAGGCCAACTTGTAGCCGTTACGGTGACCCTGCTTGCACGCCGGCAACTTGAGCCCACTGGTGCAGATCCGCACGCCAAAAACGCTGTCGGATCGAACGCACGCCGCGCAACCGAGCGTGCGCAATTCCTGGGCTTCGACGATCTTGGCCGGATCGCCGTAGGCATACCCCGGCAAGGCCTGGCTGACGTGCCTAATCACTGGCCAGCCCCTTCAGGGCCGCACGGACCGAGGGGTTATTAGCCAGTCGCGATAGGATCAGCTCGGAGAGGGCTTCAAGGGGCTCGCGAACGTGCCGGAAACCGGCCTGGCCATCTGTAACCATCACGTCCCCCTGGCGAATACTGACCGATCCCGAAGGACGGCTATAGAGGTGCCAAATCGCGCCGCCACGGGCGCGGACTTCTTGCGCCTCTTGCTCAGTCAGGCAGTGGGCAATCACCAAACCTTCAACGGGCGAAGACGATCCAGACGGCTCATCTGCATTGCCCAGGTAGGCGCGCAACACCTCAAGACGGCGCAAGCCATAGTCCGCGCTAGGCGTGGCCTGGACATAGGCCGCGAACTGCCCCTTACCCGAACCCACAAGGCGATCCGCAATTTCGACACGCTCGCTCGGAGTGCCGCCAGATAGTGCAATTAGTAACAAGGAATTCCCCTTTTGACTCGCCATCAACGGCGGGCCATTTCTAGTTTTTCTTTTCGCACAGTCATCAAAAGGGAATGCAGGCACGCCGGGGCGAAGCCCCTACCCGCCTTAACTGCCAGCTCTATGGCGGCATTCATTTCTTCAATCGTCACGTTGGTGGCACACCAACGGCGGAACAAAGCCTGATTGTCAGGGTCTGTTCCGTGCTGGTCGGGCATGTTCAGCTCAGACCGAAACCAGCCAATCCACTGCTCTGGTGTTTTCGGCATTTCAAGTACGGGCAAGAAGTCAGCAAAGTGCGTCAGCGTTACGCGTAACGCTGATCCAGATTCGGCGCCGCGCTCTTGGGATAGCCAGCCGTCATTGCTCAGGTAGTCCAACAACACGGAGGCGTTGAGCGGGCCAGATTGCAGAGCATCCCCCCAGTCGCTTATGGGCAATTCGATCACGCCCATATCGCGCAACGGGCTTGCCGCGAACAACTCCAACAATTTAACCAGGCGAGCGAAGCCAGCCAGGCCAAACCGCTGTTCTACCTTCAGAACAACGGGTTGTTGGGAGAAGCCGATAGGCAGGTTAATCGCCGGCATGATTAGCACCAGGCCGGAACAGCTTGATTGCGAAAGGGGTATAGATTCCGTTCCAGTCCACCAGCCCCTTGGACTTGAGGACGATATTGGCACCGGCAGTGAATGACGGTATGCGCTCTTGGCGATACCAAGAGGACACAGTACGTGCCTTTTCGCCGAGTAGACTGGCGACAGCGCCCAGGCCAGCCTGGCCTAACTTGCCTCCTGGCTCTACAGCGCCGACGATTTCAATCCACTTGTTTAGTTCCACGAATAGACACCAATTTACACGATTGGTGTAAGTCTATTTCGACTCCATCCCATTTCTCAAGCTTTTTTTGCCGCCTTCTACACTTAAAGTGTATATTTCACCAGATAGACGCTAGTATTAAACAATTGCCAAGGCGTGAAACCTCACGGCGCCCTATGAGAGATTGCGCATGTCTGAATTAGTACAAGTAGTGGCTCAGCGGCTTAAAGATTGTCGCCAGGCCACCGGCTGGACCCTTGAGGAAACGGCCAAACGACTCAGCGACTTGTCGGGTACGAATATGACTTACTCCCGGTATTCCAACTGGGAGCTTGGGTTGCGGATGCCGCCAACCGATCAAGTTATCTTGCTTGCCAAGCTATTTGGCAAAACCCCCGCCTGGATCCAGGGCTACACCGACAACGACAGCTTGAGTGCGGTCACGTCCAATTATGTGACAGCCAACCCGCCAAATATCTCGACCAAAAACGGCCTGCTGACACTCTCGCAAGTCACGGATAACACCGCTTTCAGCCTTGATTACATCGAAAGCCGTGGCATGAACCGAAACAAGCTGCTTTGCATTAAGCAGATCGACACAAGCATGGCTCCACTTATCGCTGAAGGCGACGAACTGCTATTAGATGGCGCGCAAACCACTGTTCGCGGCGCCGACCTTTTTGGCATTGTGGTAGCCGGCACTGTTTGGGTTCGCTGGATTTGCCCGGAATTAAATAGCACCTTCACTCTCAAAGCAGGGGACTCACAGCAATACCCTGATAGCACTTTGACACCTGAAGCTCTGGCGGAACTGGATATTGTGGGTCGCGTGGTCCGAATATCCCACGACAGATAGTAAAAACAGCCCTTGTATAAGGGCTTTTTTATTGCTGGAATTTACACTTTACGTGTAACATGCCACGCAAATCAGGAATGACAGGTTAACCCCCATGCAAGGCAGCGTAGATACCCCACCAAACAGTCAACTTGTGGTCGCCCAAAAAGGTGCACTCGCCATTCAACAACAGCGCGTCATAGCCTTGAAAGAAGTGTCATCGCTAGCAGGCAGCATGCACACCATGGCTGTTTACGCCATCGACCAGGGACACGTCACCATGGAGAGCATGGAAGCAATGGCCGACTTACTGGGTCTGCTCAAACGCCAAGTAGATGCGCTTCGTCTCGACCTCTCCAGTCACTAAGACCCACTCCCCTCTCGCAAGGAAGCGTCCCTCCATGAATGCGTGCGTCCAGGTCCACGGCGACGAAGTGATTGGCTACCCTGGCCAGAACCTGACGGATAAAGAACTGTTCGTTCTAGTCAAAACCGCTGAAGGGTTCGCAACCCCCATCATCGCCCAAGAATTGCAGCTTGACGATATCGGCATGCGGATGGTCGAGCGCAATATTCTGAGCAAGCTGGGCGCCAAGAATAAAGCGCATATGATCACGCGCGGCTTCACGCTGGGGGTTCTGGTACCACAAGCACTTTGCTTAATGCTCTGTGTTATTGCTGTGCTGGAAGTTGACACAGACATGAACCGCACGCGCTCACAGCGGCGCAGCAGAACCCTAACGGAACACTCCCGCAGCTTCCGCACCTCCCCCGCCAGCGCCGGCGGCCCCCCATCCCGCCAAACTCTCTACGTCTGAATACTTCGTTATTTCGTTAATTCGTTATTTCTTGATCCTGTAACACTGGAACGCCTATACTGGCCCAGCGTTAACGAATTAACGAATTGACGAATTGACGAATTGACGAATTAGAGGGCTTCGACCGTGGCACTATTCATTGGCTTCGCAACACAGAAGGGTGGACCTGGCAAATCCACCAACGCACGCGGCACGGCTGTCGGACTCGCGCAAAATGGCTGGGCCGTTAAGATCGCCGACTTTGACCTAAACCAGTCGACCAGTACACGCTGGGGCGTGCGTCGCTTGCAGCGCGGACACACACCGCAGGTATCAGTAGAGCAGTTTGGCTCCATGGGGCACGCGCTGGCACGCGCTGACGACTACGACGCAATGATCTTCGACGGCGCCCCACGCGCCAGCAAGGACACGGCCGCCATGGCCGAAGCTTGCGACCTGCTGGTGATACCTACCGGCCTGGCTTTGGACGATCTAGAGCCGGCCGTAGAGCTGGCCGACGCTCTCCATTACAAACACAGCATCCCGACCGCGCGAATCGCCTTCGCCCTGAATCACGTAGGCGACAGCCAAGCCGAACTTGAAGAAGCTCAAGCTTACCTCGGCGCAAAGCCTTATCACGTATTAGCCGGCTACCTCCCGCAAAAGGTCAGCTACAGCCGCGCCATGGACGTAGGCTTATCCGTTATCGAAGTTTCACACAAAGGGTTGCGCGGCCAGGCCGAACAACTAATTAGCGCAATCATCGCTCGCGCTACTGCGCTACAATCCAAGTAACGAATTGACGAATTAACGAATTAAAGGACGTCGCGCCATGACAGTACAAGCCCCGAAGCCACCTCGCCGCAACTCCACGAAGGGCATCGCCCCGGCCTCGCCACTGGCTGCCGAAGCACTGAGCAAAGCCGGCCACACCCACCAGGCGGCACCAGAAGAACTTGTAACAGCCAACTTCAAGGTGGACGCTCAATTCAAGCATGAGCTTAAGATGTTTGCGGCCATGCACAAGATGAGCATGGTTGATGTTCTTCGCCAAGGCTTTGCCCTACTCAAGGACGCTAAGGGCGGGAAGTGATCGCTAGCAGCAAACCAAGCCCCGCACCTGGCGGGGCTTTTTTATGGGCAAAAAAAACCGCCCTGGCCGAAGCCAAGACGGTTTCCCCTCAGTTCAAACCCTTACAGCAGTTCGTTCCAATGGTCTCGCAGCAACTCGTAGAGACGAAAAGCCCCTAACGCGTTTCTGACGAGGTTCCACGCACGTTTAAAAAACTTAAACATGTTGGCGGCCCTCCCGTGGTTGGGCCGTACCTCCAGTGCGCTCTACCGGAACTTGCGCACCTTCGGGAAACACGCTAATGCTCCCTATGAGGCGGCTGGGCTTATGGTCCTTCTGCATTAACCGGTACGGGTCTCTAATCCGTGGCAGTCGGTCCAAAATTCGCGCGCTGGCCCGGCCAACCTCAAAGGTGACGAACGCGGAACGTGACCATCATATCGAGGATTTCAGCTTTGTGTTGCGGCGCCGGCGCATTGCGTTTCAGAATTCGTTTCATTTTCAGCCAAGAGCCGCGCACAGCTTGGGTTTGCGGGGTTTTAAAAGTTGACGAATGGTTGGCGTATAATCGACCGTAGATCGTAAATAACGATTATTTCATTGTGTTGTCTTGTGTTTACTTGCAGCCCGGCGCTACCATCAACGCACACGCTAATGCTCCCTGTGAGAACGCAAGCCCGGCCTCTAACCGGATTGCACGAAAAGACCGCCCTCTCTAAGGCGGTTTTTTTTCGCCTGTACGTTTGCCCCGTTACGCATAACGCCATCGAGGTAGCCCGATGTTGATCACCCTGGACCTGACCGCGCACGAACTGCAAACCCTGGCCGATTTCCGCCAGTACCACGCGCAATACCGGCGCACGCCGGCCAGCGCGCCGGAACTGGAATTAGCCAAGCTCTACAGCTCACTCAGCACCGCCGCGCAGATCCTGGCCGAAGCCCTGGACAAAGCCGCCCAGGCCCAGGGCGTGTAATCACAGCTCGACGGTAAACCCGCGTAGGCCCACAGCGTCGGCAAAGCGTCCCACGGCCGTCAGGCTAGCCCAGGTGCGCAACGGCTCACGCCGGGAGCGCACTGGCACCAGGCGCGACGTGGGCCCGCCCAGGCGTACCGATAGCGTCCACTGCGCGTCACTGCCGGCAACGCGGCCCACCACGGCCTCGCGGACGGCGTGCTGGCTCACCAGGGCTTTCAAGGTGTCCGACTGGATGGCCTCCCCGATCATGCCGCCAGCCCCTGGCGGCGCGCTGCGGCCGCTTCTTCCACCGCAATAAACAGCGCCTCGACGGTGGCCGGGGTCAGTGCGCGTGCCGCCTCGATGCCTTCGACAAAGCCTTCCGCGCGTTCCTGGGCCAGCTCCAGGGCGTGCAGATCCTCGACCCGCTCCAGGCGCGCCAGGTGGTTGGCCAACTTGGTGCGGATCAGATCCGGAAGGCTGATCCCATTCAGTGAAAGCCCGCCGCTCATGCCGGCACCGGGGGCAGGTCGGCCAGCAGGTCGCGTAATTCAATCCAGGGGTGTTTGGCAAACTCGGTGGTCATGGCGCAGCCGTCGACGTGCATAAACGGCTCGCGCGCATCGTCGGCCAACTGCTGCGCGTGACAGCCTGGGCAGGACACATACAGACCCTCAAGGGTCCAGCGTTCGTGCCAAAACTCCAGGGCCTCATGCAGCCGATACTGGCGTGCGTTACTGTCACGTGCGCTCATGCTGCCGCCTCGGCAAACAGCGGCCCAGGCTCAGCCAGGCGTGAACACAGCGTGCAGCGAATCTCATAGCCAACCGGCCATTCCATACGGCACGGCGCGCAGTGGTAAAGCGCTGGGCGCGCCTGGCCCTTGAGTTCGCGCCAACTGGTCAGCATTGCAGCCTTGGCCCCCACCGCCTCGGCCGCCAGGGTTTGCACCAGCTCAATATCACTGTCGTATTCAATCGGATTTTCCAGCTCAACCACGCGGGTATGTTCACTACTCTGCGGGTAGTGGTCGCGGGTTGCAGCGAAGTGAATGTGATAACGCGGCATAGGCCGGATTCCTTTTTCGAGTGAGGGGGTATCAGTGCGTAAAACCACTCTATGGGGTACTGGTATGCCAGTCTAGGGGGGTGTGGTTTCCGTGGGCATAAAAAAAGGCCCCCACACTTGGCGTAAGTGTGGGGGCCTTTTATACATAAGCGGCGTTATTGGTAACGCGGCGTCACTCCGTCCCGTGTTCGCGCCGGAACGCTTGCAACTGTTCCTCTGTCGGCATCAGGCCAGCGGCCACCAGGCCGCAGTCAAAGCAGGTCGTCGCTTCACCTGGCATTACATCGCTACCGGCCCACATCACGCGCTCATCACGGCTATGGCCGCATGCCAGCTCGATATGACTGGTCATGCCGAAGAAATAGCGGCGCACGATAGGCTGGCGGGGGGATGGGGATTGTTCAGTCAGCATAAATTGGGTTCCTTTCAGTTGTCTTTCGCGTCCTGGGCGGCGCGGTAGTCGGCATAGGCTTCGGCGCGCTCGTTGAGCGCATCGGCAAAATCACCCTCGGCGGAAAACGCCGGCAGATTCAGCAGCAATCCACGCACAAAGGTGTCGGCCAGATTCTGGCGCGTCTCGCGGGCCGCTGCCTTGTCCGGCCGCTCGGCGTCCGGTCGCTGCGCCACGGTATCGGCGCGCGCCCATTCGGCCAGCGTCTCAACCAGATAGCCGGGCAGCTCCAGGGGGATGGGGTCGTGTTGAAAGTCGCTCATGCGGGGGCTCCTTATAGCTTGTTGCGCGGGACGCACGCCAATTTCAGGGAGAATTCGCCCGTGGCAGGCTCGGAGCAATACGCATCCAGCTCGGCGGCCTGCTCGCGGGTGACGGCTTGCTGGTGCTGCACCAGGGCGTAGGCCAGCAACGACAGCGCCAACAGCAGGGCCGCGCCCTGGAAGCGACGGGATGATTGTTTAGGTGCATTCAATGTCATTCGCTAGGTTCCTTCCTTTCAATCGTAGATATTCGGATTGCTGCGCCAAACAGAATCCCAGCGCGCGCATACAGGACAACCCATCGAAGGGTCATCGATCCAGCCGCCCCAGCGCATCACCCCCGTGGCATTGCAGCGATAGCATGGGGTACATGCCTGGACACAGCTATACAGCCGCTCAGCCCGCACGCGGGCCGCTTCCCAGCTTTCGCCAGGCTGCGCCAGGGCCGCCACCTGGGCATCCGTCAGTACGGGCAACTCATCAAACATGGCGGCCACTCTCGCAGATCGTTACGCATAACATGTGATCACTCGCCCGGTTGCTTGCGGTAATCGGTCGGCAGGCCTGCGCGGCGTAGGCGCTCGGTCAAAGTCTTGTTGGCCTCAAACGCCTTGTTTCGCTCAGACTCCAGCAAAACCTGCTCTCTTTCCACCGCGTCGGCCTTGGCCGTAGCCTTGTTCAGCTCACCTACCAGCCAATCAACTTCACGATTCAGGCCCTCCAAATCCATGGGCTTGCCATCATGCTTGCGCACCATAGGCGCCGCAGCTGGTGCCCCAACCTCGGCGGCAATCTCGTTGAGCGCGGCTTTTAGACGCTCGATTTCAGCGCGATCAGCGGCCCGCTCTTTGAACAACTGGACGTTTTGCTTTCGCTCATCTTCGTAACATTTCCAGCCGCGCTTAGCCTCTTTTTCCCGGTATTTGGTGCCGTTGATTATCCCCTGATCCTGATCCAGCTGGGCCTTGAATTTCTCGGTCCACATGGGGCAACCCTGAAATATCGTCTCTAGGTTCTCCAGCACTAAAGGCGACTTCAAGTGATCGAGGTCAGCGCGTGCCGTGAAAAACACACTGAAAGCCCACAGCATCAGCGAATCTTCATCCCGCGTCAGCTTCACGGTGCGCGCCCAGTTATGCGGGTCATCAGCGGACACGACCACCTCACCGGCTACTGGCTCACCGGCGCGCAGCGCGCGGTTTTCAATCTCAAGGCGGGTGACTCGCTCGCGCTGATACTTCAACTCATCGCGCAGGAACCCAGCAGGCCGGCGGGTGCTACGCTCAGGCTCAGCCAAATAACGGCCGTCATCGCCTTCGGGCCACAGCTTGATCAGCAGCGAATCAAATCCAGGCTTCTTGCTGGTGGCCCAGTCCTTCGGCCGATGAAACAAATCCTCATGAGCCAGCACGCCCAGGCTCAACACCATGCGCTCTTCTTGGGTCAGCGGGATAACTTTAAGCCCTTCGGTCTGCGCGCGCTCCTTGAGGCGCTGCCGGTGCAGTTGCTGCCGCTTGGCGTTGCTCAGTGGCACCTTCGCTACCGGCTCAGTCAATTGCGGCTCACCCGACAGCGGCATATTCAACTGACCGTTACGCGTAACGCCTTGCAGTGCCGGCACAAGCCAGGCCGGCACGGTGATCTTGGCGCGATCTTCCTCGCGGATGGCCTTCGGCTTGAACTCGCCATGCAGTAGCTGCTCCACCAGGGCGCGCACCGCCTGGCCGAAGGTTTGGCCCACATGCTTGTCAGTGTGCAGGAACTGGCTCAGGTAGCCTGTTTCACTGATGAACTTGGCCGAGGCGTCTACAGCGCGAAAACTCAAACTGTGCATGCCTCCCATGCTCCAGGGGTCTACGTTCACGCGCAGCCGCATGCCGTCGATATCAAGCAAATATTGGCCGGCCTGTCCCCAGCCTGGCACCACACCTGCAGGCGCGGCTAACTGCTTGAGCAACTGCCCCCCTGCACCCTCATCCGTGGCGCACCCCATGAACGTATCGCCATTCAATCGATAGACCACCGCTTTATACCGAAGCACTGACGTTTCAATGTCGCGCGCACTGCTGGCAACCATGGCATCGTTGAACAGCCGCAGCATATCGCCGGCCAGTTGCTCCAGGGCGGCACGTTCGGCCGGCAGAAATTCAAGAGTTTTGAGGAACAGCGGCTGCTGCTCCAGCGGCAGTTCCTGGGCGTCGGTTTTCTTCTTAGCCATGCTTGCAGCTCCATCAACAGCCCCGGCGCAGCCGGGGCGATCATGCTTAAAGTCCGATTTGATCCATCAGCGCATCCATGGCTTCGCCACCTTTGCGCGCCTCATAAGCTGACAGCAGCGCCGCGCGCACCATGTTATCGGTCGGCGGCAAGATGGCGCCGCCCAGGTGGTGGACAGCTTCAATCAGGCGGGAGGTAGGGAGTTGGTCGGCCACTTTTTGCATGCGGGCCGCAAGTTGCGCGGTAGTCATCGGTCTGCTCCAGGGTGCGGCCTTGGGTCAATCCCCGGCCTTGGAGCAGACTTTAAAATCAATTCGTTATTTCGTCAATTCGTTATTTCGTTATTTCGTTAGCTGGATGGTTTGGTGCTTCTGCAAGCCCAGCGTAGATGCTCAGAAGGCGCCACACGGCATAAGGCATGTCCGCTTTTTCGTCACCCGCCCACTTGCGGATTTTGCGAGAGTCGACCCCCACCAGCATGCCGGCCTTGCTCGCGGAAAGATCAGCAACCCGCAACAACTCGCGAAACTCGGCCGCCGTCGGTGGAGACCAGTCAGGCGCGTACGGATCGAACAGACCCGGACGATCAAGGGCCAACTCATGCCGAACTTGATCCGCCGTCATCGAGCGGGGCGGATCGCCCGGCACTTCAAGTTGCGCCGCGTCGAGGCGGAGCGCTACGCGCATAGCCTCCCAAAAATCTGGCGCCTCTATCTCAGTGCGTGACCCGTCACGCAGCAGCAAAACAAACATCCTTCAGCCTCCAATGCTAAACCGCCGGCTGTGCCGGCGGTCATTCGTCATTTCGTTAAATCGTTATTTCGTTAAACGCCCAGGACAATAACGCACCTTGACCGACACGCCGGCGTTCCAGCAGGTCCAGCCAGACGGCGAAGCCAGCAGGCCGACGCGCCCGTAATCCTCGCACAAATAATACCCTTGGGACTCAAGCCAAATACCGATGTTCACTAACTGCGAGCGGTCTATCTCGGCGCTCTTGCGAAAATCAGGCACGGCCAACACCAGGCAATCGCGCTGCGATCCCCCGGCAATGCGTGCATTGAGTTGGATTGCGTAGCGGTCAAAAAATGCCGCCTTCAAAGCGACCACGTGCGGATCTTGCCTAGTCATCGGTTCATACCCCGGATAGCGGCCTTGGCGTAATGCCCGGCCTTGGCATGAACCTTATTTGCGTTTCGTTATTTCGTCAATTCGTTATTTCGTCATTCTCGAAAATCTTTCTTGTCCGGCTGTTGCTGCGCCCTTGTCCGCTGTAACAGCCACAGAAAGCACATAAGCCACGCGAAGCGCTCAGGGCGGTGACGGCACGTAGTTAGCTTGAACTACGCCCAAACAAGCGCTGGCTGGCTTGAAGCCTGACAAATCAGCCAGGCGAGCCCCTATCACTGATCACTGGAGCGCTTGCGCGACTGCGTGAGCGTAGCCGGCGCGTGAAGGAGCGAAGGGGCGTATCGCTAACCGAGAGTCGGGCGCGGTCGTTAAGCGCCCCACAGCGACTGGAAGGCGCCTTGCTGACGGAACGGCGGCCTAATCAGCGCAGAGCTGTTTCCTTGCCCCGCGCCTCCAGGCGCGAAGTGGGCAGGCATTCTTATTTCGTCAGTCAGTCATGCACAGTTGGCATGGTTTATGAGCTTTAAAGCGGATCTTTAAAAGCCCTTCGGTACCAGTGAACGCCTAATCTTGCAGATATTTAAAAGCCTCCCGCTTGAACGGTGCGCGCCTTCGGATTTCGGGAGGGGATTTGCTCGGAAACGGGGGTGTTCGGACGATCAGAGGGGGAATTTGTGGGGCTGTATGCGCCCGTACGGGCTTTGGCGGGGTACAGACGTGCGAAGGCACCGCCGGGGGGCGGTGCAGTCTGAGAGAAGCTAGGGGAGGCTGTCGGGGTGAACGGCGAAGTGTGGGTGTTCCCGGGTAAACACCTCGGAGCGCTGTCGGCCGGTAAGGTCTGGGCGAGACTGGGCGAACTCCACCCAGGCAGCTGTCCAGGCGCGCTTATATTCCACCTTGTCGACGCCCTGCTGTTGCTGCTGCTTGCGCCTGGCGGCGCGCTGGGCGCCTTCGTGGGAGTCCTTGCGAACCTTGGCGGCCGCCTGCTCTTTGGTAAAGGCGGCTTTGCGGTTGTTCTGAGCCACGCCCAACACAGTACGACGCTCGACGCGCTTACGGGTTTGCGCTTCGGCCAGTTCGTGGCCTAGCCCCAGGTCGATAAAAAAGCGGCGGCGTACGTGGATCGTTACGCGCGTTATCCACTTCGTGCCCTTGTGAAAGATCCGGCGGAACTTGCGACGCACATAGCCGGCACGCTCCAGATCGGTCAGTAGGCGCGATAGTGTCCACTCGCGAACGCCGGAGTCCTCGCACAACTTGCGCTGACGGTTAACGTGCATCTTGCCATTCTTGTCCAGCCAACCCACCACCAACTGCGCCAGATCGAGGCGCGCGCATAGCGGGCCTATCAGCTCGGCCAGGGCGTCCCATCGTTGCTGATAGGTGCGGGAGTCGTTGATATCGTCAAAGCGGCGCAGGAATTTGCCCTCGCGCTTGTCGGCTTCTTCATGAACGCGGGCAATGGCCTTATTGAACAGGCCGCCGAACATGCGGCCCTGATCGGCGGTGACGCCTGTTAGCCGGCGCTGCTGGCCCGCGCGGTCGCGCAGTGGCAACTTCTTACGCTTGGGCAGTAGGTCGGGGATATCAGACAGGCCCGCATACGCGGCGGCCTCAATGGAGCCTGGCAGCAACTGGCTAACGGACCTCACAGGGAGCCACCGACAGCCAGAACCCGGCGCAGGGCGCGGGCCAGGGGCTGAAAATCTATGCGCCCCCGCATAATGCCGGGGCGGCCTTCTACTGAGGCTTCGCCAATCATCCAAACTTCCCTAGATGCTAGGGCTTGCTTATGCGGTGATCAGCTAATAGACTTCTACCTGCCCGGTTTGAAGCCATATTTGTGCTGATTACCAGAAACCCCCGTCCCGCCAAGGTCGGGGGTTTTCTTTTTTAAGCCTGCCTAAAAATTTCTAATTCTTCGTAACTGCTGTGCCCCAAGGGGCTGACGGCGCTCAGAATAACGCGCCTAACTTTAGTCGTCCACAATTAGTGTAAATTTACACTTTCCTCAGCGATACAATAGCCTGCCGCAACGTCTCCAGTTGCAGCGCTTCCCCTGGATGCGCTGTGTCGTCGTTGGCTTTCTGTATGCACAACAACTCTATGTAGTGATTAATCGCGTCGATAGTAGACGCTTGGTCACTTTTGATCAAAGGGTTTGCAGAGGGTGTATTCGACATAGGGGCTCCTTCCTACAGCAGTCATTCAAGTACAAGTGCGACGATTCTATCTAGAATCGCTCAATACTGGATATATAAACAGTGGTGGCCCCGCAGTGGCGCGCGGCCGGCGCACTTTACCCGAGGGAGGCTTACACGCCGCCAACCCTCCGTCGGATAAAGCCCGCCCCTACAATGCCGCCGCCGTCTTGCCCGCCGTCAAGACTTCACGCACCCAACCCTGGCACGCAGCCAGCGCGGTTAGTCCGTCGTCACCGTCACCGGTGATGCCGACAATTCTTTGAGCATGCGCTGGGTCAAGTTCGGCTCGCGCGCCTCCATGATCCACGCCGCCGGGGCTGGTGGTGGCCGACACTCCGGCATCACCTGGGCGGCCGGATCCAGCGGCAAGGAGGACTGACAGCCGCAAATCAGTAGTGGCAAGACGATCAAACACAAGCTGGCGAGCTTTCTTTGCATCGGTGAGTTCCTTGTAGTGGGCCTGTTCATCGATCCTTATGCGAGCTTCCAGGGCCAGGCCCCGGCTCTGCTCGCGCCTGAGTTGCGCGGCCGTCGATTCGGCAATGCCTCGCGCCTTCTCGGCGGCCTTGGTTTCTTGCTTGGCCAGCGCGTTACCGTAACGCAAGTCCTGCACAGTCCAGGCGCCCCACGCGCCGGCGCCAGCGATCAACAGCACCGCCAGGACAGACGCCCAGGGCCGCAGCGTTGCCGGGATCAAATCGAGGGCAGACATAGCACCACCTTGGCTTTAGCCCACAGCCCCAAACGATCCTCCCGGCCGGTCTGGCCACCATTGATAACCCGCGTGATGCTGTCGAAGGCGCCGGCGTCGGCCAGCTCATTCAAGCGGTGATCCCACCAGAACCAGGCGGCCGACAGTGCGGCATTCTCGGGCAGCTCCAGCAGCTCCGGACGGTCAACCAGCGGCAGCCCAAGGGCCTGGCCACACCGGCGATACATATCCCGGCCGGTGATACCAATGCAGCCCCGCGCCCGATAGCGATAGCCGTCGCCAGATGCTTCAGGACCATTGCCCATGCGATTGGCATAGACACGGTTGGCTAACTTTTCGGAGTTGCGCAGATAAGCCTGGGCGTCTGCCACTTCGGCGGCGTCCACCTTGCCGTTTCGATTCAGGTCAAAGCCGTATTTGAACAAGCCCGCCACGCGCTCGGCGTCCTTGTAGTAGAGACTTTCCGATAGCTTGGTCAGGTGCAGGGACTCGTGCCCCACCTGGGCCACGAACGCCGCCTGGCGCACCGGCGAAGTGATGTCGAACCGCGCCATAGCCTGATTGAGGGCAGACACAAAAACGCCCGCGACTGGGCGGGCGTTCGGGAGGATTTGCAGCAACTGCTGCTGGGTGATGGGCATACAAGCTCCTAACGGGAATAGCCCGCACGCGGCGGGTGTGGATGGTGCACAGCGCCGCTACGCCAGGCTGACAACCTTGACGGGCTTCGCGGCTTTCTTGGTTTTCTTGCCCTTGGCTTTAGCCTTACCCTTTTTGCCGCCGTTGCATTCGACGGTGGTGGACCAGCCGGCTTGGGTGAATGTCTGCTCCACGGAATCAACTAGGTACTCGCCATCAAGCCCCACCTTGAAGCCCTGGGCATTGATAGAGCGTTCCGCGAACAAGTCGGTGCGCCCAGGCATTTCCAGGCGCACGCCGGCCGTGGAGCGGTTGAACGCCGCCAAGCGCGCCTTGGCCGCAGATTCAGCGGCGGTCTTGTTCGGGTGAATGTGTCGGTCGGTGTGCACTGCCGGCAGGCCATCCGGCACGTCGTCATTCTCCAGGGAGACCACCGACAACGTGCCCGTCTTCTTGTCCTGATGCTTGGCCGTCACGGTCTTGTGCGCGCTACGGTCGCCCAGGCGGAACTGCCAGCGGCTGACGTCGCTACGCGTGAGGATGATCGCGCCAATTACCTTTCCGCTGGCACTCAGCCCCGCTTGGCGCTGCATCACCATCAGTTTGCCGTCGCCCACCTTGGCGGTGCAGTCGTACTGCTTGGCCAGACGCGTGACAAAGCTAAAGTCTGATTCGTGGAGCTGGTCAGCGCGGGCGACCTTCGTGGCGATGGTGCAGGCCGGCGTCCAACCATTTCGCGCGGCGATATCGGAAACGATTTTCGAAAGGGGCACGTCTTCCCAGCTACCGCTGCGGATCGATTTTCCGGTGCCGCGCATATCGCTGGCCTTGCCCCGGATAACGATGGTGTCCGGCGGGCCTGAAACCTCGATTTCATCGACCACATACCGCCCCAGGCGCACCAGGGACGTTTCCACATAGCCCAGGTAGACCTCGATCCCGGCGCCGCGCTTGGGCAGCGTCACCAGGCCGTCACGGTCGTCAATGCGCAACTCAAACTCGTCCGACTCCATGCCGGGCTTGTCCGTGGTGCGTAACAGTAAAAGCCGATCGTTAATCAGCGACGTGATGTCGGAACCGTTCGCGACGATTCTAAATTGCGGAGTCATAGGGCATTGACCAAGAGAACGCACAGGGCGGGATTAAGGGGTGGCGTTACGCGTAACGCTGAATGGACTCAGCCCACGGCCGCCCATAGAATCCCGGCCTCCAACCTCAGCCAGAAAGGAACCCCATGAAACGGACTTTATTTGCCGCGCTGCTCGCCGGCGCTGCGCTTTCCAGCCAAGCCGCCGAACCAACGAAGCGTGAAGCAAAGGACTTTATTACCCGCCTGGATGCGGCGGTGGAGCGCGGAAACGCACAGATCCTCAGCGGCAAAATTGATCCTGTAGCCCGGCGCAGGCAGGCCCAGGACTTGAACGCACTCCAGAACGAAGGCCAGAAATTCGGCGTTCTCTTTACCCCGTTTCACAAGTGCAACGAGGCTTCAATCAGCGCGGGATCGTCGTGGCAAGGCCTGCTTGGCAACAACAAACAGCAGTTCGACAACGGCATAGAGAGCTACGACAAAGAGCGGCAGGCCTGCCTGGACGCACTGGACTGAATCAGTCCCACAGAGCCACTTGCTCATCTACAGCGCCTGGCAAATCCGGCAAGACAATTAGCACGCCGGCACGGTAAGGCTGATCCTCATCCGCCAGGCCCTGATTAGCCGCAAGAACTGCCTCGACACTGCCCACTAGATGGCCATAGAAGTTATGGCAAATGGTATCCAGCAGATCCCCGTCAGATGTTCTGCATATCGTCGCCATAGCGTACAAACTCCAAGGTAAACGCCTGTTTGCGGGGAATACCGCCCTGCATCAGCGCGCTTTGATCTTCGTCAATCGTCTTGAGGCACCAGGTGCCCAGCACCATGCCATAGCCCGTGGTCAGGGTCACCGGCTTGAGCTGGGAACCTATCGAACGCAGTGTGTTGAGCTGCTCCAGCCCTCCACGGTAGCCCGGAAAAATATCGCCCTTGAGCGTCATTTTCTCGTCACCCATACCCACGGCCTGCTGGGCGGCCCGTCGCGTCAGACGCTCCTGGGAGGCCCAGCGGTATTCGGTCGAGCGCCGCAACGAGTCAAAAGCCGCCGTATCGAGGTTGAAGTAATACGGCTGCGCCTTCGGATCCAGCGGCTGAATGATCAGCAGATGGGGGAAAGGCTTCACCGCCTCTTTCGCCGGCGTGCCGTCCGTGGCAAACGCACCGGTCGGCAGGATATTGGCCAGCGACGGGTCAATCTTGCCGGCGATCTTGTTGATCGCCGTAGCTGCCCGCCCGGCCTGCTCCTTCAAGGTACCCAGACGCTCGTCAATCTGCGACAGGGCGCGCGAGGCCCGGTTATAGGTGGCAACCACTTGGCCAACCTTGGCCTGGGCAGTGGCAATACCGCGCATGACACGCTGGAGCTTTTCCCCCACGGCAGGACCAATAAACGGCAGATCCTCCAGCTCATTGGCCGCGCCGGTGATTTCGCTGATCGCCCCGTTTACCGGACCAATCACCCCGTCGATACTGCGCCGGCCCGCTTCGCCGGCCGTGGCCAGGTACTTCAGGCCGGACTGTAGCTGTGCCAGTGATTCCATATTCCCCCCTTAGATATTGGGCGCATCGTAGAGCTTGCGGTTTTCCAACTGCTGGGCGATCTCCCGTTGTTGCTGCTCCATCATCGGCCGCAGCTGGGCCAGGATCTCGTTCGGGTCTTTCACGTCGCCTTGCACCGTGAGCGAGATAGGCGCGTGAATATCAACCTTGGATTCGATATTCGCCGGCTGCACCTTCGCCACCACAGCCGCCGCAAGTGGTGCCGCAACCGCGTCTGCACTAGCCTGGGGCATCATCATGGAGCGCGCGGCATCACCCGGATTGACCGTGCCAGGCGTTCCCGGCAGCGTGCCTGGGCCTGGATTGGCCAACACAAGAGGCCCCGCGCGCGAAGGCGCGAACGACTTGGCGATATCCCCCAGTACCGGCGGGACGTCCTTGCCGGCATCCTTCATCATCAGCGGGCCGGCCACAGGCATGGCGTTCTTGCTTTCGTCAGAGCCAAACATCGACTTGCCGATGGCACCGCCCAAAGCGTCGCCGCCCAGGCTTCCCAGATAACCCCCAATCAGGCCACCCAAGATGGTGCCTATTACTGGCACCGCCGAACCAATGGCCGCACCGGCCGCCGCACCGGCAAGCGTGCCGGCAAGACCACCAGCCGCCGCGCCATAGCCTTCAGCTTTTTCGTTCTGGGTTTCAGCGTTGTCGTAAGTGTCTTTGACCTTAAAACCGGCCTCAATTACGGCCAACACTGCCGGCCCCTTCAGACCCGCGCCAACGCCACGGCCGGGACTTCGGCCACGGCCGCCACCCCTGCCCTTGCCCTTCCCATCCTTACCGCCAGCGTCATCGACGCCGCCCAAATCCATGCCACCAGATCCACCCATAGGCATGTTGGTAACAATGACTTTTTGCGGGATATTGGGATTACCCATCAACGAACCGCGCCCAAGGTTGAGCAGGCCCTTGGCGATCTTGAATCCGCTCATAGCGGTCTGGAAAGCGATCACGGCGGCAACGGCAGCGCCGATACCGGTCACAACCCGGGGCGATTCGTCCGACAGCTTGGCCAGCCCCTGGGAGACGTATGCCAGGCCATCCGCCACTTTGTCAGTGACCGGCCGGAACGCATCACCAATGGCGCGCATAGCGTCATCCATGCCCTGGGCCATTTCGGCCCATTTCTGCGCTGAAGCCTGCCGGCGCTCCTCAAGGTTCTTATCAAGGATGCCAGTGGCCGAGGCCGAGTCTTTCTTGAGCTGGGCGTACAGCTCTTTGTTCTGCATATAGGCCGTCAAAGCGCCTTTAACCTGCATATCTGCGAACAGATCCCCGGTACGCAAAGCCTGCTCCAGGGATGCAATCATGGCCTTGGCCTTCTCGGGGTCCGTCTCCTTACTGATCTTCGCCGTAGCGGCCGCCATTGCGGCGGCCTTCTTAGGGTCCGTGGCCGCGATGTACTTTTGTGCCAGCTCAAAGCTTGATTCCAGCGTGGATTTACCGTTTTGCAGGCCGGTATTCATCGACCCTTGGTAGTCAATTCCGGCATCCTTGTAGGCCTTGACCGTATCGCCAGAACCGATTTTCTCCATCCAGTTTTTGAGGTTGTTGGCCGCTTCATCAGCGCCGCCGGCGGTCTTCATTTGCACCTGTAGCATTGAGCCCAGTTGCGTCACCGCATCCATGCCGGTGATACCGATCTTGCCCATGCCCGCCAGCAGCTCGGGGAACCAACGCGCCATGTCGGCGGCTTCAAAACTGCCGGCCTGGCCCTGATAGGCGATGGCCTCCAGCGCCTTTTGCATCACCGCCGGATCGGAGATTTTGGCGTTCTGCCCCAGCGCGTTAATCATGCGCGCCGTTTCGCCACCGTCCGACCCCTGCCCAATTGCAAACTTGGCCGCCACCGGCGCGTAAGACATGGCCTTATCAAGCTCCATGCCAGCCCCCACCAGGGCGTTGACCACCTCGGCCACCTGATTACGGGCCATGCCGGTATCACGCGACGTGCCGATGATCGTTTTCGACATCTGCGCTTCTTCGGGCGTGTTGGCAATGTTTGCCTTGATCGCAATGTCACGAATGATCGCGCCATAGTCCGCGCTCACCTTCGTAGGAACAGCCATCGCTGCCGTGGCGGCCGCCGCCTGGCCTATGCTGCTTTTCAACTGCTGTTTACCAGCATCAAGTTGCATATGGCCCTTGGCCTTGAGTTCGGCCTTTGTCGCCGCCTGCCCCATGGCCGCGTAAGCCTTGGTCAGGTTGCGCACCTCAACGCCCTGCTTACGCAGGCCGTCCAGATTGTTCTCCAGCTTTCGCCGTAGCGCATCAGCGCCCTTTTCGCCGGCCGCGTGCGCTTTGAGCCATTCCTCACGCAAACGCATGGTTTCGCCGATGGTCTTTTGCAGCACCCGCGCCTTGTTGCCTTGTTCCTCCAGCTTCTTGATTTTGTTGCTGACGTCCTTAAACGCCGCCCCTACCGTCGAGCTGACGGCCCCGCCAATCACCAGGCCGAGAGCAAGTTTGTTCGCCATGTGCGCGCCCTATACGTCGGGTAGATCAACAGCGGCTCAATCCGTGAGCCACCACACCATCACGTTAAAGGGCATGGCCAGGATCTCGGCAGACGAGAAACCCGTCTCTTTTGCCAAGCGCTTGGCCAGCACTTTAAGCGTGGCTTCGTTACACGTCGTCTTCCTCAACCAGGCGAAAATAGCCCGCCTGAAGGCGCATGTAGTCCTTGTATTTGAGGGCCGTGAGTTCTGCCTCGGTGGCCGTGAGCAAGCTGCAAAACAGGTTCAGCTCCACTTTTTCATGGTCACCATTGCCGGTGATCTTGGCGCCCATAACATCCTTTACGCTTGGCGCGCGCATCATGAGTTTGTCGGTCACAACCCCATTAAAGTTGGCCTTGTGCTTGAGCGTTACCGTAACGCCGTCGTCGCTCAGGACCAGCCACGAAGGGAGCGGCGCAGTGAGGGAATCGGTCATGTCGTTAATCCTTAAAGGCCCAGGGCCGAACGTTCAGCGGCCAATTGATCAACACCGTTGATCACTTGCACCATGTTGGCAAAGTCGATTTCGAACATCACACGGCCGTCGATTTCGAGCTTGTAGTAGGTGACGGCTACGGCGTGTTTGACTTCGGCTTTGTCGCCTGGCTTCCAGTCGCCCATATCAACCTCTTTGAGCGATCCGCGCATCGTCACAGTTACCGACTTGACGGTGCCTTTCTGACCTTTGAACGAACCACGGAAAACAAGGTTGCATGCGGTCTGATCCGCCAGGCCGAAGAACTTCAGAGCCTCTTTACGCACGCCGTTGGTGGTGAATGCAGCTTCCAGCTTTTCCAAGCCGGTGGGGAGGTCGACCGGACCGCTCATGCCGCCCCCCCGATATTCCTCGGTTTTAATCGACAGCTTGGGCAGCGTCATGGACGGCACATCACCGGAAAAGCTCACGCCATCAACAAACATGACGCAGTTGGTCAACATTTCAGGAATCATTGCTCGGCCCCCTTAGGCTGCTTCAAGTACTTCGGTCAGCCACTCGTTGGTGACTTCGATCAGGAAATTCGGGTTCTCGGCCGGCGGCACGTCGGTAAAGCGAATGCGCCAGTAGATTTTGCCCTGCTCGATTTGGCTGGCAGTGTTCCGCTCGGTGTCCGCGTAAACTTCGAAGTTGATCACCGCGCCCGCGTTCTTCTGGTCACGCATGAAGGCTTGAAGACCCTCGGTGACGTCGGACACATAGGTCTTCGTGATCGAGCGGTCTACGGCCCACTTGTGGCCCGCCTGGATCGCATCCATGAGGATGTCGCAGGTACGCACGCGGGTAACAAACGACCACTTGGCATCCGCCGAACAGGTACGGTTGCCCCACAGGCGGTAACCGCCATCGCGAATAATCGTGGTGATGTTCGCGTTATTGAGCAGGTTGGCCCGGCACGTCTCATCGCCGTCCAAGTACTCCACCGGCCGGGTGGTACCGGTGATGCCGACAAACTCTTTGTTCGACGGCGACGCCCAGTAGCCGTACTCGGCATCGGTCCAGGCAAACAAGCCCGCCACCCAGGCCGAAGCCGGGGCATCCACCGTCGCGCTTTCGACGGTGCTCCAGAACTGCACGCCCGGATCCACCAAGTAGATGCGCTTACTGCCGAAGTTCAAGGCGTAGGCCATGGCGGCCTCGTCGGTGGTGTTCGGGCCGTCGACAATGGCAATCGCCCTCAGCTTGCCCGCCAGGGCATCCATGGCAGTGGCCACCGCCTGGGTGGCCGAGTGCCCCGGGGCGATCAGCAGTTTGGGCTGGGCGTTGTGCCGGCTCTTGCCGTCCAGCAGCGCCTGGAGCCCCGTGCGGTGCCCGTCCGCCAGAACGCCACCGATGATCGCGGACGCTTGCAGCGCGGCGTCAGCGAGCTTAGGGACGCCAACGGCGACGATTACAGCCTTCGCCCGAACATAGATCGCCTGACAAGCCCGGGTGATTGCAGAATCGGTACCGAACGCGGCAATGGCTTCGCGCTCGGACGTGATCAGCTTCAGCTCGCCAGCCTTGGCACTACCACCACCGAGGACGCCAGGGGTGAAGGTGTCGCACAGGCCGATGATCGAGGACGACGGGAGCGAGATAGTGCGCGGTCCCGTGTCGATCAGCGAAGTGGTGATACCGTGAAAGAAACTCATAAGGCTCAATCTCCAGAAACGAAAAAGCCCCGCATAAGCGAGGCCGTAGGTTGATCGCGTTACGCGTAACGCTTGGCGATCCGGAACGGATGCCGGCTTGGGTTAAATGGACTTCAAAGGGTTGAGCTTGAACGTCATCCCTTTGGCCGGCTCACCGGTGGCCATCGCATGTTCTGGCTTGATCTTGAAGCCCAGGCGCAACACAAAAGCCCGCTCGGCGCTCAGTTGCCATACGCAATACAGCCCGTACCAACGAGCCAGGCCATCAGGGCGCCGGGCGCTGACGAACTGCCAGCCAGATTGCCCGGGCTTATCCTCAACCAGCGCCGCGCCGAGGTGATCAATCAGGCACTCGCTCACCGGGCAACTGAATACCGGCAGTAGCCGCATGTTGTTCACAGGGTTGCGCAGAGCTGCCCACCACCAGCGGGCAAGCCAACTGGTGACCGCAAGGGTGCCGATCGGCAAACCAGCGCGCCGCAGCAGCGGGAGCAGACCGAACATCACCAGGGCGTCGCAGTTGTCGGCCCACCAGTTGCGCTTATCGCCGTCGAGTCCGTCGAAGTCATTGCCAAAGAGCCAGGCCCAGCGGCGCAGGTTGACGATGGGGCGGGCATCGCTCAGCGACACCCCGGCAACCGGGAATAGCACCGCTACGGCAACCACTGGCACGCCCAGGACGATCAGCACCAGGCGCAACAGCACCAAGCCCAACCACTGCAACCCGGCCAAAACGAACGCGCACAGCCAGGCCGCGCTATTGAAAGCGTTTTTCATCGTTGTACTTCCAGAAGGAAAAGCGGAAAAGAAAACGCCCCGTCAGTGCGGGGCGTTATTGGGATTGCTCGGCGAGCCAGGCCGGCGCGCCGGGGCGATGCTCGCTATCAGGGAAGTCCGGCGATTGCGGCCAGTCACGTAGTGCCTGCATGTACACAAGCAGCGCCTTGAATTGCTCAGGCGTAAGCGCCGTCTCTGCCCCTATCTCCTGCTGATCGCGGTGACGGTCTCGCAGGATCGCCGCCTGGGATACCTGAATATCACGCCATCCACGCTCCTTGACGGCCATTTCTTCGCTCGTAGGTGGCGGCGGATCAATGGCAACAGGGACACCGCCAGGCCCTGCACTGATGATCTTGCCAGCGGCGTTTTGCGCCCGCAGCTCCTCATGCTCTAACTTCGTTATCTCCACACACCCCAAGCCTTTGGGCTGCATTCCCGGCAGGTAAAAGCCGCAAGTTTCTGCACAAAAAAGGATCGCCATTTATTTGCCCATCCCCAATACAAAGATGTCGCGGTTGTTGGCCGTCACCGTGTAGCTATCTTGTCGCTCGATAACCACGTCGACTTTTGTCAGCAGACGGAATTGAGGTGTAACGCTATCCTCTTGCCGCGCGAAGGCACTCAAAACCGCGCCGCTTAGCGAATAGCACTTATCTGGCCAGGCGAGAGGCCAAGTAAATAGCTGACCGGAATCACCGGGCAAAGAGAGCCGCCCGTATTGGAACAACAAGCCGCCCAGCCAGGTTGGAAACAACACGTAGCCGCTGGCTGCCGTAAAGCTCATCGCGAACCCGAAGCGCATTTTGAACGGGGTGACGACGTTGGTGTCAGTGCTGCCGGTGTCGACCTCGCTTTGATTCGCTACAGCGCCCGTCAGTACTGGCAAGCCGTTCCACTTCAATTTTCCGAAAGCATCCATTATCAGCTTTCCAGCAGCTTGCCCAAGCCAGTAGAAACCGATCCCTGGGCTGAAATCCTCGCCGGATTGAGCCGCCCCCACCGCCGTCGCTTCTCGAATAATCAAACCGCCAGAAGCGGCGCTGGATCCGGTACTTGGTGATGCCAGCACTGGCTGCTGCTGACTGATAACGCCAACAGCTAGCGCTTTATCTTTATCAGCCTTTCCGGCAAGAGATGCGGTAACAGTGGTTGCATAAGTGTTCACCGCGTTCCAGACGAATGCAGTGTTTGCCACCTGATTGCTATTGGCCGCCGGGGCCAGCGGGGCCGTAGGCAGACCAGTAAACGCAGGGGATGCGAGGTTGGCTTTGAGAGTCGGGTCGAAGTTTCCGCTATGCCACACCGTCCTCCACACATAGCTGCCATCAGCAAGCACGCGGCGAAAGCCAAAGATGTCATAGCCGCCGCCTACATGCCCAAAAATGTCAAACGCCGTAGCAGTAACACCCGGATATTTCATGTGCAGAAATAAGCCGCCGTTTGATTCTGGGTGACTGTCAGTAGTCCCGCTCGCAGACACCCCAACGGCATGCTTCATGATGTCAGCAATTTTGCCGACCACACCCGTTTGTGGCGTGGACAAAATAGCGTCGGTAATCCCATATCCCGCAAGCGTTGTCGGGTTGGTGCCGGCGATTACTCGACCGTATTTGTCGACGGTGACATTGGCGTAAGAGCCAGCACTGACCCCTGTACGACCCACAGCCATTTCAAAAGCCAGAGCTGTCGTGCCCAGCACAATCGGCGCATCCGTCACCAACTGCCAAACGCTGTCGCCGTTGACGGTGCCGGTTTCTACACTGACGAACAGGCCCGGCGTCACCTCGACGCTACTGTCTGCGTCCTGGGTGCGCTTCCATACGCCGGTCGAAGAAACTACATACAAGCCGTTTTCCTTGGCGACCGTCTGATTCTTCACCAGAACGCGCGCCTCCGCCGGCAACAGAACGCCGTCGATAGTCTGCACGCCGCTCAAGGCGATGTTGGCCGTTGTAGCCACCAACACCGAGTGTTTGAAGTCCATTTTTGCCATGGCTTCAACAATCTGAGCATCAACGTATTCGCGGGTCGCCAATACAATCGACGGGTCAATCTTCAGGACGACGCTCGCGGCATTCGAGACGATGAAATTCATCCGAATGATTTGGGTCTTGCCGGTCCCCTGCACAAGCAAAGGCTTGAAGCTGGGCGCACAGTTGGCCACCGCCACCATGTCACCATCTGCGTCATACAGACCGATTTCCCGAATCCACTTACCGCCCACGTCGGCGGGAATTACCTGCTCGGTGATGATGATGTTCGGGTTAGCCGGATCGGTTCGCACCTGATTGACCCCTGCGCGGCGCCATTCGTTGATCAGGCGGGTTTGCGCGCGATTGGGGATTGGGTCGGTGTCGTTGGCATCACCCACGCCCATTTGGGAAAACGTCCAGGACTGGCCTAGGGCGGTAGCGTTTGCCTGTTTCGCCTCTCCCACTGCCGTGAGGATGGCAAAGAACTGACTGTTCTGATCAATCATGGATACACGTCCAGGGTGTCAATTTCATCAATACACATGACCAGGCCATAAGTGCCGGTCACCTCGATATCGCGGGGGGTTGGTGGGTAAACGTCGATCACTTCACCCTCGCTTACACAGGCGCCGACGCCGATGTAACCGGTGGTCTCCAAACTGATCGCCAACCCGGTCATGTGCCGACTGACGGGCTTGGCGTCATCAATGAGCCGGGTCAGCTCGTCGTACATTTCTTCGGTAATACCGGTATCCAGAACGCCGACCTTCAGGGCGAACGTGCCCGGAACCCCCTCGGGCACCGTCTGCCACCACTCCATGACCTCGATCAGGTAGCCCAGGGGTTCGACCACTCGGCGCAGCGCACCAATCGTGCCTTTGTGCTTATGGATGTAATACGAGGCCTTGATAGCGGCACGCTTGGTCGCCTCATTCCACCGGTAATCCCAGCGATCAACCGACCAGGCCCACGCCAGATGCAGAAGTAAGTGAGCCGGACAGGTATCGGCGTTGTAGAGCGTGCGCAACGGAACAATGGTTTTTTCGTAAAGCGCAGCCTCAAGGGCCCGCTCTAACTGCGTGCTATTGCTGGGCAGTAGGCTTCTCATCCGCCAACCTCACGTCATAACCGGTGCAATACGCCGCCTGCGCCTTGGTAGGTGATAGGTCGGCCCACCCGGTCAGCTCGACCCGCGAAACGCCAGCAACGTGCAACTGAGCATCCACAGCAGACCGCGCCACCTCAACACCTAGGCGTTTACGGGGGTTGATCCACTTCGCTAGTCGGCTTTTTGCCTCGGCCAGGGCCGCGTCACCTTCTGGCCCCGCACTATTCATGTGCAGGATCGCGTCAACTCGGTAATTCAGAATTTCGGCGCCTTGGACGGTTACCCGGTCGCCCAATGGGCGGACGTCCTCGTCATTCAGAGCCTTAGCGACCGTGGCCAACAAATCCGGCGCGGATGTTCCGTCCCCTTCCGTGCTCAACACCGTTACGGTAACGCGCGCTGGCGAAGGGCTTTCCGCAGTGGCATCCCGCACGAAGCCGGACGCGTTACGCGCATGCAGGATGTAGCTGTTACGCGGGCCCGCCGTGGTCAGCCCCTCATAGGCCAACTGGATCCGCTCACGAAACGAATCATCATCCTCAAGGACTTCAGCCACCGGCGGGACCGCCTGCAGGTCCTCCTGCTGAATCACCAGGCGTTTCAAATTGACGTTCGCGCCCAGTTGATCAAGGTCGCCCTTGATGGCGTGTGCCAACAGCAGTGCCTTGCATGCATCGTTAACCCGGGCGCGGTTGCCAACCTTGTTATAAGCCCCCACCTCCAGCACCTTGGTGACCGGATCGCTTTCCAGCGCGGCGTTCCAGTTGTCGCCCATGTAGCCGCGAAACGCTGACAACGCTTCGCCGTAGACATCTTCGAAGTCCAGCGGCTCAAGCACCTCCGGCGCCGGCAAGGCCGACAAATCCACGATGCTCATACGCTTACCTCCAAGACAAAGCTGTCGCCCAGGTACTCGCCGGCAACGCTCATATTGATTTTCCCGTCCAGCAGCGACAGTGCCGTTACGCGCTCAAGCTTCAGGCGCGGCTCATTTCGGCCGAGGGCATGAGCCGCTTCGGCCTGAACTGCACTTTTCCAGCCAGCGTTGATTGGCAAGTCAACAAACCCGCGTAGCTTGCTGCCGTAGTCCGGCCGGTGCCGGCGACTGCCAAGGGGCGTACTCAAGATATCGGCGATGGACTGCCGCAGATGCTCGATGCCGGATATGGGCTGCCCGGTGTGGCGATCCATTCCGATCATCTGGCTTAGCCCTCCTGGGCGGCGTATTCGCTGCTGGCCTTCAGGAAGACCACAGCCTCTTTGTCAGACTCCGGCACCACTACCAGGGCCTTGACCACTGGGTAAGTGCGTTCGGTGCCAGGCACAACCAGCGTGCGCGATGTGTAGACCAGATCGCGGAACGTCAGGGACGGGGCTTGTTCGTCGGTTACGGGCTTTTCGATGGTCTTGGCCATGATTTTCTCCGGGCATGAAAAAACCCGCACGCGGCGGGCTGTAGGTGATTTTGGTTAATGCTTGTGGTGGTTGTCGCTGTTACCGGCCGCCAAGATATCGGCATCACCGGTGATGGTCTGCGTTACGTGTAACGGGCCGTCGATCTCTACCGCACCGATCAACGCTATCTGAGGCGATTTGATCGCGGCCCAACCGGGCGCTAGATCGAACTCGGTACCGCCAACCGTCGCATTCACTGCGTTATCCGTAACGGTTACAACCGTGCTGCCCACCTTGATAGTGACCGTGCCGGTAGGCAGGGCGATTGTGTAGCTCTTGGCCTCCCAGTCATAAACCAGGGATCCACCATCATCAAAGCGCCACACCTCCACATGGTCGCGGTTATCCGGCGGGCCGCCGGCATTGCCGTACAGCCCTGGAATAAACGTGCCCATGCCTGCCTGGCCGCTGGGATTGAACAACACCCCCTGCTCGCCCAGGCTGGGCGCGCGCCAGTGTCGCGCCTTGCCGGCCGCCAGGCTATGCCAACGCACCCAGGCGCTGGTCCATTCGCCATTGCCGACACGCACCGCCGGGGCCGCCAGATCCACGCCGACCACCACACAAGGCATCAGCATGGCGGCGATCATGCGGTCATGCTCCGCACTGACGTAGCTCACGTCAGATCCTCGGGCGCAACCGGGCCGTCGCCAGGCTCGATTTCGACCAGCAAAGACCCGGGCGGCTCATCAGGCCATGGCCAAGTGAACTCGCCCACCTCGAAAGGCTGAATCCATTGAACCGACCACATGACGAACTGTTCAAGCTCAGGCGTTGGGGCTTCAGGCTGGGCGTGGACCTGCGCCGGCGGGCCGGTAACAAAATCCAAATCCCAAAGCTGATCCTTTAGCACCGTCATCATTTGGCCAGCCAAGATAGCGGCTTGGAGCGATGCTTTGGGCCGGTCTGCCTCCACCAGAATGCAGGATTGGAAACGACCAATGATCGCCGTTTTCCCCTCCCCCCGATCCTGGCCCGGGGCCATATCAGTGATCCCGTACAACAGCGCCGGCGTCATAACCTCAGCACCCAATTCGGGGAACTGTTCAACATGCACAACTCGGGGCATCTGTTTGCTAATAATGCGAGTGATCGCATCATGTAATGTCGTCAGTTCGCTCATTGGACACACTCAATACTAAGTCGACCATGCCGGAACCATCGGGCTTTAGACGGACAACCTTATAACGGCCACCACCCAACAGGGGCGGCAGCTCAATGGTTAAATGGTCGCCCTTTTTGACGCCTTGCACGTCGACCACTCGCGCGGTCAGGGTGGGCTCTAACACCTCGTCGGCGTTGATTGCCCCGCCCAGGCGTGCTGCTCCGGTTTTCCCTCCGCCAATTTCGGCGCCGACAAATGGGGAGGCAAAGGCCCCTGATATGTCGCGCCCGTCTGCGAGGGTGACCGGATCGCCCAAACGACTAACCAGCAATGCGTCCACACGGTCAGCCACTTCTCTGAAACGGGCGAGGGCCATTACTGAACGATCAGCACGTCGGCATAACCACCGACGGAATCAGACTGCATTTTGCCGAACGGGAACGAGTCAGC
>Ga0308159_1001233_pt1 | contig 39778 bp, 32 predicted proteins | sample PhyCR1_FD_201040 | JGI IMG/M metagenome (GOLD analysis project Ga0308159, IMG submission 201040) | Phyllosphere microbial communities from UC Gill Tract Community Farm, Albany, California, United States - DLSLC.R1 | ecosystem: Host-associated > Plants > Phyllosphere > Unclassified | place: USA... | reverse complement strand
CGGCCATCCACTGCATGACCATCGAGGACATCTCTGGCCGGAGCACGAGCAGCTCCTTCATGCGACGGCGGTCCTGCGAGAGCGGGACGGTGGCCGCGACCAGGGCGCACAGGTCGTCGACCAGGGCACCGTCCGCTTCGGCGAACCAGGCCGCTGAGCGCTCCGGGACCTCGACGGAGTCGAGCCCGAGCGCGGCGTGCGCCTTCGACGAGAAGTAGTTGAAGAAGGTGCGGGGTGAGACGTCGGCGTCGGCGCAGATCTGCTCGACCGTGACGCCGTCGAGCCCGTGCGCGGACACCAGCGTGAGCGCTGCGTCGTGCAGTGCCTGCCGGGTCTGCTGCTTCTTCCGTTCACGCAGCGTGCACGGCTCCGTTGCCGCAGCCGCTGCCGGGGTGGTGATCACGTTAACTCCTGGTGGGTTGCAGTGTGTGGGAGGGGCGCCCGCCCGGAAAGGGGGCACGGACGGACGCCCCGGTCGGTCACCGACGGTGCGTCGGCGTGGATCCGGTCGGTACGGACCCGGTCATGGGTCCGGTGAACGAGCCGGCGTCGGCTGCGGCGGCGCCCGCCTCGGCCTCGAGCTGCGCCTCGGCGGACATGTCGGCCTGCTCCTGCAGGGCGGACCGCTGGCGCAGCGGCGGCACCCGGAAGAACCAGGTCAGCACGAACGCGAGCAGGATGACGCCGAGACCGACCCAGTAGATCGTCACGGACGAGGCGTTGAAGCCCGCCATGAACGGCCGGGTCAGGCGGCTGTCGGCACCGGTCAGGAACGACGTGTCGTTGGTGCTGGTGGCGCTGTCGCTCGTGGTGTTGCCGTCGTCGATCTTCTTCGCCAGCTCTGGGGTGAGCTCGTCGACCCAGTACGAGCGCTGGTCGGCGTCCGCCCAGTCGACGGACACGGTCCCGTCCTGCACGCTGGCGTGCGCCTGGTCGGCGACCTGCTCGAGTGCGGACTGCTCGGCAGCCGGCGTCGCCGCGGCGACCTGCTGGTCGATGACGGTCTGCGCGGCTGCGGCGGGCACGGCACCGGCGGCGACCTGCTGCTGCACGGCCGCGGTGACCTGCTCGCTGACCGCGGCGTCGGCGGCCTGCTTCGCCTTGGCCGAGGCGGCGTCGAGCTGCGACTGCACGGTCTTCGTCAGCGGGGTGACGACGGGCGTCCAGATCTTGTCCATGGCGCCCTGGTTCGCCTTCGCGCTGGCGACGGTCGGGTTGAGCGCGGCGTCGAGTGCCGGACCGAGGTCCTTCTGGTTCGCGGTCGCGGTCAGGATGTTCGCCGGCATCACCGAGAACAGGATGGACAGCAGGACGGCGGTGCCGAGCGTGCCACCGATCTGGCGGAAGAACGTGGCGGAGGACGTGGCGACGCCCATGTCACGAGCCTCGACGGAGCCCTGCGACGCCAGGGTCAGCGACTGCATGACCGAGCCGAGGCCGAGACCGATGAGGAACATACCGATCATCAGGAACCAGAGCGGCTTGTCGATCGACATGAAGGTCAGGACGACGTAGCCGGCGGAGACCAGCGCGGTGCCGATGACCGGGAAGATCCGGTAGCGGCCGACGCGGGCGACGATCTGACCGCTCGTGATCGAGGCGATCATGAGACCGCCGACCAGGGGCAGCGTGGCGAATCCGGACTCGGTCGGGGTGAGCCCGACGACGATCTGCAGGTAGAGCGGGATGGTGAGCATCGCGCCGAACATCGCGAAGCCGACCAGGAACCCGATGACGGTCGCCATCGAGAACGTGCCCGAGCGGAACAGCTTGAGCGGGATGATCGCCGCGTCGCCCATCTTCGACTCGATGAGCAGCAGACCGATCAGCCCGACGACACCGACGACGTAGCAGGCGATGGCGGCGGGGGAGCCCCAGCCCCAGATGCGGCCCTGTTCGGCGACGAGCAGGAGCGGCACGAGGGTGACGATGACGGCGGTCGCGCCCCACCAGTCGACCTTCGGCTTCGCGTCGCCGGCACCGTGCACCTTCGGCAGGTGCAGGAACACGATGACCATGAGCAGCGCCGCGACACCGATCGGCACGTTGATCAAGAGCACCCAGCGCCAGCCCGTGATCCACAGGATCTCGGAGGAACCGGCGAGCAGACCCCCGATGAGCGGGCCGATGACGGACGAGATGCCGAACACGGCGAGGAAGTACCCCTGGTACTTGGCGCGCTCACGCGGGGCGAGGATGTCGCCCATGATCGCCAGCGGCAGCGACATCAGTGCGCCGGCACCGATGCCCTGCACCGCGCGGAAGGCGGCGAGCATGAGCATCGAGGTGGACATCGACGACAGGACGGCGCCGAGGATGAAGACGACGATGCCGAAGATGTACAGCGGGCGGCGACCGAAGATGTCGGAGAGCTTGCCGTAGATCGGCGTCGCGATCGTCGAGGTGATGAGGTACGCGGTCGTCACCCAGGCCTGCTGGTCGAGCCCGTGCAGGTCGTCGCCGATCGTGCGGATCGCCGTGCCGAACACCGTCTGGCCGAGCGACGACAGGAACATGCCCGCCATCAGGCCGTAGATCACCAGGAGGATCTGACGGTGGGTCATCAGCGGCTGCTGGCCGGCGCCTCCGGAGGCCGCGGGGGCCTCGGCGGTGTGCCGACCGTGCTGCACCGAGACGGGTGCGGTGGCGGTCATCGAACTCCTTTTTCTGGCTGTGAAACTTTGCAGACCGCGCAACGATACATCTGTTGCTTCCGGCAAGCAACTAAATGTGCCCGCTACGCTGAGCGCGTGACCGACGACCGGCGTGCCGCCGAGCGACTCCTGCGATCCCAGCTCGACCGGCTGTGGGTCCGGCAGACCCTGCGCTCCTCGCTCATCGAGTCCCGGGGCGGCCTCGACCCGACGGCCCGCGTGATCCTGCGTGCCGTCGCCGGGCACGGTCCGGTCCGGGCGACCGCGATCGCCGACGCGACGGGGCTGTCGCGCCCGGTGATCAGCCGCCGGGTCGCCTCGCTGATCGAGGCCGAACACCTGATCGGATCGCCGGACCCAGCGGACGGCCGCGCCACGCTCGTCACGCTCGCCCCCGCCGGACGACGGCTGCTCGACGAGCTGGACGCCGCCGGCGCCGAGGTGTTCGACGACCTGACGGAGGAGTTCGCCTCGGACGAGCTGCGCTCGCTCGCCGAGATGCTGACGCGACTGAACGACCGGGCGGACGCGGTCCTGGGGATCGGCACCACGCGCTCCTGACGCGACCGACGGGGCGGACGGGAGGCCCGTGGCGGCGTCGCCACGGGCCTCCCGTCCCTGCGGAGCGCGCATTCGAGATACCGTTGGTGGTATGAGCACGGACACCACCCCCACCACTGAGACCCTCGACGACGGGCCCGTGGTGACGTTCGCCGATCTCGGCCTGAGCGACGCTGTGCTCAAGGCCGTCAAGGACATCGGTTACGAGACCCCTTCCGCCATCCAGGAAGCCACCATCCCCACCCTCCTCGCCGGGCGCGACGTCGTCGGCCTGGCACAGACCGGAACCGGCAAGACCGCGGCCTTCGCGCTGCCGATCCTGTCCCGCATGGAGTCCGGCAGCAAGAAGCCCCAGGCGCTCGTGCTGTCCCCGACGCGCGAGCTCGCCCTGCAGGTGTGCGAGGCGTTCGAGCAGTTCGCGTCCCACATGAAGAACGTCCACGTCCTGCCGGTCTACGGCGGCCAGGCGTACGGCGTGCAGCTCTCCGCCCTGCGCCGCGGCGTCGACGTCATCGTCGGCACCCCCGGCCGCATCATGGACCACCTGGCGAAGGGCACGCTCGACCTGTCCGAGCTGAAGTACCTGGTGCTCGACGAGGCCGACGAGATGCTCAAGATGGGCTTCGCCGAGGACGTCGAGACGATCCTCGCCGACACCCCCGACGACAAGCAGGTCGCGCTCTTCTCGGCGACCATGCCCGCGCAGATCCGCCGCATCTCGCAGCAGTACCTGACCGACCCGGCCGAGATCACCGTCAAGACCAAGACGAAGACCGCCGCGAACATCACGCAGCGCTACCTGATGGTCTCGTACCCGCAGAAGGTCGACGCGCTCACCCGCATCCTCGAGGTCGAGGACTTCGAGGGCATGATCATCTTCGTCCGCACCAAGAGCGAGACCGAGACCCTGGCCGAGAAGCTCCGTGCCCGCGGGTACGCCGCCGCCGCGATCAGCGGTGATGTCGCCCAGGCCCAGCGTGAGCGCACGGTCAACCAGCTGAAGTCGGGCAAGCTCGACATCCTGGTCGCCACCGACGTCGCCGCCCGTGGCCTCGACGTCGACCGCATCACGCACGTCGTGAACTTCGACATCCCGGTCGACATCGAGTCCTACGTGCACCGCATCGGTCGTACCGGCCGCGCCGGTCGTTCGGGTGACTCGATCAGCTTCGTCACCCCGCGTGAGCGTCGCCTGCTGTCCGCGATCGAGCGCCACACCAAGCAGCCGCTCACGCAGATGCAGCTGCCGACCATCGACGACGTCAACGAGACGCGCCTGACCCGCTTCGACGACGCCATCACGGCGGCGCTCGAGGACCAGGGCCGGATCGCCGCCTTCCGCGACGTCATCGCGCACTACGTCGAGCACCACGACGTCCCCTCGGACGACGTCGCCGCCGCCCTGGCCGTCGTGGCGCAGGGCGACTCGCCGCTGCTCCTCACCGCAGCCGACGACGCCCTCCGCAGCCAGATGGAGCGCGACGCCCGCCGCAGCGAGCGTGATGAGCGTGGTGCCCGCGACGACCGTGGCGGCCGCAACGACCGCGGCGACCGTGGTGGCGACCGCGGCGACCGCGGCGACCGTGGCCCGCGCCGTTCGCAGCCGATGTCCCCGTACCGCATCGAGGTCGGCCGTCGTCACCGCGTCGAGCCGCGCCAGATCGTCGGTGCCCTGGCCAACGAGGGTGGCCTGCGTCGCGACGACTTCGGTGCGATCCAGATCCGCCCGGACTTCTCGATCGTCGAACTGCCGGCCGACATGGACCCCGGTGTGCTCGACCGCCTGACCGACACCCGGATCAGCGGCAAGCTCATCGAGATCCGTGCGGACCGCCGTGGTGGTGGCCGCCGCGACGACCGCGACGAGCGTCCGGAGCGCAAGCCGCGCTACTGAGACGCGCCGCGTCCGAGACGCGACCCCCTTCTGACGGGAGGCCCGGTGCCAGCTGGCACCGGGCCTCCCGTCCGTCGTCGGTGCGGGTCTCGGGCCTGCGGCATCTTGCGGTGCGGGGAACCGCAGATCCGACCCGCAAGCGTTCCCCTGGGGTCAGCGCGGTGCTGTGATACGTGGAGCCGTGACGCAGGGAGCCGCGGAGAAGGCAGGGGAACCATCGTGTACCGAGCACTCATCACCGCGGTCGCCGCCGCGGCGCTCGTCTTCGGAGGTGCGGTGCCGGCGACGGCGCACACCTCTCCGTCGGTGCCGGGCGCACCGACCGCCGTCCGCGTCACCGGCGACGCGGACAGTGCCACGCTGACGTGGCGCGGCCCGAAGCACGGCGCGAAGGTGACCGGCTGGAAGGTCGCGGTCGCCGCCGTCGCGAACCGGCACGACCGTCAGGTCGACCGACTCCACCCGCGCGCCCGCTCCGACCGCTTCGACGAGCTGTCGCCCGCGACCACGTACCGCTTCTCGGTGCGTGCCCTCGGCCACCGGGGGACCGGCCGCACGATCACGCTGCGCTGGACGTCACCGTCGGTGCCCGAGCCGGAGACGACGCAGTCGCTGTTCGCGCTCGACGGCAACGGTGACGTCGTGCGGTTCGCGGACTCCGGCAGCGGTGCGGAGACCGTCGTCGCGACGGACGGCGAAGGCTTCGCCGCGAACGCCGACGGTGACGTGTTCACCCCGTCGGCGGACGGCACCGAGATCCTGCGGGACCCGGCCGACGGCAGCGGGGTCTCGAGCATCGCGTCCGGCCTGCACCTGACCCCGGACCTGCGCTCCGACGCCGAGGGCAACCTCTACTGGGTGGACTCGGTGAGCGGTGCGGTGCAGCAGCTGTCCGTCGGCACCTCGACCCCGAAGGTAGTGCTGGACCTGGGTGGCAAGGCCGTCGGGAGCGATCAGCGTTTCTGGACGGTCACCCCGGACGGCAAGGTCGTCGTGCTCGGCGGAACCGTCAGCCAGCCGTACGTCAAGGGCACCGGCATCGCGCCCCGCACGTTCACCGGGCCCGCCGGCTCGACCGTCGGCTACCCCGCCGGTGTGCTCGCGGACTCGCAGGGCAACGTCTACGTCGACATCCGCTCGCCCGGTGCCGCCGGGTCGTGGATCTGGTACCAGCTCAAGCCCGGGGCGACCGAACTGACGAAGATCGAACCGCGGTACGCGTTCGAGTACGCCGCCGCGAACGCGGACGGCTTCTCGCTCCTGCAGTCGGCGCAGTTCTGCCCCGCCCCGTCGGAGTACCCGACCAGCCCGACCGGTTGCAAGATCGACCGCGGCATCCCGGACAAGCTCGTGGTGGGCAGCGGCGGCACGTCCACCGTGCCGGTGACCGGGCTGACCGCCGGGTCGCGTGGCGAGCACCTGGGTGCCGCCTCCGCCGACGGGGACGTGTTCGTCTCCATCGACAGCGGCCCCTCGGTCGGGCTGTGGAAGGTCCCCGCCGCGGGTGGAGCTGCCCAGCAGCTCGACGCGGCGCAGTACTCGAGGCTGCTGGTGATCTGACCGGCGGTGCGAGGCGGAAGGGGGTGGGACGCAACGGCGCGTCCCACCCCCTTCCGTGTGTGGCGGCAGCTGGCTTTGGTGGCTGCTGTCCTGGCGGCGGCGGCGGCGGCGGTTCAGGCTGCGCCGGCGGCCGTCCGGCGGCACACCTCGTCCCACGGGGTCGGTTCGATGCCGAAGTGCGCCCGGCTCTCGCGGTCGTCGACCACGTACGGCGCGGTCCACTGGTAGGTCAGATCGGCCAGCTCGCGCAGCATCGGCGACACGAGCCCGCCGACGCGGAACAGGGCCGCGGGCATCCGGCGCACCGGCACCGCGGGCTTCCCCGCCGCCGCGAGGACGTCGGTGAGGGCCTGCCGCTGCGTCCGCGGTGCGTTGCTCGGCACCATCCACGTGCGACCGTGCGCGCCCTGGTCCTCGGCAGCGGCGACGAGGGTCCGGGCGACGTCGAGCACGTCGGTGAAGGTGTGCGGCAGGTCCGTGCCACCGACCATCGACACCGCCCGGCCCCGCAGCGCCGACGGCAGCACGCGGGTGACGTGCCCGTTCGCGCCGATCCCGGGGCCGAGGTAGTCCGAGGCGCGGACCTCGACGGCGCGGACACGGCCGGCGTCGTGCGCGGCGAGGGCATCGGCCCACAAGGTCGCCCGGAGCACCCCCTTGTGGTCGGTGGCGGCGTCCGGCAGTCCCTCGTGCATCGGCCCGTCGACCGGGCCGTACGGGTACAGGTTCCCGGTGATGGCGTAGGTCGCCCCGGTGCGTTCGGCGGCGGTGAGCAGTGCTGCGGCGAGCGGGGGCCAGGTGCGCTCCCACTGCGTGTAGTCGCCGGGGTTCGCGCAGTTGTAGAGGACGGCTGCTCCCTCGGTGGCGCGGGAGAGCGCGTCGGTATCGGAGGCGTCGAGCGCGAGGTGCTCGACACCGCCGATGCCCGTGCTGCGACCGGAGCGGGAGACGACGGTGACGTGGTCGCCCCGGGCGGTCAACAGCTCCGCGACGTGCCGGCCGACGGGGCCGGCGCCGACGATGAGGTGGTGGGGCATGGTCTCCTGCTTCCTGGTCGCGAGAGCACCGCTCTCGGAACCGAGCATGACGGTTCATCGACGCAAAAGCAAGAGCAGTGCTCTCCTTTGTGTGCGCTGCTCTCTCGTGCCAGGATCGTCGGATGGCACCCACCGCCCGAGCACTCGCACGGCAGACGGTCACCGCGGACATCCTGGCCGCGGCACGCACCCGCCTGACCGACGAGGGTCCGGCCGCCCTCAGCCTGCGTGCCGTCGCCCGTGACGTCGGGATGGTCTCGTCGGCCGTGTACCGGTACTTCCCGAGCCGTGACGACCTGCTGACGGCCCTGCTCATCACCGACTACGACGAACTCGGCGCCGCGGTCGAGGCCGCCGGTGCCGCGTCCGGACCGGCTCCCGGGGCGCGCTGGGTCGCGATGTGCCGGGCGATCCGCGACTGGTCGATCGCGCACCCGGGGGACTTCGCGCTGCTGTTCGGCTCGCCCGTGCCGGGCTACGCGGCGCCGCACGAGACCGTCGTGCCCGCGTCGCGGACGGCGCTGGCGCTGGTGCGCGTGGTCGCGGACGCCGTCGGCTCCGGTACGTCCGGTGCGCCTGGTGCGTCCGGTGCGTCCGGTGCGTCGGACTCGTCCGTCACGTCGACGCCGGGGGTGGCCGGGAGGCCCGAATCACCCACCGCGCCCACGGCGGCTCCCGGGGTGGCCGGTCCCGCCGTCGCGGACGGGGTCGCCACGCTGCGCTCGTTCGGCATCACCCTGCCCGACGAGGTCCTGGTCCGCACCCTGATGGCCTGGACGACGGTGTTCGGGACGATCTCGTTCGAGCTCTTCGGGCACTTCGTCGGTTCCGTGTCCGACCCGGCCGCCTACTTCGACCAGGTCATCGTGCGTCTGGCGGATGACCTGGGGTTCACCGCAACGTTCTGACGCGCGTGCTGTCCCCAGATCGGGTGCGCAGCCTGACAGAGGCCCCGCCCGTGCGGTAGACAGGTCGTCACGCCGAGGTCGTGCCCGATGACCGGAGCGGACGACCGGCACGGTGCCCTCCGGGGCGGCTGCCGGCCGGAACCACACTCGGGCGTGTGCGACGCGGCCGGGGCCCGCGCTGATCAGGAGGCATGCTTGCGACGCAGCACGTGCGGCGGCACGACGGACGGGGCGACCCGGTGACCGCGCTCGACGTCAGCCGACAGGACCGCCGCCGCCTGACCACCGGCACCGCGCGCCGACGCCTGGTGGCCGTGCGGACGGTGGCGCTCCTGGCGTCCCTCGCCGGGGTGAACTACATCGTGTGGCGCTGGGCGGCCTCGGTGAACTGGCACTCGTGGTGGATCGCGGTGCCGCTGATCCTCGCCGAGACCTACAGCGTCATCGACTCCCTGCTCTTCGCCCTCGGGGCTTGGCGGCTCCGGGAGCGCGGCGAACCGCCGGCGAAACCGTCCACCGACGTCACCGTCGACGTCTTCATCACGACCTACAACGAGCCGATCGACCTGGTCGAGCGCACCGCCCGGGCGGCCAAGGCGATCACGCACCCGCACACCACCTGGATCCTCGACGACGGCAACCGCCCCGAGATGCGTGCCGCGGCCGAGGCGCTCGGCATCGGCGTCATCACCCGCGGTGCCGACTGGGTGGACCGACCCCGGCACGCCAAGGCCGGCAACCTCAACAACGCCCTGCTCGCAACCCAGGGCGAGTTCCTGCTCATCCTCGACGCCGACCAGGTGCCCGACCCGGCGATCCTCGACCGCACGCTCGGGTACTTCAAGGACCCGCGGATGGCGCTCGTGCAGACACCGCAGTGGTTCGAGAACGTGCCGGACGACGACCCCCTCGGCAGCCAGGCGCCGCTGTTCTACGGTCCGATCCAGCAGTCGAAGGACGGCTGGAACGCCGCGTTCTTCTGCGGGTCGAACGCCATCCTGCGACGCGAAGCGCTCATGCAGCTCGGCATTTCGCGCTACGTGGCCGAGGTCGAGGCGTCCGTGCAGCGCACCCTCGCGACCTCGCGCAAGCTCCTCGCCCGCTCCCGCGAGACCGAGACCGACCCGCGCGTGCTCGCGGCCCTCGACGACGCCGAGGCCGTGGTGGACCAGGCCCGCGAACAGGTCCGCGCCGGTGAGCCCCTCGGCGACGTCACCTACGCGTTCCAGCGGGGGATCGACGCCATCGCCTTCCGGTTCGCCGCCGCCGACCTCGAGTCGGTCCGGAACGACCTGCAGGAGCTCGCGGCGATGTCCACGGACGCCAACACCTTCGCCGGTCTCGACGACGCCGCGCTCGACGTGCTCGGTCGGCGTGAGGCCTCGCCGGTCGCCGCCATCGAGTCGATCGCCGTGCTCGCGCGTGCCCTCGACGTCAACCGCGACGACGAGGCGCAGCCGATCATGCCGCTGGCGACGATCTCGGTGACCGAGGACATGGCCACGGCGATGCGCCTGCACGGCCTCGGCTGGAAGTCGGCGTACCACGACGAGATCCTGGCGAAGGGCCTGGCCCCCGAGGACCTGCCGACGATGCTCGTGCAGCGACTCCGCTGGGCGCAGGGCACCATGCAGGTGTTCTTCCGCGAGAACCCCCTGGTGCAGAAGGGGCTGTCGTGGGGGCAGCGGCTCATGTACTTCTCGACGATGTGGAGCTACCTGTCGGGGTTCGCCGCGATCGTCTACATCGCCGCCCCGGTGCTCTGCCTGTCGTTCGGGGTCATCCCGGTGCAGGCCTACAGCGTCGACTTCTTCGCCCGGCTCATCCCGTTCCTGGTGTTCAACCAGCTGCTGTTCTGGGTGGTGGCCGCCGGCAGACCGACCTGGCGCGGGCAGCAGTACTCGCTCGCCCTGTTCCCGGTCTGGATCGAGTCGGTGACCAGTGCGTTCCAGAACGTCTACCGGGGCAGGCCGCTCGGGTTCCGCGTCACCCCGAAGGTGCGCGACGAGACCGAGCAGAAGCCGCGGTGGGACCTGGTCAAGCCGCAGCTGTACGCGATGGGTGCCCTGGTCGCGGCCCTGGTCATGATCGGCATCCGCTACCTGACCGGCCAGGCCGAGGGGATCGCGCCGCTCGTGAACACCGCGTGGGTCGTCTTCGACCTGTTCATCTTCAGCATCGTGATCCGGGCCGTCCGGTACCGCGGCCCGGCCACCCCAGCCCAGTCCGAACACGAGTCGAGCACCGCCGGAGGACCCCTGTGAGCACCGAGACCACGTTCGAGGTCGCCGCGACGCCCGACTCCCTCGACGAGGTGCAGGACCGATTCGCCGCGTGGTGGGACGGCCTGGGCATCGACGACGTGCGGCTCCGGTTCGCACTCGAGACCGCGTTGGCCGAGGTCGCTGCGAACATCGTCGAGCACACCGTCCGTGCCGACCGGGGGACCGGGCGCCGGTACACGGTGCACCTCGAGGCCACCGAGCAGGCACTGACCGCGGTGCTGACCGACAACGGGATGCCCGTCGACATCGACCTGAGCGCCGTCACCATGGCCGACGTCGAGCAGGAGAGCGGGCGCGGGTTGGCGCTCGCAATCGCCGCGCTCGACCGGTTGGAGCACCGGCACGAGCCCGGCCACAACGTCTGGACGCTTGCGTGCGACCGGTGAAGCAGCCGGTGGTCCGCGCGGTCGCCCTCCTCGTCACGGTCGCCACGCTCCTGCTCGGTGGTGCGCTGCCGGCGTCCGCGGCGTCCGCGGCGTCCGTGCAGACAGCCGCCGCCGTGCAGCCGGCCGACGGGACGACGTGGTTCGGGCCCGACCTCGACTGGGCCAGTGACTCGCCCGAGGGGTACGAGGGGCGGCTCGGCGCGACCCCGTCGATGTACGGGGTCTCCGTCGACTACCCGCTCGACGGCACGGCGAAGCAGGAACTCCTCCGCTCGGCGCGTGCGGCCGCGACCCAGGGCGCGGTGCTCGTCGTGAGCCTCGAACCCGACCGCGAACTGCGGTCGCTCGACACCGCGGACACCCGTGCCGTCAACACCGTGTTCGAGGACCTGCACGACCAGTACGACACCCAGGTGCTCGTCCGGTTCGCACCGCAGATGAACGGCACGTGGGTCCGCTGGGGCCAGCAGCCGACGGAGTTCGTCCGGGCGTTCCGTGCGCTCAGTACGACCGTGCACGCGGGTACGTCGGACGCGCTCATGGTCTGGTCGCCAGGGTACGGTGCCGGCTACCCGTTCGGCGAGTCCGCCGGGCGGCTGCGGAACCTGTCCCCGATCGACGTCGCGAAGGCGGACACGAACGGCGACGGACAGCTCACCGGTGCCGACGACCCGTACGGGCCGTACTGGCCGGGCGCCGAGGCCGTCGACTGGGTCGGGCTCTCGATGTTCTCGTACGGCAAGGGCGACCCGACCGAAGCCGCCGGTCGCGCCGTGCCGCTCACCCGCAGCGGTGAGGTCGAGTCGCGGTTCGACGAGGACTGGGGCTACGACCAGCCGCAGTCGGGCACGTTCTACGACCGGTTCGCGGTGGCCGAGGACCGTCCGATGCTGCTCGACACCGGTGCCCTGTACAACCGCGAGCTGCAGGGCGACACCGAGCTCCAGGTCAAGCGGAGCTGGTGGCGGCAGGTGCTCGCCGCCGTGCAGGAGCGTCCGCTGATCCGGGGCATGACCGTGCTCGAGGCGGAGCGACGCGAGCCCGAGGCCGGCAACCGCGTGGCCGACTGGCGGCTCACCGCGGACCCGGACGTCGCGGAGGCCTTCCGCGCCGACCTCGAGCGGTCCGGCGACTTCGCCTTCGGCCCGGTCACCGACCGCGTGACCGTGCAGCAGGGCAACGCCGCGATCTCGCAGGAGTACGAGACCGGCGGCGACCAGATGGCGTGGATCGTCTGGCTGGCCGCCGGTCTGGCGGTCGTGTTCCTGCTGAGCGGGGTGTTCGGCCGGCTCCTGCCGAGCTGGCGCTACCCCGACGACGGCAAGCCCGGCCGTGACCTGCGGCTCGACCTGTTCCGCGGGTTCATCATCCTCGCCGTGGTGATCACCCACATCGAGATCGGCGGGCCGTACTCGTACCTCACGCTGCACGCCGTCGGGGCGATCACCGGCGCCGAGATGTTCGTGTTCCTGTCCGGCATGGTCCTCGGCATGACGTACCCGTTCGCCGTGAAGAAGTTCGGCGAGTGGGCGGCCGCGATCGGGGCGTGGAAGCGCGCGCGCAAGCAGTACCTCGTCACGCTCGTGGTGATCCTCGTCGTGTTCGCGCTGAGCTTCGTCCCGTTCCTGAACACCGACGCCATCACCACGTTCACCGACCGCGGCACGGGCACCGGCGGCGTCGAGGCCGAGGGCCGGGTCTACGACCTGTACCCGAACGCGATGCAGCTGCTCGCCTACCCGCCGCCCTGGTACGCGATCCGGCAGTTCCTGCTGCTCGAGATGGGGCCGTGGCCGTTCAACATCATGGGCCTGTTCGTGGTGCTGAGCCTGTTCATCCCGGCGTTGATCTGGGTGATCCGCCGCGGGTTCTGGTGGGTGGTCCTCGCCGCCAGCTGGGCGCTGTACGTGTTCCAGGCGCTCAACCCCGACTTCCGTCCGCTGAACTCCCAGTTCGAGGCGGTGTTCCCCCTGTTCACCTGGCAGGTGGTGTTCACCCACGGGCTCGTGCTCGGGTACTACCGGCGGCAGATCGTCGGCGCGCTCACCGGGCGTCTCGGCAAGGTCCTGGTCGGCGTCGCCGTCGGTGGGTACGCGGCGTTCCTGGTCTACGTGTGGGCCGGCGACCACTTCGGGTTCACCCCGGTGCCGTTCCCGGCGACGATGTACGAGTCCCTGTACAACACGGCGTACCAGCGGGTGGACCTGCAGTGGGGCCGCCTGGTGGACATCGCGTTCTTCGCGGTCGTGTCCTACGCGATCCTCACCGTGTTCTGGAAGCCCATCGCCGCCGCCATCGGCTGGCTCTGGATCCCGCTCGGGCAGGCGAGCCTGTACGTGTTCGTCTGGCAGGTCTTCTTCGCCCTGGCGATCGCGTCGATCCCCGGGGTGCCGTGGGGCGACTTCTGGATCGGGTTCGTGGTGCACACGGCGCTGATCCTGCTGGCCTGGTACATGGTCCGCAAGAAGTTCCTGTTCTCCGTCATCCCGCGCTGACCGCGTGCACGGATGGTGAGCAGGAATGGTCGGGTCCGACGTGCGGACCCGACCATTCCTGCTCACGAAGCGAGGGCAGACGGACGGGAGGCCCGTGGCGGCGTCGCCACGGGCCTCCCGTCCGTCATGCGGTCGCGTCTCAGGACGCGGGCAGCCGCTCGCGCAGGGCGCCGCGGACCGACTCCCACCCGGCCAGGCGGTCGTGGATCGCGTCGTCCTGCTCGGCGGCCAGGGCGTCCCGGTGCGCCTGTTCGAGCACCTCGTCGATGACGACCCGCCGCCCGCTGCGCGCCGACGTGATGGCCGCGTCGACCATGGTCAGGCTCATCACGTTGCCGTGCACCTCGCCGTCCGGCACCTCGCCGGAGCGGACCGCCCGGACGAAGGACGCCAGCGATCCGGCGATCTCGTGCCCGACCGACGGCGCAGCGGCAGGGGAGCCGGGGGTGCCGTCGAGGTCGCTCGACGGGTCGTGGTCGCCGTCCCAGAGTGCCGTGCCGGCCGCTCCGGAGGCACGCCAGTCGCCGTTCCACGAGGTCTCGGCACCCGGCGCGCACCACGAGCCGTCGTAGACGTAGCGGACGTCGTCCTCGAACGTGAAGACGGCTGCGGCCGCCGCGTCGCCCCGGTACCAGGACCACGACGGGTTCCACGACTCGCAGTACACCGACACCGGGTCGCGTTCGAGCACGTACCGGGCGGAGTCGAAGGCGTGGATGGCCATGTCGAGCAGCAGGACGTCGTCCATCTCCTCGCGGAACCCACCGAAGTGCGGCGCCTTGGCGAACCGGGTGCTCAGCCCGCCCACGGCACCGAGGTCGCGGACGTGCTGCCGGAACGCGACGAGCTGGTCGTTGTAGCGGCGGGACTGCGACACCATGAACAGCTTGCCGGTGGCCTCGGCGGCCGCGGCGAGCGACAGCGCTTCGGCGACGGTCTGCGCGGCGGGCTTCTCGCCGAGCACGGGGAGCCCGGCCCGGAGCGCCTGCAGCGTGACCGGGTGGTGCGCGACCGGCACGGTGATGTCGAGCACGGCCTCGGCACCGGTCTCGGCGGCCAGCACGGTCAGGTCCGTGCCGACCGGGATCGACGGGTCGCCGGCGTGCTCGGCCCCGGCGCGGGCGGCGTCGAGGTCGAGGTCGACGATGCCGACCAGCTCGACCTCGGGGTCGGCGGCGACGGTGGCGAGCCAGGCCCGCCCCATCCCGCCGGCGCCGACCTGCAGGACGCGGAGGGGGCTCACGCCTGCGCCCCGTCGCGCTCGGCTGCCTGCTCGCTGGCCGCCGGCTCGCTGGCTGCCGGCTCGGCGGTCTCGGGCTCGGCGTCGTCGAACGGGCCGCGGTAGTGCTGCCCGTCGAAGTACTCGCCCAGGTCGTAGCGGCGGAGCGTCGGGATCTCCCGCTCCCGCTCGGGCCGCGCCCACTCGGCGCCGTTCGCGATCACGCGGCGGACGTCCGGGTGGTGGTAGACGGGGAAGTCCTGGTCACCGGGGGAGAAGTAGAAGATCTTCCCGAGGCCGCGGCGGTAGGTCATGCCGCTCCGGAACACCTCGCCGCCGGTGAAGCCCGAGATGAACACGAGCTCGTCGGGCGTCGGGACGTCGAAGTACTCGCCGTACATCTCCTGCTCGGGGATGACGATCGGGTTCGGCACCCCGCGGGTGATCGGGTGCTGCGGGTTGACGGTCCAGACGAGCTCCTGGTCGTGCTCGCTGCGCCAGCGGAGGGTGCAGGTGGTGCCCATCAGCTTGCCGAAGATCTTCGACCAGTGGCCGGAGTGCAGGACGAGCAGCCCCATGCCGGAGAGCACGTGCTTGTGCACCCGGTCGACCACGGCGTCGTCGACGTCCTGGTGTGCGGCGTGCCCCCACCAGGTGAGGACGTCGGTGTTCGCGAGGACCTCGTCGGTGAGGCCGTGCTCGGGCTCCTGCATGTTGGCGGTCCGGACGACGGCCTCGGGCAGGTGCTCGCGGATGCCGTCCGCGATCGCGCCGTGCATGCCGTCGGGGTACCGCTCGGCGACGTGCTGCTCGACCTGTTCGTGGACGTTCTCGCCCCAGACGGTGATGCGGAGCGGGGTGGTGGTCATGGTGTGTGCCTTTCGGGGGATGCGTGGCGGCGTCGGTCCGGTGCCGTCACTTGACGGCACCGCCGAGGGCACCAGCGGAGATGTACTTCTGCGCGAAGATGAGCAGGACAGCAGCGGGCAGGGACGCCAGCACCGAGGTCGCCATGACGGGCCCCCAGTCGGTGACGTTCGACCCGATGTAGTTGTAGATGCCGAGCGTGATCGGTCGGACCGCGGTCGTCGACGTCAGGGTCAGTGCGATGAGGAAGTCGCCCCACGCGCCGAGGAAGGTGAAGAGCGCCGCGGTGACGATGGCGTTCCGGCTGATCGGCACGACGATCGACACGAACGCCCGGAAGTCGCTGGCGCCGTCGACGAGTGCCGCCTCGACCAGGCTCGGTGGGATCGACTCCATGAACGCCCGCATGAGCAGGATCGCGAAGGGCACCTGGACCGCGCTGTCGGCCAGGATCAGGCCGACGTAACTGTTGAGCAGCCCGATGTTGTTGAACAGCGTGTACAGCGCGTTCGCGATGACGATCGCCGGGATCATCTGCGTGATCAGCAGCACGAGCAGGAACACCCGGCCGCCGCGCATCCGGAACCGTGCGAGCCCGTACGCGGCGGGTGTCGCGATGGCCAGCGTCAGCAGGACGGTCCCGAGCCCGATGATCATGCTCGACACGAAGTTCTGCCCCTGCTGGGCGAACGCGGCCTGGTACCCGGCGAAGGTGGGGGAGAACGGGAACCACGTCGCCGTGGCGGCCCCGGACGTCGCCTGCAGGCTGGTGTTCACCATCCAGTAGACGGGGAACACCATGATCGCGAGGAACACGCAGCCGAGGATCGTGAACGGGATGCCCTTGGCGGAACCGCGTTGCCGGGGAGCACGGGCGCTCTTGGTCGTGATCGCGCGGGTGGCGGTGACGGTCTGGTTCGCGAGTCCGACGCTCATTCGTCGACCGCCTTCCGTGAGATCGCGATGTAGACCATCGCGAAGACGAACGAGACGACGATCAGCACGTTGCTGACCGCGGCTCCGATGCCGAACTGGAAGTTGATGAACGACTGGTGGTAGGCGTTCGTGGCCAGGGTCTGGGTCGAGTTCGCCGGGCCGCCGCCGGTCAGGCCGAGGATGATGTCCACGACCTTCAACGTGTAGACGACCCCGAGCACGATCACGACGCTGACCACCGATCGGATGCTCGGCCACGTGATGTACCAGAACGCCTTGAACCCGGTGGCGCCGTCGAGCGAGCCGGCCTCGTAGAGCTCCGGGGGCACGGACTGCAGACCGCTGTACAGGATCGTCGTGTTGAACGGGATGCCGAGCCAGACGTTGACGCCGATCACGGCGATGAGCGCCAGGCTCGGGCTGACCAGCCACGGCACGGGGGCGATGCCCACCACGCCGAGGAGCTGGTTGAGCGCGCCGCTGTCCTGGTCGAGCAGCCACTTCCACACCGCGCTGGACGCGATGAGCGGCAGCAGCCACGGCAGGAGCAGGAGCCCCCGCAGGAAGCCCGACAGCGGGAAGTGCCGGCGGAAGAACAGCGCCAGGCTCAGCCCGATGACGAACTGCAGGATGATCGAGCCCGCCGTGAACAGCGCGGTGTTCACGAGGCTCGTCGTGAAGACCGAGCTCTGGAACACCGAGACGTAGTTGGCGAGTCCCACCCAGGGGGCCTCGCCGGTGAAGAAGGTCGCCGTCGTGTAGTCCTGGAAGGACATGACGATGTTCTTCACCACCGGGTAGCCGAAGAAGACGGCCACGAAGACCGCCGCTGGCACCACGAAGAGCCATCGGGTCACGCCGGATCGGAACCGGGCTCGTCGTTGCCCGGGTCGGGGTGTCGTCACGGGCGGGATCGTCCGTGGTCGTGTCTGTGTCGAGGCGCTCACGCCGGGGTCCTTTCCTCGTCGCCGGAGGGAGCCGACCGGTCGGCCGGCTCCCCGTGGACTACTGCTCTTGGGACTGCGCCTGCTTGAGCGCTGCCTCGGGGCTGGCCTTGCCGGTGAGGGCGAGCTGGACGGCGGTGTAGATCTTCGTGGCGGCCTTGGGCCAGTCGGGCCCGAGCTCACCGGTGCGCGCGCGGGCGGTCTGGACGGTGGTGACGAAGGACGCGACCTGCGGGTGGTCCTTCGCCCACGCGGCGCCGGCCTCGAGGTTCGTCGGCACGTTGCCGCTCACCTCGGACAGGGCCTTCTGCATCTTCTGCGTGTGCAGGCAGCCGACGAACTTGCCGGCGAGCTGCATCTTGTCCTTGTCGCCGGTCTGCGGGACGGTGAAGGCCTCGCCGCCGAGCGGTGCGACCGTGGCCTCGCCGGTGCGTGTCGGGATCGGCACGCTGTCGAACTCGAGGCTCTTCTTCTCGTTGAGCGCCGGGAGCTGCCAGGGGCCGTTGATCATCATCGCGGCCTTGCCGGCCAGGAACTGGTTGTTGACGTCGGCCTGGGCCCAGTTGATCGAGCTCTTGGACATCGAGCCGTCGTCCTGCAGGTCCTCGACGAGCTGCAGGGCCTGGGTGGCGTCCGCGGTGGCGATGTTCTTCTCGTCACCACCGTTCGACCAGAAGAACGGCAGGAACTGCCAGGTGCCCTCGTACGTGTTGATGTTGCTCATCGCGAAGCCGTAGGTCGAACCCTTGGTGAGCTTCTTCGCGGCGGCCTTGAGCTCGTCCCACGTCTTGGGCGGCTGGACACCGGCGTCCGAAAGCAGCTTCTTGTTGTAGTAGAGCGCGATGGAGTTCGTGTTCGACTGCAGGCCGTAGAGCTTGCCCTTGTAGGTGCTCGCCGCCTTCACGCCGGGGACGTCGCCGTCGGCGTCGAGCCCGTAGGCCGACAGGTCGGAGAGGGCACCCGACGAGGCGATCTGCTGCACGTCGGGGTTGTCGAGCATGAGGACGTCGGGCAACGTCTTCGACGACGCCTGCTGCAGCACCTTCGAGATCAGGCCGGCGCCGGCGACGTGGTTGATCGTGACCGTCGCGCCGACCTCCTTCGCGCACTGCTTGTAGACCGGGTTGTAGTTCGCGTCGTAGTAGTCCTCGATCGTCAGGGCCTTGCTGCCGCCCGACGAGGCCGATCCGGAGCCGGAGCACCCGGACAGGACCAGGGGGACCGTGGCGAGCACGGCGACGGCGCCGACGAGGGCGCGGGTCCGGCGCGACTGGGAGGGGAATCTTTGCTTCATTGCAGAGCTCTTCTCTTGACGGATGCTGGGACAGGCACGCATCGACGAGGCCGCTGACGTCATCGTCGCTGTGCTCCTGGGGCGAGAAGCTAACAGATAAGCGCTTCACCTGTAAAGCGCTTTTCTGACTTGACGAGCGCTAGGATCAGCGGCATGGCCACGATGCAGCAGGTCGCCGATCGGGCGGGGGTCTCGATCGCCACCGTGTCCTTCGTGGTGAACGGGACGAAGTACGTGACCCCCGGAACCACGGCGCGGGTGCGGACCGCGATGCGCGAGCTGAAGTTCCGCGGCAACGTCGTCGCCCGTGCGCTCGCGAGCCGGCGGACCCGGATCATCGCACTGCTGTTCCCGACCACCGGCAACCGCTTCAGCCCGACCACCTCGCAGTTCTTCATGAGCGCGGCGGAGCGTGCGTCCGAGCGGGGGTACCACCTCGTGCTCTGGCCCGTGGACCCCGCGGGAGACGACCTCGACGACCTCGTGTCCGGCGGGCTCGTGGACGGCGTCATCCTGATGGAGGTGCGGATGGACGACCCTCGCGTCGCTGTCCTCACCGACCTCGACGTGCCGTTCACCCTGATCGGCCGGACCCGCGACAGCAGCGGGCTGCCCTTCGTCGACATCGACTTCGAGACGACGATCGAGGACAGCCTCGACCACCTCCAAACCCTCGGGCACCGGCGGTTCGGACTCGTCCTCGAGGACCTCGAGGGCACCCCGATGGCCGGCTACGCACCGCACCTGCGCGTCGAGTCGACGTTCCGGCACGCGATGGACGAGCGCGGACTGACCGGGACGATCGTCACGGCGGGGCCCGGGAGTGACGGCGGGCGGCAGGCCACGAGCGACCTGCTCGCGGCGGACCCCGACGTCACCGCCGTGCTCGTGATGAAGGACGACTCGTCCGCCGGCGTCCTGGTCGGGCTCTACACCGCCGGGCGGCGGGTCCCCGAGGACGTCTCGGTGCTCAGTATCGCGTCGTCCGAGGCGAACGCCGACCAGCACTACCCGCGGCTGTCGACGATGGTCGCTCCCGGCCCGGAGCTCGGTGTGCGGGCGGCCGACGCCCTCATCGAGCAGCTCGATGGCACCTCCGAGGACCTGCCGCACTTCCTGCTGCCGTGCACGCTGCGGATCGCCGAGTCCACGGCCCCCGCCCCGGCCTGACCCCCTGCCGGCCTGGAGGCACGGGGCGGCCCCATCTGCGAAAGCGACAGATCTCCGCCAACGGTTCGCGGCACACTGTCGCTTTCGCGGGGACTGACGGGTTCGGCCGCGCGGGTTCTGTCGCTTTCGCGACCCCCTGCCGGCCTGGAGGCGCGGGGCGGCCCCGCCACGCGCCTCCAGGCCGCCGCCCCGCGGTCCCACGCCCCCACCCGCGAAAGCGACAGATCCCTGCGGACGTTCCGCGGCAGGGTGTCGCTTTCGCAACAGCAACCGCGCAGGCGCCCCGCCGCCGCCCTGGCGGACAGACCAGGCTCCGCCTGGTTGTGTGGATGCACAGGTTCGCAGCACCACACGTCGAGGAGGACGGATGGCAATCGACCGGAGGACGTTCATGCTCGGGGGAGCGGGGGTGCTGCTGCTCGCCGGCTGCTCCACCCGACCCGAGCGCACGCGGGTCGAGGACTGGCCCACCGAACCGCCCGAGGGTGAGGCGACGATCAGCTGGTGGGCCGGCCAGGTCGCCTCGAAGGACGGCGGTGACCTGCGCCGCCGGCTCATCGCGGAGTTCCAGAAGGAGCACCCGAACATCCGCGTCCGGATCGTCAGTGCCCCGAGCGACACCGACACGAACCGCACCAGCCTGACGACCCAGATCGCGGCCGGCAGCAGCACGCCGGACGTCTACCTGGGCGACGTCGCCTGGCCCGGGCAGTTCGCGAAGAACAAGCTCGCGACCCCCGTGAACCAGCTCGTCGGCGAGGACTTCTTCGACCAGTTCCCCGAGGGGCTCCGGCTCGCGGCGAGCGTCGACGGCACGTACTACATGTTCCCGCTCTACATCGACGAGTCGTTCTTCCTGTACCGGAAGGACCTGCTCGCGAAGCACTCCCTGCAGGTGCCGGGGTCGTGGGAGGAAGTGCGCGAGACCGCCGCGAAGCTCGTGGACACCGGCGACGTGTCGTACGGGTTCGCGTTCCAGGGCGACGTGTACGAGGGACTGACCTGCAACGTCACCGAGTTCGTCGCCGACGCGGGCGGGTCGCTGCTCAACGACGACCTCACGAAGCCCGAGACGACGAGCTCCGAGACCAAGCGCGCGTTCGAGTTCATGCGGTCGCTGGTCACGTCGGGAGCGTCGCCACGGGCCACCCTGACGTACCAGGAGCAGGACACCAACGACGCCTTCTCCGGAGGCCGCGCGGCGTTCCTCCGCAACTGGTCGTACGCGTGGGGGATCGCGAACGGCCCGGACAGCAAGGTCGCCGGCAAGGTGGGGCTCGCCGCCCGGCCGACGTTCGACGGCATGGACGAGCACCACTCGACGATCGGCGGGTGGGGGAACTACATCAACCCGCACACCCAGGAGCCCGCGGCGGCACTGACCTTCGCGCGCTGGATGTCGAGCGAGACCGCGCAGCAGTTCCTGACCCGCGAGGGCGGGGTCCTGCCGGCCCGAAGCGCCTCGCTCGTGAGCGAGGACGCGAAGCGGCAGGAGCGCCCGACCTACGACACGGCGGCGGGCATCACGCTCGTGCCCCGCCCGACCTCGACCGCTTACTACCCGAAGGTCTCGCAGGGCGTCTACCAGAACGGCAACAGCATCCTCGGCGGACAGGCGTCCGTCGACGGCGGCACCAGCGCGATGGCCTCCGCCATCTCGCTCGCCCTGCAGGGAGCAGCGCTGTGAGCGCCGGCACGGCGACACGACCGGCACGGCCTGGAGGCGCGGGTCGCGTCGATCCGCCGCCCCGGCCGACGGGGCGGTCGCGTCTCGACCGCATCCGCTCGCGGGGCGCGTGGGGCTTCGCGGCCCCGGCGCTCCTGGTGGTCGCGGCGGTGACGATCTTCCCGGTTGTGTACTCGGTCGTGCTGAGCTTCGCGGACGTCGAGGTCGGCTACGAGGGCTTCACGATCCAGTCGTTCGGGTTCGACAACTACGCGGCCCTGCTGCAGAGCGCCGACTGGTACCGCGCGCTCGGCTTCACGGTGCTCTACACGGTGGTGACGGTGTCGGTCGAGCTCGTGCTCGGCATGCTCGTCGCACTGGTGCTCGAGCGGCTGGGGGCCACCCGCGGCTGGATGCTCGCGCTCATGCTCATCCCGTGGTCGCTCGTGACCATCGTCAACGCGCAGCTGTGGAAGTACATCTACGACAGCACCTACGGCGTCGCGACGTGGTTCTTCGGCCTGTTCGGGGACGCTCCGGTGATCCTCGGTGAACCGGTGCCCGCGATCACGGGGCTGATGGTGGCGGACATCTGGAAGACGACGCCGTTCGTCGCGATCATCCTGCTCGCCGGGCTCGTGCAGATCTCCGAGGACCACTACGAGGCCGCCGAGCTCGACGGTGCGAGCACCTGGCAGACGTTCTGGCGCGTGGTGCTGCCGCAGCTCACCCCGACCCTGACGATCGCGGTGCTGTTCCGCATCCTGCAGGCGTTCGGGGTGTTCGACCTGCCGTTCGTGCTGACGAACGGCGGACCGGGCACCGCCACCCAGTCGCTCGCGATCATGGGCTACAAGGTGCTCTTCCAGGACATCAACATCGGACCGGGCGCGGCGATCGCGACCTCCACCGCGGTCATCGTCGCGGCGGGGTGTCTGCTGTTCCTCCGGGCGTTCCGGAACCAGGCGAAGGGAGGGGACGACTGATGCCCCGTCAACGTGTGCGCAAGGGTTGGCGCAAGTGGGTCAACACCGTCAACGTCAGCGGGGTCGTCATCGCGGTGCTCACTGCGCTGCCGCTCTACTGGCTCGTCACGACGTCGCTCAAGCCGGCGTCCGAGATCGGGCAGTCGCCGCCCACCGTCTGGCCGCAGTCGTTCACCTTCGACAACTTCGTGGTGGCCTTCCGCGACAACGCGCTCGGCCAGTACATGGTGAACAGCGTCATCGTGTCGGTGTCGACCACGGTGATCGTGCTCGCGCTGGCGTTCCTCGCCGGGTACGCCCTGGCCGGTCGGTTCATCCGGGGGCGGACGGCGATCATGACCTCGCTGCTCATGCTGTCGGTGTTCCCGGCGATCGCGGTGCTGACGCCGCTGTACCTGCTCGAGCGCAACCTCGGGCTGCTCAACTCGTACCCGGGCCTGATCGTGCCGTACGTGGCGTTCAACCTGCCGTTCGCCATCTGGATCATGCGGAACTACCTGCAGGGGATCCCGTCGACGATCGAGGAGGCGTCCGAGATCGACGGGGCCGGGGCGTGGCGGACCGTGCTGTCGGTGATCCTGCCGATGGCGAAGCCGGGCCTGTTCACGGTCGGCGTCTTCACCTTCACGGCTTCGTGGAGCGAGTTCCTGATGGCCCTGACGTTCAACAGTGAGAACTCGTTCCGGACGATCCCGGTCGGCATCGCGCTCTTCGGGACGCAGTTCACGGTGCCGTTCGCGCAGATCTTCGCCGCGAGCGTCGCTGCGACGGTGCCGATCGTCATCCTGGTGCTCGTGTTCCGCCGCTCGATCGTGTCCGGTCTGACCTCCGGAGCCGTCAAGGGGTGACGGGCGTCCGGCATGCGGAGATAGGTAGAGAACTTACCTAGCTGCGCATGCTGGACATTCGTCCGAGCGTCGTCCTGACCGCCCGTACCCTGCCGTCAGGGGCTCGGTGCGCCGAGATCGACGGCTGCGACGATGCGGTCGATGATCCGCACGAACCTGGCCCGCTCCCGTTCCGAGAAGGAGGCCATCAGGTCGTGCAGGTGCTTGTTCGTGCCGTCCATCGCGCGCGCGTAGTCGCGGCGGGCAGCATCGGTCAGCTCGATGTACCGGCTGCGGCCGTCGTCGGGGTTCGGGACACGGCTGATGTGTCCGCTGTGCTCGAGGCGGTCCACCATGCCGGTGACCGCCGGGCCGGTGAGCCCCAGGTGCTTCGACAGGTCCTTCACACGCACCGTCCGGCCCGCCTCCTCGGCGCGCGAGACGAACTGCAGCAGCGTCAGGTCACCGCCGGAGACGCCGAGCTCGTCGCGCAGTCGTCCGCGCAGTTCGGAGACAGCGGCCTCGAGCCGGGTCAGCGCCGCGTTCAGGTCGACATCGCTCACGACAATGCCCCCTTCGCACGGGTCTCGTCCGGGTCACGATACGCCGCAGTCACCGCACCAGCGTATCCACATAACGCGGAGCGTGGAACGGTGCGGGTGACGGCATCGGGAGCGGGGCACCGTGGCTGACCCCGCCCCGACTCCCCAGTCCGCTGCACCCGCCGGGGAACCGGTCCGTTTCGAGGTCTCCGGCGGGGACCCCGACGCCGCCGAGCGCGACCTCGCCGCCGTCCACGGCGCCGATCGGTGGTCCGTCCGGCGCATCGACGAGGACTTCTCGTACCGGTACACGGCCGTCGGGGACTCCGACGTGAGCATCCGGCGTTCGCAGCTCCGCGGTGCCGTGCGCGGCTCGGTCCCCGTGGGCGCCGACTACGTGGTGACGTGGATCACCAGCGGGACCGCGCACCTGGACTCCGGGCGCGTCCGGATGGAGCTGCGCCGGGACGTCCCCGTGCTCCTGCCGCCCGAGGACGACTTCGTGTTCACGGCCGAGGACCACGACCAGCGGCTGGTGCACTTCGGGCGGGAGTACGTGCACCGCGTCGCGTTCGAACACCTGGAGGTCGAAGCGGCACCGCTGCGGTTCGACCCGACCCGCATGCCCGAACCGGAGACCGCCGAGCGCTGGCAGGAGGCGCTCGTGGCGCTGTCCCGGGCCCTGCGCGCCGAGGGGCCCGACTCCGACGCGTGGCACGCGGCCAAGCGGTCGGCGGCCACCGCGTTCCTGGACACCTTCCCGCCGCAGGCCGACGACCTGCCCGCGGTGCTCGGCCTGCCCCGGAACGCCCGGCTGCGGGCAGCGGTGGAGTACATCCACGCGCACGCCGCCGAGCCCGTCACGGTCCAGGAGCTGTCCGAGGTCGCCGGCCTGAGCGTGCGGTCGGTCCAGGAGTCGTTCCGCCGGGTCTTCGACGTGTCGCCGCTGACCTACCTGCGCGAGGTCCGGCTCGACCGGGTGCGCGGCGAACTGCTCGAGCTCGACCCGCAGGCCGGGGTCGTCGGCGACGTTGCCCGCCGCTGGGGGTTCGCCCACCTCGGCCGGTTCTCGGCGGCCTACGCGGCCCGGTTCGGCGAGTACCCGAAGCAGACCCTGCGCCGCTGACGGCGGCGGGTGCTCAGCGGCCGGACGCGGGCCTCGGAGCGGGGCCGGTGCTCGCCCGAACCCGCAGGGTCGTGGGGAGCCGGACGTGGTCCGTGGTCGGTTCGCCACGGAGCATCGTCAGGAGCATCTGCACGGCGTGCGACCCGAGTTCGGCGAGCGGCTGCGACACCGTGGTGAGCGGCGGGGTCGTGGTGGACGCCTGCGGCACGTCGTCGAAGCCCACGACGGAGAGATCCTGGGGGACGCGGAGTCCGACCTCGGCCGCGGCGCGGAGCACACCGATCGCCGACGAGTCGTTCGCGGCGAACACCGCGGTGGGGCGGTCGGCGAGGGTCAGGAGCTCGTGGGCGACGGCCGCGGACTGGTCCTCCTGGTAGCCGCCGTCACGCAGCAGGCACTCGTCGACCGTGATGCCCGCGGCGGTCAGGGCCGAGCGGTACCCGGCGGCGCGCAGCTGGGCGGAGGCCAGGTCGGCGCGTCCCTGCAGGTGCGCGATGCGGGTGTGCCCGAGTGACAGCAAGTGTTGGACGGCCTGCACGGCTCCGGCCTCGTTGTCGGCGTCGACGGTGGCGTGCCCCTCCGGCCCGGTGTGCGGGTCGATCGCCACGACGGGGATCGACGAGCTCGACAGTGCCGTGGTCGGGGTGACGACGATCGCGCCGTCGATCAGGGTGCCGGACAGGCGGGACAGCGACCGGCGCTCCCACCCGGGTCGGTCGGCGCCGGTCATCAGGCCGGCGTAGGCGAGGAGCTCGTAGCCGGTGCCGGTGGCCGCCCGCGAGATGCCGCGGAGCAGCTCGGTGGAGAACGGCTCGAACTCGGGCACCAGGATGCCGACGACCCCGGTCCGCGAACTCCGCAGGCTCCGGGCGACCAGCGAGGTCTCGTACCCCAGATCGTCGACCACCTGCTGCACGCGGAGCATCGTGGCGGGTGCGACCCCGTCGCGCTGGTTGATCACCTTGGACACCGTCGGGATCGAGACCCCGGCCACCCGCGCCACGTCGCCGATCGTCACCCGGCCGGCACCGGGACGCGCGCCGAGTGCCGAGTCCATGTGCACACCGTACCGCTGCGGCACCATGCCATCGGTAAAGAAAACGTTATCGATATCGATTGACATGGGCCTGGAGCAGCAGGCATGCTCTCCGCAGCGGCAGTCGATGTCGCGCATGTCAACGACGACACTTCAGGAGTTCCACGATGACGAGGAAGATCCGTGCCGCGGCAGCCATCGCGCTGATCGGGGCCACAGCACTGGTGGCCAGTGGGTGCTCGGCGGGCAGCGATGCCTCCGAGGACGGCGGGAAGGTCACGATGACCTTCTGGCACAACTCGACCACCGGACCGGGCAAGGCCTACTGGGCCTCGACGGTCAAGGCGTTCGAGGAGAAGTACCCGAACGTCACCATCAAGACCCAGGCGATCCAGAACGAGGACCTGGACGGCAAGCTCCAGACCGCCCTCAACTCCGGCGACGCCCCCGACGTGTTCCTGCAGCGTGGCGGCGGCAAGATGGACGCGATGATCGCTGCCGGGCAGCTCATGGACATCTCCGACTCCATCAGCGCCGACGCGAAGAAGTCCATCAGCGCGGGCACGTTCGCCGGGTACGAGAAGGACGGCAAGACCTACGCCATGCCGGGCGCGGTGCTCCCCGAGGGCATCTGGTACTCGAAGGACCTGTTCAAGGAAGCCGGCATCGAGGGCACGCCCACGACCATGGACGAGCTGAACGACGCGATCACGAAGCTCAAGGCCAAGGACATCGACCCGGTCGCCGTCGGCGCGAAGGACGCCTGGCCGGCCGCCCACTGGTACTACAACTTCGCGCTCCGCGAGTGCAGCCAGAAGACCCTCGAGGACACGGCGAAGTCGCTGAAGTTCGACAACGCCTGCTGGACGAAGGCCGGCGAGCAGCTCGAGGACTTCAACGCCACCAAGCCCTTCAACAACGGCTTCCTGACCACCGCAGCACAGCAGGGCGCCGGCAGCTCCGCCGGTCTCCTCGCCAACCACAAGGCCGCCATGGAGCTCATGGGCGCGTGGGACCCGGGCGTGATCGCGTCGCTGACGCCGGACGCCAAGCCGCTGCCCGACCTCGGCTGGTTCCCGTTCCCCGCGATCGACGGTGGCAAGGGTGACCCGAAGTCGATGATGGGTGGTGTCGACGGCAACTCCTGCTCCGCACAGGCCCCGAAGAAGGCGTGCACCGACTTCCTGAACTTCATCGTGCAGAAGGACAACCAGGAGGCCTACTACAAGGCCTTCAACGCCATCCCGGTCAACAAGGAGGCCCAGTCGGTCGTCGACTCGGACTACCTGAAGTCGGCCCTGGCCGCCTACCAGGACGCCCCGTTCGTCTCGCAGTACCTCGACACCCTGTACGGCCAGAACGTCGGCAACGCGCTGAACACCAGCGTCGTCGACCTGCTCGCCGGCAAGGGCGACGCGAAGGACATCGTCGAGACCACCAACCAGGCTGCGGCCAAGGGCTGAGCATGACCCTCGACACCTCGCTCGGTACGACTCCGGCCACCGGGTCGGACACGGCCGCGGGGACGTCCCCGGCGGGGAGCGGTTCGCCGCTCCCCGCCGGTCGGCGGACCAAGCGCCGCATCGCGGACTGGCGGAAGCGCGTCGAGATCGCGGTCCTCGCCGGACCCGCGGTCATCGTCTTCGTCACGTTCGTGATCCTGCCCGTGGCGCTCGCCGCCTACTACGGGTTCTTCAAGTGGCAGGGCTACGGCCCACCCACCGACTTCGTCGGATTGCAGAACTACCTGATCATCTTCCAGGACAAGGCGTTCCACGCGGTCCTGATGCACAACGGCTTCATCGTCGTGCTCTCGCTGGTGCTGCAGGGGCCGATCGCGATCGTGCTCGCGCTGCTGCTCAACCAGAAGATGCACGGCCGCGGGCTCGTCCGCGTGCTCGTCTTCGTGCCGTACGTCATCTCCGAGGTGATCGTCGGCACCGGGTGGAGCCTGATGCTCCAGTCGAACGGCGCCGTGAACGACCTGTTCCAGAGCATCGGCCTGGGCGGACTCCGTGCGGACTGGCTGTCGAACCCCGACATCGCCATCTGGACGCTGCTCGTGATCATCTCGTGGAAGTACATCGGCTTCGCGGTGATCCTGTTCCTCGCCGGCCTGCAGAGCATCCCCGAGGAACTGTTCGAGGCCGCCGCCATCGACGGCGCCGGCTACTGGCAGATCCAGCGGCGCATCACCCTGCCGCTGCTCGGTCCGACCATCCGCATCTGGGCGTTCCTGTCGATCATCGGCTCACTGCAGCTGTTCGACCTCGTCTACATCATCTGGGGGCAGTACATCGCGTCCACCGCGGGCACCTCGACGATGGCGACGTACATGGTCGCCAACGGCCGGACCTCGGGCAACTTCGGCTTCGGCAGCGCCGTCGCGGTCGTGATGTTCGTGATCTCGCTCGTGGTCGCCCTGATCTACCAGCGCTTCGTGCTCCGCCGCGACACCGCGGGTGCACTCACCGAGAGGAAGAACTGATGGCCACCACGAGCATCGTCGCCCCCGGGCGCCGGGCCGTGCGGGAGCGCCGGTCCAGTGCCGCGATCGGACGCGCGAACCCGCTGACCTACGTCGTCGCGATCCTGTTCGTCGCCGCCAACCTGGCACCCGTGCTCTACATCGTGCTGGGCGGCTTCCGGACGAACTCGCAGATCACCACGAGCCCCGCCGGGCTGCCGGCACCGTTCGAGTTCGGCAACTACGGGTCCGTGCTGTCGAGTGGCATCTTCTGGCAGCAGCTCGGCAACTCCACGATCAGCGCCGTCACCACCACCCTCGGGGTCGTCGTGCTCGGGCTGATGGTGAGCTTCGTGCTCGCCCGCTACCGGTTCGCCGGCCGCGGGGCGCTCTACGCCCTGTTCGCCGCGGGCCTGATGTTCCCGATCACCGTCGCGATCACCCCGCTCTACCTGCTCGTCAAGGACCTCGGCCTGACGAACAGCCTGGCCGGCGTGATCCTGCCGCAGATCGCGTTCGCGCTGCCGACCACCGTCATCATCCTGGTGCCGTTCCTGCGGGCGATCCCCGACGAGCTCGAGGAGGCCGCGTCGATCGACGGAGCGAGCCGTCTCGGGTTCTTCTTCCGGATGGTCGTGCCGCTGTCGCTGCCCGGCGTCGTCACGGTCGGCATCCTGGCGTTCATCGCGAGCTGGAACAGCTACATCCTGCCGCTGTTCATCCTGAACAACGAGGCCGCGTACACGCTGCCGCTCGGGGTCCAGTCGTTCTCGTCGCAGTACTCCGTCGACACCGCCAAGGTGCTCGCGTTCACCTCGATGTCGATGATCCCGGCGCTCGTGTTCTTCACGATCTTCCAGCGCCGCATCGTCGGCGGCCTGACCGGGGCGGTGAAGGGGTGACCGCGACCGACGCGACGCGGACCGCCGGACGCGACCCGCGCCTCCAGGCCGACAGCGCGACGGACGCGACGACCGCGACGACCGCGACGGACGCGACCGCGACGGCGACGGCGACCGCGACCACCGCCGGACCCCGCGCCGACGCCCTGCTCGCCGTGATGACCCTCGACGAAAAGGTCGCCCAGCTCGTCGGCTACTGGCTCGACCAGAACGGCGTCGTCGCCCCCATGCAGGGCGAGATGGCGGCCGTGCAGCAGGGCAGCACCCTGGCGGACATCACCCGCGACGGCATCGGCCAGTTCACCCGCGTCTACGGCACCCGCCCCGTCGAACCCGACGAGCGTGCCGCCTGGCTCTGGGCCGAACAGCGCCGCCTGCAGCGCGAGACCCGGCTCGGGATCCCCGCGCTCGTCCACGAGGAGTGCCTGACCGGCCTCGCCGCGTGGAAGGCCGCGACGTTCCCGACCCCGCTGGCGTGGGGCGCGTCGTTCGACCCGGAGCTCGTCGAGCAGGTCGGCGCCGCGATCGGTGCGTCGATGCGCCAGCTCGGCGTCCACCAGGGGCTCGCGCCGGTCCTCGACGTCATCCGCGACCCGCGTTGGGGGCGGGTCGACGAGTGCATCGCCGAGGACCCCTACCTGGTCGGCACGGTCGGCACCGCGTACGTGCGCGGGCTGCAGTCGGCCGGGGTCGACGCGACCCTGAAGCACTTCCTCGGGTACTCGGCGTCGCAGGCGGGGCGGAATCACGCCCCCGTGCACGCCGGGGCCCGCGAGGTCGCCGACGTCTACCTGCCGCCGTTCGAGATGGCGCTGCGCGACGGCGGCGCCCGGAGCGTCATGAACTCGTACGCCGAGATCGACGGCGTGCCCGTCGCGGCGAACGGTGAACTGCTCACCGACCTGCTCCGCGACCGGCTCGGCTTCGACGGCACGGTCGTCGCGGACTACTTCTCGGTGGCGTTCCTCGAGGTCATGCACGGCATCGCCGCCGACCGTGGCGAGGCCGCGGCGCTGGCGCTCGAGGCCGGCATCGACGTCGAGCTCCCGACCGGTGACGCGTACCTCGCGCCGCTGGTCGAGCGGGTCCGCAGCGGGCAGGTGGACGAGGCGCTCGTCGACCGTGCCGTGCTCCGGGTGCTCCGGCAGAAGGAGCGGCTCGGACTGCTCGAGCCGGACGCGTTCGCCGAGGACGCCCCCACCGGGATCGACCTCGACACCCCGTTGCACCAGGCGCTCGCACGGCAGCTGGCTGCGAAGTCGCTCGTGCTGCTGTCGAACGACAGCGGCAGCGCCTCCCCCGACAGCGGCACCCCCGGCAGCGGCACCGCCGACAGCACCACCCCCGTCCTCCCGCTCGCACCGGGGGCCTCGGTCGCGGTCATCGGCCCGAACGCCGACCGCGCCGAGGCCCTGCAGGGCTGCTACTCGTTCGCCAACCACGTGCTCGCCTCGCACCCCGACCTGCCGCTCGGCTTCGCGATCCCGACCGTCCGCGAAGCCGTCGTCCGGGCCCTCGGCCCTGCGGCGGTCCGCTTCGCCGCGGGCTGCGCCGTCACGGGCGACGACCGGGCCGGTTTCGCCGACGCGGTCGCCGTGGCCTCCGCCTCGGACGTCGCGGTGGTCGTCGTCGGCGACCAGGCCGGACTATTCGGCCGCGGCACGGTCGGCGAGGGCAACGACACCGAGTCGCTCGACCTGCCCGGCGTGCAGCGCGAGCTGGTCGAGGCGGTCGTCGCGACCGGCACCCCCACCGTGATGGTGCTGCTCACCGGCCGGCCGTACGCGATCGGCTGGGCGCTCGACGGCGACCAGCCGCGCCCGGCCGCGGTCGTGCAGGCGTTCTTCCCGGGCGAGGGCGGCGGGCTGGCGATCGCCGACATGCTGACCGGCGCCGCCTCGCCCTCCGGCCGGCTGCCGCTGTCCCTGCCCCGGTCCGCCGGTGCGCAGCCGTTCACGTACCTGCACCCGCGGCTCGGCGGTCCGTCCGACGTCACCGCCGCGGACTCGACGCCGGTGCGGCCGTTCGGCTTCGGCCTCGGCTACACCGACTTCGCCCACGACGAGCTCGTCGTCGACCCGGACGTCCGCTCCGACGGCGTCTTCACCGCGTCGGTGACGGTCCGGAACACCGGGTCCCGTGACGGCGAGGACGTCGTGCAGCTCTACGGGCACGACGTGCACGGCAGCGTCACCAGGCCCGAGGTGCAGCTCCTCGGCTACGCGCGGGTCGCGCTCGCCGCGGGGGAGTCCGCGCGGGTCCGCTTCCGCGTCCCGGTGCAGCGCTTCGCCTTCACCGACCGTCACATGCGCAAGGTCGTCGAGCCCGGCGACGTGCAGGTCTGGGTCGCGTCGCACGCGGCGGCGTCCCGGCCGGGAGGCCCGGTGGAAGCGGGTGGGATCGTCGCCTCGGGCGACGGGCCGGTCCGACACCCCGTCCCCGGCACCGCCACGGAGCGCGCCACCGTCGCGGTCACGGGCGCGGTGCACGAGGTCGCCCTCGACGACCCCCGTCTGGTGGAGTGGTCGCTCGTCTGACCTGGTGACGGACCACGCGCCCTGGGCGAGACCATGCGACGGACAGGAGGCGCGGTGCGGGTTCGCACCGCGCCTCCTGTCCGTCAGCGGGTCGCGGTCACCCGACCGGTTCGATCCGGTCGGACAGGTCCAGTGACCAGACGGCGACGCCGGTCAGGCCGAGCCGCTCCGCCAGGGCGACCCGCTCGCGCAGCGAGCGTGCGTCGGACCACCAGAGCACCTCACCGCTCGGCAGCGTCGCGGTCCACTCGCCGACCGTCGCGTCCCAGTGGGCGGTCGCGCCCGCCTTCCGGACCCGGAGCCGGGCCTGGGCGTCGGAGAGCTGACCGGCCGGACGCTTCCCCTTCCAGTGGTAGCCGTACCCGGCGACACCGAGCACGATCTGGTCGGCGGGAGCGAGGGTCGCGAGCGCACGGGCGGCCTTCGACGACCACGCGAGCGACCCGACGGGGCCGGGTGCGTCCGGCTCCCAGGGGCCGTGCTGGTCGTACGCCATGAGCGTCAGGTGGTCGAGCGGGGCGCGGAGGGCGCGCACGTCGTAGCCCAGGCGGGCGTACCCGGCGGCCGTGGTCGAAGCGGACAGGGCGATGTCGAGCCGGACGTCGTCGCCGACGGCGGCCCGGAGCTCACGGGCGAAGGCGGTGAGGCCGGGCTTCTCGGCCGGGGTCAGCGCTTCGAGGTCGATCATGACCGAGTCCCAGCCGCCCGTGGCCACGTCGGCGGCGAGTGATCGGACGACCCGGGCGCGGTTCGCGGGCGAGGTCAGGAGCTTCCGCGCGATCGGCTCGCTGAAGTCCCCGTCGGCCTCGGAGTAGTTGCTGACGAGCAGCTGCGCGGTGAGCCCGTTGGCGTGTGCCCGGTTGCGCTGGGCCTTGGCGGCGCGTGACGGTGCGGTGACCTTCGTGCCCGTGTGGTTCACCAGCAGCCCGTCGACGCCGACCACGTCCATCGCGGTGGCGTTCGCGTCCACCAGGGCGGTGTCGGCGTTCTCGGGCTGGAAGCCGGTCACGTCGAACCCATCAGCGTGGGCGGCGGTCGGGGCCGTGCAGCCGGCGAGTGCGAGTCCCGCGGTGAGCGCGGCGGCGAGCAGGACCGTCCAACGGCCGCAGTGGTCGAGCGTCATGCTGGGGAACCGTCCTGCCGTTCGGGGTGGCCGGGTGCCGACCACGGCGGGAGCTCGGCGGACGGGTACCCGCCGTGCTCGTCCGGCGCCCGCATCATCGGGTTGACCGCACGCAGCCGGATGCCGGAGGTCGCTCCGGCGACCCCGCGGACGGCGCTCGCCAGCAGGAACGCGACGACGTCGGCCGTGCTGCCGTCGGGGTCGTAGCCGTGCCAGGGGCGGTCGTCGCCCTGGGCACGGCGCAGGGCGCTGGCGAACGTCGCGTCGGCGTCGTCGACCTCCACCTCGCAGTCGAGCACGATCCGGAAGCGTGATCCTTCGCCCGGGGATCCGGCGAGGTCCGACGTGGCGCGGGGGTCCGGGTCCTCCGGGTCGAACGACCGGAGCGCCGCCGACGGTGCGGTGCCGAACGCGGCGCGGTACTCGGCCGCCATCCGGCCGGCGTTGCTGAAGTGCCAGTGCTTGGCGACGTCCGCGATGGTGCGACGGTCGGCGGGTGTCATGGACAGCAGGTCCCGGCGGACGCCCTCGAGCCGCACCCCGCGCAGGTACGACGCGGGTGAGGTCTGCAGCTCCCGCCGGAACGCGCTCTGCAGGCCGCGGGTCGACAGGTGTGCGGCGGCTGCGATGTCCGGTACGGAGATCGCTTCGCGGGCGTGGGCGTGCACGAACCGCAGCGCCTCGTGCACGGTGCGGGACAGCCGTGCTCCGCCGTGCTCGGGACCACTCGCCGTGGTCGGTGCCTGGTCCATACGTGGAGGGTACGAGGCGCTCGTGTGGATCGGCCTCCGACGCCACGACGCCGCCGTCATCCGGGGTGCGCGGATGTGGATCGCACCCGTTCGGGGGTCATTGTGGACCCCGGTGCGGGCGCTTATCGTCCAAGAGGTACTCAAACTGTCCCCCTTCGAACAGGGTCGGAGGCCAGGGGCAGATCGGAGGCTCTCATGAGTGGTTACGAGCTTGCACCGGGGGTCGCCCCGGTCCACATCACCTCCTACCGGGATCGGGCACGCGCTGCCCGACGCGGGTGGATCGTGCAGTCCGAGGAGGACATCGATCGCGAGCGGTTCACCTTCGCGGACCTCCGCGCCCGGCGAGGGTCGGGCCAGTGAGCAGCGACACCGTCCCGCGGGTCACCGTCGGCCACGCGCCCCGGACCGCCGAGCGGTGCGGCCGGACCACCGCGGACGCCGTCCGGACGGTGCGTGCCGTGTACGACGGTCGCGACGTCCGGTTCGCGCCCACCGACCGGTTCGCGTTCCGCCACCGGACGGTGCGCCACCACAACGTCGCGCTGCTGTCGTCGGCGGTGTCGACCTCCGCCGCCGCCTCGTTCACGCCGGACGGCACGCCGGTGCTGGCGTGGTCGACCGCGGGCTGTCTCCGCATCGACGACGACGCGCCCACCCGGCCCGGCGTGCCGGTGGTCCTGCCGACGGACCGGCCGTTCACGCTGCTCGTGCCGGCGGGGACCGTCCAGGTCCTGCGGGTCGACCGCGGCTTCCTCGACGCCGTGAACGGGGTCGTGTTCGACCACCGCTTCGCCGGCCGACTGCGATCCCGCCCGGCCGATGCCGAGGTGTCCAACCTGCTCGCCCGCATCGATGCGGTCGCCGTCAACGCGCTGCACCCCGACCGCAACCTGCGCGGGCACCTGTCGGCACAGGTGCTGCTCGCCGAGTCCGTCCTGCGGGCCTTCGGCGGGGCGGACGCCGAACCCGACGCGCGGCCGGTGCGCCGGACGGAGAACACCGTGCAGCTCGCACAGGCCTGGCTCGCGGAGCACTGCGACCGGCCGCTCCAGCTCGCGGACGTCTGCGGGGCCGTCGGGGTCAGCTCCCGCACGCTCCAGGAGAACTTCGTGCAGTACGTCGGCGTGAGCCCCATGACGTACCTGCTGCAGGTCCGTCTCGACCGGGTGCGGATCGCGCTCCAGCTCGCCGACGGTGCGCAGACGACGGTGGCCGAGGTCGCGCACCGGTGGGGGTTCCGCCACATGGGGCGGTTCTCGAGCACGTACTTCCAGCGCTTCGACGAGTACCCGAAGAAGACGTTCCAGACGAGCACCTGAACCCTGACGCCCGACGTCCGCCGCCCGACGTCCGTCAGCGCAAGCGGTCCGCCAGGAACGCCGCCTGACGCTCCCAGTGCCGGAAGCCGCCGCCCTCGTGCCCGTTGTACGGGTACACGACGATCTCGCGGTCGGTGGAGCCGAGGGCGTTGAACGCGGCGAAGGTCGTGCGCGGCGGCACGACGTCGTCCATCAGCGCGACCGAGAACAGCGAGGGAGCGGTGATGCCGACGGCGTGGTTCACCCCGTCCAGGTACGCGGCGGTCGCCCACACGGTGTCGGCCGCGTCGCGGTGGACGGCGAGGTACTGCGCGAGCTCCAGGTACGGCCCGCCGACCGCGACGTCGGTGCCGTTCCGCCAGTCGGCCAGGAACGCCACGTCGGGCAGCACCGCGGCGACCGGTCCGACGTGTGCCTCGACCAGGGCCGCTGCGGCGATCGTGATGCCGCCGCCCTGGCTGCCGCCGGTCAGGGCGATGCGCTCGGGGTCGACCCCGGGCAGCGTGCGCACCGCCTCGACGAGCCGCACGGCGTCGGTGTAGACGCGGCGGTAGTAGTGGTCGGCGGGCGAGCCGATGCCGCTCGTCATCCAGCCGCTGGCGTGCGGTGCGGAGCCGTGCGGGTCCGGGGTGTCGCCGCCGGCCCACCCGGAGCCCTGGCCGCGGGTGTCCATCACCACGTGCACGTACCCGGCGAGGGCCCAGTGCACGCGCTCGCCCGGGCGACCACGGCCACCGCCGTAGCCGAGGAACTCGACGACGACCGGCAGCGCGCCCGGGTCGTCGGTCACGGGACGGTTGACCCACGCCCGCACCGGGTCACCGGCGAACCCGGGGAACGTCAGGTCCTCGACGACGAGCCCGGTCACCGGGGTCTCGGCCGGCACGAGGGTCGTCTCGAACCTCTCGCCCGCGGTCCGGGCGGCGGCGATCGTGTCTGCCCAGAAGGCGTCGAAGTCAGCGGGACGACGGACGTCCGAGCGGTGGGCGCGGAGCGCGTCGAGGGGCAGGTCGGTCAGTGGCATGGGTGTCCTCCGGGGACGATGATGCCCCCGGCGCCCTGGTGGACGGCGCCGGGGGCGGGGAGTGTCGGATCCGGTGCGTCGGTCAGCGCGCCGCGGCGCGGTACTGCTCGAGCACCTCGGGGTGCGGGTCGGACGGCACGGTGGTCGTCGCGGTGTCCCACGTCGGCAGTGCGCCGGTGAGCGCCCACGCGGCCTGCTTCGCAGCACCCGCGGCGACGTACTCGCCGGGCTCCGGCACCAGGACGTCACGGCCGAACACCTGCGCGGCGACGGCGCGGACCGCCGGGTTCCGCGCAGCGCCGCCGATGAGCAGCAGCCGCTCGACGGTCACCCCGGTGTCCTGCACCGCGGCCAGTCCGTCGGCGAGGGCGCAGAGCATCCCCTCCACGGCCGCCCGGGCCAGGTGCGCCCGGTCGGTGGTCGCCGGCGTCATGCCGAGCAGCGATGCGGTCGCGTCCGGCCGGTTGGGCGTGCGCTCGCCGACGAAGTACGGCACCAGGACGAGGCCGTCGGCCCCTGCCGGCGCCTGCAGCGCCAGCTCGCCGAGTGCGTCGTGGTCGACGCCGAGCAGGCCGCCGATCACCTCGAGCACGCGGGCCGCGTTGAGCGTCGTGACGATCGGGAGGCGCGACCCGGTCCCGTCGGCGAAGCCCGCCACGGTCCCGCTCGGGTCGCGCACCTCGGCGTCGCTGACCCCGAAGACCGTGCCGCTCGTGCCGAGGGACACCGCGACGTCGCCCGGGCCGAGACCCAGGCCGAGCGCTGCCCCGGCGTTGTCGCCGAGTCCGGCGCCGACGACGAGGCCGGACCGGGCGACCGCGCCGCCGGGCAGCTCGACGTCGGTGGACAGGGTGCCCATCGCCTCGTCGGGAGCGACCACGCGGGGCACGACCACGGCGTCGTCGTCACCCATCGACGCCGGACGCATCGGCCGCCCGAGCGCGAGCTCGAACAGCTCCGGGTCGTACTCGCGGCGCACCGGGTCCCAGTACGCCGTGCCGCTTGCGTCGGACGCATCCGTCGCCAGGGCGTCGAGGTCGGGTCCGAGCGGGCTCTCGTCCGCCGGTCCGTACCCGCGGAGCCGCCACGACAGCCAGTCGTGGGGGAGCGCCACGGCCGCGACGCGGGCCGCGTTCTCGGGCTCCGCGTCACGGAGCCACCGCAGCTTGGTACCGGTGAACGACGCGACCGGCACCAGCCCCGTCCGGGCGACCCACGCCTCCTGGCCGAGCTCGTCGACCATCTGCGCGGCCGCGTCCGCACTGCGGACGTCGTTCCAGAGCAGGGCGTCGCGGACCACGCGACCGTCGGCGTCGAGCGCGACCATGCCGTGCTGCTGCCCGGCGATGGCGACGGCATCGACGCCGTCGAGGCCACCGGCGTCCGCGACGGCGGCACCGAGCGCGTCCCACCAGTGACGGGGGTCGACGGCGGTGCCGTCCAGGTGGGACGCGCGTCCCTCGCGGACGACCGCACCGGTCGCGGCGTCACGGATGGTGACCTTGCAGGACTGGGTCGACGAGTCGACCCCCGCGACGAGTGCCATCAGTTCTCCTCGGCGGCAGGCCGCCTCGGCGCGCAGAATGCGGCCGCTGGCGCGTCCGCGTTCAATTCCGCGCGCCCATCAAGTGCTCCATCGCGAGCTGCTGCAGGCGGACGAAGCCGAAGCCCTTGCCGCCGAAGTACGCGTCGGCGTCGAAGTCCTCGTAGGCGGAACGGTCGGCGAGGAACGTGTCGTACGACTCGCCGTCGTTCAGCGTCGGCGTCGACAGCTCGCCGACCTTGGAGGCCTCGAGCGCTGCCTGCACCTCGGGGTCGGCACGGAACGCCTGCGCGCGCTCCTTGAGGAGCAGGTACATGCGCATGTTGGCCGACGCGGAGTCCCAGACACCGGTGATGTCCTCGGTGCGGCTCGGCTTGTAGTCGAAGTGGCGGGGGCCGTCGTACGCCGGGCCGCCCTGCGGGGCGCCGTGCTCGAGCAGGTCGACGAGCGAGAACGCGTTCTGCAGGTCGCCGTGACCGAACACCAGGTCCTGGTCGTACTTGATGCCGCGCTGACCGTTGAGGTCGATGTGGAAGAGCTTGCCCTGGTAGAGCGCCTGGGCGATGCCGGCGGTGAAGTTCAGGCCCGCCATCTGCTCGTGGCCGACCTCGGGGTTGATGCCGAACAGCTCGGGGCGCTCGAGCGTCTCGGTGAAGGCGATCGCGTGGCCGAGGGTCGGCAGGAGGATGTCGCCGCGGGGCTCGTTCGGCTTCGGCTCGATGGCGAACCGGATGCCGTAGCCCTTGTCGGTGACGTACTGGGCGAGCAGGTTGACGGCCTCGCGGTAGCGCTCGAGCGCGGCCTGCACGTCCTTGGCGCTGTCGTACTCGGAGCCTTCGCGGCCACCCCACATCACGAACGTCGACGCGCCGAGCTCGGCGGCGAGGTCGATGTTGCGGAGCACCTTGCGGAGCGCGAAGCGGCGGACCTGGCGGTCGTTCGAGGTGAAGCCGCCGTCCTTGAAGACCGGGGCGGAGAACAGGTTCGTCGTGACCATCGGCACGACGAGCCCGGTCGACTCGAGCGCGCCCTTGAGGCGGTCGATCTGGGTCTGGCGTTCGGCGTCGGTGGAACCGAACGCGAACAGGTCGTCGTCGTGGAAGGTCAGGCCGTAGGCCCCGAGCTCGTCGAGCTTCTCGACCGCCTCGACCACGTCGAGGGCGGGTCGGGTCGGCCCGCCGAAGGGGTCGGAGCCGTTGTAGCCGATGGTCCAGAGACCGAAGGAGAACTTGTCTGCACGGGTGGGCGTCGTTGCCATGGTGGTCACCGTTCGTCGTCGAAACAAAATGTTGCCGCGCCCAACATAAGCGGTAGTGTTGGCTGTGGCAAGCACGTGATCGCAAAGGAGCGAGCGGATGGCAAGTGAGTCGACGGTGCAGCAACGACTGCGGGTCGCGATGGTGGGGCACGGCTTCATGGGAGCCGCACACTCACAGGCGTGGCGGACCGCCCCCAGGTTCTTCGACCTCGGAGCCGAGCCGGAGATGGCCGTGGTCGTCGGGCGTGATCCCGGACGCACCGAAGCCGCTCGGCAGCAGTACGGCTGGCAGGCGGCGTCCACCGACTGGCGTGCCGTCATCGCCGATCCGGACATCGACGTGGTCGACGTCGTGTCCCCGGGGTCCTCGCACGTCGAGATCGCGATCGCCGCGCTCCAGGCCGGCAAGCACGTCCTGTGCGAGAAGCCGCTCGCGAACACCGTCGCCGAGGCCGAG
>Ga0308159_1001232_pt1 | contig 39802 bp, 52 predicted proteins | sample PhyCR1_FD_201040 | JGI IMG/M metagenome (GOLD analysis project Ga0308159, IMG submission 201040) | Phyllosphere microbial communities from UC Gill Tract Community Farm, Albany, California, United States - DLSLC.R1 | ecosystem: Host-associated > Plants > Phyllosphere > Unclassified | place: USA... | reverse complement strand
ACTCGATCGCCTCGTCGTCCATGCGCTGCCGCGTGACGACGCTGATCGACTGCGGCGTCTCGCGCAGCGACAGGTTCAGGCCGGTGGCCGTGGTGCTGGCGCGCGCCGCATAGGCGCCCGTGCCTTCGCTGGTGTTGCTGCGCTCGGCATCGGCTGTGACGCGCACTTCTTCGAGCGTCGTCGCGCCGGCTGCGCTGTCGGTGCGCGCGGCGGCTGTCGTCGCCCGACGCAAGGTGTAGCCGCCGCCGACCCGCGACACGGCTTCGAGGCCGCTGCCCGCGAGCAACTGCGCGAAGCCTTCGTTCAGCGCATGGCTGCCGCGCAGGCCCGCGGTCTGGTGGCCCTCGGTGAGCGCCGGCTCGAAGGACAGCGTGACGCCTGCGCTGGCGGCGAAGCGCGACAGCGCCGGCCCTAGCGGACCGGCCGGGATGTCGTAGCTCGCGCGCACGGCGCCAGCGCCTGAATGGAACTGAGATAAACCAACGGGCGGCCCTGCGATAAATCGGGACCTAGCGGGATGACGTTGGATTTAGAGAAACGGGGATTGGAAACGGCGTTACGAATGCTGTAACGCGGGCGGCGAGCCCGACGAGGGCAGTTTAAGCCTCGTCGGGTGCCCCGAGAAGGTCCAGCTGGTTCGTGTCAGTCTGGCCGCTGGCGATCTTGGCTCGGACGCGAGCGATGAGGATGCGGATGCCACGCTCGGTCATGTTGTGACGGCGCGCCAGTTCGTCGAAGTTGCTGCCCGTGAAGGCGTCGTAGATCTCCAGCTCGAGCTTGTCCAGCTTCCAGCGGTAGTGCTTGGGGAAGCTGATGGTTTGGCCCGCCCAGTAGTCGGCAAGGCGGTTGCGTAAAGCCGTAGTCGCGATCGCCGCCACCGATTCCGGCACTTCATGCTCGATCAGTACGCGCTCCACCACTCCCTTGAGGTCGGACTGCAGCGCCTGGCGCTTCTGATCCATGCGCGTCTCGTTCATGCTGCGGCCACTCCCAGCTCTTTTGCGACTGCAGGTGGCACCAGGCGACCGACGACGGCGGTCAGGATCGACCAGGCGGCCCAGTGACGGTCAAACACCGTGTTTGCGTCGGCGAGGGCATGCGCGCGCTGGCATGCGTGTAGCTGCTCGGGGCTCAGCTTCTGCGCGCGCGCCATGGCCAGCGCCTCAGCCTCCAGCGAAGCGACCGCGGCCGGCAGGAATCGCATAGCCCACCGCTTTTGGGTCTCGATCAGAGCCAGCATCGCCTCGCCGTCGGCCCAATGCAGGTCGTCGACCTTCGCGATGCGCTTGACGTAGAGCGCCAGTGCGCTCTCGGCCGGGTTCTTGACCACGCCGAGCTCGTAGAGGAACAGCCACAGCGCGCGCACCTTGCGCGCCTCGGGGCTGGTGTCCTGTCGGCGATCACCAGCCTTCGGCCGGACCTTGAAACCGGCCTTCTTGGCCTGTTCCAGGACCCGCTTGAGGGCGGGAACATCCATCTTGGTGGTGGAGTCGGCATGTCCGGCCGTGCGCAGCATCGTCCGATAGGTTGGTTCGTCCATCTTCCCGGCCCGTTCCAGGTCACGACGGGCCACATGGATCAGCTTGATGAGCGCGGTACGCTGGGCTGAAGGTGCTTGCATGTGCTTAACCCAGCACCAGCGGCCCAAGCCACCAGTTCCATAGGCCAACCAGGCTGGTGATGACAAACGCGATCTGCTGGCCGAACTGGCCCCACTGCCGGCGCGCCCAGCTGAAAGCCATCCAGCCAAGGTTGCTCAACAGGAAGGCTCCGAAACCCCACGCGGGGTGAATCATGGTGGCCAGCAGCGTCGCGCCTGCAATGCCGAATGCGGCGGCGATGTACTGGATGGCGGCCGAACCGAAGATCATCAGGAGAGCGGCGACCACGAACGCCGACGCGCAGGCCGCGAGCAAGAGATCACGCGTCATGGCCTGCCTTCTTCCAGCCTTCTTCCCGCGTCCACCTGGTGAGCACGACGTCACCCGGACCGTCGATGATCACGCGGAAGGCGATGTGCCCGTGGTGGAGGTTGCCCAGCGTATTGGCGGCGTCGGCGATGTGGCTGTAGGCCAGATCATCGTCGGCGTCGAAGCTGATGAAATTCTTCCAGGCGCCACTGTTGTTGATCTGGAGCTTGACCGGCTTCTTGGGCGCGCGGCGCGCGTTGACAGCGCCTCTCATGACTGTTCCACCATCGCGTCGTCGAGGTCCGTTTTCGCCGCCTGCAGCAGCGCGTACAGCGCGACGCACGCCAACGGCAGGAAGATTGCGAGCAACGTCCAAGGGCTGCAAACGACGCCCATCAGTACATCGCGGTGCCGACCGGCGAGCCACCCGGCGACAACCACGACTGCGATCGTGGCGACGGCGCCCGCTAAGGCAGCCGTCCAGCCGACACGCTTTGATGCAGCAGCGCGCGCGTCGATCGCGGCGCGCAGCTCCGCGTTCTCCTGCGATAGAAGCGCACAGCGCTTCGCTAGATTGAGGCGTTCAAAGGTTTCGGTCACGACCGAGTGGGAGGCGGCACTTGATTGCATGGTGTGTTTTCCTTTCGCGAAGCCATCACCGTGATGGCTTTGGGAAAAGCCCCGGCACCGAGGTGCCGAGGAAAGATCGATGCCGCCATGCGGTCCAACTGATCAGAGGAGAAACTGGGTCAGATGTCGGTCGGGCCTAGGGGCTGCTTTTCGCCTTCGTCGGCTGGCCACCAGGGATCGCGATGCATCAGAAGAGATCTCCCGTGAGGGCATCGCGCTCGGCCTCGGCGTGCTTCAGCCCGATGCCCAGGAAGTGGTTCACGAGAAAGCTCAGGTCTTCCGAGGTGCTCATGTCGTGCACGCGGCGGTCGTAGATGCGCATGCGCTCGACCAGCTCCGGGTCGAGCACCACGGGCGGCAACACGTCAGCCTCTGTCAAGAGGTTGCTGAACGTGGCGACCAGGTACGGGTCGATGGGGCCGTGGCTGTTGCCATCAGCGCAGTTAACCTTGGTGTTCATGCCACCCCCGACGCGACCAGGTCAATCGAGACTTCGTCGTAGCAGGCCGACACGACGTAGGCGCGCACAAGCCGAATGCCGAGGGATTCGTAAGCCGGCCAGCCTTCGCCCTGGCTCTCGATCACGCCTTTCCCCCAGGCCGTCGCGCGCTCGGTCTCCCATTCATCGAACTCGGAACCGCCTTCGGCCTGCATGTACGAGAAGGCCGCGCTTGCGAACATCCGAATGGCTGTCTCCACCACGTTGCCAGCCTGTGCGGCAAGGCGCCACTTTGCATTGCTCAGGAAGTCATTGATCTCGGAGGCAAGCTCAACCGTAAGGACCGTGGAATCCACTTCCAGCACCAACTCGTTGTCGTCGGCATATCGAGCGACGAACCGTTGTAGGTTGCTCATGCTGCCGCCACGTCCAGGTTGATGGCGACATAGTTGCCGGCCGCGTCGCGTTCGTAATAGCGCGTGTAAGCCTTCGTGCTGGCGACGCGGATGCTGTCGTTGATGGCCTGCATCGCCTGCAGCCACTCGGGTTCATCAATGTCGATGTCACGCAGGCCGAGCACGCGCGACGTGCTGATCTTTCCCGCCTTGTCCACCTGAAACGCCGAGTTGACGATGGCTTTGATGTTGGCGTTGCTGCCCTTGCTCCAGCGCTGGATGCAGCCTTCGACAATCTCCTTCGCAACCTGCAGGCGCTCGTCGAACGCCAGCGTGTCCGACATCGCCCGGATGATCCGATACGCGCCATCGAACGAGGTCAGCGTGATGTTTCCTTTGCCCCTGGTGCCACGCAGCACCACCTTGTACTCGGCCGCGCTGCGCTCCACGAACTCGTCGATCGCCTGCAACGCGGCTAGCTTGAAGCCGGCCAGCCGCGCGCTCTCGGCCTTGGCCTGCTCGCAGAGCTGAGTCACCGTCTTGTGGCGGTCCATGTCGATCGGCTTGATCTTTGCGATCAGCCAGAGCCGGCCCCGTGCATCCGGCAAGTAGCCGGCGGGAATGGTCGCTTCAGTCATTTCGCTTTCTTCGCTTTCTGCAGCATCCGCTGCGTGATGCGAGGCACTGCCTCGCCGTTGATCTTTGTGATGCGGGCCTCGAACTCCAGATCGAGACGCTTCCCGCCGCCATAGCCGGTTCCCTCACCGCTCGTGTGCTCGAAGTTCAGGACCGTGTGCCCGTCCTGGATCGCCTTGAGCAGCGCCATGCGGAACTCCGGGAAGAACAGGAACTGGTTGGCGTCGACCTTGGTCACAGAGCGTCTCCACGCTTGATGGCTTCGCAGCTGTCCGTGGGGTAGTGGTAGCGCAGGTCGCCGGCCTGCTGCAGCGACAGCACCGCGACCGTCATGTCGGAGCGCGTGGCGTTCGCTACCTTGCAAAGCGCCGTCAGGGTCAGGGGCTCGGTCTTGTGCGCAAGCAGGGCCATGACCACGGCCTTGAGCGAAACGGCGCTGCTCACGGGGCGCCTCGGAAAGGAACGCGCGTGGTGCCCATGAGGCTGTGCGCACGTGCGAAGTCCATCGCACCAGGTCGCGCGGGCGTGAGCGGCGGTGGCGTATAGGCCGGGCCGGCCATCTTGCTGACCTGGCGCGGGCCTGCAAGCCGACGCACGACGTCCGGATCGGGTGTTTCCGGTTCGTCCGCTGCTGGGCGGACCGCCCAGACGATGCCGGTGCTGTTCTCGCGCTTGACGATGTGCTTCGCAACGCGCAGCTTGGCGAGTTGGCTTTGCACCCAGGTCGGGTTCGTCGCCAGCTCTTCTTCGCTCACCAGGTTGGCAGCGAGGAGCGCCTCGACGACCTGAAGCGTCGAGCGTTCGCCGTGATGTTCCAGGTGGCCGACGATGCACAGACGAATAGGGCTCGTGATGGAGCCCTTCGGCCGGTGGTGTTTACCGAGTTCGACCATGCTCATGACCGGCTCCCGCACATGGTGGCGCCGACAGCCATGCCATCGGTGTGAACGCGCTGAAAGCGGCCGTCCTGGTAGTCCTTGATCGCCAATGCGGCCAGGCAGGTGCACAGCAGCAGCACGCCCCAGATCACGACCGACAGCAGGATGCCGGGGATGCGCCTTGCAACGGCGTTCATGACGCGAGCCTCCGGGCCGAGACCATGCGCGCATCACCGAACGCGTCCAGCATCGTCGTGATGGCGTCCCAGTCGTTGGCGAACATGCCACGGCAGCGGCCGACCGAGCCGTCGGGCATCTTGATGGTGAGGAGGTACGCCTTCATCACGCTGACCTCGCTGCGGCCAGGATCAGCGGGCCGGTGATCTTCGGGGCACCGATCTTCACGGCCTCGTTCATCGCCAGGCTGACCAGGTTGTTGATCGCCAGCGGGTAGCACAGCGAGCGAACCTTCGCGATGCGCTTCCCGCGGGCGACCTCGGTCACGTTGTCGCGCAGGCAATTGCGAATCTCATCGACAGCGTCTGGCGCAATCAACGTGTCGTAGTCCAGGTCGACGCGGCTCAGCTTGTGGCGCAGGTAGCCCTCGACGTGGTTGTCCAGGGCGGGCAGGTTCACCAGCTCGCAGCGCTGCACAACCTCACGCACTTCGGGGTTGTGCTCGCTCAATTTCCAGCCCAGCTCGGTCTGGCCGATCAGGATGATCGACAGCAGCTTCTTGAAGCCGTCCTGCAGCTCGTAGAAGCGCTTCAGGTGCTTGAGCGTGGGCGTGGCCAGGGCATGGGCCTCTTCGATGATGAGGACGTGCTTGCGGCCGATCTGCGCGCTCGAGCGGAGGATGCCGTGCATCTGCGCCGCACGGTCTTGCAGGCTGGAGCGCAGCGCGACGCCAGGGGACAGCGCCCGGATGACCGCACCGGTGATGTCGGCGCTCTTGAGCGGCTTGCCCTTCTTGTCGGACTCTTCCATGCCGATGACATAGGGCTCGACGACGGTGATCGGTTCACGGCTGGTGTTGATCCACTCGTTCAGGTCGTGGCGCAGCGTGCTCTTGCCGCCGCCGCTCTCGGCGACCACGGCCAACATGCCGCCGTGCTTGGCGGTCTGGCGCATCGACGCACGCACGTAGCGGATGTCGTCGGTGAGATAGACGTCCGCTTCGTCGACCATTTCGTCGGTGAACGGGTCGCTCGGAATCTTGAAGTGCGCCCGCGCCTCGCGGTTGATCGTGTGCTTTCGCAGTAGCATTGAGTTGTCCTCGGGTTGATTCGTATTGGTCAGGGGACTTGAGTCAGAGGGCTGGGCCGCGTTGCCGCGCGGCTCAGCCGACTCTTCAAACGCCGCCGCTGCCCTGTCGGGTGGGACGCCGTTTTGAAGGAGGTAGCTGGTGATTTCGCGGCTCAGGGCGGACTTGCCGCCCCTCGCTACCTTCGGCCAGCGGTTGTGTTTCAGGATCAGGCTCACCGAGCCATTGCTGATGTCGAGATGACGAGCGAGGCTCGTCTGCGAGAGCTTGTGGTCGACCAGGATTGACTTAAGGTTCAGCAACATCGGCTCCTCAGATCGAACGCAGGCCACCGGCCGCGCGCATGGGTTCCACCTGGGCCGGCGTCGCGAACTGCGCGATGAGCGCGTCGATCTGGTCCTCGGGAACACCGTCGGAATACCGCGCCGTCAGGAACGTGTATTCCTGCGCGTCCAGGTTGCGACCGATGCCGCGCACCAGGCGCAACATCGCGTCGATGGCGTCCAGCTTCACCGGCTCGGCCTTGGCGTGCGCGGGCGCTTCGATCTCGGTACCTGCACGCGGCAGGTAGGTCGGCATCGCGACGTCCTGCAGGTAGCTGTGCGCCACCAGCTTGCCTTCGAAGGGCGCCGCCTTCTTGTTGCGCGCCGCCTTCACCTCGTCTTCGTTCATGCCCGGATAGGCTCGCGCGTCCATCGTCTTGGCGGCATGCTCGGCCTCGGTGCGCGGCGCCGACTTGTACTCAGCGCCCACCTCGGCGGCCGACAGCGGCTGGCCGAAGCGGTCAAACTCGACCTCGGGCTCCACGCGGTAGATCATGGTTTCGCCGTCGTAGCGCGGCACCTCGATTTGCACGGCGCACTCGCCATAGACCAGCGCCCGTACCTTGACGGTGTCGCCGACGCTGATGCCGTCCAGGCCGCGCAGGATGTAGCTGCGGGGGCGGTCAGCCGCGGGATGCTTGAAGCTGATCGAGAGGTTCGGGCGGACCTGGCGGTCCTGTTCCTTGCTCGCCATCAAAGCGCGGCAGACATCCTCGGCTGGCAGCAGGCGCAGCTGGTCGGCGGCGATGAGCTGCCACAGGTCGTAGCGCGCCGTCGGCGCGGCCAGACCTTCGCGGCGCAGGCGCGTGTCCTGGCCGGGAATGAGGTTGGCGGCATAGGCGTTGGCCCATGCGAACGCGGCGGCGTTGAGCTGCTCGACGCTCTCCACAGGCTCGAAGCGCAGGCGGGACTCGAACTGCGTTTCGACGATGTTGTTGGCGTTCTCGACGCCACCCTTGGCGCGGGCGTTGCCGGCCTCGTGGTCGAGCGCTTCAACCTCCAGCTGCTTGAGCAGGTTCTTGATCGCCGCCGACGTGTTGGCGCTGCCCTTATCCCAGAGCATGAACTTCGGCACGCCGCGGAACAGCCGGCCTGGCTGCACGCCCCAGGCGAACATCAGGAAGTTGAAGAGGTTGTGCTGGTCCTCGCCCAGCGCTTCGCAGTACCAGGGCACGATCATGGCGCTAGCCTTGTCGTACAGGACGTAGCGGTACACCTTGAACTTGACCTTCGCCATGCCGTCCAGCTTGTTCTTGTAGAACTCGCGGTCGCGCACGATGTACTGGCGGTCCTTGAGGTAATACACCAGGCAGAGCGACGGGTCGACCTGGTGCGTGTGGTTCGGGTGCGGTGCACGCAGCTGCTGCACCGGCGCCGCAACGCGCTGGGCGGCGACGTTGAGCTTGCGGTCGCGCATCAGCCGGTTGAGCTGGCCGTTGCTCACGCCGAAGTCGATGCCGTTGTGTTCCAGCAGCCCACGGCTGGTGGTCGTGAAGAGGGTTTGCTTGCCGTTGTCACGGACGGCTTCCCGCTGCGCCGCTCCGAGCGCAGCCAGCGCATCGGCGCTGACGCTGGTCGAGCCCTTGTCGCTGCGGGCGCGCCGCCCGGACGTCCAGCCGGCCGCGCGCTTGAGGTGGCGATAGACCGTCTGCGGCGACCAGGACAGAAAGGCGGCAGCGTCGCGCACCAAGGCGGTGGCGCCGCCGTGGTCGACCGCGTCGAGCTGGCGAGCCAGGCCGCACACGTACTGATGAATCTCAGGCGAGAGTGATGGCATCGTCGCTTCCACCTCAGACGCCTTGCTCGTCGGGGTTCGCCATCAGGAACTGGCGCGCGGCGTCGATGTCGGGGCCGAAGCGGGTCAGCAGCTCGTTCTGCAGGGTGCCGACCGTGAGGGCGGTGCGGTCTACGGCGTCGGCCAGGCCGACCATCACCATCTTCACGCTGCGGGGCATTTCGTTGGATTCGACGGGCTCCTCGTTCCACCACGCTTCGAGGGCGATCACGGCCTGCTGGTGGGAGTCGAGCAGCTTCATCAGCAGGGTCTGACGCTCGGTGATCTCCGTCAGGAACGGGGCAACGCGCTCGTCAAGCGGCACGATGACGGGCCGCTTGCCGGCCAGCTTCTTCTCCAGGGCGTCACGCTCGGCCTCGGCCTTCTGGCGCTTGGTGGCGTTGAACTCGGCATCTTTCTCGGACTGGCGCAGCGCAGCCCGCAGCTCGCTGGGGCTCATGCGTTCGATGTTGTCGATCTGCTGGAGGTTTTCCAGCACGTCGTCGTCGTGCGTGACCAGCTCCAGGAAGGCGCTGGCGGATTTGACTTGGCCGCTCAAATCCGCCAATTTGGCGGATTTGGAGGTCTTGGCCGCGGCTTGCATGAAGCGCTGCGCGGTTCGTTCGGAGAAGCCGAGCAGCTCGACGCGAGACCGAAAATCACCGTGCGGGGTGATCTGCTTCAGGAGGAGGAGACGCTTTCCGCTCTCCAGGAGAGCCTCCACGGAACGGCGTTGGTAGAAGCGGATTTCATCCTCAAGCGTGCCGACCGTGAGCGGTCCGTCATAGCCGAGTTGGAGCGCCATGGCCCGCGCGGTGTCGTTCGCGGCGGCCTCAAGCCGAATCAGTTCGGTGCCCGCTTGCTCGGCGCTTTCCAGCGCCGCTTCGTTGATCTTCGGACCCTCTGTGGGGGTCGTCTTCGTTGCGGTACGTGCCATTGCTTTGTCGTCCTCGGGTCAGTTCAGGAAACGGTGAAATTGCGGCGCGTCTCGTCAAGCTGCTTCTGGGCTTGATCGAACGCGGACATGGTTGCGATGCCGACGCGGGCGGCGGTGCGGGTTATGCGGAAGCGGCCGGTGGCTTCGTCTTTCACCGCCCAGCCCTCCTCAATCAATGATTCGGCGGTGCGAGTGACGTAGCTGGGCGGGCAGCAAAGGGCGGCGGCCAAATCCTTGTTGGTCAGCCCGCGAAGCGGCTCTGCGGAAAGGCACAGGACCATGCGGAGGGCTCGCCGGACTTGGGCGCTGCCCTTGGTGTCGTCGGTGGATGACATGGCGTCCTATCAATCGGGAGTGAAGTCGAGCTGTGGCTCGGCGTGTTGCGCAACATTCGCGCGGTGCCATGCCACGTTTCCAAGATGGGCTGTGAGGGCCGAAAGCGTGTCGGCCGGGTCGGCCTTCCCTGCGTAGAAGTCGGTCAGCAACTGGAGAGCGGCGCCGAAACCGTTGTGAAGGCCGACCACGTCAGAGTCCTTCAGCTGCCGGCCGGTGGGGATCGTGATCAGCAGCCGCCCTTTGCTCGACGCTAGCCACCGAGTCACGTAGTCGATGCCACAGGCGCTTTCAAAGGGGATCACGAGGTTGGCGGGCATGCGGCCGTTCTGAAGCCACTTGTAGAGCGACCAGTGGTCGGTAAGACCCATCTCGGCGGCGATGCCTTCGACAGAGCGGTTGAGCCGTTCGCGTGCATGGTCCTTGCAGGACTCAAGTGCGTGTCTCAGGCTGGTGGGCTGGAGACTGTTCCAGCCGCGGCGTGCGTTTGGAGTCATGAGCGCGCTCCTCGTTTGAGAGCTTCCAAAAATAGGTTTGTCGTGGGGCTGGTGGCCCGCATGGCGCCGTCGGTAAGATCGCTTGCAGGACGCATGGATCAAGCAGCTGCGAACTGGGAGAACGTGGCGCGGGAGACTTCGCCGTTCTTCAGGCCCAGCTGCACTGCGATGTTGTGGCTCTCACCGCGAAGGCATTTGCGCTTCGGGTTGGCTTCGTTGTCGTTGAGGATGTCAACAACGAGGGTTTGGGAGTAGCCGTGTTTGCGGGACCAAGCCGAGACGGACCACCCCTTGCGGGCGAACTCGTCTCGGACCTGTTTTCGAGTCTTCAAGGGCATGGTTGCTGCGTCCTTTTTTGTGTTCACAAGTTGGCGCTTGTGGACGGTTGGAATAACTTGTGAACGCGATTTTGTGCATTTCAGTGCACAAGGTCAAGGGGTTTCTGTGTCTGTTGATGCACAAATTGGCGAAAGGCTTCGGACGTTGCGAAAGCAGCGGAAGTGGTCACAGGAGCGGGCCGCCGAGGCCGCGGGCATCCGTCGGGAAATGTGGTCAAAGTACGAAAGCGGGGCCGAGCCGGGCGCTGGCGTCCTAGCCGCCATTGCGGCGGCTGGCTTCGATGTCGTGTACCTGCTGACCGGGTACACGGCGGCTACTCAAGCAGCGCTTGCTGCGATCACCAGGGCCACAGACATCGCCATGTCCGTGGGCGGCACTCGGCATGAAGAAGCGACGATCCAGGAAGCCGCGTTCTCGCATCTACGCAGCCACCTTCCTGCCGAGGAGCAGCTGCTTTTGACCGCATACAGGGCGATGGACGATGCTGGACGCAAGCAGTTCTTGGCGAAAGCTTTGGGCGGCAGCACGACCCATTCAGCCGAAAGTGTTCCTTCGACTGCGAAACGGCTTACCCAGTCAAATCGCGGCGCCGGATCTGTTCAAGTTGGACACGCAGGCGGCTCGGTGAATGTTACAAACCAAGGAGGAAAACGTAACAAATAAGGAATGGCGATGCCAAGGTGGTTGGAGTGGGTTGCACGACTGCGACCAAAGCAGGCGAACAGCGGCAACCGGTCGGTGCAGATCGGTTCAGTAGGCGGAAATGTCACGGTCGTCACCGTCACTAGAGACGCTTGGGGCTTGAATTGCGCGCATTGCGCGAACTGCGCCGCACGTCTCCCTTTCGAAGAAGATTGGCAATCGGCGGACCGCCCAGCAGGCGTGGCGCTTCACTGACACAGGAAGTCGAAATGATCAAGACAGTTCCCCGGAAGCTTGCAAATGCGAAATGGCCGATGGCATTTCTGACTGTGCTGTGCAGCCTCACAGGCTGCGCCGGCGGTGATGAATATCGGCACGCTTGGGTCGACCCTGCCACGGCTGCTGACCGTGCGAAGTACAACGCCGATCTGGATGAATGCAAGGCGATTGCAAAGCAGGCATACGATGACCGTCGACAAAGCGATCAAGGCTCAGCGCTCGCGACAGCGGGCGCGGCTGGCCTAGGGGCGGTCGGCGGCACAGTGATTGCGAGCGCCGTGGGCATGAGTTCGATTTACGGAGGAGTCACCGGCGCACTCGTTGGCGGGGATATGCAGAGTGGCTCGCTTCGAAGCCAGCTTGAAGTGCTGTATGGAACGAACCGTCAGTGCCTGATCGATCGCGGTTACCAACCGCTTCAATGAGATAGGAGATCTATGGATGACGACCACATGCTTTCAAGTCAGAAGCTCATTGAGCTAGACCCAGGCAAAACCCTCATTTATGAAAATCAGACATCTCGATCTTTGCGAATTCGGGTGACTGGGCAGCACGGCACAAGCGTGGAAACGGTGCTGTTGATCGGGAGTGAAATGCGGATCACTGCGGGGAGTGAGGACCTGACGGTTGAGACGTTTGATCTGCCCGACACGCCGACGTCTGGCCAATTACAGGCGGTGCCGACGGCGGGCAGCAACGAGAGCGCCTAAAAAGGCAAGCCGCGGTCTGGCCGGAGGTCGATCGTCGTCAACGCGCGCACCTGGTGCGATCGCACCGATTCAAGCACTACGAATTCACTCCCGACATGCTCGCGCGCAAGCCGCTGCGCCTCGGCGTCCGCGAGTTCGTAGCTGGAGTGCTTGAACTTCGGCGGTAGCCCGCCCACGCGCCACGCCATCCAGAACGGCTCGCCGGCCTGCAGGGCCGACGTCGGCTTCGGCGGCGACGGTGGCGGCGGGAAGTTCAGAAAATCAGACCCGCTCATTGAGGCGCTTCCGCAGCAGGTAACCTTCGAGCTCCCAGATCTTCTCCACGGCCATGGCTCGCGCTGCCGCCTTGCCCTCGTCCCAGTCCTGCCTGGTGGGATCGATGGCACCGTAGTTGTAGCCGACGACATGCGCGCCGTTGCGCAGCGTCAGCAGAGCGACCGTCACTGTGGTATCGGGAAAGGTCTGGTACCGCTCGCCGACAATCGCGGCGTCGATATCGGCCGGCGTGAGTCGCGCCGAGATGGGTGGTTGGTTCACGTCAACATCCTGTAGAACCCTGGATCGGGCGCAACGATGCTGCGCCAGAGGCCCCGGCAGGAAAAGGGAACTCGTTCACAAGACAACGCTTCCGGCACTCCGGACACTGACTGCTTTCGTCAGTGTCCATCCTCAGGAGAAAGTCGTGAAGCCGTTGCCCCATCCATTCCCCCTGCGCTTCCGCGCGCCGCGCGCGAGCCTCTGGCTGTTGCTGGCCGTCGTGCTGCTCGCCATCATCTGGTTCGTCTCCCCGGTGCAGCTGCCGGTGGTGCTTTACAAGACGTCACTGATCGCCCTTGCCGCCGTCCTGGCGTACTGGCTGGACCGCGCGCTCTTCCCCTATGCCCGCCCCGACGGCTACCTGTGCCGTGACTGGCGATACGGTACCGAAGAACCGGAAGGCGACGTCGACTTCCCCGTGGTGCCGCAGTACATGCGGGTGTTCTGCGCCGCCATGATCCGGCGCGCCATCGTCGTTGCCGCCGTGGTCATCGGCGTCGCCACGGGCCTGTGATGCATCCGCGCGACGACGCCTTCCAGCGCGACCTGGCGCGCGTCAGCCGGTGGCAGCGCCTTGCGCAGCTCATCGCCTCCATCGTGACGCTGCTGGTGCTGCTAGGCGCGGTGCTGACGTTCTGCTCGCAGGCGAAGGCCGCCGCCGCGCCGTTGCCGCCCCAGGCATCGCTGGCCTACCGATCCGACCTGGTGCGCACCGCACGCGCCGTCTGGGGCCTGAATGCGCCCGTCGCGGCCTTCGCCGCCCAGGTGCATCAAGAATCGGCCTGGAAGCCCGGCGCGGTGTCGCACGTCGGCGCGGCCGGCCTGGCGCAGTTCATGCCGGCCACGTCGAAGTGGATTGCGGGCATCGATCCAGCGCTGCAACTGAACCAACCCTTCAATCCGGCGTGGGCGCTTCGCGCGCTGGTGCGCTATGACCTCTGGCTGTTCGAGCGCACGCCCAAGTCGTACAGCGATCGCGACCGCATGTGGGTTGCACTGCGCGCCTACAACGGCGGCCTGGGCCATTGGCAGGCGGAAGCGCGCAATGCCGTGGGCACGGATCGCGCCGCCATCGATGCCGCGTGCGGGACAGCCAAGCGCGCCCGCGTCCACTGCATCGAGAACCTCGGCTATCCGCGTCGAATCTTGATCGACCTGCAGCCGCGCTACCTGACCTGGGGGCGTGGCCTGTGAACGTCGCTGCATGGCTTCTCGCCGTGGTGCTCACCGGGCTCGGAGGCGCGGGCGGCGGCTATCTCTATGGCCACGGCCAGGGCGAAGCCGGCAAGGTCGCCGAACAGGACAGCAAGGCCGTCAAGGACCTCACCGGCCTCATCACGTCGCACCAGGTGCTGATCAAGCAGGCCTCGGCCGCGAGCAAAGCCATGCGCACCGCCCTCACGGGCCGCACCCAGATCGATGACAAAACCACCCAGGAGCTGAAAGATGCGCTCGCCCTTACTGCTGACAGCCGCGCTGGCTGTGTCTTCGATGCTGGCGTCATGCACCAGCTCGGCACCGCTCGCGACCGGGCTGCGACCGCCGCTTCCGGCGGAGTACTCCGCCCGATGCCCGCCGCCTCCGGCAGCGCCGCAGGGCCGGGAGGTTGACCCGGTGGCCGTGGCACTCAAAGACATGTACGACCTTTACGGCATCTGCGCCGGGCGCCTGGTCGACCTGCTCGACTACTTGGACGAAGGGCAGCAGTGAGTCTTTCTTCAATCGACCTCTGGCAGTTCATCGGCCTGTTGATGGGCTTCTTTGCGGCGTGCGCCGCGGCCGGGAAGATCTTGCTCGACCAATCGCAGCGGCACCTGGACGAACGGTTCGCCACGCAAGAGAAGACGCGTGGCAAACACCAGGAACAGCTGGAAAAGCGCCTGGACGGCATTGAGCAGGTCAACCGCGAGGAGACGCTGCAGTGGCAACGCGTCGAGCGCGAGATGCTGCGCTTCCAAGCCGACATGCCCATGAAGTACGTCATGCGGGACGACTACATCCGTGGCCAGACCCTCATCGAGGCCAAGCTCGACGGGCTGGCCGACAAGATCGACAACCGGAGTCTCCGCGCCCAGCTCGGAGAAAGACAATGAACATCGACACCGCCAAGATTCGCCGCGAGGGCATGCGCTGGCTCATCATCCTGGCGCTCAACAATGCCCGTCCGATCGGCGCATACGAAAGCGTGCTCGTGATGACCGCACAGAGCATCTACCCTGATGCCACGCCGCTGGAACTGCGCCGCGAACTGGACTACCTGGCTGACCGTGAACTGGTGAAGCTGGTGAAGGAGCCGAGTGGTCCCTGGCTGGCCGATCTGACGCGATTCGGCACCGACGTTGCCGAGTACACGATCGACTGTGAGCCTGGCATCGCCCGTCCAGCGAAGTACTGGTAAGCGATGGGCCGCAAGAGCAGCATCAGCCGCCTGCCGGGCGACATCAAGAGCTACATCGAAGCCATGCTCGCCACGGGCGCGCAGACGCTCGACGAGCTGATCGCCGACCTGCAGGAGCGCTTCCCGGCCGCAGCCAGGTCGGGCGAGTTGCCGAGCCGATCGGCGGTGCACCGCTACGGCACGAAGCTCGACCAGCGGCTGTCGGCGATCCGCGCGAGCACCGAAGCCGCCAAGATCATCCACGCCCAGACGGGCGACCGCGAGGACACGCGCAGCGGCGCGCTCATCGCGATGATCCAGTCCGAGCTCTTCGAGTCGATCATGTCGCTGCAGGAGGCAGGTGATGGCGAGAACGCCATGGACCCGGCCGAGCGCGTCGGCCTGCTTTCGATGGCGGCCAAGAACATCGCCACGCTCACGCGCAGCTCGGTCAGCCTGAAGAAGTACCAGACCGACATCGAGGAGGCCGCGCGTAAGGCGCTGCTGGCCGAGCAACGCGCCGCGCTGGATGCGATGGGCAGCAAGGGCGGCGTCACCGAAGAAACCAAGGCGGCGATCCGCGAGGCGTTGGGGATCAGCTGATGGCCATGCGCGTTGGCAATGCCAAGATCATCCCTGTGAACCCGGATGGCATCTTCCTGCCGTTCCAGAGCCGGTGGATCAAGGACGACAGCCGCCTCAAGCTCATGGAGAAGTCGCGGCAGATCGGCATTTCCTGGGCGACTGCCTACGCGGCGGACGAACGCACCGCCGCCCAGGGCGCGAAATATGACCAATGGGTGAGCAGCCGCGACGACCTGCAGGCACGCCTCTTCATCGAAGATTGCAAGATGTGGGCGGGGATCATGAACCTCGCCGCCAAGGACCTTGGCGAGGTGGTCCTGGACGCGAAGGACCGGATCTCGGCGTACGTGCTGGAGCTGGCCAGCGGCCGGCGCATCCACAGCATGTCGAGCAACCCGGACGCGCAGGCCGGCAAGCGCGGCAGTCGCGTCCTGGACGAATTCGCTCTCCACCCTGACCAGCGCAAGCTCTGGTCGATCGCGTATCCCGGCATCACGTGGGGCGGCGGCCTCGAGGCGATCAGCACGCACCGCGGCTCGCGTTCGTTCTTCAACCAGCTCGTTCGCGAGGTCCGTGAGAACGGCAACCCCAAGGGCATCAGCCTGCACCGCGTCACGCTCCAGGATGCGCTGGAACAGGGCTTCCTGTTCAAGCTGCAGCAGATGCTGCCGAAGGGCGACGAGCGCCAGGCGATGGACGAAGCCGCCTACTTTGATTTCGTGAAGGCCGGGTGCGCCGACCTCGAATCGTTCCTGCAGGAATACATGTGCGACCCGGCCGACGACGACACGGCCTTTCTCGAATATCTGCTCATCACGGCGTGCGAATACGACGGCGGGATCGATTGGACGAAGATTCAGAACGGTCGCCTGTTCGCCGGCATCGATATCGGCCGCAAGAAGGACCTGACCGTCCTTTGGGTGTTCGAGCAGCTCGGCGACGTGCTCTACACCCGACACGTCGAACGCATGCAGAACATGCGCAAGAGCGACCAGGAAAAGATTCTCTGGCCTTGGATCGAACGCTGCGACCGGACATGCATCGACGCCACTGGCCTCGGCATCGGCTGGGCCGACGACGCGCAGGACAAGTTCGGTGAGCACCGCGTCGAAGCGGTGACCTTCACGTCGCGCGTGAAAGAGGAACTCGCCTATCCGATCCGCAGCGTCATGGAAGACCGAGGCATGCGCATCCCGGCCGATCCGAAGATCCGAGCCGACCTGCGCATGGTCACCAAACAGGTGACTTCGGCCGGGAACATCCGGTTCACGGCCGAGCGCACCGCCGACGGCCACGCCGACCACTTTTGGGCACTGGGCCTGGCACAGCATGCCGCGTCCAACCCTTCGACGCCGATTGACTTCACCAGCACCGGCCCGCGCGAAAGCGTTCTCGAAGCAATAGGTTTCCTCCATGGCTAAACGTCAACGTCCCACCCGCAGCACGCCTGCGCCCTCCACACAGGTCGCAATCCCCGACATGGATTCCGAGGTGGCCAGCCGCCGCGTGGACCCGTTCGAGACCAACTATCTCGGCGTCGTCCGGACCAACGATCCATTGCTGCTCGAGCGCGGCGCCGGCAGCAGCATGTCTTGGGAGCTGTACCGCGACCTGGAGCGAGACGGCAAGGTGTTCTCGGGGCTGCAGAAGCGGAAGCTGGCCGTCATCAGCCGCCCTTGGCAGGTTGAGCCCGTCGAGGAAGGCGATGCGGGCCAGGCCGATGCGGAGATCGTGACGGACATGCTCAAGCGCATGAACTTCGACCAGCTGTGTTCGGACATGCTGGACGCTTTGCTCACCGGCTTCGTGCCGGTGGAGATTGTGTGGACGCTGCGCGATGGGAGGGTGGTGCCTGAACGCGTTGTCGCCCGGGCCCAGCGCCGGTTCGTCTACGTGCAGCCCGACCTCGACACCTCGGCGCAGTTGCGCATGCTGGTCACCGGCAACATGACCACCGGCGTGGAACTGCCTGAACGCAAGTTCATCGTGCACCGCGTGCACCCGAAGGACGACAACCCGTACGGGACCGGCCTCGGCCTACAGGTCTATTGGCCGGTGTTCTTCAAGCGCAAGGGGATCGTGAGCTGGAACAAGCTCAATGACCGCTTCGGCAGCCCCACGCCCTGGGGCAAATACCCGAAGAATGCGGGGCCGAGCGAAAAGCAGACGCTGTTCTCCGCGCTCAAGGCGCTGAGCAACGACGGTGTGGTGATGACGCCCGAGGGCATGAACCTGGAGCTGCTGGAGAGCAAGCTGACGGGTTCGGTGACGACGCAGCAAAGCCTGTGCGAGTACATGGACGACTGGATCATGGAGGTGATCCTCGGCCAGTCGCCGCGGTCCAAGGGCGGCGGTGCGGTTGCAGCCGCGAGCGTCGAACGCGAGGATGTGCGCATCGAACTCAGCCAGGCCGACAGCGATCTGCTCAGCGGCACGCTCAACGCCACGCTGCTGCAGTGGATCTGTGAACTCAACGGGCTGCGCCCGTGCCTGGTGTATCGCAACATCAAGAAGGACGAAGACCTGAAGGCGGCCAGCGAGACCGATAAGAACGTGTCCGCCATGGGCTTCGAGATGACGATCGACGGCGTCAAGGCCAAGTATGGCGAGCACTGGGAGAAGGCCGCAAAGCCGGTCGTGGTGCCGCAGCGACCGGGCGACCGTGGCCCCGCGGCAAACGATGCTGCCGCAGCAGCTGCGGCTAACTTCGCCGAGCCGGGCGCGCCCTCCCAGTCCGAATCGATCATGCGCGAGCTGGCGACCTCGGGCGATACCGTGCTGCGTGAGTGGATGGAGACCATCCGCACGATGGCGGAAACGGCCGACAGTCCGGACATGCTGCGGGCCCGCATCCTGGCGGCGTATGGTGATCTGCCGACCGATGACTTGGTCGAACTCATGACCCTGGCCTTCGCGGCGGCAGAGCTGGCCGGCATGTATGTGGTGGTCACCGAAGAGGATGACGCACCAGGTGGGGCCGCATAGTGGCCATCGAACTCAAGGCCGTCCTGCAGGCGGCGCGCCAACGCTTCCAAGCGCAGATCGACTTCTTCCGCGCCAAGCTCGCGCTGCCGACCGAACGTTGGGACGACATCCGGGAGCGGGCCCACGATCGTGCATTCGTCGTGGCCGGGGCGCAGAAGGCGGACCTGCTCTCGGATCTGTTCCAGGCGGTGGAGAAGTCGGTGTCCGGCGGCACGATCGGCGAGTTCCGCAAGGACTTCAGCGCGGCGGTGGCCAAGTCCGGCTGGACGGGCTGGACCGGCGAGGGCAGCAAGGCCGGCGAAGCGTGGCGCACGCGCACGATCTACCAGGCCAACGTATCGACCAGCTACGCAGCCGGTCGCCGCGCCCAGCTCATGGAGCCCGGCCTGTTGGCCGTGCGCCCGTTCTGGAAGTACGTCCACAACGACGGCGTGCTGCACCCACGGCCACTGCATCTCTCCTGGAACGGGCTGACGCTGCTCCACACGCATCCGTTCTGGGGAACTCACTTCTGCCCGAACGGCTGGGGCTGCCAGTGCCGCATCGTTGCCGTGCGTGAGCCTGCCGCAGGGGCGATGGTCGAACCGCCACCAGGTTGGGACGTCATCGATCCGAAGACCGGCGCGCCGCGCGGCATCGACAAGGGTTGGGCGTACGCGCCAGGCGCGTCGACCGACACGTCGCTTCAGCAGATGGTTGCCGACAAGATGATCACCTATCCCCCGGCGATCGCGCAGGCACTGGCCGCTGACCTGGCCACGCGTGGAGCCGCCCGGTGATCACGACGCAGATCGATGACCGGGAACTGGTCGTGTTCATCGATCAGCTGCTGTCGCGCGTCGAGAACTTCGAACCGGCGCTGCGCGAGATCGGTGAGGACCTGACCGAAAGCGTGAAGCTGCGTTTTGCCAGCACGACGGCGCCGGACGGCTCGCCCTGGGCGCCGAACAAGCAGTCCACCATCGACGCCTACCTCGGCCAGTACGCCGGGTCGTTCAAGAAGGACGGATCGCAGTCAAAGAAGGGCGCGGCGCGCAGCGCAGCGAAGAAACCGCTCACCGGCGAGACCAAGGCGCTCGGCACGACGATCCACTATGTGCTCGACAGCGGCAACGATGCGGTGGCGGTCGGCAGCGCGCTGCCTTATGCTGCGATGGCCAACTTCGGCGGCACCAAGGCGGCGTTTCCCCAGCTCTGGGGCGACATCCCGGCGCGTATCTTCCTGGGCATGTCGGAGACGGATGCCGCGAACGTGATGGGCACGCTCGAGCGGCATTTGTTCGGTGCCTGATCCGATCGGACATTGCGCCAGTTAGAACGCGCCATGCGGGCCGTTCAAGGCCCATCTGGCTCCGAGTGGCGCGTGGCGCCGCCACGGGCCTCCTGTAAACGCCCGTAAAGGTTTTACAGCGGGCATCAGACCCGGTAGGCCGACCGCCACGCGCGGTTTCGGCCACCACCGCTCCCTTGACCTCCTGGTCTTGCGGGAGTGAACCCATTCAAGTGACCGCGGGTCCGCAGATCGAGAGACTGCGGTCCATGCCTCAGAAAACCCAACCCGCAGCGCTGCCCGACGGCATCGAGATCTTCCGTGCCGGCAAGCGCACAGCGGACTCCGGCGAGGTCTACGAGATCACGCGTGCCGATCTCGCCGCGACCGTGGCCACCTACGACCCCAGCGTCCATGAAGCGTCGCTGTGCGTCGGTCATCCCGCGAGCGACCTCCCTGCCTACGGGTGGGTCAAGAGCCTCGCCACCGACAGCACCGGCGCGCTGACCTCCAGCCACAAGCAGGTCGAGCCGCAGTTCGCCGAGATGGTGGCCGCCGGCCGCTTCAAGAAGCGCAGCGCGAGCTTCTACCACCCCACCGACCCGTCCAACCCGAAGCCGGGTGTCTGGTACCTGCGCCACGTCGCCTTCCTCGGCGCACAGCCGCCCGCAGTCAAGGGCCTGAAAGACATCGCCTTCAACGAAGGCGACGAAGCCCGCGCGATCAATTTTTCCGAGCCCATCACCCCACCCACCAGACCCACCAAGGAGAAGACCATGGAACCGACCCAAGCCGAGCTCGACGCGGCCAACGAACTCGCCCGCAAGGAAAAGGACGCCCGCGAACTCGCCGAGAAAGAAGCCAAGGGCTTCAAGGACCAACTGGCCCAGTTCAACGAGACCGCACGTGTCGAACGCCACGCCGCGCATGTGTCTTTCGCCGAAGCCCAGCTCAAGGTCGGCCGCATCCTGCCCCAGCAAAAGGGCGCGCTGATCGCGACGCTCGACGTCCTGGCCGATGTGAAGGCCGTCGAGTTTTCGGAAGGCGATGCGAAGCACACCGTCACGCCCATCCAGTTCCTCAAGGACCTGATCACCAACGCGAAGCCGCTGGTGCAGTTCGGCGAGTTCCAGCCTGGTCGCACGGCTGTGGTCGCCGCCAAGGGCAGCGCCGAAGGCCTGACCGATGCCGAGGTCGACGCCGCCGCGCAGACCTATGCCCGCGACCACAAGGTGAGCTACGCAGAGGCCGTCAAGGCCGTGTCGTTCACCAGCTAAGCGCCCGCGCTCAGCCCATCCCACCCGCAACGCACTTTAGGAGCACATCGCCATGATGACCCTTGCCGAGATTCGTCTCAAACAGAACCCGATCCTGACGTCCATCCTGCTCGGCATGGGCCAAGGCTCCTTCGCCGCCCAGGAGCTGTTCCCGCGCCTGCCGCAGACGCTGAGCGCCGTCATTATTCCCAAGCTGGGCAACCAGGCTCTTCAGCGCTACAACCTGCGCCGTGCCCCTGGTGCCGCGACCAAGCGCGTCGACATCCAGTACGAAGGTGTGACCTACACGGTCAAGCAGTACGCCGTCGAAGTGCCGATGCCGCGCGAGTACCTGCGCGAAGCGGACGAGGAGCGAAAGCTCAACGTGCGGGCGTACATGGACGTGTCGAAGCTGGCCATGAACACGGCCGATCAGATCCTGGCGCTGGACTACGAACTGGACGCGGCTGGCGTGGCCACCACGGCCGCCAACTATCCGGCCGGTCACGTGGTCGCGCTCGCCGCGGGCACGAAGTGGTCGGCGAGCACCGGCACGCCGGTGACCGACGTACGCGCTGCTGCCAACGTGATCCGCAAGAAGATCGGCAAGCGTCCGAACAAGCTGATCCTGTCGCCGGACGCCGAGCTCGCTGCCTCGTCGAATCCGGAGGTGAAGGGCTACCTGCCGTCGACCCAGATGGGCGCTGCGACCCTGGAGCAGCTCGCCACCATCTTCAAGGTCAAGAAGGTCGTGGTCGCAGAGGCGGTCTGGGTCAATGGCGTGGGCGATGGCTCCGACGTGTGGGGCAACAACGCCGTGCTGGCCTACGTGCCCGAGCTGGACTCGGCCGGTGAACTGAACATGAGCCTGGCCGACCCGGCTTTCGGCTACACGAACGTGATCGAGGGCCACCCGTTCTCGGAAACCCCGTATTTCGAGAGAACCACCAAGAGCTGGATCTATGGCGCGACCTACGAGCGCCAGGCCAACGTCACCACGCCGGCCGCCGCCTTCCTGTTCCAGAACACGAAGTAACCGCTCGACAAGCATCCCCGGTGGGGCGGCATAGCCGTCCTGCCTGGTGGGATTGAACCCATTCATCTGCACCTTCTTCAAGGAACGACCATGAGCAAAACGCTGATCGCCCTCGTCACCGTCATCTTCCACGGCGCCAACGGCCGCCAGGAATTCCCCCCTGGCAGCACCATCGAACGCGGCCTGCTGCCGGCGGTCGACGAGGACGCACTTCTCAAGTGCGGCTCTATCGCCGATCCCGAGCACGACGAGGACGCCATGCGCTGGGCCGCCATGGCGAGCCAGCGCGGCGCGCAACAGTTCGAGCTGGCCCGTCAGGAAGTCCTCGCCGAGCGCGCTTCGGTCCTTCTGGGCAAGCCCGCCGGTTCGGACGTCGTCGTGCCTGTGTTGGGCGTCGTCGTGGGAGACGGCACTGGCACTTCGCTTCCGGCGATCGCCGCTGGCACCGACGTGGCGGTCGGCCTCGGCGATAGCGGTACGACCGCCTCTTCGAGCACCGCCGCGGTAGCTGATGCGCTCACGGCTTCCACCCAGACCCCGAGTGCGTCAGCCGCACCTGTAGCCGATACCGCGGCCGACACACCAGCCACGTCTTTCGTCGCTGCGCCTGCACCTGCGCCTGCACCTGCGCCTGCGCCTGCGCCGGCACCTGCACCTGCACCTGCGCCAGCACCGGCACCGGCACCGGCACCGGCCAAGGCTAAGGCCGCCGCTGCCGCAAAGGGCGTGCGCCGATAACCGGCCCACCCATCCACCTCCCTCAACTTCCAGGAGCACGACATGCCATCGCAAAACAATTCCGGCCTGCAGTACGACAAGCAGCACGGCGTGACGATCGAGGCCACGGCCCGCCTCGAGAAGGCACGCTTCATCGCGTTCGATGGCACCCATGCCACCAGCGCGGGTGCCGCGAAGGACTCGCAGGGCATCTCGGAAACCGCTGCCGACATCGGCGAAGTGGTCACCGCCATCACCAGCTATTCCGGCCTGGTGCAGTCCGGCGAGGCCCTGGCGCAATTCGCTTTCGTTAAGCCAGCAGCCGACGGCAGCGGCCGCGCGATCGCCGGCACCGCAACCGAGAACTGCGGCCGCACGCTGGGCGCCACCAGCGCCGCCGACCAGCTGGTCGAGGTGCAGGTCACCAAGCACGTCCACGCCGCCTGATCGCCTGACCTGACCTCGCCCGCGCGCCCATGATCTACGCCACTGTCGCCGACCTGGTAAGCCGCTTCGGCGAGCTCGAGCTCGTCCAGCTCACCGACCTGGTCAATTTCCCGCCGAGCGTGATCGACGAGCCGCGGGTCGAGGTCAAGCTGGCCGATGCCGCCGCCTTCGTGGATGGCTACGTCGGTCAGATGTACCGCCTGCCGCTGCGCGGCTGCGCCAAGCCGGCAACGGTAGTAGGCGGGCCGATCACCTACGTAGCCCCGCCCGTGCTGGCCAGGCTGACATGCGACGTCGCCCGCTACTACCTGCACGACGACCTGGCGCCGGAGAACGAGGTGTATCGCCGCTTCAAGGCCGCGACGAAGGAACTCGATGCGATCGCCTCGGGCGTCACGCTGTTGGCATGCCCTTGGGGCGGCTCGGCCGGCGACCTGGTGCGCAGCGATGTCCTGCAGCGCAATGACGTCGCCTACTGCTTCAGCCCCCGGCAGATCACTGACGACACCCTCAGGGGCTATTGATGAGCGGCTGGAACTTCACCGTCGCCGAGGTGGGCATCGTGAACCGGCTCAAAGAGCGCGTCGGCAGCGGTCCGCTCGCATGGGCGCGCCTGGTGGGCACCCGAGCCGACCTGGCGGCAGTCGCCGAAGCCATGCAGATGGCACCGGCCGTTTACGTTACCTACAACGGCTTTGCAGTCGCGTCCGCCGACGAATACGCCTGCTCGCTGCTGCATAGATGGTTCGCCACGGTCGCCGTGTCCAACGTAGTCGACGCCAGGGAGTCGGGCCCGCGCAACCAAGAGGCGGGCCCGTACATGGCGAGCGTGCTGGATGCGCTCCACGGCTTCACGCCGCCCGACTGCAACACGCCTCTCGTCCCGATTACGCCGCCGCGGCCGTACTACGGCTCGGCCAAGTTCGCGTATTTCCCGCTGGCGTTCACGACCACCAGCTACCACTGCGCCACGCCCTGACCCGCGCCCACCACTTTTTCCAGGAGAACCACCATGGCTACCCGTTCATATTGCTGTTTCAAAGGCCGCGGCGAACTCTCGCTCGCCGAAGCCGTCGCCTATGCCACTCGCGCCATCGGCCTGCAGAAGGTTGGCAACGCGTCGGCGATCGAGGTCAATGTGACCGAGACCACCGAGATCGTGAAGGACTACACGACGCCCGCTGGCGGCACGCACTGCAACTTTCGCGAGATCAACGAGCTGCAGGGCAAGTTCACGCTGCATTGCCACACGCCCAAGAACCTGATTCGCGGCCTCTACGGTGCCGGTGCCGATGAAGGGATTGCTTCTGCCGTGGTCGTCGCTGAGCCCCAGGTGCTTCACCTCGGCTCCATCATCCCGCTCAACCACCTGATCGACGAGTCGGTCGCACCGGTGGTGAAAGCGGCAGGCGCCGCGACCGTCTACGTTGCCGGTACCGACTACATCGTCACGCCTGGCGGCAGCATCGAGCACGTGGCCACCGGTTCGATTCCCGCACCTACGGTCACCGCCGGCACCGGCGCGCCGAACATCGAGGTCAGCTATACCCGCAAGGTTCAGTCGCAGATCCAACTTGCCGCGGCCATCAGCCCTTCGCAGTTCCTGCATTTCGATGGCTTCAACGTCGCGGCCACGCCGCAGTACGCCATGCAGTTCGACCTGTTCAAGGTCCGACTGTCCACCGGCGCGACGCTGCAGCTCGTCGGCGACAACCTGTCGAAGCTGGACTTCACCTTCACCGCCGAGCGCGACTTTGCCCGGCCGGTGGGCACGCTGTCGAACCCGCTGAGCCAATACGGCACGCTGAAGCTCTGACCAGGCCGGCCAGGAACGCACCGAGCCGCTATGGACTTCAACGCCCAGAACCCGCACTACTTCGGGCGTGGCAAGGTGCATTTCACGGCGCCGCTGCGCGCCGATGGCAGCGTGAACCTGACTGCGTACGGCGCGCGATGGGGCGACAACTGGGCCGTGCTGCCGAACCCACCAGGCGTGTTGCGCATGCCGCCCGGGCGCTTCGTCGGCAATGCGCGCGGCCTGGTGATCACGCCAGAGACCACACGCCTGAACACCAGCGCCTGGGACTCGCGGCCGAACATCATCGTGAACAACGTGACGGCCGCCCTGAGCCTGTATGGCCACGGTGCGCAGAACCTGGCCGACGCTCTGCACGCCAGCCGCGGGCAGGTCGCCAGCAGCACCATCTCTGAGCAGTTCGCGTGCAGCCGCGCCGGCGTCGAGGCCGGCAGCATGATCTTCGTGCGGCATACGGTCGACGTGCGCCAGCCGGTCACCGTCTCGCCGAGCTGGGCCACATGGACGGAGGGCGTGGAGTTCCAGCGCGAGCCGTTCGGCGTGCGCATGCTCCAGGGCTGGAGCGGGCCGGTCGGGGCCACGCTGGCGATCGCCTACGTCCCTGAAGGCAGCGCCGACAGCCTCGAAGCGCTGCAAACGCCCGGGCTCGAGCTGGGCCTGGTCTACACCGGCATCAACCGCGCCGACGGCGCCCCCGTGCGCATGGACTGCTACCGCGCGCAGCCGCAGCTCGACGGCGGGATCTCGCCGATCAGCGAGCAGGCCGGCGCAGTCAACCTCAAGTTCGTCCTCAAGCCTGTGCAGCCCACGCCGGCCACCGCTCCCCGGTGGTATCGCGTGCTGCGCGGCAACTACTCGGTGCAATAGAAAAATGGCCCTTAGTCAACTGGCCCGCGGGCTGTGGTCCAAGTTCAGCATTCTGGAGAATCCCTTCACTTCGCCCAACGGCATGGAAGAGAACCTCCGGCTGATCGATGACCATCTCGGGCTCTACACCCTAGCGCCCCCTCAAGCGCCCGGAACCGCGCTTCCTGCCGCACCAGCAGACGGAGACGGTCAGATCTACACCGATGGCACCTATTCGGTCTTCAACGCCGGAACGTGGAAGAGCTACATGCCGCGCAAGGGCGTGCGCGCGGTGTTGGCCAGCGGCTCCGACAGCTGGCTCAACACCGGCACTGCTTGGGGCCAATACAGCGTTGTCGACAGCAGCGCCGCGATCGCAGCGGCGACAGCTGCAGGCGCGCAGCAAGTCAGCCTGGCAACCGCACAGGCCGCTCTTGCCGCCGGCAGCGAGGGACGCGCCGCACTTTCCGCACAGCAGGCCGGTGCCGCTGGTCGGGCACGTCCAAGCGTAGAGTTCGCTCTGGCGGACGGATCGATCGCCGCCGGTCAGTCCTTCTCGGCGCCGTTGCCGTCTGGAGCAATCCAGTCCTACCTCAAGTACTCAAGTTCAAGTTTCACCCCCATTGGTGAGCCGTTCGCCACCAACGCCAGCGTCACGCTTGCTCTGGGTCTGGTCGCAAACGCGGTTGCAAAATTGGTTGAGCAGCGCGTTGCCAACAACTCTTGGCCCTACACAGAGTTCGCCTTTCGTGGCTGGCAAGTCGGCTTTGTCGGCGGCCTGGAGCTGCGGTACGTCGATCTGACCCTCTCAGGCTTGGCAACCGCCTCGACCATCACGCTGCGCGCCCGCTACCGACCTGCATCTGCTGGCGTTGGAAAGAGCGATGCGGCCGACGTTCTGGCGTTCGAGCAGACCTATCCTGCTGCTGACATCGGCACAACCAACGCCGCCACGCTGCATCGTTTCGACCTCGGCAAGCTGGTGCGCCCTGCGGATGCACGATGGATCATCGAAGTCACCACCAATAACGCCAGCGGCGTGGCGATCGGCATTGGCCGGCGCGATGGTGTGGCCGGCATCGATCAGTTGCTGCGCGGCTACTACTTCAATGGCAACAGCAGCAGTTGGGAGGCCATCTCCAGCGGCGGCACCGTCGCGTCGATCGCCTACGCGACCTTCGTCGACGAGTATGCCCTTAAGGGCACCCTCGACAACACGCAGGTGACTGCAGACCTTGGCACTCTGCAAAACCTGACCACCGAGGTCACCAACGTCCTGGTGGGCGGCCGCGAGCACTCGACACCGTTGTTTCCCCATGCGACGAACTTCGATCGGTGGATCGTCGGCATGGATGGGGAGGACGAGATCGAGTCGGCTGATGTCCGACTGAGCGGCATCGCCACCAACACCGGCATTCGGGTGATCGTGCGCTACCGAGCTGGTTCGGCTGTCACCGCCACCGACGCCGGCGACGTGACGGTGTACGACCAGACACTGCCGTCTGCGAGCCTCGCACCGGACAACGCTGTGCGCATCGTGCCGTTGAATTTTGGCAAGCTGGTGAAGCCGGCCGGCGCTCGTTGGATTCTGGATTTGATCCCGGTCGGTGGCACCTTGGGGATGGGCTACGTCGAGGGCATCACGAACGTGGACCAGCTCTCGCGCGGCTACTACAGGACGACGGCGAGCAGCGCAATTCAGGCCATCAACAACGGCGGCGTGTTTGCAGCGCTGACGTATCGGGCCTACAAGGCGGTGCGTTCGGCCAAGCAGCAGGCCGAAACTCCGCAGGCCAACGCGCTGCGGCTGGACAAAGCCATCATCTCCGTTGGGACGAACGTTGCGGCGGTGACTGGCACGACCTACAAGGACGGCACGGCCACGTCGTTCGTTGCCAGCGTGGCGGTGCCGTTCGCTGCAAGCGGTATGGAGCGCGTCGATCTGCTGCAGATCCACCGAATCTCGGGCATGGTCTCCCGTGTGGCTGGAACCGAGCGCGCCCTTGCCACGGCAAAGGACGCGCTGGAGTGGCAGCCGGCTGTCTCCGCCAACTGCATCAGGATCGGCGCTCTGCGAGTCGACGCGACGACGATCGACGCCGTCACGACCGCAGGCTTTCGTGGCCTGATCAAGGCCGGGTTTGAGGGAGAGTGGTCAAGGCTCAAGGCGGCCAATGCCAAAGCCATCCGTCGCACGGTAGGCAAGGCCATGCGGGGCGTGCCGATCAAATTGGGCAACTACGGCGACAGCATCGGCGCGATTCAACTCGGCACTGTGCCTTACACGGCCAACGGTGCCACGAGAGACCGGCCGGACGGCTATTTCAGCGCGTATCCGGCCGACACTCGGGCGCTCATCAAGCTCTTCACCGCGCTTGAGCTCAACATGGCCGACGACGGCGCGGGCCGCGTCCATTCGTGTGTCGGCTGGGCCTGGGAGATCAAGAGGGCGCTGGATCGGATCGCCGGCGCCGTACGCGATCCGGCGACCGGTGTCTGGTCGGGCCAAGTCGTGAAGTACTTCAACTACGGTGTAGGCAGCACCGCCTCGCGCGCAGACCTCACGAGCGGTGGCCTTCTGAACGGCCTTCATCCGGATCGAATCGCCATCCCGAAAGCCGAGGGGCTTGACCTTGCGCTTCCAGGCTTTGGAATGAACGAGCTGGGCGCATCCACCACGTACGCAAACATGGTGGAAATGGCGAACCAGTTCCTGTCGGTGGATGCAGAGGTGGCCATGGTCGGCGTACCACGCATCAATCCCATGCACATGTCCTCGCTGGCTGCTTGGCAGTACACCAATCAGGCGATCGAGGCCGCTGCGATGGACACGGGCTCTGCCTATATCCCGCTCGCTGCAATCGTGGATGACCGCAACCTGGGCGCGATGGGCGTGCCTGCCAACGTGCTCTGTTCCACAAATCGGGCATCGGGCAACAACCATCCTGGGCTCTTCGAGCTACAGCGGTACGCGGCTTTGGCCGTCGAGGCGCTTTCTCTATAAGCCGGCCTCCGAAGCGCCAGATTAATTCAAACCAGCCTCAGCAAAAAAGAACCTCATGACACTACGCGCACTATTCAACCGCCCTGCTGAACGCGACATCGGCTCCGTCCAATTCCTCGTTTTTAAGGTTGCCTATGAGCGATTTGACGACGCGATTACCTTGGGCAAATGGCTTACCTCGGTTGACTTCGATAACTTCAGCATCGACATGCTTGCCGAAATTCGAAGCGGTACCCCTGAGCGCGAGGCGCTGGATCGGACCGTTGCCAGCTGCCTGTCGGTTGTGGATGGTGCCGCGCGAGACCCGTCAGATGAGTCCCCGCGGCTGGCTCCGGCCGACGTCGCCGCAATGCCGATCGTCATGCTCGGCGAAGCCATCGTCGTGGTGATGGAGATCAACGCAGATTTTTTTTTCCACAGCCTGAAGAGGGTGGCGCCGATAGTCAGTCGCCTGGGGATGTGGACTGGTTTGGCATTTCCCAGCAACTTGTCGGGGCCGGGCACCACCCCGACGCCATCCGACGCTACACCCTCGGCCAGCTCCGCGGTTTCCTGACCTCCATCGGCGAGCAGCGGGAGAAGAACATGGAACGGAGTGCGGAATACAACGCCGTGATGGCGTTGAAGTCTGACGGTCTGGGCTGATCGGGGCATAGTGGACAACAACGAACTCACCATCTCGCTGCGCGTCAAGGCGCTGCTGGATGAGGCCAGCAAGCAGCTCGTCCAGTTCAAGGCGGACGTGGGCGGCCTGCACACGGCGGTCGACGCCGGCGCAGCGTCCAACGCGAAGGCAGCTGCGACGGCCAACGCCCTTGGCGAGGCCACCGCGGGCGCGTCCAAGGCGACCACGCAGGGCGCTGCAGCGGCTGACAAGCATGCGGCCGCCAACACGGCGGAAGCGGCTGCAGCAGGCAAGGCGGCTGCGGCGAACGACGCGCTGGCCAAAGAGACGACCGCCGCCGCTCAGGCCGCGGCGCAGGCCGCAGCTGCTGCCGAAAAACAGGCCGCGGCCGAGCGCGCTGCAGCTGCGGCCGCAGCGGAAGAAGCCGCCGAGTTGCGTCGGCTGATCCTGGTCCTGCAGGGCGCCACGCCAGCGGCCGAACGGCTGGCCGCCGCTCAGGCCACGTTGGACGGCGCGCTGGCCAGCGGCGCGATCAGCCAGGAACGCCACACGGCGCTCCTCGCGGTGGCCACGCAGCGCTGGGGTGAAAACACTGAAGCGGTTCGTCGTGGCGGTATCTCCGCGGCCCAGACCGCTGCAGCGATGCGCATGCTGCCCGCGCAGATCACGGACATCACCACCAGCCTGGCAGGGGGCATGCCGCTTTGGCTGATCGCCGTCCAGCAGGGTGGCCAGATCAAAGACAGCTTCGGTGGCATCGGCCCGGCAGCGCGCCAGATTGCTTCGCTGTTCACCATCGGCCGTGTTGCGGCCGGCGGACTCGGCGTGGCGCTCGGCGCTGTTGCGCTCGCGGCGTATCAGGGCGCGCAGGAGATGCCGGCTTACGAGCGGGCGCTGATTCTGTCCGGGAACGCTGCGGGTGAAACAGGTGACCGCCTCGCGGCCATGGCCGGTCGGATCGACGGCGTGGTCGGCACGCAGGCACAGGCGGCCGCTTTGCTCACCACCATCGCAGGGTCTGGCAAGGTCGCGGCGGACAACATCGAAGAGTTCACCATTGCCGCGCTCAAGATGGAGCGTGCCGGCGGCCCAGCTGCTGAGAAAACTGCGGAAGCGTTCATTGCTCTCGGGAAGGACCCGCTCACTGCGACGCTGAAGCTCAACGAAGGTGTGAATTTCCTCACAGCGCGGGTCTACGAGCAGATCAAGGCGCTGGTCGAACAGGGACGCACTACCGACGCGGCGGCCGTCGCCCAGAAGGCGTATGCAGATGCCATGACGGCGCGCACGCCGCAGCTCGAGGCGACGCTGGGCACGTTGGAGCGCGCCTGGCGTAGCGTGAAGTCTGCTGCGGCCGAGGCGTGGGATGCGATGTTGAGCATTGGTCGTCAGGCGCCGCTCGACAGTCAGATTCAGCGGCAGGCTGACACCGTCAAGCAGCTGGAGCAAGAGATCGAGCGGCGTCGAGCCGCGGGTGCGCCTACTGCGGACCTTCAGTCCCGCGTCGGTGTTGCGACCAATCGTCTTCAGGACCTCACACAAGATCGCGAAGAGCAGGCATCGCTGGCTCGGACTCAAGGCGAGACGGTGAAGGTGCGCAATGAGTACTTGGCGGCGCAGAAGGCCGTCGAACAGTACGCCGACAAGGGCCTGTCCAAGCAGGACTTGCTCAACAAGAAGCTCAAGGAATACGGCGAAAACGTCAAGAAGATCAACGCCGGCCGCGCCCTCGACGGCATGGCGCCGCTCACGGACCAGGAGGTCAAGCGCAGCCAGGACGGCATCCGCAAGGAGGTGATGGGGCAAGGAGCCCAGGGGCCATCGGCATTCAGCCAGGCGAATGCGGATGCGGCCGTTTCGATGGCGCAGCTCAAGGCCAATTTCTCGATGCTGCAGGCCAGCGTTCGGGCCGGCGACGCGATCATCGTCCAGGCGCTGCAGGACGGCAACGTGTCGATCGACGACGCCTACAACGCGCGCCTGGCTCAGATGCGCACTGAGAGCGCGGCGCAGCGCGCGCTCCTGCAGGGCGACCTGGCAGAGATCGACGACGCGCTCAAGAAGGCAAAGAACGGGTCTGAAAGCGGCCCGCTGCGGCAGAAGCGCGTCGAGGTCGAGGCGCAGATCAAGCTGCTGGACAGCAACCTGTCGGAGGAGTCGCGCAAGCTCGGCCTCTGGAAGACCGAGCAGGAACGCCAGCTCGGGACGATCACGGCGCGCGTGCGCGTCGAGGTGGCCAACCTCACTGGCAACTTCGATCGCGACGCCGTCCAGGCTCAGCTCAAGGCACAGCTGCAGGGCGACTACGAAGCGGCCGGTCGGCTTGCGACGCCGGATCAGACCAGCGCGCAGCGGGCCCGACTGGACATGCTGGTGCAGTCGGGCACCGCCCAGGCCGAGTTCAACTCCAAGATCGCGGAAGCGACCCGCCTGCAGAACGCGCTGTCTGTCCAGGAGCAAGCCGTCCAGGTGCTTCAGCAGACCGGCGCGATCAGCGCGCTCGAGGCCGAGGGCCGGATTGCGGAAGCGCGATCGCGCCAGGCACCCCAGCTGCAGGCCATCGTCGTCCAGCTGCAGGCGATGCGCGACGCCATGCCGACGGACGCGGCCGTCGCGATCGACGCGATGAACGCCAGCATCGGCCAGCTGCAGAACACGGTGACGGCCGCGACGCCCGAGGTGGTCAACTTCGGCACGAAGGCCAAGAACATCGCGATCGACGGCCTCGCCAACGCCGCCGGCAACGCGGTGGCCAACTTCAAGAGCCTGCGCAGCATCATCAACAGCACGCTCAAGCAGATCGCTGGAGACATCGTCAGCAGCGGCGTGCGCAGTGCGTTGGTCGACCAATTCAAGGTGTCCAGTGGATCGAGCGGCGGTTCGGGCGGTGGCGGCTTGTGGAGCGCGATCGGCACGCTGGCCAAGGGCGTGCTCGGCTACGCCGCAGGTGGCCGCATCCAGGGCCCGGGCACCGGCACCAGCGACAGCATTCCGGCGCTCGTCGACGGCGTGCGGCCGATCGCCGTGTCGAACAACGAATTCATCCAGCCTGAGAAGGCGGTCCGGCACTACGGCCTCGGCTTCATGGAAGCGGTCCGGTCGCTCAAGCTGCCGAAGCCTCAATTCGCATTCGGTGGCCTGGTGCAGGCGCACCAGCGTGCACGTTTCGCCACCGGCGGCCAGGTCACCGGCGCAATGCCGCCGGCAGGCGCTGCTGTGCCGATGCAGATCAACCTCACCAACACCGGTACTCCCCAACGGGTCCAGGATGCCTCGGCTACCTGGAACGGCAAAGAGATGGTCACCAGCATCGTTCTGGCCGACCTCCAATCGGGCGGCCTCATTTCTCAGAGCATCGATGCCCGTCGCGGCTGACCGATCATGGCATTCACCACTTTTCCGACCTACGCGCAATGGCTGCTCGACGGCTACCAGGTCGCGCCCACCGGCGGCGTCGAGCGCACCGAGATGGACGATGGCTACGTCCATCAAGCGCCCATTCAGTCGCTTTCCCGCTACGAGCAGCCGTTGACCTACCGCCTGGCCAGCCTGGCCGACATGGAGGCGTTCGAGACCTGGCGCCGCGTCGACCTGCGCAACGGTGCGCTGTATTTCGCCTGGCCGGACGTTGCGTACCCAAGCGGAACCAAGGTCCGCCGGGCCCGGATCATGGAAGGCAAGGTCATCTACAAGCTGCTCACCGACCGCATGGACGAGTGGACGGTAGCCTTCAACCTGGAGTACTACGCCTGATGGCCCGCGCCAAGTCACCCCGTTTCAGGGAGGCCGCGCAGTCGGTCTCTGCGTCCGAGTCGCCCCTCATCCTGCTGGAGCTGCGGCATGCGCTGCTGGCCGAGCCGCTGCGCTTCGTCAACGACGTGCAGGATTTGGTCTGCCAAGGGCACAACTTTGTGGCAGGGCAGTTCGGTTTCACCGGGCCGGACGACGCCGATAAGAAGACGCCCAACGCGCAACTGCGCATCGCCAACGCCAGGGGTGACGTGGGCAGCTTCTTCGAGCGAACGCACGGCGGCCGTGGCGCGACGATGCGCGTGCTGCAGGTGATGCGCAGCGCGCCCGACGTGCTCGAAGACGACCTGGTGCTGGACCTTACGAACGTCGAGGTCGACGCGCAGGCAGCGTCGGGCCAGCTCGGCTACGAAGACGTTCTCAACAAGCCAGGCACGGCCTACACCTACCGGCCCGAGACCGCGCCGGGAATGTTCTGACATGGCGCATTGGTCTGACGGCTATATCGACATCCCGCACGAGCAGCTCGACTGCGCCGAGCTGGTGGAGCGCGTGCTGCGCGAGCAGTTCGGCCGCACCGTCTCCTTTCCGCGCAAGGAGAGCTCGAACCTGTTCCATCGCGCTGCGCTCGTGACACGGCACGCGGCCGACTTCGCGACGCCGATCGCTTCGCCCGTCGACGGCTGCGGCGTGATGCTTCTGGCCCGCGGCCGCATGGCGCACGTGGGCCTGTACTGCGCGATCGGGGCTGGCTTCCTGCTGCACAGCGATTCGACTTTTGGAGCCAGCGTGCGCGTTCCCATCACCCGCGTCTCGACGCACCGGATTCAAGGTTTCTATGCGTGGCTCGATTGATGTCGTCTGGTGCCCGAACCCGATGCGCCCGGTGGGCGATCGCCAGGTCTGCAGCCTGCTGCTGACCGGCACGGACACCATCGACAGCGTTGTGCGCCGCCTGGCGCTCCAGGGCACGCCGCTCAACGTCACGCTGAACGGCGTCGACGTCCGCCGGCGGCGCTGGAGCCGCAAGCGGGTTCGAGTGCACGATGTCCTGGTGCTGCGGCAGCGCGCCCATGGCGCCGAGGTAGGCGCCTACGCGGCTGCGACCGCTTCAGCCAAGGGTGGCGTGACGCTCGCCACGGCCGTCGCGATCGGCGCTGTGGTGACCTTCGTGGCCAACATCGTCATCAGCCTGGCCATCAGCGCGCTGCTGGCATCGCTGTCGAAGAAGAGCGCCGGTTCCAACGGTACCGACAACAGCCCGGCCGCATACGGCATCGAGGGCGGCAGCAACACCATGCGGCCCTACGAGCCGTTGCCTTTGATCCTGGGCGAGCACCGCATTTTCCCGGACTATGCGAGCCGCCCCTTCACCGAGTTCGTACCGGACCCGAGCACGCTGACCGACGTCTACAACACGACCGTGGTCAAGCAGGATCAGACCCGGCCTGCGTTCATCTTCATTCCCGCAGAGCCGCCTATTGACGGAATGGCTCCTGATGATCCGACGGCGAACCCGCCGTGGGTGCTGATCGAGACGATCTACGGGCCCGGCAGCGGCGAGACCGAAGCGGGCCCAGGCGCGGAGGGCGAACCGCTCCTGTACATCTTCGGCGACGAAGTCGAGCGCACCTACCGCAAGCCGGGTTCCTTTGGCGGATTGGGCGCGCCGTACACCTCTGCCCATACCTTCGTCCTGCGGTACAACGTGGTGACCGCGGCGATCGCGCTGGCGACCTGGGAGGACTACGAGATCTACCTCGCGAATCCGATCCCGACCTTTGACCCGTGGCACGCGGCCACGACGCTGCCTGTGATCATCCGCTACGGCTACCAGGTCACGTATAACACCGAGCGGCTGGCCAGCATCTTCAACTTCGGCTTCGGTGATCTCACGATCAACGACCTGCTGATCGGCGCCAGTTCCACCAGCAGCTTCAACGGGGTGCAGCGGGACGACAGCACGGTGCCGGCCGGCGCGGGCGACCGCACCCAGCTGCTGGGCTACACCAGCGCGAACTGGCCCGGCAACCGCTACCCAGGCAACGTGCAGCTCGTCGACGGCGGCAAGCTGGAACAGCACCCGTTGGCCGTCAACGGTGGCTGGATCGAGCGCCAGGGGTCCGAGGGCTGCAAGTATCTGCAGGTCGACATCGCCGGCCGGCTTTTCATGCAGTCAGGTGGCGGAACCGAGAACCTCTCCTGTTCCTTTGAAGCGGAGTATCAGCAGGTCGGCTCCGATGTCTGGCAGCCGCTGCCTTTCAGCCCGTTCACCCTCACCAATGGCTCCACGGTCACGGTACGGCACACGATGAGCTGCATGCTCGGCGTCGACGCGGACGCCGTGCGTGTGCGTCGCACGACGCCGGACGCGACCGACACGACGCAGATCTCCGAGTTCGAGTGCACGCGCGTCAAGTTCTTCCGCAACGGCGATGCGCTGTATCCGGCACAACGCCGCATGGGCCTGCTCATCAAGGCCACCGGCCAGCTCAGCGGCCGCGTGGAGCGCCTGTCGGCCTTCGTGAGGGCCAAGCACTGGGTCTGGGCCAGCGGCGCGCCCTGGGACGGCTCCATGCCGGCGAACGGGTCCGGTGCTTGGGTGTGGACCCACACCGTCAATCCAGCCTGGCTCTTCCTGTTCTACGCGCGCGGCGGCTTCCTGAACCCAACGGCCGCGCCTGCGCACCTCGGCCTGGCTGGCTGGCTTGATCAGCCGGCGGTGGGCAACGGGCCGCGGATCTTCGGCGCCGGACTCACCAACGACCGCATCGACTACGCGACCATCATCGCGTGGGGCCAGTTCTGCGCGGCGGCGAACCTGGAGTGCCGGATGGCCGTGACCGGCGCCCGCAGCGCTGGCGAAGTACTCGACGACATCGCGGCGGCTGGCCGGGCGACCAAGAGCTGGGCGCCGGGCAAGCTGTCAGCGGTATGGGAGGCCGCGGATCAACCTGTCGTTGCGGCCTTCGGCATGAGCAACATCGTCGCCGGCAGCTTCAAGGTCAGCTATTCGAGCGACGACTCGGTCGATGAGTACGCCCTGAACTACACGCGTTCCGACGACGGCTACGAGGCCGACACCGTCTATGCGACCGTGCCAGGCGTTGCGTTGCCGGTGAACCAGAGCACGCAGCAGGCGGTCTATTCGATGCCGCGTGCCCAGGCGCAGCGCCTGGTCAATCTGCTCGCGGCCGCTCGGCACTTCCACCGGCGCGTGATCCGTTGGGAGACCAACATCATGGGCTTGACCGTGCAGCGCGGCGATGTGATTCGCCTGGCGCACGATCTCACCAGGTGGGCCTACAGCGGCCGCCTGGTCGACCTGGTTGCCGTCGGCGGTGCGATCACGCAGGTGACGCTCTCGGCCGAGGTCGAGAACCCGACAGGCTCCGGGACTTTCTACCTGTGGATCTGCAAGCCGACAGGCCAGTATCTGACCGTCGCTTGCGCGCCGCCGGCGCAGCGCACGCGCACGCTGCAGGTCACCAGCGCCTGGTCGACGGCCGATGCACCAGGTGTGCTGACCGGCGTCGTCAACAACCCTGCGTCGACGAATCCGGGCTCGATCCCAGAAGACTGGACCTTCTTCGCGGGCCCGACGCCCACGCCAGGCAAACGCGCCCGCATCGTCAACATCGAGCCATCTAGCGCGCGCCGCGTGCGCATCACCGCCCGTGATGAATACGAGGCGTACTACCCGCTGGAGTGGGGCGTCGGTGGTGCGCCCGATCCCGTGAGCGGCGAGCAGCTCGTCGCACGTGCGTTCAACTTGAGCATCTCGTCGGCCGCAGAAGGCGGCACCCGCCTGGCGTGGGAGCTGGAGGCGGCGCACGGCGCCCATGTCATGGTGAGCGTCAACGGCGGCGCGGCGACCCAGGTGCCGGTCCAGGGCTATCTGACGGTTTCCGGTACCGAGCTGCTGCTGCCGGCATACGCGCCCGGCACCCACCTCGGCATCCAGGTACTCCCGGTGCCCGCTGGCGTGCCTGTGGCCATTCAAGGCGATTCGTTGGAGTTGACGGTATGACGGTGGCCAGCGCGATCGAGGGCCACCTGATGCATTGAGGCACGCGACAAAAAAAAGACGGTCGACCTGGTTCGGTGCGCTAACACCTACCCCAAGACCCACCTGCAGAGAGAACCTGCAAGCGGCAAGGACCGCCACCCTGATCAGAGTGGTCCGAGCCTACCAAATTCCAAATACGGAAAAGGGCTTGCAAATGGAAGAAATTAGGTGCGGCGCATGCAGCCGCAAGCTGGGCGCCGGTGAATACACCCGCCTGGTCATCAAGTGCCCCCGCTGCGGGGCCATGAACACCCTGAGGGCCGAGAGCCCCACACCAGAGCGCCCCGAGCGCCAATGCCCCTCAGGAGCACTCCATGAAATCCGCACCCATCATCCCGTGGCTGGGAGGCAAGCGCCGCCTCGCTGACCTGCTGCTTGGTCGCTTTCCCGCTCATTCGTGCTACGTCGAAGTGTTCGCCGGCGGCGCGGCCCTCTACTTTCTCCGGCATCCGGCGGAGGTTGAGGTCATCAACGACGTCAACGGGGACCTGGTCAACCTGTACCGCGTCGTCAAGCACCACCTGGAGGAATTCGTCCGCCAGTTCAAGTACGCGCTGTCGAGCCGGCAGATCTTCAAATGGACCCAGCAGACGCCTCCGGAGACCCTGACCGACATCCAGCGCGCTGCCCGTTTCTTCTACCTCCAGCAGCAGGCCTTTGGAGGCCGCGTCGAAGGGCAGACCTGGGGCACGGCGACGACGGCACCAGCCATCAATCTGCTGCGCATCGAAGAGAACCTCTCGGCCGCGCACCTTCGGCTTTCTAGCGCCTACATCGAGCAGCTCGACTGGGCGGCTTGCATCGACCGTTACGACCGGCCGCACACGCTTTTCTACTTGGACCCGCCCTACTGGGAGACGGAGGGCTATGGGGTCCCGTTCCCCTGGGATCAATATGAGCTGATGGCGGCCAAGCTGCGCACGCTCAAGGGCAAGGCGTTGATCAGCCTGAACGACCACCCGGACATCCGCAAGTGCTTCGCCGGCTTCGGCATGGAGAGCCTGGACATTGAGTACACGGTCGGTGGGGGCAGCAACCGGGCGCCGAGGCAGGAGCTGATCATCTACAGCTGGGATCGGGAAGCTGAGCCAGCTGGGCTGTTCTGACGCGCTATGCTGACCGCGTGTTCTTTGCCGAAGCCAAACGGTTTGCACACGCTTCAAGGTCAAGGTGTCGGGGTCATTAGTGTCCGACGACGGTGGTCTGGGATTGCTTGCTGGATGGCCCGAACAGAGCGGTACTGGAGGCATCGCAACCCCACCAAAGACGGAAACCAAAATGTTTGACACGACCACCGCGAAGAGCGCCGCCGAAGCCTACAAGATGCATGAGGCCAACATCACGATCTTGCTGGCGGGCTTCATCGATAAGAAACGGGAGCACGCCGAGCTGGCGGCCAAGCAACCCACGAACTGGGGATACGTTGGTGACATTGGGTCGACCGAGCGCCTCCTGCGGCAGGCGATCGAGGCGGTCAACGTAAACTGGACTGGCACGTGACGACCGGCCGTTGATCAGGAAGCCGCCCACGAGGCGGCTTTTTTCCGTCTGTTTTCTGTAACTTCGCTGCCAAATCCGGCGTAACTGCCAAAGCGAGCGCCGATCCAGGTGATTTTCACGCTGCCAAATCTCGCGGCGCGCTTCAGTCCATGATCGCGCCGAGCGGAACCACAACCAGACCCCAATCATCTACAGCTGGGATCGGGAAGCCGAGCCGGCAGGCTTGTTCTGACGCGCTATGCTGGCCGGATGTTCTTTGCCGAAGTCACCCAGCTCAGGCGCCACGGAGAGCGCTTAAGGAAGCCGGACCTGGCGCCCCCGATGAGCGGGCTGGTGCTGATCGTGGAGATGGACAGGGCCAGCAACAACTTCGGCCGGAACGTGATTGCGGCCCAGCTCTGGGAGAGCTACAACACGACGAGCCGCCGAAGCCTGGCCACGATCTTCGATCCGGTGCTGCTGCCGAACGATGAACGGGTGCGCGATCGGCTTCCCTCGGGCGGGCAAGGCATGCTGATCGCCGGGACTGAGTTGATATCTTCGGAAGGTGGTCGGGTAATCAAGGAGCATCGGCAGATCTGGCTCTGCCGCCCGATCGCTCCGTTGTACTGACCCCGTTCGCCTCAGTGCAATTCCGTTGCTCGGGGTGCAACTCTCTACTCACGCAGTTATCACACGCATCAGGGCCAAGTTATCGCGGCCCGCTTCAAGCGCCGCCCGCAGGCGCTGCGGCCTGCTGCGCCATCGCGGCGGTGCCGGCGACCAGCACCAGGCCAAGGCACAGCCGACGCGCGCCGCGTGCCACCTGGGTCAGGCGTGGCGCGGCAGCCGAAGACGAATGGAATGCACCGGTGTCGCGGCGCGTCGGATGAGGCAAAGCCATGGTTTCTTTTTCCTTGTCGGTACCGCGGTCACAGCGCGGCTCCATGACTTGCCCGACGAGATTGCAAAAAGGGACATGGCTTCGATGAATAATTTCTCACGCGCCGATCACGG
>Ga0308159_1001231_pt1 | contig 39868 bp, 36 predicted proteins | sample PhyCR1_FD_201040 | JGI IMG/M metagenome (GOLD analysis project Ga0308159, IMG submission 201040) | Phyllosphere microbial communities from UC Gill Tract Community Farm, Albany, California, United States - DLSLC.R1 | ecosystem: Host-associated > Plants > Phyllosphere > Unclassified | place: USA... | reverse complement strand
ATCCGGTATTCAACCAATATCACAGTGAAACCGAAATGATGCGCTATATGCATCGTCTCGAGAAAAAGGATCTGGCGCTGAATCAGGCGATGATCCCGCTGGGATCCTGCACCATGAAGCTCAATGCTGCGGCCGAGATGATCCCTATCACCTGGCCTGAATTTGCCTCGCTGCACCCGTTCTGTCCTATCGAGCAGGCAGCCGGCTACCAGCAGATGATAGGTCAGCTTTCCCAGTGGCTGGTTCAATTGACGGGCTATGACGCGGTCTGCATGCAGCCAAACTCCGGCGCGCAGGGCGAATACGCGGGTCTGCTGGCGATTCGTCATTATCACGAAAGCCGTAACGAAGGCGGTCGTCATATCTGTCTTATTCCAAGCTCCGCGCACGGCACGAACCCGGCGTCGGCCCAGATGGCGAGCATGAGCGTAGTGGTGGTCGCCTGTGACAAACAGGGCAACATCGACCTGAATGACCTGCGCGAGAAAGCGGCGCAGGCGGGCGATGAACTGTCCTGTATCATGGTGACTTACCCGTCTACCCACGGCGTGTATGAAGAAACCATTCGCGAAGTGTGCCAGATTGTCCATCAGTACGGCGGTCAGGTTTACCTCGACGGCGCAAACATGAATGCGCAGGTCGGCATCACCACGCCAGGCTATATCGGCGCCGACGTTTCGCACCTCAACCTGCACAAGACCTTCTGCATTCCACACGGCGGCGGCGGTCCGGGCATGGGTCCTATCGGCGTGAAAGCGCATCTGGCCCCGTTTGTACCGGGTCACAGCGTCGTGCAGATTGACGGCGTGCTGACCCAGAACGGCGCGGTTTCGGCGGCACCGTTCGGCAGCGCCTCCATCTTGCCTATCAGCTGGATGTACATCCGCATGATGGGCGCGGAAGGCCTGAAGCAGGCGAGCCAGGTGGCTATTCTTAACGCCAACTATATCGCGACCCGCTTGAAGGATGCGTATCCGGTACTGTACACCGGCCGAGATGGCCGTGTGGCGCACGAATGCATTCTGGATATCCGCCCGCTGAAAGAGGCGACCGGTATCAGTGAAATGGATATCGCCAAACGTCTGATCGACTACGGATTCCACGCGCCGACCATGTCATTCCCGGTTGCGGGCACGCTAATGGTCGAGCCGACCGAATCAGAGAGCAAAGTCGAGATCGACCGTTTTGTCGATGCATTGCTGGCGATTCGCGCTGAAATTGAGCAGGTCGCGCAAGGTCAATGGACGCTGCAGGACAACCCGCTGGTTAACGCGCCGCACACGCAGGCCGAGTTGGTCAGCGAGTGGGGTCACGCCTACAGCCGCGAGCTGGCAGTGTTCCCTGCGGGCAGCGACGACAAATACTGGCCGACCGTGAAACGTCTCGACGACGTGTACGGCGATCGTAATCTGTTCTGCTCCTGCGTGCCGATTGCCGACTACGAATAATCGCCTCGCGCTGCCGGAGTGTTCCGCTGGCAGCGCTGATATCGGCTGTACACGGGGTTCGACGCCCCATAAAAAAATCCCTGGCATCACTGTCAGGGATTTTTTTTGCTTCTCAATCGGGTGTCGAAAACGCCTACACCCGGTTAGAGCTGGATTTTAACCTGCACGCCTGCGACCCACGCATCGGTAATCTGCTTGTTGGTGAAAGCCCCCGGCTCTTTGATGTATTGCAGGCTCGGACGCACCGACAGCCACGGCGTAGCCTGCAGGCTGTAGGTCAGCTCGACCAGTTGCTCTGCGCGATCCAGACCGGAAACGGTGTCCGCGCCCGCGTAATCGCCGGCCGCCTGAAGACTGGCGATGTCATTGTTGCGGCTGTTGCGATTGTACACCGCCTTGCCGTACCCGATGGAGATGGCATCTTTCGGGCGCGACTCGAACGGAGCGGTCAGCACAAAACCTGCCGAATACCAGTGGCGGAAGGTGGCAGTGGCTTTATCGGCCGTAGTCCATTCGCCGAACAGATGCAGGAACTGCGCCTTGTTGGTCGAAGACTTCCAGATGGTCTGATCGCCGAGAATGTAACCCCCGCTGCGTCCTGAAGAGAGGCTGTCGCTGTTGTCGATGCGCGAGACTTTCGACGTATCGTGGTAGTAGCCAAATTTATACTGGCCCGGCAGGTCACCGTGATAGCTGTAAATCGCTTCAACCGGAATGATGGCGCCGGTCGTGCCGTGAACAAACGGATTAAAGGCCTTGGACGGCGCGCTGCTGGTGCGCGGATTGACATCGAAAACGGCGGTTTGAATCGCCCAGCTGTCATTGAGCTGATATTTGATTTCGCCACCCAGATGCGCCGAAGGATAGTTGCCCCAGCCGCTGCCGCCCGACATGGTCAACGGGTGCGCGCAGAAGGCGGCGTTCATGAAGGTGGTCAGGAGCGACATGCCGCCAAAATCGTTGCCCATCGCCATCAAACCAATCTTGTACGTCAGTTTTGGCGTGGCAAGCCAGTTCGCATAGCTGAATTCGGAAAGGCGGGTGTAATAGCCGCCCGCCACTTCCTGCACCGGCAGGCGGTTGCCGACCAGATCTTCGGAGGTGCTGCGGCCGCGGCGGTCGTTAATCAGCAATTGCACGGTACCGGCGTGGTCGCTGTCCAGCATCTTGTCGAGATCAAAGGTTGCGCCGACTTTGACCTGCTGGGCATAGCGGGTACCGTAGCTTTCACCGCCGCTGATAACGCCTGCGGTTTCGGAGACGTATTCCCCCGTGAGGGTAACGCCGTCATTCTTCAATTGGGTGCGTTCGCCGCCCCAATCGCCGGTTAAGGTATCCTGATGCCAAAAATCAACGGCTTGCGCCTGAGCAAAACTCCCCGCGGACCAGAACAGAAGACCTGCGGCCAGAGGGGAAAGAGTCAAAAATCTTGTTTTCATCGAGTATGAGGCCTGAAGTGCAGAAGGAAATCCGGCCGCATTATACATTGAACCAAATGATTCGAAATAACCTGCATTACAAAATAGCAACTTTTGCTCATTTTAGATAACGAGCCGTTTTCATTTTTGCGCTTTGAGATGCACCTGCCCAAGCGCATGATAGAGTTGGATCTTGTCGGCCCGAGTCAGATTATCCTGCTGTAAGTCTTCAATAAATTCGGCCTGATTGTCGGGAGAGATTTTGCCGTTGGCCTTTAACTCCAGCGCCAGCCTTTGCAGAATCTGGTCGGAAAGCGAGGCAATATTTTTTCTGACCTCGTCCAGAGGACGCGGCTGCCACGCGGTTTCGGGTGAGGCCAGCCAGTCTGCGCGATAGCGATATTGAATGGCCTTGGCCGCACTCATCTGCGCGACGATGAAAGGCTTCACGGAGAGAGGATCAAGCCCCAGCTTTTCTGCCGTCTGTTGCGTGGCGACCAGCACTTTATCTTCCTGAGACAACACCTCGACCGGTTGATGATTGACTGCCTTGCTGCCAGCCACGTCTTTCATGTAGGAAAGCCGCTGATTGATAAGGCCCGGCAGAGTGTCTTTGTCCGAGGCCAGCGCCGCAAGCGGCAGGGTCGCCGCCGTGACGGCACTAAACAGCAGTGCGCGACAAAAGGTTTTGCCCATAAGAATGGGAGAAGACGAGGTTAATGCGGGAAACGGCAGGCAACGGGCAGGCATGGTTATTATTCCCTGTATTATTGACTATCTTGATGAAGTGTAAGCAACATCATACGCATTCGGCGATAAAAGGGCAGAATAAAACCGCCCATTTTTCACTCAATCCTGAACGTTTGCCAAAGGTTTAAGAAGATGAAGAAAATTGCTCTGGTCACTGGCGGCAGCCGTGGCATTGGTCGTGCTACGGCGCTGTTACTGGCGGAAAAAGGTTATCAGGTCGCGGTTAATTATGTGAACAACCATCAAGCTGCGCGACAGGTTGTCGACGAGATTACCGCTCGCGGCGGGACGGCGATGGCCGTGCAGGCGGACATTTCCAGCGAACATCAGGTTGTCGCAATGTTTGCCCACATTGTGGCGACGTGGGGGCCATTAACGGCGCTGGTGAATAACGCAGGCATTTTGTTTGAACAATCGACGATTGAAAACCTCTCGGCAGAGCGTATCAATCGTGTGTTGAGCACGAACGTGACCGGATACTTCCTGTGTTGCCGGGAGGCGGTCAACATCATGTCTCACCGACACGGCGGGCAGGGCGGCGCGATAGTCAATGTCTCTTCGGCGGCATCTCGACTGGGCGCACCCGGCGAATACGTCGATTATGCGGCGTCGAAAGGCGCGGTAGACGCGCTGACTACCGGTCTTTCGCTGGAAGTGGCCGCACAGGGCATTCGCGTCAATGCCGTCAGGCCCGGATTGATCTACACCGAAATCCACGCCAGCGGCGGAGAAGCGGGTCGTGTGGATAGAGTGAAAGCCGGTTTGCCCATGCAGCGGGGTGGACAACCCGAAGAAGTGGCAGAGGCAATCGTCTGGCTGCTTTCAGAAGCCGCCTCTTACGTGACAGGCAGTTTTATCGACCTCGCGGGCGGAAAGTAAGACTGTTAGCCCCGCAGCAGCGCATTGCGGAACGACAGAATATGCGCTTCGGCGGCTTGGGCGGCGGCCTCGGCATTTTGTTCGGCCAGCGCGTGGATAATGGCCCGGTGTTCCTTGATAACTTCCTGCACGTGACCCTCCTTGGAGAGCGAACTGGCCCAGAAGCGCTGCGCCTGTGCGTGCAGCACACTGAGAATATCCATCAGCATCTTGTTGCCGGCCACCTGCGCAAGACGCTGATGAAACTGATTATCCAGCAGCATCATGCTATTGCGATCGCGCCGTTCGCTGGCCAGTTCAATCTGGTGGTTGATGGCCTCGAGTTCTTCGAGATCCTGCAATGAAATACGCGGGCTTGCCAGCTTCATGCAGAGCACCTCGTTCGCCAGGCGGACCTCGATAAGCTCAAGCGCGTCATCTATCGACAGCGGTGACACCATGACCCCCTTGCGCGGAATAATCTGCAGCAGCCCTTCATTCGACAGACGATGGATAGCCTGATTGATAGGTGTGCGGCCCATCGACAGATCGTTCATCACCTGCGCGGTATTCAAATATTCACCCGGTTTATAACCGAGAGTCACCAGCGCCTGCTTAAAGCGGCGATAGGCCTGCTCGTTTAACGACAAACTGGATTCATCGCTTACCGCTGTTCCATGACTTTCTGCGTCCACAGATTTCACGCCTTACTCCCGCCGAATTAATTTTTAGACATTCTACACAAAAACATGGCACGGAAATCGCTTATTTAATGAATAAAGTTATAGTGAAATTTCACTGTGTTTTTAAAACAGACCGATTTTCCGAGGATGCCAAGCCATGAAACTGACCTTTTCCCTGCCCGAAAGTACCGATAAAAACCCAGGTTTTTCAACGTTCGAAGCCGATATCGACAAGCTGGTCATTGCCGGTTGGGCAGGCCGCGACCCCGACGCCATTCTGCACCATATCAGTGAGCTTGAAGCAATAGGCGTGCCCCGTCCGAGTGCAGTCCCGCTGTTTTACCGCGTGGCGGCCAACCAGCTGACTCAGGATAAAACGGTGGAGGTCATCGGTAGCGCCAGTTCCGGTGAAGCCGAAGTCTTTATTTTTACCCATCGGGGCGAGATGTTTGTTTCGCTGGCCTCTGACCACACGGACCGCGAGCTGGAATCACACAGTGTCGCGCTTTCCAAGCAGCTGTGCATCAAGCCCGTCGCCACGACCGCGTGGCGAATGAAGGACGTCGCTGAACATTGGGACCAGCTGATTCTGCGTGCATGGATAAAAGAAGACGGCGAATACCGACTGTATCAGGAAGGCCCGCTTTCCAGCCTGCGCAAACCTGACGACCTGTTAAGCCGTTATCTCGAGGAAGGTGAAGTGCCTGCCGACGGTCTGGGCATGACCTGCGGCACGGTCGCGGCCATAGGTGGCATCCGTCCTGCAACGGAATTCCGTATGGAGCTTGTCGACGAGATTCTGGGTCGCAGCATCAGCCACACCTATTTAAGCCTTGAACTGCCCGTTGTCGCCTAATCGCGACCAGACGCCGACCCCGATTGAGGAGCATCACCATGACATCGCAGATTTTTCCAAGCCTGCAACAGGCTATCGAACAACTGGCACTCGGCACCGTCACGGCCACGCAATTGACAGAGCGCGTGCTGGCCAACATCAATGCCGTCGAAGGCGAGGGCGCGCGGGCGTTTACTCAGGTTTATGAACACTGGGCGCGCGAGCAGGCGGCGGCTTCTACTCAACGCCGCGCGGCGGGGGAACCCTTGTCGGCTATCGACGGCGTGCCGGTATCCATCAAGGATCTGTTCGACGTGCAGGGCGAAGCCACGACCGGCGGTTCGCGCGTTTTGGCTGATGCCCCTGCTGCCGAGGCCCATGCCGATATCGTCACGCGGCTGCTGGCTGCGGGCGCGGTCATCGTCGGTAAAACCAACATGACGGAATTCGCCTATTCCGGTTTGGGCATCAATCCTCATTACGGCACGCCGGCAAATCCGTGGGACCGCGCCGCGCGCCGCATTCCGGGCGGCTCGTCTTCCGGCGCGGCAGTGTCGGTCAGCGATGAGATGTCGTTCGGTGCCGTCGGCAGCGATACCGGCGGTTCGGTGCGAATTCCGGCGGCTTTCTGCGGCCTGACCGGCTTCAAACCTACCGCTCGCCGCATATCCCTGTCGGGCGTACTGCCGCTTTCGGCCTCGCTGGATTCGGTCGGGACGATAGCCCGCGACGTGGCGAGCTGCGTGGCGCTGGACGCCGCCATCGCCGGGAATCCGTTGTCGCTGACAGTGAAACATCTTGCCGATGCCCATTTTGCCATTCCGCAAACGCTGGTGCTGGACGGCCTGGATGCAGAGGTGAGCGCCGCCTTTGCGCAGGCCATCGCCACCCTGAAACAGGGCGGGGCGCAGATTACCGAGATTCCGCTCGAAGAACTCGCGGAACTCGCCAGCATCAACGCCACCGGCGGGTTTACCGCGCTGGAGTCCTGGGCATGGCATAAACCGCTGATTGCCGAACGCGCCGAAGGTTATGACCCTCGCGTCGTTTCGCGCATTCGTCGTGGCGAACCGCTGGGTGAAAGCGATCGTCAGCAACTGGTCAGTCAGCGCGCCGACTGGCAACAGCGCGTTGGCAGCAAGATTCAACAATACGACGCACTCCTGATGCCCACCGTGCCATTTATCGCCCCGACCATTGCCGAACTGGAAGCCGACGAGGCGACCTATTTCCGCGTTAACGGCGCGGCACTGCGCAACCCTTCCGTCATCAACTTCCTCGACGGCTGTGCGGTTTCCCTTCCTTGTCAGGCTGAAGGTCAGGCGCCGGTCGGACTGATGGTCGCGGCTTTACCGATGCAGGACGAAACGCTGATGAGCTGGGCGCTTGAAATGGAACGCTGCCTCAAAGCCCGGTAAAGGCCGCGGCAGGAACAACAGAAATAGAAATTTTTTCGGCACTTATTTTACAACACCACAATCACTCTGGATAAAGACAGGACAGACAATGAACTCTTCAAATCAGGGCATGCTTTTTGTCGCCACAGACGTCGCCGCTCAGGACGAAGCGGATTTCAATCAATGGTACGACCGCGAACACGTTGAAGAACGCGTACGTATCGAAGGATTTCTTTCCGGCACCCGCTATCAGGCGTTGCAGGGCGGACGTAAATATCTCGGCCTCTACAAAACCGAGTCTCTGGAGAGTTTCACTTCTGCGGCCTATCACGCAGCCTTTACCCGTCAGACAGCGTGGTCGGTAGCCAACCTGCAAAAAATGCGCTCGCCAATGCGCCGCGTGTGCGCCATCCGTGCCGTGGTTGGAATGGGCACTGGCAGCCATCTTGCCATTCTTACCTTGCCGGAAGGCACTCGGGAAGACGCCATTGCCGCGCTCGGAGAAACGCTTTCTGCCCATAGCGGATTTATTCGCTCGAGCCTGCTGACCCCTGACGCCGCACTCAGCACGCCGCTGCCGAAAGAATCCACCGAAAATCGCGTGTTATTCCCCATGATGCTGATTGAAAGCAGCAGCGTCGAAGCCTCGCAGCGTCTGGCGGCTCATGCCTGCCACGCTCTGGATTGCCCGTTGGCCGACGTGCTGCACTATGGCCTTGGCTGGCAACTTACTGCACAGGAGTTGAAATCATGAGTCTTTCTTCTACCGATCCAAAGGTTTTGCCAAAAAATACCGCCGATACCGAGCACGCGCCGCCTAAAACCGGCCGTCTGGCAGCGGCAAGCTCGATAGGGACCGCGCTGGAGTGGTATGACTTTACCGTCTACAACATCATGGCGGCATTGATTTTCAACCATGTGTTTTTCCCGTCTTTCGATCCGCTGGTCGGCACCATTCTGGCGTTCTCGACCTATGCCGTAGGTTATGTTTCCCGTCCTATCGGCGGCATGATCTTCGGGCATCTGGGCGATGTGCTTGGCCGTAAGTTCGTGCTGGTCACCACGCTTGTCATCATGGGCGTGACCACTGCGCTGATGGGCCTGCTGCCGGGTTATGCAAGTTGGGGGATCTGGAGTCCGTTGCTGCTGGTCAGTCTGCGCTTTATTCAGGGGATTGCCCTCGGCGGCGAATGGGCTGGCGCGGTATTGCTGTCGATGGAACACGGTAAACCCGAGCAGCGCGGCCGCAATGCCTCTTTTGCCCAGGTCGGCCCTTCCTGCGGCACCTTGATTGGTACCGGCCTTATTACGCTGGTGACCGTGTTTCTCTCGGCAGAAGACTTCCAGCAATGGGGCTGGCGCATTCCTTTCGTGCTGAGCCTGGTGCTGGTTATCTTTGGCCTGTGGCTGCGCCGCGGCGTGGGTGAAACGCCGGCCTTCCTCAAGCTCGAGCAAACCAAAAACACGACACACGCACCGATTAAAGAGGTGTTTACGCAGCATCTACGTCCGTTGCTAGTGGCCGGTGGCGCGCGAATTGGTTCCGATGTGCTTTACGCGCTGGTGGTGGTCTTTACGCTGACCTACGTGACGACGGTGCTGAACCTGCCGCGTCCGCTGGCGCTGACGGCAACCATGCTGGGCGCGCTGGGCAATGCCATTACCGTTCCCCTGTTTGGCGCACTGTCGGACAAATGGGGGCGTCGTCCGGTTTACATGCTGGGCGCTGCGCTGGCGATTGTCTGGTCTTTCGTGTTCTTTATGCTGCTCGACAGCGCGCATCCGGTGCTTATCTGTCTGGCGGTAATCGGAGGCTTGCAGGTTCACGCGATGATGTACGGACCTCAGGCGGCCTTCGTCACCGAACAGTTCCCGGCGCGAGTGCGCTACGCGGGGTCTTCACTGGCCTATACGCTTTCCGGTATTGTCGGCGGCGGATTTGCGCCCCTGATAATCACCTCGCTTTATAAGGAGTACAGCACGACATTCGCCGTTTCAGCTTATGTCACGGTGGCGTTGCTGCTGACCTTGCTGGCCGTGTTTGCCTCTCGGGAAACAGCCCGAAAACCGCTGTAGCACGCCAGAATGAAAGGGCAGACAGCGTCTGTAAAAGGCGACCCTCAGGGTCGCTTTTTTATTGCGGGCAGGAGACGTCGTCGGGTTGCGGCCCTCGCCCAAGGGACTTCTCTTTAGCCTGTCACGACTATCCGTCACCTCTCCCCTGACCGAATTCGGTCAATGCCACACAAACGGTCATTAACGGTCAGTCACGACGTCGAGGTTTTGTGACCGTTTGCTGTAATCCCGATGACCGTTTGCAAGATTAAAAGCGATTTAATGCTGGCGAGGCGGCAAATCGCAATTAATTCATTTCACCTTTTCTCATTTTTTTTTGACAACTATCACATGGCGAGCGCGGCAAAAAGACTGCGCGATCGGCTTTGAGGCAACGCGCATTCATCACTCGGGCGCTTGCGTATCTTATTCAACATCAGGAAGGGGACAAAAATGCTGCCTGTCGAACGTCATCGTTTTATTACCGAAGTCCTTAGCCAGCGCGGTCGTGTGCTGGTGCAGGAAGTAGCCGCCATGTGTCAGATATCGATGGAAACGGCTCGCCGTGATCTCTCGCTTTTGGAGAAACGCGGTGTGTTGCAACGCAGTCACGGCGGCGCGGTGTTTGTGAGTGAGCAGGAAAGCGAAAAGCTCTATGTGCCGTCGCAAATCGAGCAGGGGGAATCGTTTCGTGACCGCAGCAATCAGGCACCGGATCAGAAAACGCGGATCGCCAAACGGGCATTGGCCTTCATTAATCCGGGCGACTGTCTGCTGCTCGACAGCAGTTCAACCAGCTGGTTTCTCGCCCGCCAGCTGCCGGACATCCAGCTGGTGGTGCTGACGAATTCCCTGCACATCATTCAAACGCTGGCGGCCAAGGCCAACGTCAAGACCATCGGGCTGGGCGGAGAGTATTCGGCAAAGTATGAAGATTTCATTGGCGTGCTGGCCGAAAAGATCTTGAAAGAGTTCGTGATTAACAAGCTGTTTTTCTCCTGTCACGGCATCAGTCATGAAGGCGGGATCCGCGAAAGCAACGAGCATCACGCCCGATTGAAACAGCAGATGCTGCTGTCGTCGGAACACAAGATTCTGCTGGCCGACTCCAGCAAATTTGGTCGTCGTTCGTTTGCACGTATTTGTCATTACCGCGAGATAGACACGCTGATTACCGATTCGCTTGACGATGAAGAGTTCAGACAGGAGCTGGCCTGGAGCAACGTTAACGTGATTGAAGTGGCGCCGGTGAAAAGCCGGTCCAGAACCTGAAATGTAAGCCCGGAAACTTTTACCTCTTAGTCACAACAACAATAACAGCCGTGGCGAGTCACTGACTGCGGCAAAACTGACACCTTGTGGAGTGAAAAACATGAAGAAAACTGTCCTGGCCTGTCTGTTTGCCGCCGCCGCTCTGTCTCTCTCGGCGCATGCCGCCGACAAAATCCGGATGGGCGTCGTGGTCAAAGTCGGCGGCAATCCGTGGTTCAACGCGATGGAAGTCGGCATCAAGCAGGAAGCGGCCAAAGAGGGCATCGATGCCTGGCAGGTTGGCCCAACCGGTGCCGACCCCGCGTTGCAGGTTCGCGCCATCGAAGACTTGATTGCCCAGAAGGTCGATATCATCGGCGTTGTACCGAATGACGCCAAGGTGCTGGAGCCGGTACTCAAACGCGCCCACGACGCAGGCATCAAGATAATCACGCACGAATCACCGGATCAGAAATACGCAGACTGGGATTTCGAGATGGTCGATGCTGAACAGCACGGCATCAACCACATGATTGCGCTGGCGAAATGCATGAAAGAAACCGGAAATTACGCGGTTTACGTCGGCAGTCTGACAGTGCCGGTACACAAAAGATGGGCCGATGCGGCCGTCAAGTATCAGCAGGAACACTATCCCAATATGCATCAGGTGGGCGACCGTTTCGGGGTTGCGGAATCTCTGGATGACACCATCCGAACCACCAATGATCTGATGTCCAAATACCCTGATCTGAAAGGCATCCTGGCGATTGGTTCGCAGGGACCCATCGGCGCGGGTCGTGCGGTGCTTAATCGCGGCAAGACCGATGACATCTGCGTTTACGGGCCATTCAGTCCGGGTCAGGGCGCTTCGCTTGTGAGAAACGGCGCTATCGATGGTGGCTTTATCTGGAATCCCATGGTTGCCGGCGAGCTTTTCGTGCGCATCGCAGGAATGATTGAGAAAGGGCAGAAAATCACGGACGGGATGGACATCGAAGGCATGGGCAAAGTGAAAGTCGATGAAACGACGCACACGATTGTCGGCAATCGTACCGAAAGTCTCGACAAGGAAAACCTGCCGAAACTGGTCAAAATGGGGCTGTAATTATGGCGATCTCCGAGATTATCCAGCATGACACCACAGACGCAGAAAGCGGGCGTCCGTTAATCGACGTTCACGATCTTTCCGTGACTTTTGGCGGTCAGCGCGCACTCAACAATATTTCGCTGCGATTGATGCCGGGTGAAGTCCACTGTCTGGCAGGGACCAACGGCTGCGGAAAAAGCACGCTTATCAAGGTTATCTCGGGGGTTTACCAGCCTGACAGCGGCTGCCGAATTATGCTCGGCGATCAGACATTCAGCAAATTGACGCCGGATCAGGCGCGCAGTTTCGGGATTCAGGTTATCTATCAGGATCTGTCGTTGTTTCCGAATCTGACCGTGGCCGAAAACATCGCTTTCGAGCACAACCTGCGCGGCCTGCTCGGCTGGTATCGGCCGGGCCGTCTGCGCGAGGCCGCACAGCGAATACTCGACGAACTGCAGTTTTCGCTGGATCTCGACAGCAAAGTCGCTGCACTGCCGATAGCACAGCGCCAGCAGGTCGCCATCTGCCGCGCGCTGGTCGCCGATGCCCGGCTGGTGATTATGGATGAGCCGACCGCCTCGCTGACGCGTACCGAAGTCAATCAACTGCTGCGCACCGTGCATTATCTGAAACAAAAAGGCATCAGCGTCGTGTTTGTCAGCCATCGACTGGATGAAGTGCTGGAGATTTCCGACAGCGTGACGGTTATCCGCGATGGTCAGAAAGTCGGGACCTTCCCCGCCGCCGAAGTCAGCAGCGAGCGGCTTACCGAACTGATGACGGGCCTGAAACTCAACTACGCGTTGAAGGCGGCGAACCAGCACGACGAGCGAATCATGCTGGAGCTAGACAACCTGACCCGCGCCGACCAGTACCACCATGTCAATCTCAAGCTGTATCAGGGCGAAGTGCTGGGACTCTGCGGGTTGCTCGGCTCGGGGCGCACAGAGCTGGCGCTGAGTTTGTTCGGCATGACGCGTCCGGACAGCGGAAAAATGTATCTCGACAGCAAGCCGGTACGTTTTCGCGGTCATGAAGATGCTATCAAATCGGGGATTGGCTATGTTTCCGAAGACCGTCTGACGCTGGGTCTGGTGCAGCAGCAATCCGTGGGCGACAACACCGTGCTGGCGATTATGGATCAGCTGCGCAGCCGTTTTCATCTGATAGACGAGTACCGCAAAAACAAGATTGTTTACCAGTGGATCGAAAAGCTCGGCGTCAAAGTGGCGGATCCTGATCAGGCGATTTCGACGCTTTCCGGCGGTAACCAGCAAAAGATCGTTCTGGCCAAATGGGTGCTCACCCAGCCGAAGATCCTGATTCTCGACTCGCCAACGGTCGGCGTGGATGTCGGCGCCAAAGCCAGTATTTATCAGCTTATCCACCAGCTGGCGGCGGAAGGTATCTCTATCTTGCTGATTTCGGACGAAGTACCCGAAGTCTATTTCAACTGCGATCGCGTGTTGCACTTTAGCGAAGGCACCGTGCTCGGCGAATACTTTCCACGGGCGATAACCCAGCAGCAGCTGGCGGAGGCGGTCAATGCGTAAACTCAATCGACTAAAACCTGCCAGCAACGAAGGCTATCTGGCTTGGGTTCTGGTGGTGCTGATTGTTATTTTCTCCCTGCTCAGCAATCAGTTTCTTACGCTGCGTAATCTGCTGGATCTCAGCGAAAGCTACGCCGTAAGCGGCATCTTCGCCCTTGGGCTGTTCGTGGTGCTGGTGACCGGCGGCATTGATATCTCGTTCGCCGCCGTTGCCTCGGTGGTGCAATACCTTATTGCCACGCTTGCCATCAGTTACGGCATGACCAATCCGCTGGGCAGTATCGTGCTGGCAATCGCCATCGGCACCACGCTTGGCATGGTAAACGCCGTACTGATTTATTCCCTGCGCATTGTGTCGATCATCGTGACCATCAGTATGCAGTCTCTGCTGTTCGGCATGCTGATGTGGCTGACCAAGGGCACCAGTCTGTATGACCTGCCGGAGTGGCTGATTACGCCGCTGAAAATCCTGCCGTTTAGCGTCGGCACCGATCATTACCAGCTTGGTCTGCCGCTGGTGGTGATGCTGGCGGTCGCGGGGCTGACGTGGATCCTGCTGAACAAAACGCATCTCGGACGTCAGCTGTTTGCCGTCGGCGGTGATCAGGAATCGGCGCGTCGTATCGGGATCCGCGTGGGGCTGCTGCATCTGTTTGCCTACGGCTATCTTGGTGCGATGGCGGCGATTGGCGGGCTGGTGCAGGTTTATCGCGTTGGCGAAGTGGTGCCCAATGCACTGGTGGGCGGCGAGCTCGATGTGCTGGCGGCAGCGGTGCTCGGCGGTGCAAGCCTCAACGGCGGCAAGGGAAGCGTGGTCGGCACCCTGATGGGCGTATTCCTCATCGGTATCCTCAAGAACGGCCTGAATCTGATAGGCGTCTCCAACTACTTTATGAACGTGGTTATCGGCTGCGTGATCGTGGTGGCAATTACCGTAACGCACTACAAGAAACGCAAAGAAACCGATGTCGGCTTTGCCTGACGTTTCCCGTCCCGGCAGGCGATGCATTGATCTCGATGACAGGACAAGTAAAGGAGCAGCCATGTTTGCCAAATCCAAGAGTCTGACCATGAAACAGAAAACCGACAACAAGATGCCGTCACTGACCCGCTTTAAAATGCATCCGACGAATGTTGGCCTTTCGCTGCTGCTGATTCTGGTGGTTATCGGCTTTAGCATCGCGATGCCGGGCCGCTTTTTCAGTGACGCAACCTTTATGAGTGTTGCGTTTCAGCTGCCCGAGCTGGGTCTGCTGACGCTGGCGATGTTTATTCCCATCCTTAGCGGCGGGTTGAATCTGTGCATTATCGCCACCGCGAACCTGACCAGCTTGCTGATGGCGTGGGTATTTATGACCTATCTGCCCGCCGATGCCAGCATGACCATGCAGGCCGTATGGCTGACGATTGCGCTGGTGGGCGCGATGATTCTGGCGCTGGTGATTGGCATGCTGACCGGCGCGCTGGTGGCCTACATCGGCGCGCACCCGATTCTGGTGACTCTCGCCACCATGACGATGGTCAACGGTATCGGTATTTATCTTTCTCGCGGCGCGGCGCTCAGCGGCATGCCCGACATCGTGCGTTTTATCGGTGCTGAAACCGTGTGGGGAATTCCGGTGCCGCTTATCGTATTTCTAGCCACGGCGGTGCTGATTTCCATTTTCCTTGAGCGCACTCGCCTTGGCAAATACATCTATATGAGTGGCAGCAACATCAATGCCACCCATTTCAGCGGCGTAAACACCCACCGTGTGCTGATCGCCATTTACGTGCTGTCGAGCATGCTGTGCGTGATTGCGGGTCTCATCATGATGGCGCGTTTCAACTCGGCGCGGATGGGATACGGCGACTCTTATCTGCTGCTCACCGTGCTGGCGATTATTCTCGGCGGCACCGATCCCTTTGGCGGCTTCGGAAAAGTCAGCGGCGTCGTGCTGTCATTAATCGTGCTGCAAGTTATCGCGACCGGTCTGAATCTGCTTAACGTCAGCCCGCATTTCAGCCTGGCGATGTGGGGCGTGGTGCTGATTGCCGTTCTGGCGGTGAAATTCTTCCGCACCCGTTATCTACAGCGCCGAGCCAGTCGTCGCAGCGCCGCCAAAGCACGTGCGCTGCTCTGATTTTCTCGTTTTATCTTTCACTTACACTCGAACAATGGCCTCTGGGGGCCTTCAGGAAAACGCCATGGAATACAAAATTTCGCCGTCATTAATGTGTATGAGCCTGTTTGATATCAAAGAACAACTGGCGGTGCTCAATCGCCGCGCAGACATGCTGCACATCGATATCATGGATGGGCATTATGTGAAAAACATTACGCTTTCCCCGTTCTTTATCGAACAAATCCGCCCCCACACCCAGCTTGTGCTCGACGTGCACATGATGGTGGAAAATCCGACCGACTTTATCGAGGCGATCGCCCGGGCCGGTGCCGATTTTATCTGTCCTCATGCCGAAACGATCAATCGCGATGCGTTCCGCGTGATCAACCTGATCCGATCCTTTGGCAAAAAAGTGGGCGTGGTGCTCAATCCGGCGACGCCGGTCGAGTTCATCCAGCACTATATTCACCTGCTGGATAAAATCACCATTATGACTGTCGATCCGGGTTATGCCGGGCAACCGTTCATTCCTGAAATGCTGAATAAAGTCAGCCAATTACGTGATTTAAAACAGCAGCACGGCTACAGGTATCTTATTGAAATCGATGGATCCTGCAACGAGCGTACTTATCATGATCTCATGGGCGCGGGCGCTGAAGTGTTAATCGTGGGCACCTCCGGCCTGTTTAATCTGGATAACGATCTGGATAAGGCCTGGGACAAAATGCTCGACCAGATGCGTTTGGCACGTCAGGCAGCCTGAGGGCAGGAGAGCCGTATGCACTGTTTTCTCGGCGTAGATATTGGCGGCACCAACACCCGTTTGATGCTGATGGACGGCAGTCAGGAGTTTTATGGTTACCAAAAAGTCCCGACTCAGTCATGGGCGAGCTTGAGTGACCCGTTGAGCGGCTTGCAGCAGTTGATTGAGGAATATTTAATTCAGGCAGGGGTGCGGCAGCAGGTCGTTAGAGTCATGCTGGGATTACCCGGCATCCTGTCGCGTGATCGCCAGACCGTGCTGTCGCTGCCTTTCATTGCCGCGCTGGACAACAGGCCGGTGGCACAGTTGCTTTCACACGCCCTGAACCTGAACGTGGTGATGGACAAAGACGTTAACCATCTGATGTGGTGGGATTTAACCCGTCTTTCAGCCTTGCCCGATGTAGCGGTGGGGGTTTATCTCGGCACCGGTTTGGGCAACAGCCTGTGGCTGAATCAGGACTTTTATCACGGCGCGCATGGGGCCGCAGGCGAGCTAGGGCATATTCCGCTGGCCGGCAATCCGGCGCTGTGTCCGTGCGGAAAAGTGGGTTGTGTCGAGACGCTAACCTCCGGAAACTGGCTGGCAGGCTGGAAACGTCAGCACGCTGCGACCACGGCGTTTGAAGATGTGTTTACCGAATTCGGCCAGCATGCTGATTTACAGGAGTTTGTTGATCGACTTGCGCGTACGATTGCCAGCGAAATGAACATTCTCGACCCTGAATATCTGATTCTGGGTGGCGGCGTGCTGTCGATGGCTGCCTTCCCGCTGGCGCGATTGGAACGGCAAATTCGTCAGCATCTTCGCGGGCCGCAACCTGCCGAAGGTTTGACTATTATTCAAAGCGGTGTAACGGATGAGACAGGCTGTCGTGGGGCCTGTCTGGCAGCCCAGCGCGACTACGAAGCGATGAATCCCCGGGTTCCGGCATGAAAAAGCCGTTAAGGAGAAAGGCATGAAAAAGGGCAAGGTCTGCGTATTGGGGTCTTTCAATCTGGATATCGTCGCCGGGATGGCGCGTTTTCCGCAACCTGGCGAGTCACTGATTGCGCACAACAGCATGATGGGCGCGGGCGGCAAGGGGGCAAACCAGGCGGTTGCGGCGCTGCGGGCAGGCGCACGGGTACATTACATCGGCAAGGTGGGGCGGGATGATTTCGGCACTTTTGCCCGTCGGCATCTCGACAGTGCCGGTTTCGATGCAGTCACGCTCTTTTCTACCCCCGATTTTCCGACGGGTAACGCACTGATTTATGTGGCGGGTATCGATGCCGAAAACATGATTGCGGTCGATCCGGGCGCGAATCTCACCTTCACCGCTGAGGAGGTTGAACAGTGTCGCCCTGCAATAGCCGCCGCCGATATCTTGCTGACTCAGCTCGAAAATAATCTTTCGGCGATAGAAAAGGTAATCGATATTGCTGAAGAGGCGGGCACCTTTATTATTCTTAATCCTGCGCCGTTCCAGCCGGTTTCGGATGCGCTGCTGGCCAAAGTGGATTTGCTGACGCCAAACGCGACCGAATGCACACTGCTCACCGGCATTGAGGTCATCGATATTGCCACCGCGCAGCAGGCCGCCAACGTACTGCATGACAAGGGGATTTACGCCTTGATCATCACCCTTGGCACGCAGGGCGCGCTGTTGTCGGTGGCGGGCGATTTTCAGCTGATCGCCGCTTTTCCGGCCGTGCCGAAAGACACGACGGGCGCAGGCGATGCCTTTAATGGCGCGCTCGCCGCTCAACTGGCCAGCGGTATCAATCTGCTTGAGGCGGCGAATTTCGCCTCGGCCTATGCTTCTGTCTGTGTCGAAAGGGCCGGTGCCGCCGCTTCAATGCCCACCTATGAGGAAGCCTTGAAACGCCAATGGGCAACGCTGTAGCCGCAAGCTGATAGGAGAGAAGCTAAAAAAGCCATATTGTTCAGTAACATTTGAACAATAAACAATCACGTTAGTGAAACCTGACGGAAACATGGCTGAAATAGAGAAAGATTAGGGTAAGCATCCTGTTAAAAGCCGCTGGAAAATAGCGATGCGCCACAAGATGTTTCCCTATCTGATACTGCTGCCGACTCTGATTTTTTTGTTGGCGTTTACCTACTATCCGCTGCTGCGCTCAGCGCTGGACAGCCTGTTCGACAGCCGCATGGCAAGCGACAATCCGCCATTTGCCGGTCTGCAAAACTATCAGCGCCTGTTTGCCGATTCGGTATTTTGGCGCGCACTGCTCAATAATCTTGCCTATATCCTGATGACGGTTATCCCCGGCATTGTGCTTGCGCTGCTATTGGCAGTTGCGCTGTGGGAAAACACCTCGCTGAATCGCTGGCTGCGCACGGCTTTTTTCTTCCCGATGATAATCCCGCTCGTCAGCGCGGCTACCCTGTGGCTGTTTATTTTCATGCCGGGCATGGGCCTGCTCGATTACTATCTGGCGAAGGTTTTCGGTCCGATGAACAACAATTATCTTGGCATGAGCAACAGCGCGCTGATTGCGCTCAGCGTAATTGGCGTGTGGAAATTTGCCGGTTATTACATGCTGTTTTTCCTGGCCGGTTTGCAATCGATTCCTGCTTCCGCCCGTGAAGCCGCGCTGATGGAAGGCGCCAGTCGTTTACAGGTCTTTTTCTACATCACCCTTCCCCTGCTAAGACCGACTATCAGTTTTGTGGTCACGATTGCCCTGATTTATTCCATTACTCAAATCGACCACGTCGCGGTGATGACGCAGGGCGGGCCGAACAACGCCACGACCGTGCTGCTTTATTACATTCAAAGCCTTGCCAACGATACGCATGACCTCGGCAAAGCCTCTGCCGCGACTTTCGTCACTCTGGTGCTGCTGTTTGCCTTTTCAGTGCTAAATCTTCGTGTTCTGGAAAGAGGAGCTCATCATGAGCGTTGAAACATCCCCTCGGCCGATGCTGAAAACGCAGGGCCGGGCGCGCCGTCGCACGCTGCTGGTACGCCGCAGTTCATCACTGACCTTGCCCATTTTGCTCACGTGCGCCGCGCTGCTCTGGCTCACGCCTTTTATCTGGATGCTCTCTTCGGCTTTTAGCACAAGCAGCTTTTCGCCGGATATGGCGTCGTTGTTGCCGCGTTTCCCGCTGACTTTCGACAACTTCCGCGATGCCTGGCAGAGCGCCGACTGGTTGCGTCTGTATGCCAATACGATTTTTTTCGCCTTCGGCACCTTTCTAGTCCAGCTCATCACCATTACAACCGCAGGTTACGTCTTTGCCTATCACGAATTTCGCGGCAAGCAGACCCTGTTTTACCTGCTGCTGATTCAGCTGATGATCATGCCGGTCATTATGATGGTTCCCAACATGATGATTCTCAAGCAAATCGGTCTGCTCAATACCTTGACCGGCACCATGATGCCGTATTTCGCCTCGGCATTTGGCGTGTTCCTGATGCGTCAGGCTTTTCTCGCAATTCCACGTGAAATTGAAGAAGCCGCGCTGATGGAAGGCTGCCGCTGGTGGCAGGTGGTGTTCCGCGTACTGATCCCGATGTCGTGGCCCGCCATTCTGGCGTTTGCCACGGTGAGCATTACCTATCACTGGAATGAATATTTGTGGCCGCTGATGGTGCTCAACGATCCGGATAAACAGGTGCTTACGGTCGGGCTGGTGTCCTTTGCCATGGGCGCAGAATCCGGCGGTCAGTGGGGATTGATTACGGCAGGCACGCTGATGGTCTGCTTGCCGCTGATGCTGGCCTTTATCCTCTTTCAGAAACAGTTCCTTAAAAGCTTCGGTTTTTCAGGCATCAAATAGGGAGTTTTCATGTTTTTAGCTCAAATTTCCGACCTGCATTTTCGCAGTCACGGTCGCAAGCTTTACGACTTTATCGACGTCAACGGCGGTAACGCCGAGGTGGTGAGCCAGCTGAATGCGCTGGAAGAACGCCCGGACGCGGTAGTGATTACCGGCGACATTGTGAACTGCGGTTTAGCTTCCGAGTATGAGGTTGCCCGTCAGACATTGGGCAATTTGCGTTATCCGCTGTATATCATTCCCGGCAATCACGACGATAAAGCCCAGTTTCTGGAAGCCATGGGCCCCCTGTGCCCGCAGCTCGGCACCGACCCGAATAACATGCATTATGCCGTTGACGACTTTGCCATGCGCCTGCTGTTTATCGATACCAGTGTGGCCGGTGAATCCAGAGGCTGGCTGACTCAAGACACCCTCGCGTGGCTCGAAACCCAGCTGGAGCAGGGCGGCGATAAACCTACGACGGTATTTATGCACCATCCGCCGATGAAATTAGGCTCGGCGCAAATGGACCGGATTGCCTGCGAAAATGGCGACCGGCTGCTGTCTTTAATCGACCGTTTCCCTTCGCTGACTCGCGTATTTTGCGGCCATACTCATCGCCTGATTTTCACCCAGTATCGGCAGGCGATTATCACCACTATTCCGGGAACGGTGCATCAGGTGCCGTATTTCCATGAAAATCCGGCGGCCTATTACAACCTCGAGCCCGCCGCGTGTTTGATGCATCGCCTTATCGACAACACGGGCCTGGTGAGTTATCTGCATCCGCTGACCCAATACGCGGGACCGTACCTTTATGATGCCAATATCAGCTGCCCGTTGGATGAAAAATAATGTCGACTCTCCGTCTGGAAAATGTCAGTAAAAAATTCGAAGGCAGCATGGCGGTGAACAATCTGTCACTCGAGATTGCCGACGGCGAATTTCTGGTGCTGGTAGGGCCTTCCGGCTGTGGCAAAAGCACCCTGTTGCGCCTGCTGGCCGGTCTGGAAGAGGTCAGTGAAGGGCGCATCTTGCAGGCAGGAAATGACATCACTCTGCTTGAACCGCGCGAGCGTAACTTTTCGATGATTTTTCAGAACTATGCGCTGTTTCCCCATATGACGGTTGAGCAGAACATTACTTTTGGCATGCGGATGCGTAACGAGCCGAAATCCCGGCATCGGGCGCGGGTGGACAGAGTGGCCGATTTGCTCCAGCTCGGCGAATTACTGGGACGTAAACCGGGCAAGCTTTCCGGCGGTCAGCGGCAGCGCGTGGCGATGGCGCGTGCGATTGTCCGCGACCCAAAACTGTTTCTGATGGACGAACCGCTGTCGAACCTTGATGCGCGCCTGCGTACCGAAGTGCGCGACGGCATTATGACTCTGCATCGGCAGCTTAAAACCAGCACCGTGTATGTCACGCACGATCAAATGGAAGCCATGACCATGGCCGACAGAATCGCGGTACTCGACAAGGGCCATCTGCAACAGATTGGTGCGCCGCAGGCCTTGTATGCGCATCCCGCCAACCTTTTCGTGGCAGGCTTTATCGGCACACCGGCCATGAATATTTTTAAACTTCCGTGCCGGAACGGCGTAGTCACAGTGGCCGGACAGGCCATCAGATTGCCTGACACCGCACATGCCAGCGCGTTGAACGAAGTCTATCTGGGCATTCGGCTGGAGCATATCGAGGACAATACCTCGAGCCATATTGCCGAAAGCCAGAGCCACGACCGCATACAGCTTGAAGCCGCGCTGACCTTCTGCGAATTGCTGGGTGCCGAATACCTGAACCATGCACAGACCCCGATCGGCGCAGTGCGCTATCTACGAGAAAATCGGGGCGATGCGCCCGTTGTTAATCAACAGGTTAACTTGAGTTTTTCATTGCACGACATTCACCTTTTTTCAGGCCAGAACCAGCTAAATTTACACCGGGAGATGCAGCATGCGTAACGTACAGGCGCTCACTCTGGCGGTCACCATGATGACCACAGGCGCCGTTTCAGCAAAAGAAAGTATCGATTTTATGTTTCCTGCGCCGGTCGACGGCAAGCTTACGATGGAAATGACCCGAGTAATCAAAGAGTATAATCAGTCGCAGAATGAGGTTGAGGTACGGGGCATTTTCACCGGCAACTATGACACCACCAAAGTAAAGGCCGAAGCCGCCGCCAAATCGGGTCAGCCACCGGCGCTGGTTATTATGTCGGCAAACTTTACTGCCGACTTAGCCATTAAAAATGAAATTCTGCCGATGGACGAACTGTTCAAATACGGCGATGAAAAAGCGACCCCTTTCCTGGTCGACAAATTCTGGCCCGCGATGAGACAAAATGCGCAGGTCAACGGCGTGACTTACGCGATTCCCTTCCATAATTCGACGCCGATTCTCTATTACAACAAAGACCTGTTCAAGAAGGCCGGAATCGATCATCCTCCGGCTGACTGGGCCGAACTGCTGGCGGATTCCAAAAAGCTGACCGATTCGGCGAAAGGCCAGTGGGGTATCATGCTGCCTTCGACCAATGACGACTACGGCGGCTGGATCCTGTCTGCGCTTACCCGTGCCAATGGCGGCAATTATTACAACGCCGATTACCCGGGCGAGGTGTACTACAACCAACCTTCTACCATTGGTGCGCTGAAATTCTGGCAGAATCTGGTGTATCGCGACAATGTCATGCCGGCAGGGGTGCTGAACTCCAAGCAGATTAGTGCCGCATTCTTTTCGGGCAAGCTGGGTATGGCGATGCTAAGCACGGGCGCGCTGGGCTTTATGCGCGAAAATACCAGGGATTTCGAGCTGGGCGTGGCGATGTTGCCAAAAGAAACCCGTCATGCGGTTACTATCGGCGGCGCCAGTCTGGTGAGTTTCAAAGGCATTTCGGACGAGCAGAAAAAAGCCGCCTACCGCTTCCTGCAATATTTGGTCAGCCCGAAGGTCAACGGCAGCTGGAGCCGCTTCACCGGTTATTTCTCCCCGCGTAAAGATGCCTACGCTACGCCGGAGATGAAAGATTACCTGGCCGGGGATCCGCGTGCAGCCATTGCTCTGGATCAGCTGAAATACGCCATGCCTTGGTATGCAACCTATGAAACGGTCGCAGTACGTCAAGCCATGGAAAACCAACTGGGGGCGCTGATGAACGACGCCAAACTGACTCCGGAAGCGGCCGCTAACGAAGCGCAGAAACAAGCGGATTTGATCATGAAGCCTTATAACGAGCAGACTGCCTTGCGCACGCCGCACTAACTGCTTTCATGGCGGCAGGCGAGTAAGACACTGCCTGCTGCCATGTTTATTGCTTTCAATTCAATGAATTGAGCGAAAATCGCTTCCCTTACTTCAGCCAGCCTTGTTCATAGGCGTGGTTGAGGTGAACAATCAGATGCTCCCAAAGCGCCGGATTGATTTCGCTGATAAAGGCATTGCGAGACAACACCTGCTCCAGACGAATGTTGTTTTCTACCCAGCTTTGACCCTGATTGCTGAGGTTCATGACGACAGGCAAAACGCGGTCGAGCATCAGGGCAAAACGCGCTTCGGGCGTTTCACCGGCTTCGTATTCGTTCCATAAATCCAGAAACTGCTGATTTAAAGGGGCAGGCAACATGCCGAACAGGCGATGTGCGGCAGCGACTTCCTGATCGTGAACCGCTTCACGCGCGGCAAGATCATAGACCAGTACATCACCGGCATCGATTTCAACGATATCGTGCAGCAGCGCCATACGAATCACTTTCTGGATATCCACGTCTTTTCCGGCGAAAGGTGCCAGACTCATGGCCGCCATAGCGAAATGCCAGCTGTGCTCCGCCGAGTTTTCCTGACGCTGGGTACCTAACACCTTGGTACGGCGCTGCACGCTCTTCAATTTGTCGATTTCCATCAAAAATTGAAAAACTTCGGTCATCGGGCCGAAATTAAGTGCCGGGGAGGCTACAGACATAATTACACCTTAGTCATTAGAGACGGCTGTTTCAGAAAAATCCCTCAACCCTGCATTTTTGTATGCAGTCGAGTGAGTACCATAAAGCCAAAAGCTAAAAAAATCATGCTTTAAGCCAAGATAAAAGCAAACTGCGAGCGTGTTTTTCGGCATTGACGGACACACATTGTAAAGAGCCTTGAGAGACGGTTACATCGCTTTATACAATATTTAAGCTTACACGTGTACACTGGAATCATTGTCGGCTACAGTGCTGATGCAGTTAACTTGTTTACTTTCTGGTCTCGAGGTTATCAACGTATGGTTAAATCATCACCACAGGGATATCCGTGGGCGGAAGAAATCGCCAATAGCCTAAGTCATGGTATTGGGGTCGTTTTCGGTATTATCGGTTTGGTGCTTTTGCTGGTTCAGGCGGTCGGCGCAAACGCCGATGTCACTGCAATTACCAGCTACAGTCTTTATGGAGGCAGCATGATCCTGCTGTTTTTGGCCTCAACGCTTTATCACGCCATTCCTCACGAAAGGGCCAAGTTCTGGCTCAAAAAACTTGACCATTGCGCAATCTATTTACTGATTGCAGGCACTTATACGCCTTTTCTGCTGGTGGGACTGGATTCACCGCTAGCCAAGGGGCTGATGATTGTTATCTGGTCTATCGCCGCATTTGGTGTGGTGTTTAAACTGATCTTCGCCCACCGTTTTGAAGTGCTGTCGTTGATTATTTATCTCACGATGGGCTGGCTGTCGCTGATTGTGATTTATCAGCTGGCAATGAAGCTGTCGACGGGCGGCGTGATTCTGCTTGCCGCGGGCGGCATCATCTACACGCTGGGGGTCATTTTCTATGCCTCGAAGCGTCTGCGTTTTGGTCATGCCATATGGCATGGATTTGTGCTTGGCGGCTGCTTCTGCCACTTTCTGGCTATCTACTATTACGTTTAGCTCGTCTCGCCAGCATGACATCTAACTTCTACGGCAAATCGATACACACTTTGCCCTTTATCAACCCGGCCAATCTCACTGGCCGGGTTTTTTATTGCCTGTTCAACGCGCGTTATTTCTTTTCTTCAAGCGAATAAGGCAGCGGCTGAATTTTTAAGGCACTGCCGGTTTCTTCACGCACGCGTAGGTGGCTCTCGGCATCGAGATCGTTATTCAGCACGGCTTGAACCCAGAGTGAACCGTCATTTAACTGGCTCGCCGCCAGAACGGTTCCGGTACGACGCCAGTTTTCACCCAGTTGCAGTTCCAGGTCGTCGCCGGCCGCCGGAACCTTGCTCGATTTACCCGTCAGCCAGTAAAGCGCGCGTTTGTTGGCACCGCGATATTTGGCACGCGCCACCATCTCCTGGCCTGCATAACAGCCTTTGGTGAAGCTGATGCCTTCCAGCGCCTGAATATTGGTGGCCTGCGGAATAAACTGCACGCTGTTGACGGTATCGATAATCGGATAACCCGCTTCGATATCCAGCGCCAGCCACTGCTGGCTGTCATTAAGCTGCGCCTGTTCACCCAGCTCTTTGGTAACCTGCTGCGCCTTCTCGGGGCTTGTGACAATCAGGTAACGGTCGGCGGGCAAAGGAAGGTGCAGCAGGGTGGTTTCATCTTCCTGAACCACAGGCGTTGTTGCATCGGGCAGTGTTGCGAAAATACCTTTCAGCGCCGCACTGGCCTGAAAACCGGCTACGCCCAGCAATACGACATCGTCATCGGCGGTAAAGGTAATCTTGGAAAACACCGCGTACTTTTTCATTTCGGTAAGCTGGTTATCGCGCAGGTTGCGACGTTCGATATAGGCCATGCCGTCGCCACGTTTGAACAACCGCATGTTGCTCCACATCTTGCCCTTGGCATCGCAGTGGGCGCACAGGACGTGCTCTTCCGGAGCCAGCTTCTCGACGTCGGCGGTGACCTGACCCTGCAGATATTTAATGGTATCAGCGCCGGTCAGCGTGACCAGTGCCCAGTCTTCCAGCGAGATAATAGTCAGCGGAAGATGCGATGAAGATGAAGGCTTTTGCGGAGGAAACGGGTACTTGTACGTCATGATATGTCCTAATCCTGGGCTGCTGATGTAGGGATGTATTCAGGCATGGTAAAAGAGCTGACCCGCTTTGAAAACACTTATTGGTGCTGTTTACGGGACGCCTCGCATGGAAAGCTTAGTCGTTGCCGCCGGTACCGGCACTTTTGCGGCACGTTACCCAGAATTGATCATCTTGTGACGTTGCGGCATTGAATAGTTACGCGTGAGGACTTTCGGCTGATAGAATCAACGCCGAATCATGAAAACCCGATGCCTCTTTATGTTCTCAAACCGTCCGGCCCCTTCAGGAGCCTGGCAAACGTGCAACTATATGGATACCTGCACCATGGATATTAACAACAAATCCCGCATCCACTGGGCCTGCCGCCGCGGCATGAAAGAGCTCGACATGGCCATCCTGCCGTTCTTCGAATACGAATTCGATACGTTGAGTGTTGAAGACAAACAGCAGTTTGCGCGCCTGCTTGAATGCGACGACCCTGATTTATTCAACTGGCTGATGAACTACGGCGAGCCGGACGACCTTGAATTGAAACGTATGGTTAGCCTTATTCAGACGCGAAATAAAGACCGTGGCCCTGTGGCAATGTGACTTACGGGTGTCGTGGCGCAGTCAGCTGTTTTCACTGGCCGTGCACGCCGCGCTTATCCTGCTGATTTTACTCACGCCCTGGCCGCCGGGCTACTGGATGGTCTGGCTGATTCTCATGGTCGTGATGGTGTTTCTTGCCATCCGCAGCCAGCGCCGTATCAGCGCCGTGCAGGGCGAAATCAGCCTGCTGGCTCAGGACAAACTGTGGTGGCGTGGTAACGAATGGAAAATCCGCCAGCCAGTCTGGATGATCGACAGCGGTATTTTATTGTCTCTGCGAAGGGAGCATATTGGCGATGATTGGCGGCAGGCGTTTCGCAGCCGAAAGCATAAGCTATGGCTGGCCTCTGACAGCATGAGTCAGGAAGAGTGGCGTCACCTGCGTCTATTGCTGCTGACCGGTAAACGCGGTGCCGGTTCGGCAAATCACCGGCCCCCTCCGCTGTAAGCTGGTCATGGGGCAGCCTCCACAGCGGAAGGCTTGTAGCCCGCCTCGTGCAAGGCGTGGCTTTGGGTTCTGGTTGCAATACTATTGCTGGTGGAGTGCCGCTGTCGTGTATTGCGCCGAACCTGGCGGCAGCGTTGAACCAAGACTAGAGCAGGGCGTCCATTTCAAGCAGGATTTGGTCGCACCACAGTTGCAGGCGATCGTCACTCATCTCGAATTGATTGACCTCGTCCAGTGCCAGACCCACAAAGTGTATGCCGTCGGCGCTCAGGGGTTTGGGGCTGGTAAACTCGAAGCCTTCTATCGGCCAGAACCCGATAAACTGCACGCCGAGCGGCAACAGGCGGTCATAGAGCATGCCAAGGGCATCGAGGAACCATTCGCCGTAACCCAGCTGGTCGCCCATGCCGTACATGGCAACGATTTTTCCACGCAGATTCAAGGTGGTTAGGCGATCCCAGACCGCTTCCCAGTCTTCCTGAATCTCGCCGAAGTCCCAGGTCGGGATGCCGAGAATAAGAATGTCGTAATCTTCCATTGCGGAAGGATCAACGTCTTTTAAATTGTGCAGATCCACCAATTCTTCACCCAGAATATCGCGAATTTTTTCAGCGGCCATCTCGGTGTAACAGGTACTTGAGCCGTAAAACAAACCAATCTTCATTCTTGCAATCGTACTCGGTAAGTCAATGAATGCCGTTGAGTGTACCAGAATTGCGGCAAATTAAGGCATAATGCGCGGGTATTCCAAGACCCTTGGCCAACGCCTGGAAACAGGATAAAGGAGAAAATGTGCCCAAAGTGGACGATGACTCAATGCGGGTCGAACAGTTTCTCGATGCGCTGTGGCTGGAAAGAAACCTCGCCGAAAACACTCTGGCTTCCTATCGTCTCGACCTTAAAACGCTGTTGGCGTGGCTTGGGCATCATCAAACCGACCTGATTCATGTTCAGGCACCAGAGTTGCAGTCTTTTCTCGCCGAGCGAGTTGAAGGGGGCTACAAGGCGACCAGTTCGGCGCGTCTGTTGAGTGCCATGCGCCGGTTGTTTCAGTACCTGAATCGAGAATCGCTGCGTGAAGACGATCCTACCGCGCTGCTCTCCTCGCCGAAGCTGCCACAACGACTACCGAAAGACTTGAGCGAGGCGCAGATAGAGTCGTTGCTGGCCGCGCCCAGCACGGAAATTCCGCTTGAGCTTAGGGACAAGGCGATGCTTGAGCTGCTTTATGCCACGGGTCTGCGCGTTACCGAGCTGGTCGGACTCACGCTGAGCGACATCAGCCTGCGACAGGGCGTGGTGCGGGTGATTGGTAAAGGCGATAAAGAACGCCTCGTACCGCTTGGCGAAGAGGCCGTTTACTGGCTTGAGTATTATCTCGAACATGGCAGGCCGTGGCTGCTCAACGGGCAGTCGCTTGACGTCGTTTTCCCGAGCAGTCGCAGTCAGCAAATGACGCGGCAGACGTTTTGGCACCGCATCAAGCATTACGCCGTACTGGCGGGTATCAATGCCGACAAACTCTCGCCCCACGTGCTGCGCCACGCATTTGCGACACATCTTTTGAACCACGGGGCCGACCTGCGTGTCGTACAGATGCTTTTGGGGCACAGCGACCTGTCGACCACCCAGATTTACACGCATGTCGCGACGGAGCGTTTAAAGCAGCTACATCAACAACATCACCCTCGCGCTTGATCCGAGGCAAATACAGGACGTCATGATGAAAATAACGGTATTGATGCTGGCGATGATGTCAGCAGGACTTTTCAACGCCGCACACGCCGACGATGCCGCGTTGAAGGCGACGTTCAACAAGATTGGCCTCGAGAATCCCGAGGTTCAGTCTTCGCCCGTCAAAGGGCTGAAAGCCGTGACCACGCCGCAGGGCGTCATTTATGTCAGCGAAGATGGCCGCTATGTGTTGCAGGGTCCGCTGTTTGATGTCAGCGGCGAGCGGCCGGTCAATCTCAGCAATCAGGCACTGATAGCCAAAGTGGACGCGCTGAAAAACGAGATGATCGTTTACAAGGCGGCCAGCGAGAAAAAGGTCATCACCGTATTTACCGACATTACCTGCGGTTACTGCCACAGGCTACATCAGCAGATGAAAGGCTATAACGATCTCGGTATCACCGTACGCTATCTGGCATTCCCGCGCGAAGGGCTGGGTTCTGAAACCGAGAAAAACATGCAGTCTATCTGGAATACCGCCAATCGTAACAAGGCACTGGATGACGCAATGCGCGGCGAGGCTATTTCGCCTATCGCCAAATCTGCCGCCAGCAAAGTGGATATCTCGAAGCATTACGCACTGGGTGAGCAGCTTGGCGTAACCGGCACGCCCGCCATTGTGCTTGAAGACGGAACGCTGATGCCGGGATATCAACCGCCAGCGGCGATGGCGCAGATACTTGGGATCAAGGCGTAGGACTTCCCTCGTCAATGCGGTTAAAATAGCCGTTAACAGCAGGCGATCGGCCAAAAACCGTTCGCCTTTCTCTCTGTAAGAGTTTGGCACTACAAAAGGTTGGTTTTAGTGACAGTCAAGACCCAGCTTAAGCGCCGTAATGTGGAAGAAGGCGCAAATCTCCCTGCCGACCTTGCCCCCTTACTGCGTCGTCTATACGCCATGCGCGGCGTCAAACAGAGCCAGGAGCTTGAGCGCGGTGTAAAAGGTTTACTCGGCTATCAGGATCTGGACGGCATCGATGCGGCCGTAAGCCTGCTTCAAAATGCGCTGGCCGAGCGTCTGCAAATCATGATTGTGGGCGACTTTGATGCCGATGGCGCAACCAGCACCGCATTGACCGTGCTGTCTTTGCGCAGTATGGGCTGCGACAGCGTAAAATATCTGGTCCCCAATCGCTTTGAAGACGGCTATGGATTAAGTCCCGAAGTAGTAGAGCAGGCTGCGGCGCGCGGTGCGCAGCTGATCCTGACCGTCGACAACGGCATTTCCTCCCACGCGGGTGTCGAGCTGGCGCATAAACTGGGCATTCAGGTGTTAATCACCGATCACCATTTGCCCGGCGAAACGCTGCCTGCCGCCGAAGCGATTATCAACCCGAACCTGCACGGCTGCACCTTTGCGTCGAAATCGCTGGCAGGCGTCGGCGTGGCCTTTTATCTGATGCTGGCACTGCGCAGTAAATTGCGGGAAAGCGGTTGGTTTGAACAACGTGGCCTGCCTATGCCGAATCTGGCCGAATGGCTGGATCTCGTGGCGCTTGGCACCGTGGCCGACGTCGTACCCCTCGATACCAATAACCGTATTCTTGTTTATCAAGGGCTTAATCGTATCCGCGCCGGTAAATGCCGTGCGGGTGTGCGGGCATTGCTGGAAGTAGCAGGGCGCGATGCAAGGCAACTTACCGCCAGCGATCTCGGCTTTGCCCTGGGGCCACGCCTGAATGCGGCGGGACGTCTCGACGATATGTCTATCGGTGTAGCACTGCTGCTGAGTGAAGACATGGCACAGGCGCGCGCACTGGCAAGTGACCTCGATGCCCTGAATCTGACCCGCCGCGAAATCGAGCAGGGCATGCAGGTTGAAGCGCTGGCGCTTTGTCAGAAGCTGGAAACTCGCAGTGAAAATCTGCCGTACGGACTGGCGATGTACCATCCGGAGTGGCATCAGGGCGTGGTCGGCATTCTGGCTTCGCGCTTGAAAGAACGTTTTAATCGCCCCGTTATCGCTTTTGCCCCGGCGGGCGAGGGGGTGCTCAAAGGGTCCGGGCGTTCCATCAGCGGCCTGCATATGCGCGATGCGCTGGAGCGTATCGATACCCTCAATCCGGGGCTGATGATGAAGTTCGGCGGACACGCCATGGCAGCCGGGCTTTCACTCGAAGAGAGCAAGTTCGACCAGTTTCGTGAGTGTTTTGCAGAGCTTGTGGGGGAATGGCTCGACCCTTCGCATCTCGAGGGCGTTGTCTGGTCCGATGGCGAATTGTCGGCGAGCGAGATGTCTCTTGAAACCGCCGAGCTATTACGTGATGGCGGCCCATGGGGACAGGCGTTCCCCGAGCCGGTCTTTGACGGCACCTTCCGTATTCTTCAGCAAAAGCTGCTGAAAGAGCGGCATTTGAAACTGATGCTCGAACCGCTCGGCGGCGGTCCGCTGCTTGACGGCATTGCCTTTAATATCGACCCGACGCTGTGGCCCGACACCAGCGTGCGCGAAGTGCAACTGGCCTACAAGCTGGACATCAACGAGTATCGCGGTAATCGCAGCGTTCAACTGATGATTCAACATTTGTGGCCGCGCTAGAGCGTACCGCCGCCGCCGAGTAGATTATTAGCGCCTCTTGCTATAAAAGAGGCGCCATTTCCTTTAGAATATGCGGTTCGAATGGCGCTGTGCCAGAACCGACTCAACGTAAGACGCGAAAAAAATCATGTTTGAAATTAATCCGGTAAAAAACCGCATTCAGGACTTGGCCGACAGAGCCGCGGTTCTTAGGGGGTATCTTTGACTACGATACCAAGAAAGAACGCCTAGAAGAAGTTAACGCCGAGCTGGAACAGCCGGACGTATGGAACGAACCTGAACGCGCGCAGGCGCTGGGTAAAGAGCGCTCCGCACTGGAAGCCATCGTTGATACCATCGACCAGCTGTATCAGGGCCGTGAAGACGTTGCCGGCCTGCTGGAACTGGCCGTTGAAGCCGAAGATGAAGAGACTTTCAACGAAGCCGTAGCCGAGCTTGATGTGCTGATGTCCAAGCTGGACCAGCTCGAGTTCCGCCGCATGTTCTCCGGTGAATACGACAGCGCCGATTGCTACCTCGACATTCAGGCAGGCTCCGGCGGCACCGAGGCTCAGGACTGGGCCAGCATGCTGCTGCGTATGTTCCTGCGCTGGGCCGATGCCCGTGGTTTCAAAACCGAAATCATCGAAGAGTCCGATGGCGACGTGGCCGGACTTAAATCCGCCACCGTTAAAATCATCGGCGACTACGCGTTTGGCTGGTTGCGTACCGAAACGGGCGTTCACCGCCTGGTGCGTAAAAGCCCGTTCGACTCCGGCGGCCGTCGCCATACGTCGTTCAGCTCCGTGTTTGTCTATCCTGAAGTTGATGACGATATCGACATCGAAATCAATCCGGCAGATTTGCGTATCGACGTTTACCGCGCCTCCGGTGCGGGCGGTCAGCACGTCAACAAAACCGAATCTGCGGTACGTATTACCCACATGCCAACCAACATCGTGGTGCAGTGTCAGAACGACCGTTCACAGCATAAAAACCGTGATCAGGCCATGAAGCAGCTGAAAGCCAAGCTTTATGAGTATGAGATGCAAAAGAAAAATGCTGATAAACAACAGTTGGAAGACAGCAAGTCCGATATCGGCTGGGGCAGCCAGATCCGTTCCTACGTTCTGGACGACTCGCGTATCAAAGATCTGCGCACGGGTGTGGAAACACGCAATACACAGGCCGTATTAGATGGCGACCTGGATAAATTCATCGAAGCAAGTTTGAAAGCCGGGTTATAAGGAACCGAAATGTCTGAGCAACAACCATCCGGGCAGCAGCCACAGGGCGCGGAAAGCGCGCAGGAACTTAACAACGAGCTGAAAGCGCGTCGTGAGAAGCTGGCCCTTTTGCGTGAGAAAGGCATCGCTTTCCCGAACGATTTCCGTCGTGATAGCGTGTCCGATGCACTGCATGCGGAATACGGCAACAAAGAAAACGAAGAGCTGGAAGCGCTGAACGTCGAAGTCACCGTGGGTGGCCGTATGATGACTCGCCGTATTATGGGCAAGGCATCGTTCGTGACCCTTCAGGATGTTGGCGGCCGCATTCAGCTGTACGTTGCGCGCGACGACCTGCCGGAAGGCCAGTACAACGAAGAGTTCAAGAAGTGGGATCTGGGCGATATTCTGGGTGCCAAAGGCAAGCTGTTCAAAACCAAGACCGGCGAACTCTCCATTCATGTTACTGAACTGCGCCTTCTGACCAAGGCACTGCGTCCGTTGCCAGACAAGTTCCACGGCCTTGCCGATCAGGAAACCCGCTATCGTCAGCGTTATCTTGATCTGATTGCCAACGACGAATCACGCAAAACCTTCCAGATCCGTTCGCAAATCATGGCAGGTATCCGCAAGTTCATGGTTGATCAGGACTTTATGGAAGTCGAAACGCCAATGATGCAAGTCATCCCAGGCGGTGCTTCTGCACGTCCGTTCATTACTCACCACAATGCGCTGGATATCGACATGTACCTGCGTATTGCGCCGGAACTGTATCTGAAGCGTCTGGTTGTGGGAGGCTTTGATCGCGTATTCGAGATCAACCGCAACTTCCGTAACGAAGGCGTCTCTCCGCGTCACAACCCAGAGTTCACCATGATGGAACTCTATATGGCGTATGCGGATTATCGCGACCTCATCGTGCTGACCGAATCTCTGTTCCGCACGCTGACCGAAACAGTGCTGGGCAGCAGCGTGGTGCAGTATGGCGATCAGACCTTCGACTTTGGCAAGCCGTTCACCAAGCTGACCATGACCGAAGCGATTCTGAAATACCGTCCTGAAACCAACGTCGCCGATTTGGCCGACATGGACAAGGCGTGCGCTATCGCTGAATCCATTGGTATCAAGGTTGAGAAGAGCTGGGGTCTGGGCCGTGTTGTCTGTGAAATCTTCGAAGAAGTTGCAGAAAGCCATCTGATCCAGCCGACCTTCATCACCGAATATCCGGCTGAAGTGTCTCCGCTGGCGCGCCGCAACGACGAAAACCCTGAAGTGACCGATCGCTTCGAGTTCTTCATCGGCGGACGTGAAATCGGTAACGGCTTCTCCGAGCTGAACGATGCCGAAGATCAGGCGCAGCGTTTCGCAGACCAGGTTACAGCGAAAGATGCAGGCGACGACGAAGCCATGTTCTTCGACGAAGACTACGTGACCGCGCTGGAACACGGCATGCCGCCGACAGCAGGCCTGGGTATTGGTATCGACCGTATGGTGATGCTGTTTACCAACAGTCACACTATTCGTGACGTTATTCTGTTCCCGGCCATGCGCCCACAGAAATAATTGAATCTGACCCTCTCTTTAAAGGGAGGGTTATTTTTCCCCGCCATATCAAAAAATTCTTTTTCATCTCTTTGAATTCAAAAATTTTTACCCCTTTTCCCCGCACCTTCCCAGTAAAAAACCGCTGCAATTTAACTCAACTAATTTTATAAAAAATACAAAATAATTTTTATTTTATAACCATATTTTTACAACAAGAAACATTTATTGGCATCATTCGCCAATTACACGTATTAACATTGTGGTAAAATTTTTACATATTCTTCCAGCTTAGTTTGGAAGAAATTAACAAATCAGCGCGCTGGTCATAGGCGTATAACAAATTCCACCACTTTCTGGTTAATACAACACCTGCTATGTCGTCTAAAAATACTGGAAATTCCCGTAGAGACTTCCTTCTCAAAACCATCGCAATCGCACCTGCCGTGGCTTTAAATGGAACCGGTTTCATTGCTATGTCCGCTCCCGTGCAGGCAAGCGAATCCAAACCGTCTCAATCGGCGGACGTAAAGGCTCCCGATTATCACCCAACCAAATTCACTGCCGAAGAGTACGCCTTCTTGCAGGCTGCCGTTGCGCGTTTGATTCCCGCAGACGATCGCGGTCCGGGCGCACTGGAAGCGGGCGTGCCGGAATATATCGACCGTCAGATGGATACGCCTTACGCCACCGGTGCCAACTGGTACATGCAGGGGCCTTTCAATCCGGAAGCCGAACACGACTTTGGATACCAGCTGCCACTCGGCCCGTTCCAGATTTATCAGTTGGGTATTGCCGATGCCAACGACTATGCCAAAACCCGATTTGGTAAAGTCTTCAATCAGTTGAATGCTGAACAGCAAGAGACGCTGCTTACAGAATTTGAAAGCGGCAAAGCCGAATTCAAACAGGTTCCGAGCAAAGTCTTCTTCTCCTTCCTGCTGCAAAACACCCGTGAAGGTTTCTTCTGCGACCCTATCCACGGCGGCAACAACCAAATGGTTGGCTGGAAGCTTATCGGCTTCCCCGGTGCCCGTGCCGACTTTATGGATTGGGTTGAACGCGGCGAACGCTATCCGTTCCCGCCGGTGTCTATCAGTGGTGAAAGAGCGTAACTATGCCTAAAGCAATGAAGAAAGTTGATGCAGTTATCGTCGGTTTTGGTTGGGCTGGCTCAATCATGGCCAAAGAGTTGACCGAAGCGGGTCTGAGCGTTGTTGCGCTTGAACGTGGCCCGAGCCGTGATACTTATCCAGACGGTGCGTACCCGCAGGTCGTAGATGAATTGACCTATAACATCCGTAAAAAACTGTTCCAGGATCTGTCGAAAAGCACGGTGACCATTCGTCACAATGTTACGCAGACCGCAATGCCTTATCGCCAGCTGAATGCCTTTCTGCCAGGAACCGGTACCGGCGGCGCAGGCCTGCACTGGTCGGGTGTGCATTTCCGCGTCGATCCTATCGAGCTGAACATGCGCAGCCACTATGAAGAGCGTTACGGCAAAAAATTCATTCCAGAAGGCATGACTATTCAAGACTTTGGGGTGAATTATACCGAGCTTGAACCATTCTTCGACAAAGCCGAAAAAGTGTTTGGGACTTCCGGTTCGCCGTGGACTATCAAAGGCCAGCAAGTCGGAGCCAAAGGTCAGGGTAACCCCTTTGCGCCAGACCGTTCCGACAAGTTCCCGTTGTCAGCCCAGAAGCGCACCTACTCGGCACAATTGTTTGCACAGGCTGCAGAATCAGTAGGTTATCATCCTTATGACCTGCCCTCTGCCAACACTTCCGGCCCGTATACCAACACCTATGGCGCGCAGATGGGCCCATGCAACTTCTGCGGTTATTGCAGCGGTTACGCCTGTTACATGTATTCCAAAGCCTCGCCGAACGTGAATATCCTGCCTTCACTGCGTCAGGAATCCCAGTTCGAGCTGCGTAACAATGCCTATGTCCTGCGCGTTAATCTGACCGACGACAAAAAACGCGCCACCGGCGTGACCTATGTCGATGCGCTGGGCCAGCAGGTTGAACAACCGGCAGATCTCGTCATCCTTTCTGCCTTCCAGTTCCACAACGTGCATTTGATGTTGCTGTCCGGCATCGGCAAGCCTTATGACCCTATCACCAACGAAGGGGTGGTTGGCCGTAACTTTGCCTATCAGAACCTGACGACCATCAAGACCTTCTTCGATACCGACAAGTTCACCAATACCTTTATTGGTGCAGGCGGAGCCGGGGTGGGCGTGGATGATTTCAATGCCGACAACTTTGATCACGCCAAATATGGCTTCGTCGGCGGCTCGCCATTCTGGGTTAATCAGGCGGGTTCGAAACCTATCTCCGGCGTGGCGACCCCTCCGGGCACGCCGGCCTGGGGCAGTAAATGGAAAGCGGCAGTGGCGGATTCCTACACCCATAACGTGTCGATGGATGCTCACGGCGCGCACCAGTCCTACCGCTCCAACTATCTTGACCTCGATCCGACCTACAAAGACATTCACGGCCAGCCGCTGCTGCGTATGACTTTCGACTGGCAGGAAAACGACGTCAAGATGTCGCAATTCATGTACGAGAAGATGCACAAGATTGCGGTAGCGATGAATCCAAAAGTGATTTCCGGCGCGCCGAAAAATGCCAACACGCATTTTGACAGCACCGTTTACCAGACCACGCACATGAACGGCGGCGCGATTATGGGTGAAGATCCGAAAACCAGCGCCATCAACCGCTATCTGCAAAGCTGGGACGTGCATAACGTCTTCGTTCCGGGCGCGTCTGCCTTCCCGCAGGGGCTGGGCTACAACCCGACCGGCATGGTGGCGGCGTTAACGTATTGGTCTGCAAAAGCGATTCGCGAGACCTATCTGAAAAACCCCGGCCCTCTGGTTCAGGCATAAGGAAATTGCGATGAAAAAATTACTTTCTGCCTTGTTCCTGGGCTTGGTGGCGTTTGCAGCACTGGCCGACGATAACAGCAGTGCCGAGCTGATTAAACGCGGTGAATATCTTGCTCGCGCCGGTGACTGCGTGGCCTGTCATACTGCCGAAGGCGGCACGCCGTTTGCGGGCGGTTTGAAGATGGTAACGCCGATTGGCGCCATCTATTCCACCAACATCACGCCGGACAAAACCAACGGAATCGGCGACTATACGCTCGAAGATTTCGAAAACGCGGTGCGTAAGGGTGTGGCGAAAAACGGCCAGACGCTGTATCCGGCCATGCCGTTCCCGTCTTATTCCGTGGTGAGCGATGCCGATATGCAGGCGCTGTATGCCTACTTCATGCATGGCGTGAAGCCGGTTGCCGAACCTAATCGCGACAGCGACATTCCATGGCCACTGTCGATGCGCTGGCCGCTGGCTATTTGGCGTACCGCTTTTGCGCCGAATGTGCAGCCTTTTGCCGCGAAAATGAATGAAGATCCGCAATTGGCGCGGGGTCGTTATCTGGTAGAAGGCCTTGGGCACTGTGGCGCGTGTCACACGCCACGCGACATCACCATGAAAGAAAAAGCCATGAACAACGACGGCGGCAATGCTTTCCTGTCAGGCAGTGCGGCACCAATTGAAGGCTGGACCGCCAGCAATCTGCGCGGCGACGATCGTACCGGCCTTGGACGCTGGAGCGAAGACGATCTGGTCCAGTTCCTGCGCACCGGACGTAACGATCACACCGCCGTATTCGGTGGCATGACCAACGTCGTGAAACACAGTCTGCAATACCTGACGCCCGAAGACGCGACGGCTATCGCCAAATATCTGAAGTCTCTGGATGCCAGGGATAACAGCCAGCCTGCGTTCAAACCTGACGACACGGTAGCGAAAGCGTTGTGGAAAGGCGATGACAGCAAACAGGGCGCGGCGGTGTATGTCGATAGCTGCGCGGCATGTCATAAAACCGACGGCACCGGCTACAAGCGTTTCTTCCCTGAGCTGAAAGGCAATCCGGTTGTGCTGGCCGATGACCCGACGTCTGTCATTCATATCGTGCTGACCGGTGATACTTTGCCGGGCGTGGAAGGCGCTCCGTCGAACATCACCATGCCTGCATTCGGCTGGCGCCTGAACGACCAGCAGGTCGCCGACGTGGTGAACTTTGTGCGCACCAGCTGGGGCAACACGGCGCAGGACAAAGTGACCGCTGCCGATGTTAAAAAGGTTCGTGATGACGAAGACATGATTGTCGACAAAAAGCTGCTCGGGAACATGAATCTCGAGAAACTGCCGCCGGTGAAGTAATCGCGACGAGATAATCGCAGTAGATGCGGTTGTCGCGGCAAATGCAGTGATTGCCGAAACGGCAGCAAATACGGATATTGTGAAAATTAAAAAGGGGTTGCCTGATGAATGGGCAACCCCTTTTTTTGATGTGGTTTTTAATGACATCTAAATACTTAAAAATATTGCAGTTATTTAAGAGAGCACCTTGCTACCCAGCCACAAGGGGTTATAATGCACCTCACACCGAAGCGGGTGTAGTTCAATGGTAGAACGGTAGCTTCCCAAGCTGCATACGAGGGTTCGATTCCCTTCACCCGCTCCAGACTCTTTCTACGAATAAGCCTCTTGTAAAACCTATACCTCAATCGCTTAAGGCGCTTGAAATCGGACACGCCAATAAAAAAGAGGGGAAGATACCAGATGATGCTGTCATGGGGTGTTCAGAAATACCAATAATGTTTTTCCTAAGAATAATTGATGCGGTATCCATGATATTTTTAACTCTCAAATGCTTCATGGTCCCATCAGTTTTTATCCAGAAAAGGAGTTCATCCAATTTGGTTTTTTGCCCAGGAAGAGTCTGATAAAATTAATAATCTTCTTTAATCATTTTAGCTGTTGACTCCAATATTTAATGATAATAATAATTTCCATGTCACCCACCGTTATTCATAAATATTTTTATTTCAACTTAATTGTATTAATGCTATTTTAAATGGCTTGTTTTTCATTGTTAAAACAATGGGGCATTAACATTATTAATGTTCCAATGAAAATTTCATTATGATATGGGCTACTTTGTTAATTAAACAATAAATCGAATGAAAATAGTAGCCCATTAGATTACTAACCTAATGTTTCAACCTAAAGCGAAGAGTTAAATGTTTTTTTAATGCTATATTTAAATTAATTACACCCTCTGCCATGGCATAATTATTATCACATCGATTGTTTACTTTTTTTCATTTTAAAAATGTCGCCAATATAAAATTCACTAGACGTTCCTGTAACAGTAAAACTAAATTTGGCTTGTAAATTCGTCTATAGCAAACACATAAATGACTTAGCGGTTCATACTCCCAAATGCCTGACTGAATAAGTAAACCACTTTGATCGCGAGCACCAATAAATATGCGATTACCTCGGCGTCTACGGGTGATGGTCATGCCATCAATCCCATCAAGTCCGTCTAATTTAAGAAATGCCTTATGTGTTGAAAGCTGATGCCAAGAGATAGTCTTTGACCAAGCTTTTACAAGATATGGCCACTCTAAACGGCGGAAAAAATCCTCACTTGTAATATTGTCAAATACTACAATTATAATTGATGGTTTGATCATCCTCGCCTCTCATTTTTAATCTAATTTTTCTTGCATCCTATTGACTTATCTCAAAGAAACCTCTGCGAGCGAGCATTCCCCAATGTGAGTTCGCCGTGAATTCAAGTCCGAGTATATCTTTCAATACAACTGGTTGAAAAATTTTATTAAAACTTACATTTTTACGAAAAGGGCTAAACCCGGGAAATTGTTCGACTTGGTATACCTTGTCATTATCAATGATGCACTGATACTCAACCGTTCTTAACGCC
>Ga0308159_1001230_pt1 | contig 39881 bp, 32 predicted proteins | sample PhyCR1_FD_201040 | JGI IMG/M metagenome (GOLD analysis project Ga0308159, IMG submission 201040) | Phyllosphere microbial communities from UC Gill Tract Community Farm, Albany, California, United States - DLSLC.R1 | ecosystem: Host-associated > Plants > Phyllosphere > Unclassified | place: USA... | reverse complement strand
CGTGAGGCATGGTGCGGCTGATCTTCATAGCCCACACATAGCGCACGTGCAGCCGCGAAACAGCCCAGCGTGACGCGATCCAGCGCCGCTTCTGTGCCGCCACAAATAGCAATGTCCGCTTCACCGCTTCTTATTAACCTTGCGGCGTCACCAATCGCCTGAACCCCCGCTGCACAGGCAGTAACGGGCGCGCCCAGCGGACCGGTGAAGCCGTGTTTGATCGAGACATGACCCGCAGCCATGTTGGCCAGAAACGAAGGTGCTGTAAAGGGTGAGAGCCTGCGCGGGCCGCGTGCATCGGTAGTGCGCACCGCGTCGGCAATGGCACCAAAGCCGCCGACACCTGAAGCAATAATCGTCGCGGTGCGTTCACGCGCTGCCTCATCTTCAGGACGCCAGCCCGCCTGATTCAGCGCTTCTTCTGCTGCCAGCAGCGCGAATTCTATAAAGCGCGACATCTTTTTACGCTCTTTCGGCGCAATGAACGCCTCCGGATCGTAACCTGCCAGCGGATCTTCATCGATGCCGGGCACGCGGCCACCCACTGAAATACCGGTGCCAGTAGTAAGCGTGTCGGGCAGGGTGCGTATACCTGATTCCCCCGCCGTTAATCGCCGCCAGACGGTTTCAACGCCACAACCGAGTGGCGAGACGATGCCCGCGCCGGTAATGACAATGCGTTGTGATGAGGCTAAGTGACTCATAATTTTGCTCCCTTAGACAGTCCGGACAGTGAGTGAAATGCTGCTGCGGAGAATAGATACACGCCTTGAGGGCGAAAGGTGAGCCCCTGCGAAGGGTGGTGCGATAGATGAACGCAGGGATGGAATACAGCAGACAGAGTTAAGCTTAGCAGCATCAGAATCCTGAGCGATAACCAGACAGAGTGCTATCGTTGATCTTGTGACTAAATAAGTCAATAGTCACATCATGCGTAATGCTCAGGGCGCAAGGCTACGTAACACCAGCGCTGCCAGTTGTGCAGAGGCTTCTTCAGCATCATCAAGGCTGTACTGCAGCAGTACCGGACTGGCGTAGGGTTTGATCACCCGATAGATTGCCTCCGCCGCTTCGTCTGCCGGGGTTTTACGTTCAAACTCACCGGATTCACGACCGCATCGCAGGATCTGCTGGATCAGATTCAGTAGTCGCACTTCGTGTGCCATTGCTGACGGCCAGCGGTCACGCGACGCGACGGCAGCAATGTCATACAGTTTACGTTCGTGAAAAAAGAGTTCAGTGCCGGTGACGGAAAGCGTGCGAAACAGTCGCCGCAGTTGCTCCGATGCTCCAGACGCATCGGCGATTGCGGCTTCGACGCGCTGCATAATCATCGCCAATCGCGTGGAGCAGATCACTTCGCCAATCGCCTGTTTCGATTCAAAAAATTTGTAGATATAGGCTTTGGAAAAGCCGATAGCACGGGCGAGATCGGAGACGGTGGTTTTTTCGTAACCATAATGCGCGAAGTGCTGCATGGCAGCATCGACAATCTGGTCACGCACATTGTGCCCGGCCGGGCCGCGTGTGCCATTTTCCATTACGGATTGAGTCATTGTCAGAACCTGGCAGATCAAAGGTGGGTGAAAAAATTCAGTGACCACTGTTAGAGGTGGTCACATTTTAGGCCCTGATGCGATTAAAATCCATGGTTCGCAACGAATTAAGAGAGTTGACGCCACTTAACCCGCACGGATGGCAAGCTGGCGAGGTCGAGACTGATATTGTCTTTGCTGGTTAGCATTAAGGTGATTGTAAAGTCTGCAATTTTCCGGGGAGTTTGTCTTTAAGACCGGTTATAAAGCCTGAAACAGGATAAAAGAGTCTACGTTCTCTTGCGTGCCGAATTTGAATGTCAACTTAACATCACTTGAGTGAGTTGACAGATTCATGGCTCTTTAGTGCTTCTTTAAATAAGCTGAATTATACTGTCGGAAATGGGCGCAAATTCAGTGATTTCTTAATGATTTACATTATCGATGATCAGGTTACCTACAATTCAGATGACTGTACGCTGAGTCATATTCCTACCCAGGAAACGCTGAGTCTGAGTATTTCATCGGGTCGGCTGTTTGAGCAGTTGCTGAATTCCCAGGGAGAAATACTGGCACGTGAAACCCTGCTGACCGAAGTCTGGGATAAATATGGCCTGCGCGGATCAAACAGTAATCTGAATCAGTATCTGAGTATTCTGCGCAGAGCGCTCGCGGCTTATGGTTGTGAAAATCTGATTATCACCATTCCGAAAATCGGCATCCGACTCAATACTGACATCAAAATTGAACGTGAATCTTCCCCGGCTTTTGTTGTGACAGAGGTTCAGAGTGATGAAGAGCCTGCGGAGAGTCCTGTTTCCAGCCAGGATAGCCCGGCGATACGCCCCGATCCTGTTATGGCGGATAAGGTTGTCAAAAAATCTGGCCTCAGCGTCAGGCAGGGCATATTTGTCCTCATGCTAATGTTGCTGGGAAGCGCTTTCTGGTACTTCATTATAAGTGAGCCTGCTGAAAAGAATTCCTCTATGAGTACTATCAAGCTGCAAGGCGGCTGTGAGGCGGTGATTGTTCAGGGACTGGATGTGTTTGAGCAAAAGTCACTGGATAAGCAAATTCTTGAAATTCTCAAAGAGAATAATCAATCCTGTGTGCCGGGACGACGCATCTATTTCGATAAAAATACTCCATTCACAACAACGGATTATGGCAGGACTATTCTCTCCGCATGTAACCTTAACAGCAGTGGCCATATCGTTTCCTGCGACAGCTTCTATTATCTTGACTGGAGAACGTTTTGAAACGTAACGCCACATTAATGCTGACGCTAACACTCGCTGCGCTGCTGCTGGTGCTTTTTGCCGGAATTAATTATTTTAAGCCCCGGCCTGACGATTTTCCTTTCCGCTGCTCAGCGTTCAGCCGCTATGATCTTAGCCGAAATGATGTTGAAAAGATTAAGTTTGCTGTTTCCCAGGATCTTCGCTTTATTGATTCTAAACTGGGCTATCTCTTGCTGAACGGGCAGGTAACTTTTGGTGATAAAGAAACAACGCTTAATCGACGCATTGCGCTGAGCGCAGGGAATAAAATTGATAGGGACACTTATCGCTATAAAATAAGAACGGTCATTACCGCAACAAACGATACGACGCCAGATGCCGTGTTTGATCTGCTGCTGGCGGAGATCACGCTCGATCCTGGCTATCTGCAGCTGGATACGACTCAGGTCGATAAAAAGACCTATCTGATCGGTGGGCCGCTCGCCTATCTCTTTACCTGCCAGCGTTATTAAATGAAGAGACTTTCAGCTGAAATATAAACCGGAAGAGCAAATGCTCTTCCGGTTTGCTTTTAAATGCGCATTGCAGACAGCGTGTCTGTTACGCAGTACGGAAGCTTTCCAGGGTATCTGAGAAAATCTGAAGATCTGCAGCGCTAATGGGACTCGCCTTCGACAGAGAGAAAATCAACAGGTCGTCCATGTTAAGTGTGAATACCGCTTGTTTCTGGTAAAGACGAAGATTATCTGGCCGAAGGAAATCATAGGTAATCATGATGCCTGTAGTGAGATTATTACCCAGCACCACTGGCTGATGGACTTCCTGTTGCCAGTCTTTCATCTGCTTTTGCAGAATAGCGAGCTGGCTAAGAATATACTCTTCCGGATTATTATGGTCGCCTAACTTATCGCGAGAGATGGTGATTGGCGGCAGAGTAGATCGCGTGCCTGCCAGCGTATTCAGCGTTCGCTCGCAGTAACCTTGCGGCAAAGTAATCATGCCTTCAGTGAAGCGGCAAATAGTCTTATCCATGGGTAATCTCCGTGTCATTGTGGGTTGCTGCCTGGCCAAATAACTGCTCTGCCGTGACTTCGCTGAGTGTGCCGTTATTTAACAGGACGATTTTATCGGCGCTTCGGATAGTTTCCGGACGATGTGCAATGATGATTCGGGTGATCTTCATCTGCTTAATGGCGTTGTTGATCTGCGCTTCGTTGTAGATATCAAGATGACTGGTGGCCTCATCCAGAACCAGAATTTGAGGTTCACGATACAGTGCGCGTGCCAGCAGAATACGTTGCAACTGACCACCCGATAAAAACGATCCCATATCGCCTACCAGGCTTTGATAATTCATCGGCATTTTCATGATATCGCTATGAATCTGAGCCAGGCGGGCCACGCGGGTAATTTTTGCGTGGTCGGGTTCGTTATCAAAGAAGCAGATGTTCTCGCTGATTGAGCCTGAAAAGAGAATATCATCCTGCATAACGCAGCCGATCCGATTACGATGGTGTTCAAGCCCGGTCTGGGTGATATCCATACCGCCCACAGTGATCGTGCCACCTTCCGGGTGCAACAGGCCAAGAATGATTTTGGCCATCGTGGTTTTTCCCTGGCCGGATGGCCCTACAATTGCGAGGCTCTCACCCGCTTTGATCTCCAGATTCGCACCATCAACCACCCAGGGTTCCGTCGGCGCATAGCGAAAACGAATATCGATCAGTTTGATATCCTGCGGGGCTTCTGTCTCCTGGTCGGTTGCTTTACTCACCAGGCCTGGATTGGCCTCAGAGCTGGCTTCTGTTTCTGATAGCACAATATCGGCCAGACGTTCGCCATGCATTCGCAGCATACGGAAATCGATAATAGCGTTGATCAAGCCGGCACCCCGACTCATAAATTGATCGGAAAAGCTGATAAAGGCGGTCAGCATACCGGCAGAGAAGTTGCCATCCAGTACCTGCAGCGCAGCCAGCCAGACCAGAACCACCCGGCCCACTGAGGTTAGTAATCCCTGAGCCGAACCAAACAGGATATTGAGCTTCTGTATCACAATACCTTTATTGGTGGTGTCTACCAGAAAGTTCATGTAAGCCGAGAGTCGCGGCACCTGTTTATTATTCGTTTTGACCGCCTGGATCCCGCGCAGCGTCTCAAGCAGAGAAGACTGGGTGCGTGCCGAGCTGATGATTTGTTCCTCATTGGCGCGGCGAACCGGATCGTAGGCCATGAAGCGCAATAGTGCATAGGCGAGAAAAAGACCAATGACCAGCCATGCCAGTTGCGCGTTGTAGATGAAAAGCATCACTACTGTGACGATTGACATAACTCCATCCAGCACGGTGCTGATGAAGCGGGAAGTCAGCGTGCTCTGAATAGTATTAAGCGAACCGTAACGAGAGAGAATGTCACCGACATGGCGTGATTCGAACCATTCCAGCGGCAGTTTTAACATGTGATGGCAGACGTTTATGGTCCACTGCACACTAAGCTGGCTGGAGAACCAGCTCATTACCCATGAGCGCAGGGCTGTGACAATTGTCTGAAACAGCGCGATCATGATAAAGCCCACACCGAGCAACGACAGCAAAGAATAGTCAGCAGAAACCAGCACCATATCCATAACCCACTGCATAAAGAAGGGGCCGAGGACGCCGAAAAATTCCAGAGCGATTGAGAGGATGAGCACCTGAGCAAAGGCAGACTTAACCCCGGTCACGCTGCCCACCAGCTTCATCATAGAGATGCTTTCTTTCTCTTCTTTCACTTCAAAGGTAGAAGAGGGAACCAGTTCCAGTGCGACACCGGTGAAGGCACTCGACGCTTCTTTAAATGTCAGTTCGCGAATGCCACGCGCGGGATCGTGAACGGTGATCCTATTGCCGCGGACTTTCTTCAATACCACAAAATGGTTCAGTTCCCAGTGCAGAATGCAGGGCATGCGCAGTTTAGACAGCTCTTCCATTTCCACACGCAGTGCGCGGGAAGTCATGTTGAGTTGTTGTGCCATCGCGATGACATCAGCCAGTGTGGCGCCTTTGAGTGATGTGGCGAACTGGCGACGCAACGTGATCATGTCGATCTCGTGGCCGTGATAGTTAGCTACCATGCCAAGACAAGCCAGCCCGCACTCCGCTGCCTGCGACTGTCGAATCATTGGTAAGCGGTTAAACCATTTAAAATTGAGTTTCTCTAATAACAACACAGAACAGACCTTCTAAATCAGAGAGAAATTTTGTGTCCCAGCGCGAAAATCGGCTCCAGTACCCATTCATAGAGACGACGTTTGTCGACAATAAAGTCGGCATCCAGCGCCATACCTGGCTTCAGTTTTTCATTCTGCGAATAAGCAGTAATGGTTTGTTTATCCAGAGAGACCAGTACCCGGTACTGCTGTTCCTGAACATTGTTTTTACCGGTTAAGGTGGTGACTTCCTGAGGAGAGAGGGCGGTTCGCGAGACCTCGATCACCTTGCCATATTGCTGACCAAATTTTTGGTAAGGGAAGGCTTTGTAGCGCAGCACGACACGCTGACCCGGCTGGATAAAGCCGATGGATTGCGTGTTCACCATGATGCGGGCAACAAGATCGGTATTGTTGGGCAAAATCGCGATTGCCGACTGGCCGGCATTCAGCATCTGACCATTTTTAACCATGATCATGCCTACATAGCCGCTTTTTGGTGCGCGAAGCTCAATGGATCGGCGTGCTTCGTTCTCTGCCATTGACTGACGGTTATCTGCCAGTTGACGTTCGATATCGTTGCGTTTTTTCTCATCATCCAGTGGCTTTTCATGCAGTTGCTGCTCTGCCTGAACAATTTTTTGCGACGTATCCAGCAGTTGACGCTGGTACTCCTGATAGCGTGCCTGGCTGTCGAGCAGATTGGATTCCTGCTCTTCCAGTTGACGGCTTGAGGCGTACCCCTCCTGGTGCATAGCGTTGAGTTTATCCAGTTGCAGTTTCGCTAACGCCACCTGTTTGCGACGGTGTGTCAGCTGTAGTCTCAGCTGTTCCTGCTGGAGTTTCAGACTGGCGATGGTGTCGGATAATCCTTTCATTTCGACATCATGCAATTTGGCCAGCGTCTGCAGATCCTGCTGAAGTCGTTCACGCTGACCCACCAGATTTTCGGCGATGACCTGACGCGTCTGTCCCATTTGTGTTGAGACTTCCGATGACAACACCATGAGAACGTCATCTTTTTTGACCAGCTGTCCCTCTTTAACCGGGATATCCACGACTGTTGCGCTCACCGGAGGAGGGACAATCAACATGCCCTTTTCAGGCAGCAGTTCGCCGGTAGAGGATTCATATTTCGTATAGCTGCCAAAAATGAAAAAGAGGGCTGTGACGGCAGTAATAAAAATCACCACAGAAATAACAAGCCAGCGATAGGGCGGACAATAAAGTGCCACGATGCCCAGGTTACCCCGGTTAGCGGCATCAAGCGCCTCCTGGCGAAAAAGTGACTGTTCCATTTATAGATTCATCATGATTAAGGGATTAACGGCACTGAAAAAATTTCAGCATGTCGAGTGATAACGAGCCGGTACTTTGCGCCAGATTGATTAAGGCGTTGAGGTAACTCAAGCGGGCTTCAGCCTGGTCTTTGAGCGCGGTGTAATATTTCTGCTGGGCATCAAGTTCATCATTAACGGTGCGGAAGCCCATTTCACGGCCATACTGGACCGACACAACTTTTTCACGTGCTGAGTCGACAGCGTTCTTTTGAGCACTGATTAAGGCTTTACCATTGGTCAGGCTAAGCCAGGCCGAGCGCGTATCGGTTGCCGCTTTGCGTTGAGCTTCCATCGTGGAATACTTTGCCGCCTGACGACGATAGGCCGCTTCAAAAGATTGTGAAACCTGACTGCCACCAGCAAATAACGGGACAGAAACGTTTACGCCATACTGCAGGTTATTACTCTTCGAGTTCGTCCCGAAAATTGCGTCATAAAGGATATTGTCGTCATTGTCGTTACGGCTCCAGTTTTTGCCGTATCGGGCATAGAGTGAGACGACCGGCATATGCGCGCCATCAGCCGCCAGAACATCTGCGTCTGCCTGATCATTCTGAAACAGAGCAATTTTAATCTCCGTGTTGCGTTGCTGGCTGGCATTAATCGCATCGGTGAGTGAAGAATAAGGCGATGCTTTAAGGCACTGGAAATTCACTGGTTCAACGGTGTCAGGGCTGATACCGGATAAACGACGAAATGCTTCGCCTGCCAGCAACAACTGATTGCCTGCCTCTATTTCTTTAGCCTGTGCCAGAGCGTAATTAGCTTTTGCTTCATCCAGCTCCGTGCGGGTATTCTGGCCATTGACTAATCCGGTCTGAAGCTTCTGCTGTTGCTGTTTAAAATTATGGCTGGCGGCTTTTGCTGCCTGCAAAACTTCCTGCTGATAAAGCACAGTAAAATAAGCGTTACTTATAGTGTTTAATAATTTTTCTTCAGCCTGCTTTGCCTGCGCCTCAGCTGTATTTGCAATAGCAACACCTTTACGCCATCCGGCATATTTACTCATATCAAACAGAGGTTGCCTGACGCTAAGATCATAACTATGGTTCGTTACCCCACTCTGATATTTTTTATCAGGTTGCTCCTGACGATCCCAGTTTCCTTCAAGTGTTAATGTTGGCAGCATTCCGGCCATGCCTTGCCAATATTTCTGTTTATCTGCTGCACTGGTCATCTGACTGGATTGTAATGCTGAGTCATAGATTAATGCGGCCTGAGCAGCTTGCTCCAGGCTGGTTGCAGATGTGCAAAATGGAGCACAAATTAGTGCCAGTAGTGCAATATTAAAATTATGGGGTTTCATGATTTTCGCTGTATATAAAAAATAAATACTAAGTGGCTAAACAAGTTCCTGTGCAAAAACATACTTAATCAAATCTGTATTAGATTGAAGCTGAAGCTTACGCATAGCATTATATTTTTGTGTTGCAACCGTACTTATGCTGCGTTTACGCACTTTGGCTATCTCCATTAAGCTATAACCAATGGCGAACAACCGGATAACTTCTATTTCTGAGGGGGATAGCAGTGTTTGTGCCGTATCTGCTGGTGCAGATAGCACTAAGTTTTTCATCTGTTCTGAGTAGTATATTCCTGAATTAGATGAGCAAACCCAATTGAATGCCCTGACCAAATCACGAATGTCATCGCGTTTATGTACGATAGCATTGACCGGGACTTGTAATATACTTTTCAAAATAGCCTGACTTTTCTGTGCAGTGAAGATAATAATTTTTAAATTCGGATTTTGCTTGTGTATCTGTTCGAGTTTTTTCACGCCATTTGAATCGTTACGTTCAAAGGTAAAGCAAAAATCTGTGATCAATATATCTGGCATCTCCTCCCTGATTATTGACAGTAAACCTTCTGCTTCAACCGGGTAAGCATTGATGTTCAGATTTGAGAACTCTTTTATAAGTATGGTCTGGACGGAATAAAGAATAAATGGACTTTCATCAGAAATACCAATGCTAAGCCTCCTTTTTCCCTGGGATATATTCACAGATGATCCTTTTCTGTAGATAAAATCTGAAGCGGGGCTCCGCAGAGCCCTGCTGACTACTGGTAACTAAGCGTGTACGTTGCGACGGCATTTGCCGTACCAGGATTTATTTTTGCAGCCGTCTGATAATAACGTGCATAAAGTGGCACCGAAATTAAGGCAGAAGAGAGCGGATAACTCGCAATGTTAAAGGGTGTAGCGAGTGCTATCGGCTGTTGGTTTCCATTAAGGATTTGCACGCCGACACCACTGGCCGTTGAGGCGGAGTTAAGCGCCACCACACCCACATCGGAGAGCCCGCTGGGCGCGTCTCCATCGAACTGCATCATCACGTCAAATGTGCCTGAGAGTAAGGCCTCACAGTTAAACTGGATGTTAAATGCTGTGGCCGCACTGGTCTGGCCTATGCCTGCTCCTAAGCCACTAGTTGGGTTCGTGGTATAACTACCCAGTGGTACATTCGGATTAACATCTCCTGCCACTGAGCAGGTCTGATCTTTTACGGTGATACCTGTTTTAATATTGGTAAAGTTAAATGTCTCATCCTTCCCTGTGACTAACGAGCCGACATCAAATGGGTTTACATAACTTTTAAGGTAAGATGACGGTGTCATAGAGTTAGATGTTTTGACAATCTGATAAGGCACGCTCAGAGAAACATCCGTATAAGCGCCCACAGTTCCGCCGCTGGTTAAAGCATATGTGCTGATCATTATACCTGTTGGAATATTTGCGACTTCGGTACCCATCTCCCCGCCATAGCCAGTATATAAGGTCAACCCATAGCCAAGGGCATCCGCTTCAATCGCCTTGCGTTTAAAATAGACTTCACCGATCAATCCATCTACGTACTGCTGCAAATTATCCAGCGCACATTTAAAGTTAGCCGTGGCTGTGCCACTATAAACGATCGTGCCTACCGGTACGGCTGCTGAAATATTGATGCCTAATGACTTTATGTCGACCAATGACCGGGTAGAGGTCATTTTACACGTTAATGTCACATCGGTTGATGAGCCTGCGGCATTAACGTTAAAAATAGCCATCAGCATCAGACTGAATGTTAATGATACTGAGCCAATGAGGCGCAATATTTCCTTTCCTGAAATTAAGAGCATGATGTCACCTCATTAACCTTGGTTATCTTTATTTTCGTTATTAGAAGCGTAACGTACCGGCTGCATTTGATCATTGCTGCATGTTGTCGTCAGTCTCGCCAGCGTCTGATTGTCACTGGACTGAACTACACCCGACTCAAGATTAACCAGACAATTATCATTTTCTGCTTTTCCCCATGAAACATGCAGACGGCTGACATCTTTATTCAGCCTGACGTAAATCTGACCGCCCTGTGAAACAGTAGTAACAAGATTGCCATTTTCATCATTAACTGACGCGCCAAATGGCAAAGCATTTCCATCAGGCTGGTTTGCCCGTATCAGGAGTGGTTTGCCTTTACTGGTTTTATAATCCAGTCTGACAACAGCACCTTCAACAGGTATAACGCGTTGTTGGGTTGATTCCAGCTCAACATCAAGGGGGATGCCTTTTGGATCGATCGCCAGCTCATTTATCCTGTATGGATTAAGATTAGGAACTACCGCTCTGCCGCTTCCGTTTAACACGATATTTGGATAACCAAGCACCCGGGCACCTTCGGCATCAGCTGCTGTTACGACAGCATATGTTGTCGACTGATAAGCACTAAAGTTAATGCCATCAGGCAAAGCAACAACAGCGCCGCTTGCACCTCCGGAAGCTGAGTAATAATTCTCTCCCTTGGTATATGACGCTGTCAGCATGCTGTAAGGCGAACGATATTGTCCACTGACGGAACCAGATTTTTTATTATCGATATCGCGAGAGGCACCTACGTTATAACTGTATTGATCATTCTCACCCAGGACACCATTAACCGCAGTTTGCGCGGTCACCCCCTCTTTATTATGCGTGGCACTTCCGGTTACATAATTTTTACTTTCGCTACCAAGTGGTATTGAGAAGTCGAGTGAAAGCTGCGTGTCATGCCCACCGGTTGAATATAATAATCGGTTTGCTGATAATGTATAGGATACGCGACCAATTCTATTATTATAACCTAACTGAAATTGGGTGTTTGTACCGGTGCTGTTCCAGTAATTTTGAATGAAACCAGTAAGATAGATATTCCCATATGACTCTCCAAAATTTTGGCTGGCAGTCATTGAAAAACGTTGTTTAGGACGGGAAAGATAATTTATTCCGTCATTTTTGTTCTTTTTATAGTAGTTATTAATTTGCAATGCATTGTCATAGCTGTAATAGCCTGATGATGAAAATCGGTACGCTGCGAGGGTGAAGTTTGTGTCAGTCTGCGTAACTTTTTTACTGTACGTTGCGCGATAGCTCACACCCTGCTTTTTCTCATCGCCATATTTTGTCTGAGCACCGGTGATATCGAGTGAGATAGCGCCAATGGGTAAACCAAATGCTCCCCCCAACAGGGCTGAGATGTAGTTATCTGATCCCAGGATACCGGTATAGCCGGTCAGACTATTGGTAAAGCCATGCTGAATGGTGCCCTGATATACGGAGGGCGTGTAGGCCATATTGTCTTTACGCGATACACCGCCCGTCACAGAGTAGAACGTCATACCAGGACGCTTCAGCCTCGTCATGGCGGCGTATGGCACTGAAAAACGTGTTTCACTGCCGTCAGCTTCTTTTACAGTAACATCTAAATCACCACCGTAACCTGTAGGATAGAGGTCGGTAATATTGAAGGGACCTGGCGATACTGTTGTCTCATAAATTTTACTACCGTTTTGCGATACGGTTACCTGAGCACTGGTACGGGCAACACCACGAATTTCAGGCGCGTAACCTCGTTGTGAATCAGGCCACATTTGATCGACAGTTGATATCTGTGCACCGCGGAACGAAAGGGTATCGAACAGTTCGCCACTGGTATTTCCTTCACCTAGCAGTAAGCGTGACTTCAGTTGCGGAATATCACGCTGAACATAGGTGTTGATAGCATTGTAATGATGAGACTCATCACCCTGCTGTCGTCGCCAGCTCAGTGAGCCCTCATGGCGAAACATCCAGCCGCCAAGGTTGAAGCCTGCCAGCGCTCTGCCATAAAAAGAGTCATATTCACGCCCGTCGTTAACAGAGCGGTAATAGTTAGTGTCATAGTTGAGCGTAAATGCTGTTTCACCTTTATCCCAGAATTCGGGGGCGACATAGCCACGTGCTGAGCGCAGCAGATAAATCTGTGGAATTGAGATATCCATCTGCATATCAGCAGAGTTAATGGCGGCATGGCTTTCCTTAACCACATCTTCAAGGGCGATACATTGATTACCCGAGCGTAACTCTTCAGCTTGTTGAGAACTGAAAACGGTGTCTTTAATGGAGAGACTTTTTACCAGATCGTAGGAAAGACAGGCCTTAGTACCTGCTCCCTCACGAACAACCTGAACATTTTCACGGCTAATCTGACGGCCATTTAAAAAGATATCCAGCGTATAGATGCCGGGATCAATGGGATTACCTGTTGCATAGCGGGCAACATCAACTTTTACCCCTGGCAAATTTTTCACAAACGATTCATCAAAATCATAAGCTTTTTCAGCAAACGCGGTTTGAGTGGCTGCGGTCAGAAACAGAGCCATAAAAGAGCGATAAAAAATTCTGCCAGTTTTTTTATTTAAAGAGACCGTCCTTGCCATCATAATTCCCCTGGTTAAAGACCAAAATCTACTGGATTATTTTACTTTCAACCTTACGTGCGGCGCCAAAATCATCCAGATACTGATAATTAAATGTCGTTTTTATTTGATTATTACTCATGCCTTTCAGCGAAAATTCTTTTGTTTCGCCTGGTGCCAGCATCTCCCCTTTTTCACTGACTAATTTATGACCCGCATTGTCTTCTGCATTAATTTGTGAAACGTTAACGTAAAAAGACGAATTGTTAGTTGCAGACAGAGAGTTAGATTTTGAGCCATGACGCCACACAAGACCTGACGCAGCTTGATTGGCCTGCGCGTGATCGAACTGAGCCGGACGATAAAAAAGCTTGATACGACTTCGGATCGCCATTTGCAGTTGATTCTGGTTGGCCAGACTTTTGTCGCGAGGTGGTATATCCAGCACATTAAGCCAGAAAATAGATTCTTTGTTGGCAGGCAGATTCGCGCCAGTGAAGACAATACGTAACGTTTGCCCTTTATTAGCCTCCATCCGGAAAACCGGCGGTAATAAAACGAAGGGAACATTTATTTTATCTACGGCTTCATTAGGATTTCCGTTATCAATCCATGCCTGAACAAGCGCGGGCTGATCGCCCCGATTATCCAGCCGAACGGTAACTTCTTTCTCAGAAGCTGGGTAGATTACCCGCGTACCGATGATGGTTACGCTGGCAAATGCAGACGTGGTCATTGCATAGGTAAGCAGACAAGAGATTAGAAAGTTAAAACTTTTTTTTTTCATGATATTAACAGAAATGATGAAGAGGAAGAGTGGTGAGGGCGTAGCCCTCACCCTAATCAATTACAGGTAATTGATTGAATAATTTACTGTTGATGCAACAGTACCCGCTACTGCAGCGGCAGTTGCGTAGTACTCAGCAGAGTAAGACAGAGTACCTGCACCCGCTGTCAGAGCCACAGTTGCAGGAGCGGTAGACTGCTCGCTGCTGCCCGCATTGATAGCTTTGTTATTGTTGTCCAGCAGCTGCAGATCAACTCCTGTTGCAGTACCGGTGTTGGTCAGACGACCGTTGGCGTTCACACCCGCACCCTGCTCAAAGTAAGCGTAGACATCACCGGTTGTTGCAGAGCAATCGCTCAGCGCCAGAGTGAAGCGGGTGTTACCTGCTACGGCGCCTGCAGTGTTCAGCACGCCTGCTGCAACTTTTGGCAGGGTTACGGTTGCTGTGCTGCCCGCGCCGTTAACGCTGACAGTACAGGTCTGAGATGCAATGGTGCCGGTGAAGTTAATTGTGCCATCTGAAGCCTCTACTGCACTAACCTGAGCTGTAGCCAGCAGCAGACCCATAGCAACCATAGATACCTTTTTCATATACTTTCCTTTGTATAAAATAATTAAAGTTTTTAAATGATGAACTGTGCATTTTATTGCAGTCGTTCATTTTTCAGATAAGAGTTATACCCTTATCTGAAAATCAGACGATCAACATGCCGAACGCTACGGCGGCGACAATCCCTACGATGCCCATGCCAAAAGCGGTACCGCTGATTGGGTTTGCTGCTGGAATTGATTCCGGGCGAACCCATTCCGTTTTCTCTGTTGAAGTTGAGCTGGTTCCTAACCCCTTGAAAAAATCCAGAATTAAAGATGTGAGTGAGCCACCGCTAACCCCTTCGATCTCTTTGTTATTTAATTCGCGCATATTATTTCCTTAAGCTGTAATTACAGGTGCAGTCGGATCAAAAGTATTTTCTACAATTTCGTTGAACCAACCCGCAGTTGTATCCCAGCCATTCATCGCACCATAAAGCGCACCATCTACCAATCCGACGACAGCACCGATAACCAGTCCACCTGCTCCTGAAACCAAGCCGACGCCTAGTACGCCTCCGGCACTACCGCCGCTCATTGCCCATTTCACACCAAATGCTGTGATGCCGGCAGCGGCCCCTACAACGACTGAACCAATAAAATCAAAAAAACCTGCGCCTGAAACATTTTGCATTTCAACAGGTGTTAACTCTCTCATTTACATCTCCAATATTAATCAGTTATTCAATTGTTCAGTATTGAATTTTTTAAAATGCCGCCTCAAGCGAACGGCGCTATTAGATTCGGAGACCATAAAAAATAAAATAGTAAAATATCCATAATTAATATTACGTGCTATTGGCCTTAATAACTTAAGGCCTGTTTCATTTACAATGCGTTTACATTCATCGTAATTTAGAATGTCAGCGTGAATGCATTCGTATCGTTATATTTTGCTCGGCTATTGATGAGTTTATTTAATTTTTAGTGTTACCAGTTTTTTAAAATGATGAGAAAGGTACGCATTCTGTGTTGAAAAAGCTTCAGCGGGACGGAGTGCAGTCTGGTTAAAAGACCCGAGAATGAGAAATCGGTCCTCATATGCAATCTAAAGTTAAAGTTGCAGGAATGAAATGGATGTATTTTTTTAGGTTTTATGTCTGCATTAAACATAAAAATCAGCATATAAATCTATATATAAAGTGTTTTGTTATTTAAATATCTGTTTTGGGAGTGCTGTGGTTTAATTTATGCCATCAAATGCTGTCGTGTTTTTTTATTTTCAGAGAGGAATTAACAATGGTTCCATAATGATTAAAGGTTTATCAATTATGCCGCATATTTAAACTTGTAGCGCCTTTTTGTGTGCTTAATATAGCGGGATTATAACATCAATGTTCATATGATTATGATTGATTCCTTTTTTAAGAAAAAAGTTATAACACTATCAGTAAGTCTCTACTTGTTAGTTTGATATACTGATTAATTGGCTTTTGAGCGGTGAAATATCTGGTTGTGACGTCGAATAGTGGCGTGATGCTCTTCCTTTTTGCGCGTTTATGGTGTTGAATTTTATCGGTATGGTTTTACTATAGTGAAACCAGTAGCAACCTTTCTATGGCTCATATTTGGGGGAGAGTCAAAGATCATCAATACACAAGGCGAAAAAAAGAGACTATAACAAACGGATTTTTGCTAATTTTTCTACTAATCACTAACCTTGTGTTAGTTAGATTGAGTTAATTATTATGTATAGAGTGACTGAAAATCATGAGCGGATCATCGATGCGCTAGCCGGGTATACCCAGGTTGCTAATCCAGATGAGATTTCGCGCGGCAAGCGTCGTTATCATCTCACTAAAGATAATGTGCGCCGGGTTATGTTCATTCTTGATGGTGATTTCTTACTCAAATTAAAGAGCGAAAATAAGGTATTAAATATCTTATCGGCGCCTTTTGTTGTCGGTGTCACTCCGGCACTCGATGAACCACCTGTCTATCTGGAAAGAATTGATTATGGAAAGGTCAGTTTCATTGATTATGATGTGTTCTGGCGCCTGGTGTTTGAGAAAGACCTTTTCAATGATGCCATGTCCATTCTATCTGGCCAGTACTCTGACCTGATGAACTACATTCAGCTACCTAAAAATAACTCATATGATGAAGTGATTTCGTTGATTGGCCGCTGGGGGAAACTGCCACCGCACCTTAAGAAGAGATTTTCGGCACTTTATCTGATTGAAAACAGTTCTCATCTTTCAAAAAGCTCCATTTGCAGAGTGCTGAAAGAATTAAAAGAGAAAGGTGAACTTACCCTGGTTAATGGCAAGTTTACCTGATGATTTTTGTCTAAACTTTGAGATGCTTAAGGGAAAAATGGATTTTAAAGTCATTTGTACAAATGAAAACTACTTCTTTCGGCTGGGCATCTCAAAAATTATTGAGCAAGCACTGTTATGTGACACGCCAGTAGAATTTTTACCCGCTTATGACGCACAAAATTTATATCAGGCGGATTTCATACTAATCAGTGTTGCACAGTGGCGCCTTTATATGTGTCAACCTGCCTACCGGGAACGGAAGCCCGGTAGCATTTTAATAGTGTTTGTTGATGAGGTTGCAGACATCGTTACGGAACAACTGCCTCTCTGCTATCGTTCTTTAATTACTATCTCGCGCAGCGATTCTGTCCGTATTATTTCTGAAAAAATCGTCCATTTCTGGCTGGAAAATCAGGAAAGCGTCAAAGGATTTGTACCCTCGGATTGCTCACATTGTTATTTTGCGCGTATCACGGTTGTCCAGTTGCAGGTGCTAAGCTTTTTAAAGAAAGGGTACAGCGTGGGGCAGACAGCTAAACGTCTGAATCTTTCGGCCAAAACGATCTACGCACATAAGTATAATGTGATGAAGAAGTTTTCGCTAAGTGGTGATAAGCAGTTTAACGCTTTCATTAATGATGTCACCCTGCTGGAACTTTATAAAGGCGTTATTGAATCTGCAAAATTTTAGCTATTTACTCAGTCCATATTGGAGTGGTTTCTGAAGTTATTAGTCATTTCTGATGAACTGCTTCCCTGTGATGCACAGACTGCCTTTCGTGTTCAGGGTGTAAAGAGGTTTTTGTGAAGAAAGAGCCACTAAACAAAGATAAATCTTTGGCCATTACTTTTAAAATGGTGACAGCAATCATGTTAGGTATGATTATTCTGCTATCTGTTTATATTTACAGTAACTATGTCGTTGCTGCACCCGTACTTCATCTTCCGGATACGTTTCAGTCAGGCGTGGATAGCCGTAATCTCTCTCAGTCTGTGCCAGCACTCAACTCTTCGCACGAAAGTCAGCAGGAACAAGCCCGACATAATCGGGAATTATCAACCGGGCTTCTTTTCAGCATCTGAAGTGGCAGTATTAAAAGTCACTTGTTGTATCAGCCATCGCCAGTACCGGAGTGCGAAGTTGTATGCCACTTATCTTTTCGTCGGTGAGTTGCCCGAAGTTACATGAACCGTCTGATAGGCTGATGAACTTAAAAGCCAGCGTCATCGCTGGCTTTTTGTGTTTTTGTAGAGGATTATTTCAGGATAAAAATTCGATCTACATTGATTTCGCTATAGCCATCATCGCGGTCGATTTCACCGGTAACCCGGACCTTTTTGCCAATCAGATAACGATCGTCATCATCGTCGTCATCATCTATATCGACACGAATACGGCCAGTCGAATCTTTTAACCAGTAGTGATCATCATCGGCCCTGCCACTGATAGTCCCTGTGAGCGTAACCTGTCGATCGTCGTGCATCGTTTTCGCCTCTGCAACGGTGACCTCCTGACGAGCATACGCCGAGCCGGGCTGAGCAAGGTCAGTATCATCCATAATATTTTCTTCATTCTCGTCTCCTTTAACACGCATCTTTTACTGCGTTTATTTTTTAAAAACTAAAGCGGTAGCCGGCGTTCACCTGGCGCTGGTTGAAGCGATTTCCATCAACCATATCGGCCTCGATAAAAAGGGTATGGCTGCTGATTTGCGCGCTGACACCGACACCGTTATTCCAGCCATTGCCTTTAAACGAGAGACGCTCATCTGAGCCATTCAGAGCATACGCAGCGTTACCTTCAAACTCGCGTAAAACACCTGTTTTGAGATAAGTGTTGAGTTTGTAATTGCTCTGATTGACTTCATAACCTGCCAGTACACTTGCTCGTCCCATCATCGATTTATAACTTGAGAGAGTAATATTGAGGCCATTTGACGCCCGTACAGAGGATCCATCCTGATGACCTGCGGTCAGTTGAAGCTGCGGTTCCAGATAAAAACCCGTGAGATCGTCAGAGAAGCTGAATTTTTTCCCTGCTTCGAGTGACCCACTCAGACCCGATGAGACACCATTGCCGGATATGCGGTTATTCTGTGTATCGCTGACATCAAACTGATTCCTCTGACGGTTGAATTTCACTACACCGTCCATATAGAAGCCGGCGTCATTCAACCATGTGCCGTAAATACCAAAATGTTCAGATTTGGTGGTGCCCTCGCCAGCCCGATAATGAGGTGAGCCTTCTGTTGCACCCATGAACAAGCCCAGATAGATCGGCATCTCATCTGACAGACGTTTATCTACCCCAAACTGATAGCCTGTGTAGTTCATGCTGAAGTGACTCAGCTTACCATTGGCAAAACCGCTGAATCGGCCATCCATCCCACGCAGCCATACATTTCCGGCCGTTTTCCCCTGACGCACATCTCCCATACGCTGCATCAGCGTCTGCATTTCGGCATAATTCATCAGATAGCCGACATTGAGAAAGTTAGCGCCGGCATTCGCGGTGCTGGTGATGGTTGAATTATTACTTTGTTCTGCTGAGGGGATAGGTATCCCGGCATCCTCAGTTGAAGCAGGCTGGAGAGCGTCACTATCCGCAGGTGTTACGGACTGTTCATCCGCCGGGGGCGTTTCAGGTGCTTTCGGCGATGAGAGCACCCAGTTGTTGCCCTGCTTATTGACCGAATAAACATAGCCGCCCAGTTCAACGTCGGTGTTGCCCCTGAAAGTCGCAATGCCATCGGCAGTTTCAACAACGGTCAGTACTTCATTACCTGTGGTGACGGCACTGCCACGGTTCAGAATGTTCAGACCGTAATTACCTGCGCTGCTTCCCGTCACTACAATCTTGTCACCAATGTTGTTCACACCTTCGCCATCGCCAGCCAGACTGGTACGCAGGGAAAAGTTACCACTACCACTGAGGTTTGCGATGGTGAGAGTGGAGTAGGTTGTATTGTCGGTGGCGGCAGAAAGGTCTACCAGTGAGTTATTTAATGTCAGGTTATCGAGATTAGAAGTTTGACCAACGTTCCATGTGCTGTCGGTAAGGCTAACGTTTAAATGGCCGCCATTTACATTATCGCTGGCGGCGCTACCGGACCAGAGTGAACCCGGCGCTAAGTTAAGATCAATTAGTCCGCCCATCGACATGACACTGCCGGTGATCTCCGCTTTACCTTTGGAAGTGATAACGCCCGGCGCAAAACCTGCGCTGTAAAGGGTGGCGATGGCTACGCCAGCCGGAGAATCCATTTTGATAGAGAGATCGCCTGTCAGGCTGATCTGGCCACCATCCCAGGCTAAAGCACCTGCTGCTGTATCAGGGCCTGTAACGCTGATTCCTTCGCCATTGATCATGCCGCCCTGCAGAGACCAGAGGCCCCTGCCAACTATGTTTGAGTTTTTAATCACAACATCTGTGTTTGCCAGGTTGATGACTGCACCTGCCGACTGGGCGGATGCACCATAGCCTACTGACTGAATAGTGTTGCGTTCCTCTTCAGTGCCTGAAAAGTTGACGGTGACGTTATCATCCATCGCAACAATACCGCCCGTCTGTGCTGAAGAGATTACGCTACCTGCGCCGATATTGATCAGGCTATTTTCCCGGGCTGAAATGCCGGGTGACGTCGCGCCGGAGGTACTGATAGTCAGATGATCGGCGACCAGTTTACCCCAGCTCCAGATGCCTGCAGAAATGTCACCGGTGGTGATAATGGTTGAATTGCTGCCCAGATCAACTGAGCCGTTATCCTGAATGTTGATGCCCTGAGAAGCTCTGCCAAGCGTATTAATGGTCAGCGCATCTGCTTTTAGCGTTGCGTCGCCATTACCGGAATCACCGGTCAGCGTATCCACCTGCACAGCATGACTGTTGATACCATTGGTCTGTATATTGCTGCCATTGCCTAAATCAACGTTCGAGCCGTAACCGCTGACACGCAATGCTATACCGTTGGTGCCCTGAGTACTGATTTGTAATGCGTCGGCCTGCAGTGAGGACTGATTGCTCACAACCACCCCTTCTGCGTAAGCAATACCTGACGCAATCGATGTGACAGAGCTGCCCGATCCTAAATTGGCAGAAACCTGTTTTCCGCTCAACTCAAAAGCGACTGCGGTTATCCCTGAAGCATTGAGCACTAATTTATCAGCAGTAAAGTGACTGCCCGCAGACTGGATGAAAATGCCTTTAGCATAGTGCTCAGCATCTTTCACGGTAACCGTACTGCCTGTACCGGCAGTGATTTCAGCGGCAGTTGCACCTGTTACCAGGATCCCATAATAACCATCGCCAGTTGACTGATCGGCGATCAATGTAGTGCCATCAGCCAGAGTAACATCTCCCCCTCTCTGGCTTCCGACAACAGCAGCAGAACTGACCAGCGGCAACATACCCATTCCGCCAGCCAGCATCATCGCTTTTACGCGTTTATTTCTATCAGGATTTTTATTCATATCAGTAACTCTTCCTTAAGGTTTTATTAAAGGGCTAATAGCCTATGAATAGCGCTAAATAGGCTTGCTACCTCTCACTTCATAATTTGTCTTAGCCCGATACGAATTAAGTGTATTGTTTATTAAATCCATTAATAACAGCATGTTTACTAAAGGTGGCAGGATTATGCAGCGTGGAAGTGAATTGTGTAAAGAGAGTGAAAGTGTGTATCTTTTGGCTATAGGTTAAAAGGTATGCGGCATTCTGCGGGAATTTTCATTGAAAATTAAGCTTATGAGTTAGCTGTAACTCGGGAGGGTTTGTTATTTATTATTACAGTCATTCTCATTTGAGAGTTATTTATTCTCTTCTGTCCGGAAGTTATCAGATTATCAGAAGCAATACGGCTTGTTCAGAGAGAGTTTAGCGAGTTATTGCTATCATTATTGCACGCTCAGATACACAGCCCGGTTTCAGAAGTGAACTGGCCTAAAAGCTTTTCTGACAAACGTGTGGTTAAGAGCCCATTAATTAAGACAATGATCGTTATTGCGCGCTGAGTCATAGCCTGGTGAACATGAGAAACGTAGTCTCACCGACCTGAAGTTAATGTTGAGAGAGGGTTAAATGAAAATAGTAAACCGAATAACGGTCTGTTCCCTGATGCTGGCTACTCTGCAAATGAGTGCCTGCACGCCCCATAGTGCTGAATCACCGCGCCTTACAATGCGTAATCCCGCAAGCGAATGGTGTGCTCAGCGTGGCGGACAGCAGGTAGAGGAGGCATCATCGAACGGAAATACACTCTATTGCCTGTTACCATCCGGAGAAAAGATTGAGCAGTGGGCATTGTTTCATCGCGATCACACGAAATAATCTTCTTGCGATTCGCCAGCCAGCAGGCGGGATGTGAGTGAAGTCTATGAAATTGAAGGTCATTGTTAACTATCACTTTTTTCGTCCAATCCCGTCCGGGTACTGATAAAAACCTCATTCTTTTATTACAGTCTTTTTTCTGTACGCCCTCGGCTTTGTGGCCTCATTCCTGCCCCGGAAAATAAGGCTTAGCCTTGCTATTTCTTATCAGCAGATCTTAAATTGTTTAATCGCATGAATGATTTTGACTGTTATTTAATAAGAGCAATCACAGGTGTGTTTAAGTAAATGCAAATGCAAGATGTACGAAAAGATTTTCAATCCGAATTAATAAGTTATTTTTTATCAATGTGTGTGCTTGCCAATTTATTTTGATCTCATTTGGCAATAAACCTGATTTTGCTTTTGAGGTTCTTTAAATAATAAATGTTCAATCCATTTTGGCAATGGTTTTTTATTATCTTATAATACATATAGTTATCACGGTTTTTGCGCTAACCTCCCTCCTTTTTTTGATCTGAGTCAATTTATATAAAAAAATCAGATTCTGTTACCGATTGTCATAATGATACTATTTAATTAATTAAGGTATTTTCTTAAATAATAAAAGTATCATGAGGGCAATCCATTGAAATATTTTGGAAGCGCAGCGCTATGTTGCACCTTCTTTATTTGCACCAAATCTTATGCGGGCATCATGCTTAACGACATTGATGTTCAGGATTATCGCGATTTTGCAGAAAATCTGGGTAGTTATAATGTGGGTAGAATCAATGCCCCAGTTTATAGAAAAGATGGATCGCAATCTGACTATCTTGATTTTCCCATGCCTGATTTTGGCGGCGTATCTTCTATGGGCTACGCAACGCTTATCTCACCTTCGTATATTGTCAGTGTAAAACACAACTCCGGTTATAAAACGGTGGCATTTGGCAATGGTGCTCAATATGCCACAACCTACAATCTTATCAATCGTAACGAACTCAGCACACAAGATTTCCATGCGCCGCGGTTAAATAAGGTGGTTACTGAGGCTTCGCCTTACAATTACGTGACCAAATCAGACTTTATCGCTAATTATAAATCCCGCTATTCATGGTATACCCGAGTAGGTACCGGTACGCAGGAGCAAATCAATGATGACCAGACTGAGCGTGTCCGGCTGACGGGTGCTTATGACTGGAAGACTGGCGGTACTATCAGCGCAACTAACGTACAAGACATATCTTATAATACCTATCTGCGTTATTACAATTTGGGTCCTGATGATGCTAATACCACGCCTCTTTCAATCGGTGCTAACGCCGGAGATAGCGGCAGCCCGGTATTTGCCTGGGATGACATTGAGCAGCAATGGAAACTCGTCGCGGTTCATGTTGGTTACGACCAGGACAGCGGTCTTTACAAAAAACGTGCAATTGCAGGCTATATCCCGGGTGATTTCATTGCTTCGGTGCAGGCTGCCAATACTTCAGCTGACGTCGTTGATATGGCAGGCAACGGCACGATTTTCTGGGACGATAGTGCAATCACGCAGTACGGCTCCTCCTGGTCATGGGCTGGTCTGGGTTCGGCTTACGCCTCAGTCGCACCCTCTACAGCCACTAATGCAGAACTTGATGCCACCAAAGATCTCCGTTTTAACGGGGCTGGCGGACTAATCACGCTGAATGCACCTATCAATATGGGCGCAGGCAAACTTCAGTTTTCTAACAACTATACCGTGGCTTCAGCCGAGGGTGTGAATGCGACCTGGGCAGGTGGCGGCATCGAAGTTGACGCAGATAAAGAAGTCCTGTGGCAGGTTAATGGATTGGCCAGCGATGCCATGCATAAAATCGGCGCGGGAACACTGCATATCAATGCAACTGGCAAAAACCCGGGTTCACTGAATGTGGGAGAGGGTACGGTTATCCTCGATCAGCAGGCTGATGCTTCAGGCAATAAACAGGCGTTTTCTTCAGTCACTTTAGTGAGTGGCCGGCCAACCGTAGTACTGAATGATGCCACTCAGGTGAGTACAGACCAGATCTTCTTTGGCTATCGTGGTGGCCGATTAGATTTGAATGGCAATGCGCTCAGCTTCAGGAAAATTAATCATACCGACAGTGGCGCTACGCTGGTCAACCACAGTGATACCGCGGCAACGCTGAATATTACAGGCTACACTGCCGCTGACGTTCCCTTTAATACTTTCCAGGGTAGCAATCCCAAAGGCACTCCGGGTTCAATCTATGTCTATAACAACCCTTATACGAAAGATACCGAGTACTTTCAGTTAAATACCTCGTCATACTGGTATTTCCCCACGGATAAATCCTCGACGTCCACCTGGACTTACCTGGGTACTGATGCCGATAAAGCCATTAATCATCGGCTGACGCAGCTAAACATTCAGGTGTTCCGCGGTTTTCTGGGTGAAACGCTGGAGAATGCGCTGAACGGCGTCATGAACGTTAATATTTTGCCGCGCAACGCCACGGCTATTACCGCACTCACCGGTGGTATGAATCTGAATGGTAATCTGGATGTTGCCAGCGGTACTGTAGTCCTTTCTGGGCAGCCAGTTCCACATGCAGGAGGCGTTGTCGTTGATGACGACTGGAACACCTCACTGTTCAAAGCCGATCAGATCAATGTTGGCACCGGTGCGCATTTCCAGGTGGGAGAATACGCGGGTGTGAAAGCGAATATTGTCGCCGCTGAATTTGCAACCCTCTCTCTGGGCTATAACGACAGCACTCAGGCAGGGGAGAAGAGCTGGCGTTGCTATTCTGCGATCTATTCTGATGATGTTTCCTGCAGTCAGCCGGTGCGCAACGCGGATGATCTCGCGCTGTTACCCGCCAGCGAAGTGGAAGGGGACGTTCAGCTTGCAAACAACGCCTCACTTTATCTGGGCAAGGTTAATTATCAGGGTGCGGTGACTTCTACCGGTAGCAGCCTGATGACGCTGGATGGTAATGCGAACTGGACCATGACTGGCAACAGTAATGTCACCTCACTACTGGCGCAACGTGGATCAACACTTTCGATGGTTCCTTCAGGCAGCTGGAGCGCTAAAACGCTGAGCGTTGATTCACTGGATGCGACCGGATTGAATCTGATGTTAGGCGTCAAACCATCAACGCTGGAGAGCGACAAACTGATTGTAAAAAACTCGGTGCGTGGTGGCGATAACCTGCTGGATGTAAGCCTGTTAGTGAGCAGCGAAGAGCAGGTTGCGCTAACCCAGGATCTGGTGATGGTTGATGCACCAGTCGGCACGTCGCACAGCTATTTCTCTTTTGCAGACAGCTATAGCGGATTCAGTGTTTACACGCCAAATTATCAGGTGAAAGAAGATAACGACCGCGTGCTGTGGGTGCTCGAAAGTAATAAATCGGCTGAACCAAAACCCGCACCGGAAGTGACGCCTGAACCAGAACCGACACCCGCGCCAGAAGTGACGCCTGAACCAGAACCGACGCCCGCACCGGAAGTGACGCCTGAACCAGAACCGACGCCCGCTCCGGAAGTGACGCCTGAACCAGAACCGACGCCCGCACCGGAAGTGACGCCTGAGCCAGAACCAACGCCCGCTCCGGAAGTGACGCCTGAACCAGAACCGACGCCCGCGCCGGAAGTGACGCCTGAGCCAGAACCAACGCCCGCACCGGAAGTGACGCCTGAGCCAGAACCGACACCCGCGCCGGAAGTGACGCCTGAGCCAGAACCGACGCCCGCACCGGAAGTGACGCCTGAACCAGAACCGACGCCGGAAGTAACACCTGCTGAAAACCCGGTGGATGATAGTACTGCTGATCAGGCTGCTGCTGAGAAAGCAAAAACCGAAGCCGATGCAAAAGCGAAAGCAGAGGCCGAAGCTGAAGAAAAAGCGAAAGAGGAGGCTGCGAAAGCTGAAGATGAAGCCAAAAAACCGGCGTTTAACCCGGATGACTGGTTCTCTGTTTACGACAACCTGCCACTAATCCAGCGTACACGAGCCTTACTCGCCTCGCGGCAGTACATTTTCAGTGAAACGGTCAGCCAGTTGCATAACCGCACCGACAGTCTGCGCGCCTCGCCAGAAAGTAGCGGTTCATGGGCAACCATTGAGCAGAGGAAAGGACGTTTTCTGGGTCTGAATACTAACCAGCAGACGCTGAATGTGGGCTGGGATACCCGCAGCGACACGCAAACAGTCGGTTTCAGTGCCAGCTATACCCAGGGCGAAGTCAAAGATGGAGGGAGTGAAAAACATCGACTGGTCACGGTTGGCGCCTATTATTCATGGCAGTCTGATGCCGGATGGTTTGTTGATGCTGCCAGTCGCTATATGTATCTGAACCAGGAGTTAACGCTGGATCCTGCCCTGCATATCAACGGCATTAAAAAGGATAGTCAGATGCTGGCAGGAAGTCTGCAGACGGGATATCAGTTCGGTCTGGCTGACGATACGCTGTTTATTTCACCCTACGTGGGAGTCAGCGGTGGCATCATGTCAGGTTACACCCTGAAAGGAGAGGATGCAGAAGTGGCGTTGAGCTCAGCGACGCCTTACTTCACGACCACCGGCATTATGGCGCAGAAGCGCGGTCTGGGTGTGTGGCTGCCAAACGTGAACCTGAGCGCGAGCATTGAGTATCAATATTCGCCGGGTAAAAACGGCTCAACCACGACGCTTTCAGACCGTCAGTCGAATCGCCAATACAGCGCCTGGTCTGACAACCGCTATCGCAGCAGCGTGGGTCTGCAGGGTGTCATTACGCCTGACCTCTCACTCATCGCGAAAGTCGATACCAGTTTTGGTGGTGAGTTTAAAACGGATTACAGCGGTCAGGTCGGTTTCGCCTGGCACTTCTGATATCGTTCAACAACAGAGCATCACTGTTATAAAGCGTGATGCTCTGTTTATTAACGCACGGTATCATTCAGCAGTAATCTTCAGAAATATATTATCTGAAATCGTTATTAATGAGATACAGGAACGTTAACGCCTGAACATTAATTTAACGTCATTAATCCAGACACCAGTTTCACTGGATTAGCATACCAGTCGCCACACTTCAGCAGGCACTTCGCTATAGGTCTCATTCATTATCAACTCGGCTTTGCGATGATCATATGCGCCTTCAAATGATGAGAGATCGTCAGAAGGAAGTTTTTTTCGCATATAACTTGTCACTATATCGAGAATATCGGTTGATGGGCAGTTTCTTAATTTATTCAGATAATAGATCTTATTCATAATTTTTGCTGAATTTAACCTGTTAAAATGGGCTTATGCGCGGTCTTAACTTTATCTAAGCTGACTCGCTATGATATCGATGCTGTCAGGAGAAATAATTAAGATCCTGACAACAGATATACGTGTATCCTTACGCACTGGATGCGTTCAGATGCACAATGTCGCATCTGACGCTTCACTTACCCGGCTAAGCGGAAGGTTAATAAATCAGTATTGCCACCTTGAAATGTTCATAACTTAATGAATTTATTTTTATTTTTTCGTGTAGCTCTGCCGTAATCCCATATCAGATTGAAAAGATATGCATAGACCAGAAAAAAGATCACCAGTCCACACTCCAGTTTCAGCGCTTCGGGTAGCGTAATATTCAGCCACCATGCTGCAAATGGGATCAACACTAATAAAAGACCGGCTTCAAACAGAACGGCATGGAGGCATCTCATTCGCCAGTCTTTTTTAAATCCTGTTCTTAGCTGAACACTGTCAAATATCAGGTTGAACAGATAGTTCCAGCCCATAGCCAGCGTTGATGAGATTATAGTTAAAAGTGCCGATTGCGCAGGCGCTGCAGAAGCCCAGCTAATCAGGATAATAAAAACCAGCACATTAGCAGCAACTTCGAAAATAACCGCGTGCAGTACTCTCTCTGTAATGGTACGTACCGGAGATAAATAGTGTTCCAAACCAGACTCTCATTAATCAGCCAGGCACCATTGCTGGTGCAGGAAATTTCAGGATAACCGTCTCGTCAACACAGTTTTAAAAAAGGTCTGCAAGTTGCCCTGTCTTAAACGGATGAGAATTTAGCATCGCACCCGCAGAAAGTGAAAACGTAACGCGACTCCGCCATTAAAAACCCAACCATGCTTGATATTTATCAAATATTATACAAAACGTGCTTTATCAGTTACCCGGCTTCGCGTATCAGCATCACCATTGCTCATTTTGCTCAGCTCTCCAGGGCCAGGGAGGCTAAGCTGATAGGTTTTTTCGTTGCAACGCAGTGTCGGTCTGCTGGATTCGAGGCGATGATAGCAACTCTGGATTGGAATGAAGCATTAAAACCAAAATCTGAATATATATAGATTTATATTTTAATATTTACATTAAATCTAGTTTTTAAGTCTGATTGATAGCGGTGTTTACCGTTCTGTAGCTCTTGCTGATTCAGGCGAACAGGGAAAAGATGATGCTGTTTAAAGTTAAAAGCGCGTTATCCACTGGGCCCTCCCGAGGGCATTCATCAGATCTCATCAGCGTAACCTCCACAACAAAAAATCCTTGCTCTCACGGGATATTGTGACCTGACGGTTTGCTCATATCGAGTTCTCGGCGGTATAAATCATAAAGTCCACTTTCCCGCTGACATACTCATCGGGTTTCTCTCCCTGCTCCAGATAAGTCAGCATCAGCTGCAGCGCAAGCTGGGCATGCTGCCGGGTGTTTTGATCCAGTGTCAGCGCAACGCTCTGCTGCGCCATCAGCGTGCGGGTGGTGGCGTAAAGCTCATGAGTAATCCAGATGCACTGATTCAGCCGACGATGTCGTGCCAGCGCCTGCCCGATCTCGGTATTCCCCAGGCCGGTGTTATAAATGCCCTGCAGATGACCGCTCTGAACCAGCTGCTTCTCCAGCAACTTACTGAGGGTGTCGCGATTTTCCTGGGCGGCCAAAACTTCACGTAACTGAAGATGGGGAAACCGACTGGTTATCAGGTCACGAAACCCTTCAATACGTTGACGATGCGCGCTGTAATCCCGGTGCCCACTGACCATCAATACCTCACCGGGCTGATGCAGCATTTTGCCCATCAGCTGAGCGGCTGTACGTCCTGCCTGCAACTGATTGATCCCCACATGACAGAGCCGGGCGGCACCAGGTAAATCGGTGACCAGCGAGATCACCGGTACGCCACGCGCCTGGCAATGGTCCAGCGCCTCATAGATCGCCGGATGTTCATGGGCAAAAACGATCAGCCCATCACGCGTCTCACCGCCCTGCCTGATAAGCTTTGCCAGTCGTTCTGGCTGAGCCTCGGGGACAAAAGTGCGGCGCAGCGTTAACCGGCGATAGCCCAGATGCGAGGCGACCTCAGTAAAATCCTGTGCCAGCTGCTTAAAGAAAAACGAATCGTTGCTGCTCAGCAGTAGTTCTATCTGCCATGGATGACGATGCTCCTCAGGCAGGATACGCTTCAGCCCGACCTCACGGGCTGCCTGCAGCACCCTGTGAACCGTCTCCGGCGCGACGCCGCCACGTTCATTGAGCACCCGATCCACGGTTGCCAGTCCCACACCTGCCCGTCGGGCGACCTCTTTCAGCGACATATCGATCTCCTGTGAGGTAAACACCTCAAAACACCGTGCCGCTAGTGTAAAACGCAGCGTTATCCTGCAGATGCAGCTTTCTGCCGGACTATGATGGAGTTCAAATAAATGAATAAAAAGCAACGTGTTGCCCTGCTGGGGTGTGGCTTTATTGGTGAAGTTCATGCCGCGAATCTTCAGGCGCATCCTGGGGTTGAACTGGTATGGGTTGCGGATGCGGATCCCGCGCGCGCCGCCGACTTTGCGACCCGCTTTGATGCCCGGGCCGCGTCTGTCACCGAGGCGATAAATGATGGGCAGATTGATATGGTGCTGATCGCCAGTGCGACACCGACCCATGCTGATTTGCTGGAAGCCGCAGCCCGCGCCGGTAAAGCAATCTACTGTGAAAAACCGGTCGATCTCTCTCTTGAGCGGGCCCGTTCAGCCGTGGCTAATGTTCTCCCCTACAACGTGCCGGTCACAGTAGGGTTTAATCGCCGTTTTGATGTCAGCCATCAGCAGCTGAAGCAACAACTCCGCCAGGGGCGGATCGGCCCGGCGGAACTGATTCAGATGGTCTGCCGCTCCTCAGCCATGCCGCCGCTGGCCTATCTTCAGGCGTCCGGCGGGCAAATGCGCGATCAGGCTATCCACTTTTTTGACCTGCTGCGCTGGCTGACTGAAGAGGAGGTGACAGAGGTGGCAGCGATGGGTGCAGCGCTGGCTCTGCCCTCGATCAGCGAATTTGACGACGTGGACACCAGCACGCTGCTATTACGGCTGCAGGGCGGGGCGCTGGCACAGCTCGATAATGCCCGCCGCACCGGCTATGGCTACGATGAACGCATCAGTGTGATGGGACCGCACGGGATGCTGGAATCAGCCTCTCAGCCACAGCGTGGCGTCAGCTGCTATCAGGGTGCGCAGATTCAGCAGCCAGGCTTGTTGCCCGACTGGTTCAGCCGGGTGCAGCCAACTTATTATGCTCATCTGGATGCGTTTATCCGCTCGCTGAACGGTGAGCAGATTGACGATCTGCCGGGCTTAGAGGATGGATTGAAAGCCCAGGCGATTGCGGAAGCTGCGGTGAACTCCCTGGCGGAACGGCGTTTCTGTGCGGTGGAAAAACTGCTGTTCTGATTCAGCGTGGCACCCTGGCAAAAAATAATTTTATTTTTATCGAATAGAAGCCGGCGCTGAGCTGTTTACCGTACAGCGCCGCGCTAGCGGACTGCATCCGGTGGGTTTTATCGCCTGCCTCACAGACCCGATAAGGATAAATTATGACAACGCGTTCTGGTTTTTCTCTGCTTGCCGTTCCGGCACTACTGCTGATGCTGCACTCTCCGCTGAGTATGGCGATGGGTGACAATGACAGTGATAAAAAGACGCCTGACTGCCCCAAAGGTCAGGTCTATGACAGTCACACTAAAAGTTGTGTGCCTGAGAAGACCAGCAAGCTGAGTGATGACGATAAAACCCGCTACGCCTGGCATCTGGCGAAAAAGGGCGAATATCAGGCGGCGCTCAACCTGCTGGATACGCTGAAAAATCAGGATACCCGCGAAGCCTGGAACTATCGTGGTTACGCCACCCGTAAACTGGGCCGCACGGACGAGGGTATTGGCTATTATCAGCGCGCCATTGCACTTGATCCCCGTTACGCTAAAGTGCGTGAATATCTGGGCGAAGCCTGGATGATCAAAGGGCGTCCGGATCTGGCGCGCGAACAGTTAAAAACCATTGCCGGGATTTGTGGCACAGAGTGCGAGGAGTACCGCGATCTGCAGGCCGCGATCAACGGCCACCCCGAGGTCTGATGCGGCAGGGAGGAGCGAAAAATCACTCACAGTGACATCCGTCAGCACCTTGCGGAACATCTGACGCGGCTCTGGCGTTACGGCTATGTGCTGTCACACAACCGTGACATGGCAGAAGAGCTGGTGCAGTCAACCTGCGTACGCGCGCTGGAACGCAGCGCGCAGTTCACGCCGGGCACACGCATTGATCGATGGCTTTTTTCGATCCTTCACTCCATCTGGGCCAGTGATTTACGGGCGAGAAAGGTGCGGCAGGGACAGGGATTCGTGGATCCCGATGCGCTGCTGGCCGCAGATAACCACACCACCAGCGACGAAAACCGCCATTTCCAGCGCATTATGCTACAGGTTAACGTCTTACCCGAGGCCCAGCGTAATGCCCTGTTTCTGGTGTATGTCGAAGGTCTGACCTATCAGGAGGCGGCAGAGACGCTCTCGGTTCCGATTGGCACGATTATGAGCCGTCTGGCCGCCGCACGTGCCACGCTGGCCAGACAGCCGGCGACCTCGCCCGCACCGCAGGAGAAACGGAGATGAACAGGGAAACTTTTACACCACCGTGGCGCGATGAGGCAATTGTTGCCTGGCTGGATGGTGAGATGACGCCACAGGAAGCCGTGCAGTTTGAGCAGGCGATGGCAGGGGATCCCGAACTGGCGGCACGGGTTGAGCATTTACAGCAAAGTAATCTCGATTTTGAACAGGCTTTTGCGCCGCTGCTGGAACAGGCACCGCAGGCCAGAATGGCACAGCAACTGGCAGCCATCACGGCATCAGAGCCGGTGCCGGTTAAAGGCTACAGTCGTCGGGCGCTGATTGCTGCGTCTGTCAGCTTTCTGTTAGTGGGCAGCGGCATTGGTTTCCTGGCAAGACCGGAAGATGATGAGAAAGATGAAAGTCAGAATATCCGCGATCTGGAGGCGCGTTATATGTCGCTCTACAGTGCTGAAACGCTGGCCGATACGCCTGATGACGCCGCCATATTGCAGAAGGGGCTGGACCGTACCCGACTCGATTTAGGATTGCAGCTGCATCCGCAGCAACTCAGCCTGCCAGGAGCTGAACTGAAAATGGTGCGGATCCTGCGCTACGAACGGACGTCGATTGCACAAATCGCCTGGCTGCATGCTGATTATGGCCCGATGGCGCTCTGTATCTCGCCTGCGCCGGATAACGCGAATCCCATCGCCCGTGAACAGCGCCATGGCATGCAGCTGGCCTGGTGGAAGCGTGACGGCTATCAGTATGTGCTGATTGGCCGCAACCCACCGGCCCAGCTGGCGTCCACAGCGGAAACATTGCAGACAGCACTCGGTTAATCCGGCGGACCCTTCAGCGGTTACCGCTATAGCGGCTGTCTGCCCTGCGCGGCAATGGCCAGCGCAATGTTGACGCGATCATCAACCACCCCGACCAGCCGATCCATTCCGAAGGCTGAGCGGGAGATGGCGGTGGTGGCATGCAGCGCCAGCGAGCCTGATGCCGGATCAATTGTCTTTCCGCTGTCCAGCGAGGCCAGCATCACGACTGGCCGGCTGACATTTTTAACCGTCAGTACACCAAAAATACGGTAATTCCCGCCACCCAGTGAGGCCACGCGACTGCTGACAAAGTGAATATTTGGGTAATGCTCTGCATCAAAAAACAGATTACTTTTCAGTTGCCAGGTTAACAGGCTGTTCGAGGCCACCAGCGTCCCTACCGGAATAGTCACTTCAATACGATCGTCACGGTCTTCATCAGGATTGAGTGTCACTGTGCCGGTCACACCCTGCAGTCTGGCCTGTGAAAATTCGTGACCAAAGGCGCGCCATGAAAGGCCTATCGACGTTTTATCGGGGGTAATGGCATAGGTTACCGGCGCGGCGTAAAGCACCGGGCTGAGCAGGGCTAACAGAGTGCATAAACAGGCGGCACGCATCATCACTATTTTCTCTTTTTTAGGCAGACCCAACGTTAACGCCTGAAACCGCGATCTTATTCACTTTTTTTAGCACGGTTTTTACCTTACAGGCACAGATAATCTGACAGATATTAACTGACTGTCACCTGAGATTCACCAAAGGACAAAGATTATTGTAAGGGCAAAATATTAATAACAAACAATATTAAGAATACATTAAGAAGGCTTTATTAATCTGTGTTTTTCCTGAAATCGGCGTGGCGCTATTTTTTACCGATGTAAAGCTGTGATTCGCAGGCTGAATTTAGCCTATAAATATCAGCGTGTTAATTTTCATATTAAAAGTTTTCGTCTGATGGATGAGCTCGTTTCTGTGCTCATTACAGGAGAATCCTGCTGTTTTTAAACAAAATATCAATAAATCAAAAAGAGTAGTGGTCAGGGTGATTATTACTTCTTTAATAGTGAACTTTTCCGGAAATGATCAGCTTACTCCTGCCTGATTTTATTGTAATTAACACGCTTCATTTAATGTTCAGTTAACTTTCATGCGGTAGTTTGTATTAGCAGTCCGGTAACCTTAATTCCATAAATGGAAAATAGGGTGTCGATAGCACCCTGGCCGACTGTTAGTCATTCGTTATTTCAATTCTTTTCCGGCGTTGTGCCTGATTAACAACGCGCGACAGCTTATGGGTTTGATCTGCAGGAGTTTTAGCATGGATTTTTTGCCATTTTCCCGGCCTTCATTCGGTGATGAAGAGCTGGCTGCTGTTAAAGCGGTATTTGACTCTGGCTGGATAACGACCGGGGCAAAATGCGCCGAACTGGAGCAGGCCTTTGTTCAGCTGACCGGTAACCAGCACGCCATCGCAGTAAGCTCTGCCACTGCCGGAATGCATGTCACGCTGATGGCGATGGGGATCGGGCCTGGCGATGAGGTGATCACGCCGTCCATGACCTGGGTCTCTACCCTGAACCTGATCACGCTGCTGGGTGCCACGCCGGTGATGATTGATGTGGATCCCGACAACCTGATGGTGACGCCGGAACGGATAGCGCAGGCGATTACGTCCCGCACCCGCGCCATTATTCCGGTGCATTACGCTGGTGCACCTGCCGATCTCGCGCCAATCTATCAACTGGCTCAACAGCATGGCATCGCCATCATTGAAGATGCGGCTCACGCCGTGGGCACCACTTATCATCAAAAGCCGATCGGGCAGCGCGGTACGGCGATTATCTCTTTCCACGCCATCAAAAATATCACCTGCGCGGAAGGAGGGCTGGTGGTGACCGATGACGCCGCTCTCGCAGATCGTATACGCAGCCTGAAATTTCATGGCCTGGCGGTGGATGCGTTTGATCGTCAGACCCAGGGACGTCTGCCGCAGGCGGAAGTCATGATGCCGGGCTTTAAATACAATCTGCCCGATATCAGCGCGGCGATTGCGCTGGTGCAGTTACAGAAACTGCCTGGCTTTATTGCCCGCCGCCGTGAGATTGCTGAACGCTATCTTGAAGCGCTGCGCACGCTGCCGTTCACGCCGCTGTCACTGCCCGCCTGGCCACATCAGCATGCGTGGCACCTGTTTATTATCCGCATCGATGAACAGCGCTGTGGTCTTTCGCGTGATGCCTTTATGCAGGCACTGAAGACGCGGGATATTGGCAGCGGTCTGCATTTCCGTGCGGCGCATACCCATAAATATTATCGCGAGCACTATCCCGATTTACGTCTTCCCGCCAGTGAACTTAACAGCCAGCAGATGTGTTCGATTCCACTGTTTCCGTCAATGACGGATGAGGATGTCGAACGTGTGATTCAGGCTTTACATGACATTGCCGGAGCCTGAGATGCGCGATATCAAACCGATCAATATGCTCTCGGTGGTCATCCCTGTCTATAACGAGCAGGAGAGTCTGCCGGAGCTGCTTCAGCGCACCTGCGCCGCCTGTGACTCAATCAAGATTGAGTATGAAATTCTGCTGGTGGATGACGGCAGCAGCGATCGTTCTGCCGAACTGATTGAACAGGCCGCCACGGCTCCCGGCAGCCGGATAACCGGCGTGCTGCTCAACCGCAACTACGGTCAGCATTCCGCCATCATGGCCGGATTCAGCCAGGTTCGTGGCGATCTGATTATTACGCTGGATGCCGATCTGCAGAACCCGCCGGAAGAGATCCCGCGGCTGGTTGACGCCGCGCGTGAGGGTTATGACGTGGTGGGTACCGTCCGACAGCAGCGGCAGGACACCTGGTTCCGTCGTAAAGCCTCACGCACGCTCAACCGGCTGATTCAGCGGGTCACCGGCAAAGCGATGGGCGATTACGGCTGCATGCTGCGCGCCTATCGTCGCCACATCGTCGAGGCGATGCTCAACTGTCACGAGCGCAGCACTTTTATTCCGATTCTGGCCAACACCTTTGCCCGACACACCATTGAGCTGCCGGTCATCCACGCCGAGCGCGCCTTTGGCGATTCGAAATACAGCTTTATGCGCCTGATTAACCTGATGTACGACCTGGTGACCTGTCTGACCACCACGCCGCTGCGATTGCTCAGCGTGGTCGGCAGCCTGATTGCGCTCTCAGGCTTCGCCTTCTCTTTGGTGTTGATCGTGTTGCGACTCTTTTTTGGTGCGGCCTGGGCGGGTGACGGCGTCTTCGTGTTGTTCGCCGTGCTGTTCATGTTTATCGGCGCCCAGTTTGTGGGTATGGGACTGCTCGGGGAGTACATCGGGCGCATTTACAACGACGTTCGGGCGCGTCCGCGCTATTTCGTTCAACGCATTGTTCAGGCTCCAGAAGAGCCTTCAGTACAGGATAATCAATCATGAAGACCGTTGTTTTCGCCTATCACGACATGGGCTGTGTCGGCATCAATGCGCTGCTGAGTGCAGGCTATGAGATTACCGCCATTTTTACTCACAACGATGTGGCGACCGAAAATCACTTTTTCGGCTCAGTCGCCCGTCTGGCGGCAGAGCATGGCATTCCGGTCTATGCACCCGACGAGGCGAATCACCCGATCTGGCTTGACCGTATCCGCACCATGGCGCCAGAGATGATCTTCTCCTTCTACTATCGTCATCTGCTGAGCGATGAGATCCTGCAATGCGCCCCAAAGGGTGCTTTTAACCTGCACGGCTCGCTGCTGCCAAAATATCGCGGCCGGGCACCGCTGAACTGGGCGCTGGTCAACGGCGAGACTGAAACGGGCGTTACGCTACATCGCATGGTGAAGCGCGCGGATGCCGGTAATATTCTGGCGCAGCAGAAGGTCGCTATTGAAGATCAGGACAACGCGCTGACGCTGCATCGTAAACTAACCCAGGCTGCAGAGCAGTTGCTCGGTGACGTTTTACCTCGCCTGCGTGAGGGTGAAGTGAGTGAGTGGCCACAGGATGAAAGTCAGGCGACACGGGTAGATCGTCGCACGGCTGAAGATGGCCGCATTGACTGGAATCAGCCTGCTCAGACGATTCACAATCTGGTCAGAGCGGTTACCGATCCCTGGCCTGGCGCATTCGCCTTTGCCGGTTCGGTTAAATTTATCGTCTGGAAGAGCCGGGTTCACCCGCAGCAGCATCAGGCAAAGCCAGGGACGGTACTCTCTAAGCAGCCATTCCTGATCGCCTGTGGTGAGGGCGCGCTGGAAATCCAGACCGGCCAGTCCGAGCATGGCGTTTACATGAATGGCAGCCAGCTGGCGCAGAGTCTGGGCATCGTCCCTGGCGCACTGCTCTATTCAAAACCGCAGTCGGCGCTGCAACGTCGTACCCGCGTGCTGATCCTTGGCGTTAACGGCTTTATCGGTAACCATCTCACCGAGCGGTTGTTACAGGATGAGCATTTCGAAGTCTATGGCCTGGATATCAGTTCAGACGCGATCAGCCGCTTCCTGGATCATCCGCGCTTCCATTTCGTCGAAGGGGATATCGCTATCCATTCCGAATGGATTGAGTATCACATCAAAAAATGCGACGTCATTCTGCCGCTGGTGGCCATCGCCACGCCGATTGAGTACACCCGCAATCCACTGCGCGTGTTTGAACTCGATTTCGAAGAGAACCTGAAAATCATTCGCGACTGCGTGAAGTATCAGAAACGCATCATTTTCCCATCCACTTCAGAAGTTTACGGCATGTGTACCGATGACAGCTTCGATGAGGATTGCTCTAATCTGGTCGTCGGGCCGATCAACAAACAGCGCTGGATCTACTCGGTATCCAAACAGCTGCTGGACCGCGTTATCTGGGCCTACGGCGAAAAAGAGGGGCTGCGTTTTACCCTGTTCCGTCCGTTCAACTGGATGGGACCACGTCTGGATAACCTTAATGCAGCACGCATCGGCAGTTCCCGCGCGATCACTCAGCTCATCCTTAACCTGGTAGAAGGTTCGCCCATTAAGCTGATCGACGGCGGCAAACAGAAGCGCTGCTTTACCGATATTCAGGATGGCGTTGAGGCGCTATTCCGCATTATCGAAAACAAACAGCTGAATTGTGATGGTCAGATCATCAATATCGGTAATCCGGACAACGAAGCCAGTATTAAAGAGCTGGCAGAGCAGCTGCTGGCCAGCTTTGAGCGTCATCCGCTGCGCAGCCAGTTCCCGCCGTTTGCCGGTTTCCGCGAGGTAGAAAGCAGCAGCTACTACGGCAAAGGCTATCAGGATGTGGAGCACCGTAAACCGGCTATCCGCAATGCGCGTCGCTTACTCGGCTGGACCCCGACCGTGACGATGGATGTCACTATCGACAACACGCTCGACTTCTTCCTGCGCACCGTTGAGCCACAGGCTGATAAGTGATGAAGAAGATCGGTCTGCGGATTGACGTAGATACCTGGCGCGGCACGAAGCAGGGCGTGCCGGCGCTGCTTGAGCTGTTCCGGCGTCATGCGGTGCGGGGCAGCTTTTTCTTCAGCGTGGGACCAGACAACATGGGCCGCCATCTCTGGCGGCTGGTGAAACCGGCGTTTCTTATGAAGATGCTGCGCTCCCGCGCCGCATCGCTCTATGGCTGGGACATCCTGCTCGCCGGAACGGCCTGGCCGGGAAAGCAGATGGGACGGGGATTGCGGCATATCATTCAGGACGCCACTCGTCAGCACGAAGTTGGTCTGCACGCCTGGGACCACTTTGCCTGGCAGACCTGGGCCGGCGTCTGGCCGCAGGATAAGCTGGTTGAGCAGATAGCACGCGGCACCGAAACGCTGAGTGAGATACTCGGTCATCCTGTCAGCTGTTCGGCCGTCGCGGGCTGGCGAGCCGATGGCCGGGTGATCGCCGCCAAACAGGACTTTGGCTTTCACTACAACAGCGACTGTCGCGGCAGCGGCCCGTTCCGGCCCATGTTGCCGGATGGACAGATCGGTACTGTACAGATTCCGGTGACGTTGCCCACATGGGATGAAGTGGTTGGCCGCGAGGTCAGCGCAGAAGGCTATAACGACTACATTCTGGCTAAAATGCTCTCTTATGACGATGGGGCGGTATACACCGTGCATGCCGAAGTCGAAGGGATTATCGGCTACCCGGACTTTGACCAGCTGCTGGCTGCTGCGGCCCGTCACGGCATTCAGTTCTGTCCGTTAAGCGAGCTGCTGCCCGACGATCTGAGTACCTTGCCGGTGGGCAGGGTAGTCAGAGGCGAAATCCCCGGACGCGAAGGGTGGCTGGGCTGCCAGAAACTGACTGAAGAGGCGAACTAGTGCGGATACATAACAACACGAAGTGGCTACTTTTTTTCAGCTTTTTTATTCTCTATTACCTGCTTCCGCCGATGTTCCGCGACCTCTGGCAACCGGATGAGACCCGTTATGCGGAGATCAGCCGGGAGATGCTGACAACCGGTAACTGGGTGACGCCACACTTTTTTGGCCTGCGCTATTTTGAAAAACCGATTGCCGGCTACTGGGTCAACTCGCTGGGTCAGTGGCTGTTTGGCCACAACAACTTTGGTGTGCGGGCGGGATCGATATTCTCCACGGCGATGACCGCCGTGCTGATCTACTGGCTCGGCAGGCGGCTGTTTGGTTCGGCACGCACGGCTGCCGTCGGCACGATTATTTTCCTTAGTTCGCTGCTGGTTTATGCTGTCGGCACCTATGCGGTGCTCGATCCGATGCTGATGCTCTGGCTGGCGGCCGCGATGTGCAGCTTCTGGCTGGCGACGGAGGCCAGCGGACGCGCCGGGCGGGCGGGCGGCTATCTGCTGCTTGGCCTCGCCTGCGGCATGGGGTTTATGACCAAAGGCTTTCTGGCGCTGGCAGTGCCGGTGCTGGCTATTCTGCCGTGGGCGATCTGGCGGCAGCGACTGCGCGAACTGCTCTGCTTCGGACCGCTGGCGCTGCTCTCAGCCGCGGCGATCAGCGCACCCTGGGCGCTGGCGATCTATCATCAGGCACCGGATTTCTGGCACTACTTCTTCTGGGTTGAGCATATCCAGCGCTTTGCCGAGGACAATGCCCAGCACAAAGCGCCTTTCTGGTATTACCTGCCGGTTCTGCTGCTGGGAATGCTGCCGTGGCTGGCGCTGTTACCGGGCGCATTGATGACCGGCTGGCGCGAGCGTCAGCAGCATCCCGGCGCGCTCTATCTGCTGAGCTGGACGGTGATGCCGCTGCTGTTTTTCAGCCTGGCAAAA
>Ga0308159_1001226_pt1 | contig 40021 bp, 40 predicted proteins | sample PhyCR1_FD_201040 | JGI IMG/M metagenome (GOLD analysis project Ga0308159, IMG submission 201040) | Phyllosphere microbial communities from UC Gill Tract Community Farm, Albany, California, United States - DLSLC.R1 | ecosystem: Host-associated > Plants > Phyllosphere > Unclassified | place: USA... | reverse complement strand
GGGCGAGTCCATCGCGCCCGGCAGCTGTGCGCTGGCGATGAGCCTCGCCGACGTGCGATTTGCGGAAAACGGCGTTTGCCTGCTGACGAGACCCTGTAAAATCGCGTCCTGACGGTGCATGAAGGGGACATGATCGTCCAGACCATCCAGTTGGCACTGACGCCGGTGTTCGTGCTCGTGGCCATCGGCAATATCCTCAACATCCTCTCGACGCGGCTCGGGCGCGTGGTCGATCGCGCGCGCATCCTGCAGGAGCGGCACGGCACCACGCAGGGCATGGAGCACGACATCGTCGTCAGCGAACTGCGGCTGGTGAACCGGCGCATGACGCTGATCACCCAGGCGGTGCGCTTCATGGTGCTCTCGGCGCTGGCGATCGGCGTGACGGTGGCGGTGCTGTTCCTGTCCGGCCTTGGCGGGATGGACTGGCATGCGGCGGCGGCGGTGACGTTCCTTGCGGCGATCGTGCTGCTGCTCGTCGCGCTCGTGCTGTTCCTGCGCGAGACGCAAGTGGCGGCCGACGCGCTGCGCATTCCCAGCGACTATCTGGAACTTCATCGCCACATCTGAGAATCCGTTTGGAAATTCGCCGCAGGCGAATTTCGCGGCACCGGCCCACGCCCCCACCCGGCCTCCCATCAAGTATACTTCCGTGGGAGGCCGGGTGGGGGCGTGGGCCGGTGCCGCTAAGAAAATGCCCTCTTGGGCATTTTCCAAACAGACTCTGAAACGCTATCGCCGCCGCGATTGGAGTTCACGCGCTTTGCCCTAGTCTCTCCGGCGGGAGAGACAATCATGGGCGACGGCAGGGCACTACAGGAATGGAAGCGCGGCTGGCCGGTGGTCGTCGCGGCGATGGCGGGGTTCTCGTTCTTCTCGGTGCTGATCTCGGCGACCGGGCTGTTCATCGAGCCGCTGGAACGGGCTTTCGGATGGGACCGGGCGACGCTGTCGATGGGACCGGCGATCGCGACCGCTGTGACGGCGCTCCTGTCGCCTTTCTACGGTGCGCTGATCGACCGCTTCGGCTCGCGGCGGCTGGGACTGCCGGGGGTCGTCGTGACGATGGCGGGCACTTGCATGTTCGCCTTCGCCAGCGGATCGAAGCTGCAGTGGGTGGTGATGTGGATCGCCTTCGGGCTGATCCTGACGTCCATCAAGTCGACGATCTGGACGACGGCGGTAGCAGGCACGTTCGACAAGGGCAGGGGCCTTGCGCTCGGCCTTGCCGTGACCGGCCCGGCCATCGCGCAGACGCTGGTGCCGCCGCTCGGCAACTTCCTGATCGAGAGTTTCGGCTGGCGCGCCGCCTATGTGTGGTTCGGGCTCGGCTGGGGCGGGGTGACGCTGCTGGTATGCTGGCTGTTCCTGCGCGATGCCCACGATCGGCGGCCGAAAGCGGACGGGGCCGCGCGCGCCGTGCTGCCGGGCCTGCACAAGCGTGAGGCACTGCGAAGCCGGGCCTTGCTTCAGGTGGCGATGTCGTCCTTCGTGGTGATGGCGATGACCATCGGGCTGGGCATCCACCTTTTTCCGATCCTCACCGAAGCGGGCGTAGCGCGCAGTGAGGCGGCGTGGCTGCTGTCGCTGGGCGGCATAGCGGGCATCGTCGGCAAGCTGGTGACCGGGGCGCTGCTCGACCGGTTCCGGCCGAACTGGACCGGCAGCCTGACGATGGGTGTGACGGCGGTGACGTTCGTGGTGCTGATCCGCTTCCTCGATTCGATGCCCGCGCTGATCGCGGCGCTCGTGATCAACGGCTATGCGGCGGGCTCCAAGACGCAGATCACCGCGTTCCTGACCGCCGGATATGCGGGGATGCGCAATTTCGGGATGATCTACGGCGTCATGTCGGCGCTGGTGGCGCTGGCTTCCGGGCTTGGCCCGTGGATCGCGGGGAAGGTCTACGATACCTCGGGCGGGTACGAGCCGTTCCTCTGGGCGGGTGCGGTCGGCTGCGTTGTGGGCGGCGGGCTGCTGCTGGCGTTGCCGCCGATGCCGAAATGGGATCAGGCAGAGGCTGAGTCCTCTCCGGAACGCGGACAATAAAAAAGCGAGGCGCCTTCCGACGCCCCGCTTTCTGTTTCATTGTACCGGAACGATCAGGCCGCCAGCTTGAACGGCTCGATCTCGCCCGAGAGGTACAGCTTCTTGGCCTTGGCGCGGCTGAGCTTGCCCGAGCTGGTGCGCGGCAGGCTCTTGGGCGGCACCAGTTCGACCACGCAGTTTATGCCGGTGATCGAGCGCACCTTGTCACGGATCAGGTCGCGCAGTTCGACGCGCTTGACCGGATCGGAGACGCGGCAGTGGACGAGCACGGCGGGGGCTTCCTCGCCATTGTCCGTCTCCACCGAGAACGCCGCGATGTCGCCGTGGTTGAAGCCGGGAAGCTGCTCCACGGCCCACTCGATGTCCTGCGGCCAGTGGTTCTTGCCGTTGATGATGATCATGTCCTTGGCGCGGCCGACGATGAACAGGTAACCGTCCGTCATGTAGCCCATGTCGCCGGTGTCCAGCCATCCGTCGACGAGGCACGCGGCGGTCGCCTCGGGGTCGCGGAAGTAGGAATGCATCACCGACGTGCCGCGGCACCAGACCTTGCCGATCTTGTGGTCGCCCAGCGTGTCGCCGTTTTCGCCGCGGATCACCACTTCCATGTCGCGCACGGCCTTGCCGCAGTTGACGATGGCGCGGTAGCGGGCCGGGCGGTTGAGATCGCGCGGGGCGCCCGAGAGGCGCTCCTCCTCGACCAGTTCGACGCGGATGCCTTCGCCCGGCGGCATGACGGTGACCGCCAGCGTCGCTTCGGCCAGGCCGTAGCTGGGCAGGAACGCGGATGCCTTGAAGCCAGCATCGGCGAAGGCGTTGACGAAGCTCTGCATCACGTCCGGGCGGATCATGTCCGCGCCGTTACCGGCGATGCGCCAGCGCGACAGGTCGAAGCGATCGCTGACCGGGCTCTGGCTGGAGATGCGACGGGCGCAGATGTCGTAGCCGAATGTCGGCGAATAGGACGCCGAAGTGCCCTTGTTGCGGGTGATGAGGTCCAGCCATGCCAGCGGGCGACGCGCGAAATCCTCGGTCTTGAGGTAATCGGCCGAGACCTGGTTGGCGATCAGCGACAGGAAGCAGCCGACGAGGCCCATGTCGTGATACCACGGCAGCCAAGAGATGCAGCGGTCGCTGTCCTGGAACTGCATGCCGTGCGCGTGGCTGGCAAGGTTCGACAACAGCGAGCGGTGAGTCACCGCGACGCCGTGCGGGAAGCGGGTGGAGCCCGAGGAATACTGCAGGTAGCAGATATCGTCCGGATCGGCCTTGGGCAGCGCGACTTCGGGCGCATCTTTCGCAGCGAAATCGGCCCAGGTGGCATGGGCACAGCCCTGACGCTCGGCCGCAGCGGCGGTCATCGTGGCGATCTCGTCCGGACCGATCAGCAGGATCGGGTCGGAGCTGGAGAGCTGCACGGCCAGCTGGTCGATGTAGTTGTCCTTGCCGCCGAAGCTGGTGGGCAGCGGCAACGGCACCGGCCAGGCGCCCGCGTAGACCGCGCCGCAGAACAGCGCCGCGAAGTCCACGCCGGTTTCGGCGATGAGGGCGATGCGATCGTCCTTCTTCACGCCGCGCGCGATCAGCGCATAAGCGACCTTGAGCGCGTCTTCACGCAGCTCCGAGAAGGGGTAGACGCGCGTGAGCGTGCCGCGCGGATCGTGGAAATTGAACCCGCGTTTGCCTGTGGCGGCATAGTCCAGGGCGTCGCCGAAGGTGGCGAAATCGGCGAAAATGCGCGGCAGCGCATCCTCGTTGGGGGTGGGGATAAGTGCCTGCCCCGTATTCGGCACCAGTTCGATGGTGTCGGCCATATGATCTAACCCGTTGTAGTTATACCGTTACTCTCGCGAGACCGGCGCTTCTATCCGGTCCAATCTGAACCGGAGGTAGCTGTGTTGCGTCCCAGTACGGTCTCACGCACTCTCCCCAATCCAAGCCGACTGTGGCACGAATAGGGCAGCATGTCGGACAAGCGTCGCAATCCACAGCGTGGACCACACCCACTCGACCCATCCCGTCTGGAGGAACTGGCGCTGGCCTATGTCGCGCGTTTCGCCACGACGCAAGCCAAGTTGCGCGGTTATCTGCAGCGCAAACTGAGGGAGCGGGGCTGGTCGGAAGAGGCCCAGTCGGAAGGACGGGGCCCCGATGTTGAGGCGCTGGTCGAGCGCTATGCACAGAAGGGCTACGTCGACGATGCCTCGTGGGCGCGGATGAAGGCGGGCAGCCTGCTGCGGCGTGGCTATGGCGCGCGCCGGGTCGGCGAGGCGCTGGGGCAGGCAGGCGTGGACGAAACCCTGCGCGCCGAGGCCCGGCCTGGCATTGCCGAGCAGCGCCGCGCGGCGCTGGTGCTGGCGCGGCGGCGCCGGTTCGGTCCTTTCGCCGTTCAGGTTGCGGAAGACCCCAAGGTGCAAGATCGGCAACTCGCCGCGATGCTGCGCGCCGGGCACCCGCTCGACATCGCGCGCCGGATCGTCGAGAGCGAGGACGCCGACGCGCTCGAGGAATGGTGCGAGTCGGAATTCGGAGACTATTGAATGCGCCTTACCCGCTCCACGCTTGCCGTTTCGCTGCTGCTGGCCTTCGCCGCGTGCTCGCAAGGGGGGCAGGAGGCCACGGCGAAGGCGTCACAGGCACAAGCTGCGGTGCATCCGATTTCGGGCCTGCCGGTCAAGGACCTCAAGGTGAAGTCGGCGAACGGCACCCACGCGTTCCGGGTGGAGGTCGCCTCGACGTTCAAGGAGCAGGAGCACGGCCTGATGTTCCGCTCCGAGATGGGCGCGGACGAGGGCATGATCTTCCCCAACAAGCCGCCGCGCCGCTCCGCTTTCTGGATGCGCAACACGGTGATCCCGCTCGACATCATCTTCATCGGCACTGACCACCGCATCCTCAACATCGCGGCGAACGCGGTGCCTTATGATGAGACGCCGCTGCCTTCGGATGGCATCGCTGCGGGCGTGCTGGAACTGAACGGCGGCCGCGCGGCGCAGCTCGGCATCAAGGCGGGCGACAAGGTCAGCTGGTAAAGGGTCAGCTGGTAAGCGGGCGTCATCCCGGACTTGCTCCGGGACCGCTGGCAGTGAACCGCCCTCTTCGCGGCGAGGCTGTGCGTGACCCTTCGACAAGCTCAGGGTGAGCGGGTTTGGTGTAACGACCTTTGAACAGCAGCCTTTTAAGACTGGCGTTTCAAATCCGCTCAGGCTGAGCCTGTCGAAACCCCCGCAGCAGGGTGCTGCCCAATAGGCGAGGTGCCTCCCGCGCCCCGTCTGCCTTAGCTTGCCTCCCGAAAGACACGGGAGAGACGGATGGGTTCGCTGACGGGAAAGACGGCGCTGGTGACCGGCGGTTCGCGCGGGATCGGCCGGGAGGTGGCGCTGAGGCTCGCGGCGGACGGCGCGCGGGTCTGCATCAACTACAACAACAATGCGGCCGCTGCCGAAGAGGTCGTCTCGGCGATCCGCGATGCCGGGGGCGACGCCTTCGCCCTGCAGGCCGACGTCGGTTCGGCCGAGGCCATCGCGGCGATGTTCGCGGCCTTCGATAAAGAGGCGGACGGCCTCGACATCCTCGTCAATAACGCGGGAATCGGCGAGATGGCGACGATCGCCGAGACGGACGAGGCGCTCTACGACGCGATGATGCGGGTGAACGCCAAGGGGCCGTTCTTCGTCACGCAGGCGGCGCTGTCCCGGCTGCGGGACGGTGGGCGGATCGTGAACCTTTCGTCCATGGTGGCGCGCGCCGCTTATGCATCGTGCCTCGCCTATGCCATGAGCAAGGCGGCAGTGGAGCATTTCACCCGCTCGCTGGCGCAGGAGCTGGGCGCGCGGGGGATCACCGTCAATGCGGTGGCGCCGGGCGCGACGATCACGGATTTCGCGCCCGCACTGTTCAACGATCCGGCGACGGTGGACTATCTCGCCTCGGTCGCGGCGCTCGGGCGGGTGGGGCAGCCGGGCGACGTCGCGCGGGTGATCGGCTTCCTGTGCGGCCCGGACGGCGCATGGGTGACGGGTCAGGTGATCGAGGCGAGCGGCGGGATGCATTTGTAGCACCCGAAGGTCCCTCTTCGCGCTTGCGTTGGGGGGCGCTTCGGGGCTAGTGCGCGGCACATGGGAATCCTGTCCAAGATCTTCACCTGGTGGGACGGCGCCACCATCGGCACCTCGCTCTGGAGCTCGCGCAATGGCGAGCATGTCGGCACCGACGCGCAGGGGAACAAGTACTATCGTTCCAAGAACGCGAAGGTGAAGACCACCGAGGGCTGGGATCGCCGCTGGGTGATCTACGCCGGCGCCAACGACGCCAGCAACGTCCCCGCCGAATGGCACGGCTGGCTGCACCACTCGTACGATGGCGTGCCCGAAAGCCATCTGCCCGCGCCGCGCATCTGGGAAGTGGACTACACCCCCAACGCCACCGGCACCGCGACCGCGTATCGCCCGCAGGGCGCGCTGGAGCGTGGCGGCCGCCGCGCTGCCGCCACCGGCGACTACGAAGCCTGGTCGCCGGAAGCCTGAGGGCTCACGCGTGATTCGCTGGAGGGCTTTGACGGCACTCTCGTTGCTGTCGGTCCTGACGGCCTGCGGTGGTGAGCCTGCGCCCGAAGCGCAGGACACCAGCGTCCCGGATGCCATCGCCGGAATGCAGGCCGGGCCTGCACAGGCCGCGAAAGGCCAGCAGATCGGCACGCCCAACAAGGACCGCGTGGTCACGCTGGGCGTCCTCAACAAGCGCAACAACCTGACGCAGGACCTGGTGATGAAGCCGGGCGAATCGCGCCGCCTCGGCAATCTCGTCGTGAAGGTCGCCACCTGCGAGAAGACGCTGCCCTGGGAAAAGCCGCAGGAAGAGGGCGCCTTCGTCCAGGTCTTCGTCGAACAGCGCCGCACGACCGAGGAAAAGCTGGCGTGGAACAAGGTGTTCTCCGGCTGGCTGTTCAAGAACAACCCCGGCGCCAACGTGGTCGAGCACCCGGTCTACGACGTCTGGGTTAAGAGCTGCGCGATGAGCTTCCCGGGCGAAGAGGCCAGTCCGCAGGACGACGCGTCGCCGAGCAGGGCTTCGAACGCCTCGGGCAGTGAGAGCACTTCGGCCCCTGCCGCGTCGCCGAGCGCTTCTCCGACGGCGGCCGATCCCGAGCCGGTCGAGGAACCCGCTGTCGAGCAATAGCCCGACTGGGCTGCCTGCAGCAGCGCCAAATATTTTTTCTGCGGCATCTCCACCGCGCCCAGCGAGGCGAGGTGGGAGGTCATGAACTGGCAGTCGAGCAGGGTGATGCCGCCCCGTCGCAGCGCCGCCACCAGCCAGCACAGCGCCACCTTCGACGAATCGCTCACCCGTGAGAACATCGATTCGCCGCAGAACACACGGTCGAAGCCGACGCCGTAGAGCCCGCCGACCAGTTCGCCCTCGCGCCAGACCTCGATCGAATGCGCGTGGCCGAGGAAATGCAGGTTCTCGTAGCTGGCCTGGATGCGGTGGCTGATCCAGCTATCTCCCCCGTCATCATTGGCATCCCCGTCGCGCGCCTGTCTCGGCGCTGCGCATTCGTCCATGACTTGCGAGAAGGCGCGGTTGCAGGTCACCTCGAACCGCCCGCGCTTGAGCGTGCGGGCGAGGGAGGAGGATACGCGAAGCCCATCGAGCGGCAGCGTCGCGCGCAGGCGCGGTTCGATCCAGAAGATCTCCGGATCGTCGCGCGCGTCGGACATGGGAAATATCCCGCTGCGATAGGCGAGCATCAGGAGTTCAGGCTCGATGATCGGATTTGAGCGGGGCGCGTGCACGAAAACGTCCTAGCAGATGGGGATAACGAGCGCGAATCGACATATTCGCTCCGCCGGTCCACAATCGCCGCTTGCCATCGCGCAAGTCCTTCATTAGAGGCCCCCGAGCCCGCAGGAGTGTAGCTCAGTTGGTAGAGCATCGGTCTCCAAAACCGAGGGCCGTGGGTTCGAGTCCCTCCACTCCTGCCAGCATCTTCCCAAGATCGCGATAATCTTCCCTTCGGGGAGAACCGGATGCGGGGCGCCGAAGTGTGCCCTCGTATAGGGCGCCAAGTTCAATTACGGGCCAAGTTGCTTTACGAGAGCCCGTTCGCCGATTCGGGCTACTAGCGGGAAGACACAGTCGTACATGCACGCCAGCGCGCATCCTGACGCCGTGGAGGCCGAAGCGGCCACCTCCAACTCCGGCACCGACACTTACAAGCGCACGCGCCACGAAGCCTTGTGGATGGGCATCGTCCTGTCGCTGCTGGCGATGCTCCCCGCGATCGTCGCCTGGGCGCCGCAGATGACCGACTATCCCTCGCACCTCGCCGGGTTCAAGGTCATGCTCGATCACGGGCACGACCCGTTCCTGACGCGCTATTTCCTGTTCAAGTGGGAATGGACCGGCAACCTCGGCGCCGAACTGCTGATGGTGCCGCTGACGAAGATCATGGGGCTGGAAGCTGCGGGCCGCTTCATCGTCGCGGCCATTCCGTTCCTTACCGGCATGGCGATCATGGCGGTGGAATGGAGCCTCAGGAAGCGCATCGGTGTTGGCGCGATCCTGGCCTTCGCGATGATCTGGTCGCCCTCGTTCCTGATGGGCTTCCTCAACTATTCGCTGTCGATTGCCTTCGCGCTGTTCGTGCTGGCGGGCTGGGTGCGGCTGGAGAACTGGCGCTGGCGCTGGGCGGTGATGATCCCGGCCAGCTTCGTGGTGTGGCTGTGTCACGTCTCGGGCTGGGGCGTGATGGGCGTGCTGATCTTCGGCTATGAATGGTCGAAGCGTGCAAGCTGGCGCGACTGGCGGCCGTTCCTCAGGCCCTGGCCGCTGATCTTCCCGCTGCTGCCGATGCTGCTGGGCGTGGGTTCGAACTCCAAGGTGTCCTACGGGCGCTTCGGCGTGCTCGAATACAAGTGGCAGATCCTCTACCGCGCGATGCGCAGCTACGACATGACCTTCGACATCGCCAGCCTGTGCGTGGTGGTGGCGGTGATCGTGGCGGCGCTGGCGATCCGCCGTTTCGACGGGCGCGTCGGCTGGGCGGCGCTGATCCTGCTGATCCTGACGCTGGTGGTGCCGCGCCAGATCTTCGGCGGCGACTATGCCGACTATCGCCTGAGCACCGCCGCGCTGCTGGTCGCGTGCCTCGCGATCGACTGGCCGGTGCCGCGCTGGGGCCTTGCGCTGGCGGGGCTGCTGTTCACCGCGCGCATCGCCGTCACCACGGTGGTCTGGTACGAGGATGCGCAGACCGCGCGCCAGCTCGTCACCGCGCTCGATTACGTTCCCGAAGGCTCGCGCGTGGCGACGGCGATCGCGATTCCGCGCCGCCAGTGGTTCTTCGGTCCGTTCGAACACTTCGGCAGTTACGCCGTGGTGCGCCGCAGTTCGATGGAGAATTCCAACTTCGCGCTGCCCGACGTTCACATGCTGTCGATGCGCGAGACGCGCTACCGTTTCAACGATCCGACGCAGCGTATTCTCTACAGCGACAGCCAGCGGATCGACTTGCGCAAGTTCAAGCCCGCGCGGCATGCCGACTACCTCTGGTACATCGGCACGAAGGCGCCGGTGGCGATCCCGGACGGGGCGCGGATCGTCTTCGCGACGCCCAACTCGTTCCTTGCGCGCCTGCCGGACTCGGTGGACCTTGCAAATCCGGACAGTGGAAGCTAAATCCCCGTTTCCTCCCGACAGGCGGACTTCATCAGCCCCTCCCGGCCTCGGCCGGGGTGGCGATGGCCCCTAGGCGGAAGAATCGCAGAATTTTCCGTGACCAAAGCGGCATAGCTAAGAGAGCGACGTTAAGATGGCCAAGATCACCCCCGGCGAATTCATGCGCCAGGTTCAGGCGGAAACGCGCAAGATCCACTGGCCTTCGCGCCAGGAGACGGTCACGACCGCGATCTTCGTCGGCCTGATGACGGTGCTGCTGGCGGTGTTCTTCCTGGGCATCGACGCGCTGTTCGGCTGGGTCGTCAGCGCTCTGCTGAACGCCCTTTGATCGCCAGAATACAGGACTGAGAGAACACATGGCCCGCTGGTACATCATCCACGCCTACTCCGGCTTCGAGAGCAAGGTTAAGGAAGCCATCATCACCGAGGCCGAGCGCATCGGTCTGTCGCAGCTCGTCGAGGACGTGCAGGTTCCTTCGGAAACCGTCACCGAGGTGAAGCGCGGCAAGAAGGTCCAGACCGAGCGCAAGACGATGCCCGGCTACGTCCTCGCCAAGCTGACGCTGAACGACGACGTCTACCACCTCATCAAGAACACCCCGAAGGTCACCGGCTTCCTGGGTGCCAACAACAAGCCGCAGGCGATCAGCGAGAGCGAGGCCTCGCGCTACTTCGGCGCCGCCGAAGCCGCTGCCGCCGCGCCGCGCAAGACGGTCTCGATCGATTACGAGATCGGCGATTCGGTCAAGGTGCTCGATGGCCCGTTCGCGAGCTTCAACGGCATCGTCGAGGAACTCGACTTCGAGAAGAGCCGCGTCAAGGTGGCCGTCTCGATCTTCGGCCGCGCCACCCCGGTGGAGCTGGAATTCGAGCACGTCGAACTCAGCAAGTAATCTGCCGTCGCCCCGAGCGACAAGGCGCACGACAAGAAACGCCCCGCCTCAGTGCGGGGCGTTTTGCGTTTCAGGAAACCGCGAATTAACCGGTTCTGGGCTAATCGGTTCGGATGGACAGGGGGCGCCTTAGATCGCTGGACGGGCTGCGCGGCATCGCTGCGTGCGGCGTCGCGTTCTTCTACCACCCGCTGCTCGAGTTCAACGCGCATGCGATTGGACATGCGCCCGCCGTCCTTCTTTGGCTGCGCACCTGGGGCTGGACCCTGGTGGACCTGTTCTTCCTGATCTCGGGCTATGTCTTTGCCCAGGTCTATCTCGGGCGCACTGGTGGCCGTGCAGGGCTGGAGCAGTCGGCGCTTCCCGACTTCGCCATGGCCCGGTTCGCGCGCCTATATCCGTTGCATTTGCTCTTGCTGCTCGTGACGGCGGCGCTGTTCGCGTCGGAGCCGGCCAACACCGCGATAGCCTTCATGGCGCACCTGTTCATGATGCAGGCCTTCGTCGCGCCTGTCGGCCATACGTTCGACGGTCCGAGTTGGTCGCTGTCGGTAGAGGTTTTCTGCTACGCCATCTTCGCCGTCGCGGCGGCGCGTGGGGATCGGGTGCTAAGGCGCATCACGGTGGCGACAGTGGTGCTGGCGCTGGCCTACATCGTCGTGCTCGGCGGGCGCGAAGGTGGTCCCTGGGCCGCCGACTGTCTCCCACGCGGACTGCTGGGGTTTTTCCTGGGGCAGCTGTTGTGGCGCTGCAGGGAGCAGTTGCAGTCGATATGGACACCGTTTCTCGTCGTCGTCCTTGCCCTCGGTCTTGCGATCGACATGGGCGCGGCATGGAGCCCGCTGCCGCCGTTGTGCCTGCTGGCATGGCCTTGCGTCCTGGCTCTCGCGCTCCGTATCCCTGCGCTGGGGAGCCGGGCGATGGTCTGGCTGGGGGACCGCAGTTATACGATCTATCTCGTCCATTACCCGATCCTGCTTTGCTTCCGGCCGGACTTGAACGAGCAGCAGAACGTCTGGCTGGCGTCTGCCGGAACGCTGGGTTACGTGGCGATCGTTCTGGCGGCCAGCGCGGCTATCTATCGTTTCTTCGAGATGCCCGCCGGTCGCATGATCCGCGCTGCGTGGGGGCGTCGGCATTTGGCGGCGAACGCGGTGGCCACGGCCTGAAACGGGCTCTTCCCTTTCCTGCGCTTTTCCTATAGGGGCGCCCCCTTCGGACATGGCCTTGCCGTGCCCGATTCCCTGCGGGAGGGGTGCTGATCACACGGCGCCCCGCCAAAACCGCTAGACATGAGCCTCGGGAAACCGGGGCGACAGTGTGAAAAGGAGCGGCCCCATGGCCAAGAAGATTACCGGTTACATCAAGCTGCAGGTTCCTGCAGGCAAGGCCAACCCGTCGCCGCCGATCGGTCCGGCTCTGGGTCAGCGCGGCGTGAACATCATGGAATTCTGCAAGGCGTTCAATGCCGCCACGCAGGAACTCGAGAACGGCATGCCGATCCCGACCATCATCACCGTCTACGCCGACCGCAGCTTCACTTTCGTCACGAAGACGCCGCCTGCCACCTTCCTCATCAAGAAGGCCGCCGGTCTGAAGTCGGGCTCGAAGGAGCCGGGCAAGATTTCCGCCGGAACGATCGCACGTTCGAAGCTGTCCGAGATCGCCCAGGTCAAGATGGCCGACCTCAACGCGAACGACATCGACGCGGCAACGAAGATCATCGAAGGCTCCGCTCGCGCGATGGGCCTCCAGGTTGTGGAGGGCTGATCCCATGAAGCAGACCAAGAACCAGAAGGCTCTCGCAGCCAAGCTCGGCGACAACATGAAGCTTTACGGCGTTGACGAAGCGCTGCAGACCCTGCGTGACGTCAAGGCCACCAAGTTCGACGAGACCATCGAAGTCGCGATGAACCTGGGCGTCGATCCCCGCCACGCCGACCAGATGGTCCGCGGCATGGTTTCGCTGCCCGCAGGCACCGGCAAGACCGTTCGCGTCGCCGTGTTCGCCAAGGGTGACAAGGCTGCCGAGGCTCTCGCCGCCGGTGCCGACAAGGTTGGCGCCGAAGACCTCATGGAAGACATGCAGGCCGGCAACCTCGACTACGACCGCGTCATCGCCACCCCGGACATGATGGGCGTCGTCGGCCGTCTCGGCAAGCTGCTGGGCCCCAAGGGCCTGATGCCGAACCCGAAGCTGGGCACCGTCACCCCGAACGTGACGCAGGCCGTGAAGGACGCCAAGGGCGGCCAGATCGAGTTCCGCGTCGAGAAGCAGGGCATCATCCACGCCGGCATCGGCAAGATGTCGTTCTCGGACGCCGACCTGAAGACCAACTTCTCGGCTTTCGTGGACGCCATCGTCAAGGCGAAGCCCTCGGGCGCCAAGGGCAAGTACGTCCGCAAGATCTCGCTCTCGTCCTCGATGGGCCCGGGCCTCAAGATCGACACCACCGAGATCGCCGGCGCCTGATTTCAGCGCTGACGTAAACGGACTTGAAGGGTCGGGAGGGAAACCTCCCGGCCCTTTTCGTTTGTGTCCCATTGGCAGGCTCGGTCGCGACCCTTCGACAAGCTCAGGGTGAGCGGGGTTCGTGATATGTCGCGTTAGCCCCATGCCCCCGTTCCCCACGCCCGCCCCGGCGGTGTGTTCTCCGCCCCGTTTACGCTCGCCGCGATCGGGTGTATTGGCGTGCTGTACATATGTTCAGCATAACGCCGGGAGAGACGGCCAGATGGCTATCCGTTTCGAAGACATCAAGGAATTCATCGGTTCGCGCGTGCTCTGGGACGACCGCGCCGACTTGTTCACGCCCGAGGCGGCCGCAGCGATTCGCGCCAAGGTGGAGGAGCGCACCGTTGTGGTGTTCCCGCAGGCGAACCTCACCGACCAGGAGCAACTCGCCATCACCGAGGCGATGGGCGAGAAGATCCGCCTGACGGCGCGCAACAACGTGCAGAACAACGACCAGGACGTCTACCAGGTCACGTTGGACGAGAAGATTAATCCGCAGCCCGAATACGTGCTGGGCACTTTCTTCTGGCACATGGACGGCATCACCGTGGACATGCCGCCGCCCTTCGCGACGCTGCTGTCCTGCCGCATCGCGCCCGACAAGGGCGGCGAGACCGAGTTCGCTAGCACGTATGCCGCTTACGAGGGCCTTCCCGAAGAGGAGAAGCAGGCGCTCGAGGGCCTGAAGGCGGTGCATTCTGTGCGCGCCAGCCTCTCGCCGATCGCCGATGCCATCCCGGAAAAGCACCGCGAGAAGGTGCTCGGCATTGGCCTGATCAAGGAGCATCCGCTGGTGTGGACGCACGAGTCGGGGCGCAAGTCGATGGTCATCGGCACCACGGCGGACCACATCGTCGGCATGGAAGTCCCGGCGGGCCGCGCGATGCTGATCCGCCTGCAGGAATGGGCGGCGCAGCCCGCGTTCTCGCTGCGCCACAAGTGGACCAAGGGCGACTTCGTGATCTGGGATAACACCGGCGCGATGCACCGGGCGATCCCCTACGACAAATCGACCGGGCGCATGATGCACCGCACCTCGATCGCCGGGACCGAGGCGGTCGCGGCGTAACCGTGCTTTGAAGCGGTTCGTCATTGCGAGCGAAGCGAAGCAATCCAGGGCTGCACTAAGCCGCCCTGGATTGCTTCGCTTCGCTCGCAATGACGTGGAAGAGTTTAACGAGTCGTGAGGTTGGCCGCCGTGTAGCACTCGACGAGGTAAGCCAGCGGGCGTCCGTCGGGCAGGACCAGCATTGCCTGATGCGTCGAGATCGTTTCCGCCGGGCAATTCTCCGCCGGTCCCGCCACCGTCGCGAGCGGACGCCGCTTGAACCCGAGCGGGGCGACGACTTTGCCGAACGGCGTATTCGTCACGCGCAGAGCCTCGTTCATCGCGGGCGTCAGCCGTGCCGGGACGTACCAGTTCCACGCGACCGAAAGCACCGTGCCGCCGCAGCTCAGGCGCACATTGCGCAAGGCGAACGTCTCGCCGTCCGCAAGCCGGAGATGCTCGCGCATCGCTGCGGGGGGAGCCTCGCCGCCGGTGGCCAGCGTCTGCGCGGTGATCCGCGGATCGGTGACGCCGCGCATGCCGCACCACTCCTCCAGCGCCAGAGTTGCGCTGTCGTGGCGGCGCAGGACCGTCTCGAACTGTTCCAGCGTGGCGGCGGGCATTGCAGGCGAAGTCGCGGAAGCCATCACGGCCATGATCGCAGCAGACGCGGCAAGCTCAAATGCCACCGGGGACCGCCGGGCGGCCCATCGCCGCCAGTCCTTCGACGAGCGCGCGGGTGCAGGCGGCGAGATCCTCGGCGCTGACCGAACGGATCACGAAATTCGCGCCAGTGCGCCCTTCGCCCCAGAACGGGTAGGAGCCGATCTGGCAGGTCTCGAACGTCTTTTCGGTTTCGCGCAGCAGTTCGGCCACTTCGCTTTCGCCCACCCAGCACCCGACTGTCTCGGACAGCAACGGCGCGCCGCCCTCAAGCTGGCCGGAGAGCGCGTCGAGCATGCCTGCGGTGATGCTGGGCACGCCGGCCATGATGAACACGTTGCCGCAGCGGATGCCCGGTGCCCCGGTGTAGCGATTGGGGATCAAGCTGGCACCGTCCGGCGTGCGCGCCATCCGTAGGCGTGCCTCGGTCAGGCCGCCGCGCGTGGTGTAGTATTCTTCCAGGATCGCGCGGGCTTCGGGATGGACGATGACCGGCACGCCCAGCGCCTCGGCGATGGCGTCCACGGTGATGTCGTCATGCGTGGGGCCGATGCCGCCGGTGGTGAAGCAGTAGTCGTTGCGCGCGCGCAGGGTGTTCACCGCCTCGACGATGGACGGCGTCTCGTCGGCGACGACGCGCACTTCCTTCAGGCGGATACCCTGGATCTGCAGCCAGGTGGCGACCTGGGCGATGTTCTTGTCGTGCGTGCGGCCCGAGAGGATTTCGTCGCCGATGACGACGAGGGCGGCGGTGAAGATTCGCTGCTGGGAAGCCATGGCGGTATCGCTAGGGCAAATGGGCGCGCGGGGCTAGGGGGCTCGCAAATCTGCTCGCGGGCGCAAAAAGAAAGGGCCGGTCCGAAGACCAGCCCTGTAGAAGTTTTGGGAGAGGATGCCTGAAAGGCGAGTTCCTTATGTTCGGAATCGCGCTTTGCTGCAAATGCGAAAAGATTGAGCAAAGTTGCAAGGAATGCAACTTGAAGCGTGTATCGTGGGAAACCAGGGCTTTCTGCGGCTGAGCGTCAGATCGGCCAGGTTGCGCGATGATAGGCGGAATCCCAGAACATCCATTCGAAGCGCGTTGCATTGCGGAAGGCGGTGACCATGGCCGCGCGCGTTGACGCCGTGGCGTTTTGCGCGGCTTCATCGACAAGGGCGCGGACGCGGTCGGTCGCTTCGCCGAACGCGGGCGCGGCGTACGTGTCGATCCAGGCGGCATAGGGATTGGGCGAGGCGGCGCGGGGCTTCACGTCGCAGCCGACCTCCCAGTAGACCCAGAAGCACGGGAGGATGCCTGCGATCAGTTCCTCGTAGCTGCGGGTCGCGGCCAGTGCGGACAGGTAGCTGGTGTAGCCGAGGCATGCGGGCGTCGGCTCGCTGGCCGCCGCGATCTCGGCGGTGACGCCGAACTGGGCGAAGAATGCCTGGTGCAACGCTTCCTCGACCTGCACGGCGACTTTGGCTCCGTCGGAAAATTCGAGGCGGCCGGTCGCGGTCGGTGCGCGCGCCGCGGCGAGAGCGAGGGCGCGGGAATACTCGGCGAGGTAGAGGCTGTCCTGCACGATGTAATGCCGGAAACTTTCGGGCGCGAGCGTTCCGGCGGCCAGTTCGTTCAGGAAGGGGTGATCGAGGATCGCCCGGCGCAGCGGTGCGACCTCTTCCCAGACCGTTTGGCAAAAGCTCATGCGCGAAGTTCCCTCGGATGCGAAAGTCGGGCGCGCTTAAAGCAGGATCAATTGCGAATGACCATCTTCGTCGCTGCGATCGCAATGACGAAAGTGCCGGGGGACCATGCCTCGCGGCGCGGAACGCAGGCAAAAAGAAAGGGCCGGTCCGAAGACCAGCCCTGTAGAAGTTTTGGGAGAGGATGCCTGAAAGGCACCCCCCATATGCTTTCGGAGGGTGATTCCCGCAAACGCGAAAACCATTACATCAGTTGCATGTCTTGCAACGATCGCCCTCTGTGCGCTGAGCGTCAACTTTGCAAAACGGCCCCATAGAGGTCGTGCTCGTCCGCATCTTCGACGAGAACTTCAACGATATCACCGACTTGCAGCCCACCAGCGTCGCGCAGGAAGACGTTTCCGTCGATCTCGGGAGCGTCCGCCTGCGAGCGGCCGGTTGCACCGACGTCACCGTCTTCGTCCGCTTCGCCCACTTCGTCGATGATGACGGGCAGCACGCGGCCGACCTTGGCGGCGAGCTTCGCGGCGCTGATCGCGGCGGTCTTTTCCATGATCCGCTGGTAGCGCTCTTCCTTGACCTCTTCCGGCACCGGATCGGGCAGGTGGTTCGCCGAGGCACCCTCGACCGGTTCGAAGCGGAACGCGCCGACGCGGTCGAGCTGGGCTTCGTCGAGCCAGTCGAGCAGGTACTGGAAGTCGCTTTCCGTCTCGCCCGGGAAGCCGACGACGAAGCTGGAGCGGATCGCGATGTCCGGGCAGATCTCGCGCCACTTGTGGATGCGGTCGAGCACCTTGGCCTCGTTCGCAGGGCGCTTCATCGCCTTGAGCACCGACGGGGCCGCGTGCTGGAACGGGATGTCGAGGTAGGGCGTGATCAGCCCTTCGGCCATCAGCGGGATGACGTTGTCGACGTGGGGGTAGGGGTAGACGTAGTGCAGGCGCACCCACGGCTTGCGGCCCTGCGCATCCTTCAGGCCGCCGAGTTCGCGGGCGAGGTCGGTCATGTGGGTGCGGACCGCGTGGTCCTTCCACATGCGTTCCTCATGACGCACGTCGACGCCGTAGGCCGAAGTGTCCTGGCTGATGACGAGCAGTTCGCGCGTCCCGGCCTGCACCAGCTTTTCCGCTTCGCGCAGCACCGCGTCGATGCGGCGGCTTGCCAGCTTGCCGCGCAAGGACGGGATGATGCAGAACGAGCAGGCGTGGTTGCAGCCCTCGGAGATCTTGAGGTAGCCGTAGTGGCGCGGCGTCAGCTTCACGCCGGCGTCGTCGTAGGCCTGCGGGATCAGGTCGAGGTAGGGCGAGAGTTCGGGCGGGGCCGCCTCGTGCACCGCCTCGACGACCGCCTCGTACTGATGCGCACCGGTCACCGCGAGGACTTGCGGGAACTTGGCGCGGATCGCTTCCGCCTCGTTGCCCATGCAGCCGGTCACGATCACGCGGCCGTTCTCGGCGATCGCCTCGCCGATGGCGGCAAGGCTTTCTTCCTTCGCGGAATCGAGGAAGCCGCAGGTGTTGACGAGCACGACGTCGGCGCCGGAATAGTCCGGGCTCATGTCGTAGCCGTCCGCGCGCAGGCGGGTGAGGATGCGCTCTGAATCGACGAGCGCTTTCGGGCAGCCGAGGCTGACCATGCCGACTTTCGGCGGGGAGGGGAGTTCGATAGCCATGGGATTGGCGCGCCCGATACCCGCAAATCGCGTCCGAGTCACGAGAAACGAATTTTGCGGGTGATTCGCAAAACTTGCACAAGTGTACGTAGCCTGCAAGACAGGGCGCCGCACTTAGGGAAGGATTGGAAATGGGTCCGGTGAACTGGCTGGCGGTCGTGCTGGCTGCAGCGCTCGCGGTAGCGGCGGGCGTCGTGTGGAACACCGTGCTGTTCCGTGACGGACGCCAGATCGTCCCCGGCAGTTCCGAACGTGCGGGCGGTTACATCACCATGGCCGTGGTGTTCCTCATCAGCGCGGCGATGCTGGGCCATGCGCTCGCCCGGATCGGCGCCGAGACGCTGGCGGCGAAGCCCTGGCTCTACTTCATGCAGAGCGGCGGACTGGCGATCGCCTTCGTGATGCCTGCGGTGTGGCTGACGCACTCACGCAGCCGCACCGAACCGGCGCGGCGGGTGATCGACTGCGCGTTCTGGCTGGTCGCCTACCTGGCGATGGGGCTGGTGTTCTGGGTATTCGGGTAAGGTTGCTGCAAACACTGTCGTCATCCCAGCGCAGGCTGGGACCGCTGGCGGCTGTGCGCCCAACCCTCGTCAAAGCGCCCTCACGCTACGCAGGTTTTTTGCGGCTAGCGGTCCCAGCCTGCGCTGGGATGACGAGAATGGCCCTCAAGGCGTGACCGCGATCTCCACGATCACATCACCCGGTTCCAGCACTTTCGCGCCGGGCTCCCAGAAGCCGATGCACTGCTCGCCGCGATAGATGCGCACGCCCTTGCCGGTGGCCAATTGATCCAGCGACTTGCCGACTTCCTCCGGGCGCACGGGCCGTTCGACCAACTGCACCCGCCCATCCACCGAGGCGAGGTCGGACATGTACTCGGCGATGTGCTGCCCTTCCGCCGAGCCTGCCAGCAGCAGGCCGGTGAAGCGGACCGGGTTGATGACGTTGTCCGCACCCGCCTGCCGCGCCAGCAGTTCGTTGTCGTCGGCGCGGACCACCACGGTGATCGGCACGCCGGGCGCGAGGTGGCGCGCGGTCAGCACGATCAGGATCGAGGTGTCATCGCGCCCCGCCGAGACGAGGATGGTTCGCGCGGCATCGATGCGGACGGCGGCCAGCGTCTCGTCGCGGGTGGCGTCGCCTTCGAGCACGTTGCAGCCCTGCTGCTCGGCATGGCGCAGCCGTCCCGCGGACGGATCGACGACGACGATGCAGGCCGGGTCGGTGCCGCGCGCGATCAGTTCCTGTACCGCCTGCGAGCCGCTGACGCCGAAGCCCAGCACGACGACATGGTCGGACAGGCGTTCCTGAATGCGCTTCATGCGCCAGCTCTCCCAGCTATGCTTGATGAAGTAATTGTAGGCGGTGCCCACGAAGATGAAGATCACCGCGAAGCGGATCGGCGTGACGATGACCGCCTCGATCAACCGTGACTTGTCGCTGACCGGCGCGATGTCGCCGAAACCGGTCGTGGTGATCGAGATCATGGTGAAATAGAACACGTCGAGGAAGCTGACGGTCCCGTCGTGCGTGTCCTTCAGGCCGTCGCGGTCGATCCAGTGCAGCAGCACCACAAGCATCACCAGCGCGAAGGCGCCGCCCAGCCTGAGGCCAAGGTCCGCCCATACCGGCAGGTCGACCGCGCGCTTGAGCGGCTTCGCCAGCTTGGGAGGCAGTTTCGGCTTCTTCACGGAGCCTTGGGCAACTGGCCCAGCGGATCGACGGGCTGGCCGTCCTGGCGCACTTCGAAGTGCAGTTCGCTGCCCTTGGCGCGCCCGGTGTCACCGACGAGGCCGATGCGTTCCCCGGCGGCGACTTTCGCGCCTTCCTTCACCGTGACGCGGCTGAGGAAGCCGTAGGCAGTGAACCAGCCGTCGCCGTGGTCGAGCACGACGAGGTTGCCGAACTGGTTCTTCTCTGCCCCCGCGAACTTGACGGTTCCGGCAGCAGCCGCACGGACCATCGTGCCCTTGGCGGCAGGAATGTCGATGCCGTCGTGGTAGTCGGAACCCGTCGTGTACCCGCGCCGCACGGTGCCGGTCAGCGGCCACGCGAACCGCGCGGAGCGAGGTGCCGGGGCCGCAACCACCGGCTTGGGTGCGGGCACGATGGTCTTCGCGACACCCTTGGGTGGTTCGATCAGGGTCGGGATCAGCAGGTTCTGGCCCGGCTTCACCGGCGCGGCCGGATCGAGGCTGTTGGCGAGCGCGATCTGCTCCCAGGGAACGGCGGTGTCCATCGAGATGGAGAAGCCGGTTTCCCCCGCCTTGACCAGATGACGGCCGGTGCGCGGAATCCGCAGCTTCTGGCCGACGCGCACGTCGTAGGGCGGCTGCAGGCCGTTGGCTTCGGCGATGAGGATGCGGGGCACCTTGGCGCGCGCGGCGATACCGCCGAGCGTTTCGCCGGTGGCGACGAGGTGTTCGGTCTCGTATTCGGGCGCCCCTGCGGCAGCCGGGGTGCGGGCCTCGATCACGCGGGCGGCAGTGGCGACCTTCTTCGCGGCAGGCGCTGCGGTGTCGGCGGCGCGGGCGACTTGCGCGGCCTTGCCCTCACGCGGGATTGCCAGCTTCTGGCCGACGCGGACCACGTAAGGTTCCTTGAGCGCGTTGGCCTTGACGATGGCGCTGGTCGAAACGCCCGCGCGGTTGGCGATGCCGTTCAACGTTTCGCCGGATGCGACGACGTGCACCGCCTCCTCCTGCGCCGCGTTCCCCGTGGGCGGAGCGGCGTAAGCGGGCGTGCTCGCAAGGGCTGCAGCGAGGAAGAGGGCGCGCTTCATCAGGCGAAACGCTCCGCCAGCGCCTGCATCGAGGCGTCGTGCGTAAGGTCGAGGTGCAGCGGCGTCACCGCAATGTAGCCCTCCGAGATCGCCTCGAGGTCGGTGTTGTGGCCCAGCGTGTGCTCGATGCCGTGCAGGCCGAACCAGTAATACGGAAAACCACGCGGATCGCGGCCCTCGACGACCGATCCGCGCGCGTAGTCGTGGAAGCCCTGACGCACGACGCGGATGCCCTTGATCGCATCGGCGGGCAGCGCCGGGAAGTTGACGTTGACCAGCGTGCGCGACGCGAAAGGCTGGTCGAGCAGCGGGCGCAGCACTTTGGCGCCCCATGCCTCGGCGGCGGCGAAGTCCACGCCGTCGCCCATGTCCTCGCGCGAGGGGACCTGGCTGAGCGCGATCGAACGGATGCCCGCCAGCGCGCCTTCCAGCGCGGCCGAGACGGTTCCCGAATAGGTCACGTCATCGCCGAGGTTGGCGCCGCGATTGACGCCCGAGAGGATCAGGTCGGGCGGTCCGGGCAGCGCCTTGCGCAGGCCCATCGTCACCGAATCGGTCGGCGTGCCGGTCACCGAGAATCGCTTTTCCGCGTGCTGGCGCATTCGCACCGGGCGGGTGAGCGTCAGCGAGTGCCCTGCGCCGGACTGTTCCTCGCTCGGCGCGCAGATCCAGATGTCGTCGGAAAGCTGCGCGGCGATCTTCTCCAGCACATAGAGGCCGGGGGCGTTGATGCCGTCGTCATTGGTGAGGAGAATGCGCATATTCATGCCTTTAACCATAGTTGCGCAAGGGAGGCTACGCGAACCCGTTGCGGCACCGTATTTTCTTTCGTCATCGCGAGGGCCGCAGGTCCGTGGCGATCCAGGGCGGAATCGAGCTGCCCTGGATTGCTTCGCTATGCTCGCAATGACGAGGAAGGGTGGGACGAGGAAGGGTGCTCGCTCAGACCAGCGCTTCCAGCTTCTCGATCCCGCCCATCCACGGCTTGAGCACCTCGGGCACCAGAACCGAGCCGTCCTCCTGCTGATAGTTCTCCAGAACCGCGACCAGCGTGCGGCCGACCGCGAGGCCCGAACCGTTGAGCGTGTGCACGAACTCGGTCTTCTTCGAGCCTTCCGGCTTGTAGCGCGCGTTCATGCGGCGGGCCTGATAGTCGCCGCAGTTCGAGATCGAGCTGATCTCGCGGTAAGCGGCCTGACCCGGCAGCCAGACTTCGAGGTCGAAGGTCTTGCGCGCGGTGGCTCCCATGTCGCCGGCGCAGAGCAGCACCTTGCGGTAGGGCAGGCCGAGTGCTTCGAGAATGCCCTCGGCGGCCTTGACCATGCGCTCGTGCTCCGCCTCGCTCTCTTCCGGCTTGGCGATGGTGACGAGTTCGACCTTCTCGAACTGGTGCTGGCGGATGAACCCGCGCGTGTCACGCCCGGCCGCGCCCGCTTCCGAGCGGAAGCAGGGGGTGAGGGCGGTCATGCGCAGGGGCAGTGTCTCGGGGTTCAGGATGTCGCCCGAGACCGCGTTGGTCAGCGAGACTTCGGCCGTCGGGATCAGCCAGCGGCCGTCGGTGGTCCTGAACAGATCCTCGGAGAACTTGGGCAACTGGCCGGTGCCGTAGACGGCCTCGTCCTTGACCAGCAGCGGCACGGCGCATTCCATGTAGCCGTTGGTCGCCGTCTGCGTGTCGAGCATGAACTGCGCGAGCGCGCGGTGCAGGCGCGCCATCTGGCCCTTGAGGAAGGTGAAGCGCGCACCCGACAGCTTCGCGCCCGTTTCGAAATCGAGGCCGAGTGCGGGGCCGAGGTCGGCATGTTCCCTGGACGTGAAGGCGAATTCGCGCGGCGTGCCCCAGCGCGAGACTTCGACGTTCTGCGATTCGTCCTCGCCGTCCGGCACTTCGGCGACGGGAATGTTGGGCAGGCCCGCCAGCGCGTCCTGAAGCTGCGCGGAAAGTGCCTTCTCCTCGGCTTCGAGCGCGGGGAGGGTATCCTTGAGCGTCGCGACTTCGGCCTTGAGTGCCTCGGCCGTGGCGGTGTCGCCCGAACCCATGGCCTTGCCGATCGCCTTGGAGGCTTCGTTGCGGCGGTTCTGCCCTTCCTGCATGCGCGTCGCGACGGCGCGGCGCTGCTCGTCGAGGGCGACAAGGCTGGCGGCAACGGGCGCTACGCCCCGGCGGGCGAGGCCGGCGTCGAAGGCTTCGGGGTTTTCGCGGATCTGGCGGATGTCGTGCATAGTGCCGCTGCCTATGCCGCGCGGGCGTTGCGCCCGCAAGACGCCGCGCCGGTTTATGACGCCGATCGGCCGTTGAAACGTGCTTATGGCCCGACATTGCAATCGGCAACAACGCGGCAAGGGGATCGTTGCACCGGTGACAGCCGCCGCAGGGCTGTCGGACCCGGAGTGCGTGAATTGCTCGAAGAAGACCCGAACGATCCGATGAACGAACGCCACGCCTCGCCCGGCACGCGCAAGGGCGTGCGAAAGATCGTCTGGATGGCGGCGGGGCTTGCCGTGATGTTCGTGATCGCGGCGGGAATCGCCGCCACCTCGATCGGTGTCCTGCAGCGTCCCGGTGCCGATCCGGGCGCCGTGCAGAAGGCACCGGCCGACTAGGACGCAGTCGCGACGCTGTTGGATGCAAGATCAGTTTCAGGAAGATCGCCGGAGACGAAGTCACCATCCTTGGAGAAGGATGGTGGGCGCGACAGGGATTGAACCTGTGACCCCACCCGTGTGAAGGGTGTGCTCTACCGCTGAGCTACGCGCCCGCTCCGTTAGCGGAAGCGCGCCTTTAGACAGGCCGGATCGAATTGACAAGCGGGGAATGCAAGATAAATCGCTGCAGTATGACTGAAGAGACCCAGACGCCCGAATCCGCACCCGTGACCTCCGGTTCCGACGTGCCGCCCGATCACCTCGCGATCAATCCGCGCAGCCCCTTCTTCGATCAGGACAAGCTGCAGCGCGGCGTCGGCATCCGCTTCAAGGGCACCGTGCGCACCAATGTCGAGGAATATTCCATCTCCGAAGGCTGGGTGCGCGTTCAGGCGGGCAAGACGCTCGACCGCAAGGGCAATCCGCTTACCGTCAAGCTGATGGGTCCGGTCGAGGCTTGGTACGAAGACCTCGGCGAGAATCCGCCGGTCGCCAAGAAAGACTGAACTCCCGGAACGAAAAGCGCGCCGTCGCATGGGCGAGGGCGCGCTCTTCCCGGGGGATGAGAGGGTTAGAAGTTTCCGGCGATAATGTCGCCGATAGGGTCGCTGCGGCGGCCCTTTTTCTTTGCCGGACTGCCATCGCGGGCCGAGGCAAGGCGAACTTCGCCGCGATCGGGCTCTGCATCCCTGAACTTCGTGCCGGGCTTGGCGTTGTATATGAAGCCCGAGACCGGCCAGTGCGTGTTGCCCAGATTGCGCGAAGGGCCGTACCAGATGCGCACTTCGCTCCAGTCGTTGTTCGGCGAGACGTCGAGGGCGGTGACGTTGCGTTCGATCTCGCCCGGCACCGACCAGTTGGCGTGGCTTAGCAGCACCGTGCGCGCATCGACGACGCGGCTGACGGTGGCGACGTGGCCGAGCTTCGAATTGTTGAAAGGCTTGATCGCCATCACCGCGCCCACTCGCGGCGATCCGCCGGTGGCGTAGCGGCCCTTGGCCTGACCCCACCAGGTCCATGCATCGCCGTACAACTGGATACCCGAGGTGGTGCGCGCATAAGGCACGCATTCGAGGTGACCGGGGGTGTTGGGCACGTTCACGGCCGAACCCGCGCCGCCGTCGCGCGCGCCGTCTGCGTCGATGACGGTCGCGGCCATGGCGGTTGCGGGAAGCACGCTCGCCAGAGCCAGCGCTGCAACGGTGATGTGTCGAAAAGCCCTCATGAACGCCGTTTTGCCCTCGGAACATTGCCATGCGTCTTCCGGGGTTGGTTAACGACGAGCGGCCGAAAGGTTCCGGTCGAGTTGCTCAAATCGGCTCCAATATTGAGCATCAATCGATTGCATCGACGTTAACGCGGATTTTCGTCCTTTTCCTGATGCCTTTGTAAATGCAGGTAATCGGCGGGCTTTTCGCGAAGTGGTCGGGGCTGATGCCGACGCGTCCTGCTCTTGGTAGGGCAGCGCGAATCACCGCAAAGCTTGCTAAATTCGCCGGAAATCCCCAAGCGGTGGGAATCATGCTTCCCCAAGTTATCATCATAGGCCGACCCAACGTCGGCAAGTCCACGCTGTTCAACCGACTCGTCGGCAAGAAGCTGGCGCTGGTCGACGACCAGCCCGGCGTCACGCGCGACCGTCGTTTCGGCGATGCCGAGCTTATCGGCCTGAAATTCCAGATCGTCGACACCGCCGGCTGGGAGGACGACGAGGCTGAGACGCTGCCGGGCCGGATGCGCAAGCAGACCGAGGCCGCGCTGGCGACCGCGGATGTCGCGCTGTTCGTGGTCGATGCGCGCGCGGGGCTCACCCCGCTCGACGAGGAGATCGGCAACTGGCTGCGCGCCTCGCCGGTGCCGGTGATCCTGCTTGCCAACAAGGCCGAGGGCCGCGCGGGCGAAGGCGGGCTGCTGGAAGCCTATTCGCTGGGCCTCGGCGATCCGATCGGTGTCTCCGCCGAACACGGCGAAGGCATGGCGGACCTGTTCGAGGCGCTGTTGCCGCACCTCGATCCGCTGCAGCCGCCCGAAGACGAATTCCCCGAGGAAGAGGACGAGGAAGCGCGCCTGCTCGCGCCGCTCAAGCTGGCGATCGTCGGCCGTCCTAACGCGGGCAAGTCCACGCTCATCAACAAGCTGCTGGGCGAAGACCGCCTGCTCACCGGGCCGGAGGCGGGGATCACCCGCGATTCGATCACCATCCACTGGAACTGGACGGACCCCAAGACGCAGGACATGCGCGAGGTTCACCTGATCGACACGGCCGGCATGCGCAAGCGCGCCAACGTGGTCGAGAAGCTGGAGCGCATGGCCGTGGCCGACGCGCGCCATGCGATCGATTTCGCCGAAGTCGTCGTGTTGCTCCTCGACGCCACGCGGGGGCTGGAACACCAGGACCTGACGATCGCCTCCAAGGTGCTGGAGGAGGGCCGCGCGCTGATGATCGCGATCAACAAGTGGGACGTGGCCGAGGATGCCTCGGGCCTGTTCAACGGCATTCGCGCCGCGCTGGATGATGGGCTTGCTCAGGTTCGCGGTCTGCCGCTGCTGGCGGTTTCCGCGCGCACCGGCAAGGGGCTGGACGAGATGATCGCCGCGGCCTTCTCCATCCGCGAGGCGTGGAGCAAGCGCGTGCCGACTTCGGCGCTCAACCGCTGGTTCGACGATGCGCTGGGCGCCAACCCGCCGCCGGCGCCAGGCGGCAAGCGCATCAAGCTGCGCTACATCACGCAGGCGAAGACCCGCCCGCCGGGCTTCGTGGTCTTCGGCACGCGCCTCGACCTGCTGCCGGAGAGCTACAAGCGCTATCTCATCAACGGGATGCGGCGTGAACTGGGCTTTGAATCGGTGCCGATCCGCCTGAACCTGCGCAGTGCGAAGAACCCGTTCAAGAAGGACTGAGGGCGGGCGCAGGCCCACCCCGTCCGGCTAGGTCCTGAGGACCAAGCCTCCCGACCCTCCCGCTTGCGGGAGGGTTTTTCGTTTGTGCTGCTCCCCTCCCGCTCGCGGGAGGGGCTGGGGGTGGGTCTTCCCCGGTTACGAAGGATGCGCGACGGCTTCCTCTACCGCCTTCGCCGCACCCGCTTCGGTCTGCACCGGGATCGGTGAACCTTCCGCCACGGCGGCTTTGGCCTGCCGCCGGTCGCGGTGCTGGTTCCAGACGGCGATGAACAGGGCGGCGATGACCGGGCCGATGATGAAGCCGTTGAGGCCGAACAGTTCCAGCCCCGAAAGCGTCGCGATCAGCACCACGAAGTCGGGCAGGCGGGTGTCCCGGCCGACTAGGATCGGGCGCAGCACGTTATCGACCATGCCGATGATGAACACGCCGCAGAACACCACGATGCCGGCCTTCATCACCGCACCGGTAGCGAACAGGTAGATCGCCACCGGCACCCAGATGATGCCCGTGCCGACGGCGGGCAGCAGCGAGAAGAACCCCATCAGCACGCCCCAGATCAGCGCCCCCTCGATCCCGAGCACCGAGAACAGCAGGCCGCCGAGGAAGCCCTGCACGACCGCCACCACCACTGTGCCGCGCATCGTCGCGCGCACCACGCGCAGGAAGTTCTCGATCAGCGAATCGCGGGTATCGGCGTGGAGGGGCAGGCTGGTCCGCACCATCTCGCCGTAGCGATCACCGTCGCGCAGCAGGAAATAGCTGAGGTAGAGCATCACGCCGAGCGCGGCGATGAAGCTCAGTGCGCCTTGCCCGACCGACAGCACGCGCCCGGCCACGGTCTGCAACCCGCTGGTGATGCTGGAGCCGAATTCGCGGCGGATCGATTCGAAGTCGTTGAGGCCGTATTCGGCCACGAAGCCGCGCACGCGGCGCGGCAGCGCGTTCTGGATCTGCTGGAAGATGCGACCGAAGTCGATCTGGCCGCTGGTGATCTTCTGGTAGAGCGTGGTCGCCTCGTTCACGAGGCTGATGCCCAGCAGGATCGTCGGGATCACGAATAGCGCGATCAACCCGAACAGCACGATCGATGCGGCGAGGTTCTTGCGCCCTTCCATCTGCTTCGTGAGCCTTGCGGTGAGCGGCTGGAACATGATCGCTGCGACCACGCCCCACAGCACTGCGCCGAAATACGGGGCGAGCAGGTAGGCCGCAGCCAGGGTAATAAGCACCACGAGGACGGCGAAGCCGATGTCCTCCGTCTGTAAGCCACGCTTTTCGTCAGATCCCATTACCACCCCTTACAACGCAAAACCGCCGCTGCCATCCGATAAACGACGGCAGCGGCGGCGGTTCCCGTTGGAAGCACGGTGGTCCGTGGTGGGGGCAGGTCTTTCGGACGCCGCCCCTCCAAATCAGGATTCCGATTCGCCGGCCGGCTTGCTCTGGAGCTGGCAGTAGTTCTGGATGCCCATGCGGGCGATCATGTCGAACTGCTTTTCGAGGAAGTCGACGTGTTCTTCCTCGCTCTCGAGGATGCGGGCGAAGATCTCGCGGCTGACGAAGTCGCGCACGGTCTCGCAGTGAGCGATGGCTTCCTTGAGCATCGGGATCGCGTCGTATTCGAGCGCGAGGTCGGCCTTGAGGATTTCCTCGACCGTTTCGCCGACGCGCAGCTTGCCCAGGTTCTGGAAGTTGGGGAGGCCGTCGAGATAGAGGATGCGATCGGCCAGCACGTCGGCGTGCTTCATTTCATCGATCGACTCATGGCGCTCGTACTCGGCGAGCTTCTTGATGCCCCAGTTGTCCAGCATGCGATAATGCAGCCAGTACTGGTTGATTGCGGTGAGCTCGTTGAACAGCGCCTTGTTCAGAAACTCGATAACCTTGAGGTCGCCCTTCATCGCGCGGAAACTCCTATGCTGGAGCCGCGGCCTATATCCGGCAATGTCGAGTCGGGCAAGTCAGGTCATGAGTTATGCGGCGGCAGCTATTCCCATTCCGGCGGACGAAACTTCGTCGGCGATGATGTCTTCGGCTTCGTCCAGGCACTGGCGGCACTGCGGGGTGCGGCCGAGCGAGCCGTAGATCGCTTCGGCATTGCCACGCACACGGCGGGCTGCGCAGCGAAGTTCGGTCTCTCGGATGGCATTGCAGATGCACACGTACATGAGCGAATCCTTGTGTTCTTCGCTCAATATATGCGAGTGCGAATGGATCGCAATAGCGAAAATGCATTACGCCATACGATTGTTCAGCGGCTTATTTTTCAAAAGGCGGTGCTCCACGAGCGACCGCCAGAGCCATTCGAGCGGCCCGCGCCGGAAATGCCGCAGCCAAACCGGGCTCCACGCCAGCATCAGCGCCCAACCGCCGAGCACGAACAGCCATTGCCGCGCAGGCGGGATCTGACCGTAAAGTCCGAGGCCCCAGCCGTAGAACACGAAAGTCATGACGAGGCTGGTGGCGATGTAGTTGCTGAACGCCATTCGTCCGGCGGCGATCAGGCGGCGGCCGAGCCACGTCGGCGCGATTCGGGGCGCGGCGAGCACCAGCAGCCCGGCATAGCCGACGCCGCCCAGTACGTGTGGCATGGCGAGCCCCCATACGAGCGCGGCCTGCATGGCGACGGCCGGGAAATGGCGCGGCCATGCCCAGCCGAGGAACATTACGGTCAGGGCCATCCCCGCGAACGTGCAGGCGAGCGAGACTTCGATCAGGCGCTTGCGGCGCAATGTTCCATCGAACAAGCCGGCCCGATAGAGCGCCATGCCGATCAGCATCAGCGGCAGCGTTTCGGAGAACGAGCCCGATATCATCTGGATCTGCCAGAAGGGGCGTTCGACCAGCTTGACCCGCAGGAGGTCGAGCCAGCCAAGCCGGGCCTCGTGCATTTCCTGCGCTGCCCAGTCGTACATCGGCTGCAGTCGGGCCGCGAGCAGGCGCAGTTGCTCCGTCGTGGCGACGTGGTCGCGCACGGCGTGTTCGGCGTCGATGGCGGTCGCGGCGTCGAACATCCCCCAGATGTGCCAGGCGTAGTAGAGAGCAAGGGCGATCCACAGCAGCATGCGGTCGCTGAGCGGGCGCATCAGCAGCGCCGCGATGCCGCAGGCGGCGTAGAGGAACAGGATGTCGCCCCACCACAGCAGCAGGTAATGCGCGATCCCCAGCAGCAGCAGCCAGCCGAGCCGTCGCAGCTGGATCTGGTCGCCGTCACGCCCTGCCGCCTCCGCGCGTTCGTGGAAGAGCACCAGCCCGGCGCCGAACAGCAGGGTGAACAGCGCCCGCATCTTGCCCTCGAAGAACAGGAAGCCGAACGCCCATGCGGCCTCGTCGAGCGGGCTGACGGGATGGAGCAGGGTGGGCGTCGTCGTGCCGATCATCGGCCCGGCGAACCCGGCGATGTTGATCGCGAGGATGCCGAGCACGGCGACGCCGCGGATCAGGTCGAGCGTTTCCAGCCGCGCCGGGGCAGCGGCGGCCGCATCCTCTTCGGCGAGGTCGGAGAGGGTCAGTCCCTGCTCGCCAGACACCCGAAGCCACCGGCGGTCAGGCGGGCGCAAGCGGCGTCGGCCTCGGCCTTCGAGGCGAAGCCGCTCGCCTGCAGCTTCGTCAGCCGTCCTGCGGGCACGAGCGCGCGCGGATGACCGGCGAGTTCGGGGCGGCCCTTGATCTTGCCCCACAGCGCCTCGGCATTGCCGGGAACGCCGAAGGCGCCGAGTTGGACGCGCCACGGGCCGGAGGCTGCGGGTTTTGGTGCTGGGGGCTTGGGTGCAGGTGCTGGTTGCGGCCCAAGTGGCTTGACCGGCGCGGCCTTGACCGGCGCAGGAGCGGCGCTGCGGGGCAGGGTATCGCTCGTTCCGGCGGCGCGGGCGGCTTCGGTGACGGCGCGCTTCGCCTCGGTCACCTCTGGCGCGCGGACCGGCTCGGCCATGGCGAGGCGGGTGCCGAGTTCGGCCGAGGCGCTCTGGCGCTGGAGGTTCGCCTGCGTTTCGGCCGCGATCTTCTGGGCGAGGACGACGCTCTTCTGACGGTCCGCCAGCGGGATGTTGCGGTCCATCTGCTCCAGCGCGCTCTTCGCCTGCGGCAGTCCGGCCGCCTGCGCAAGACTGGCCAGCGCATAGGCGCGCACCCAGTCCTTGGGCACGAGGTCGCCGTTGAAGTGCGCGACGCCGAGAATGTATTGCGCGCGCGGATCGCCGCGAGCGGCCGAGTTCTGGATATAGGGCAGGGCGCGCTGGCGCTCGCCGCGCTGGAACAGCAGCAGGCCGTAGGCGTCGGCGGCCTGCACATGGCCCTTGGCAGCGGCCTTGCCGTAAAGATCCTCGGCGCGGGCCAGGTCGAGCGGCTCGCCGCGTCCCAGCTTGTAGGCCTGCGCCAGGTTGAACTGCGCGTCGGGGTCGCCCTGGTTGGCGAGCGGCTGCCAGATGCGCACGGCGTCGTCGTAATTGCCGCTGGACCACGCATCGACGCCGTCCTTTACACTGGTTCCGGCCATGTCGGCGGCGAGTCCCGCGCTCCATGCGGGCACGGCGAGCGCCACCATGGCGGCGGTGAGTATCGGGAGAATCTTGCTCACGTCGTCGGTGTTCCGGTGCTGCCCCGTAGAAGGTCCAGGATCCCCATGAACCACGGATTGTGGTAAGCTAAAAGCGTTAACGTGCGGTGCACTCTGAATCGCCACACTTGCGCCGGTGAACGCGCGGTTTCGCCCCTCTAAGCAATTAACCGTAAATTAGGAACGATCTGGCACTCCCATCGGCAGGGCACGGCGCCCGCCGTATAGGGGAATCGGTTTTGCGCGTTTTGGCTTTGGCATCGCAGAAGGGCGGATCGGGCAAGACGACGCTGTCCGGCCATCTTGCCGTGCAGGCGCAGCGCGCTGGAGCCGGGCCGGTCGTGCTGATCGACATCGACCCGCAAGGCTCGCTTTCCGACTGGTGGAACGAGCGCGAGGCGGAGATGCCGGCCTTCGCGCAGACTACCGTGGCGCGCCTTGCCGCAGACCTTCAGGTGCTGCGCCAGCAGGGTTTCAAGCTGGCGGTGATCGATACGCCGCCCGCAATTACCCTCGCGATCCAGAGCGTCATCGCCGTCGCCGAACTCATCGTCATCCCGACCCGCCCCAGCCCGCATGACTTGCGCGCCGTGGGCGCCACCGTCGACTTGTGCGAGCGGTCGGGCAAACCGCTGGTCTTCGTCGTCAACGGCGCCACGCCCAAGGCGCGCATCACCGCCGAGGCCGCCGTCGCGCTCTCGCAGCATGGCACCGTGGCGCCGGTCACCGTGCACCAGCGCACCGATTTCGCGGCCTCGATGATCGATGGCCGCACCGTCATGGAGATCGACCCGAACGGTCGCTCCGCCGCCGAGATGGCCGCCTTGTGGGCCTATGTCGCCGACCGTCTCGAAAAGAATTTTCGCCGCACGATCTTCGCCACGCCTGCTGTCGGACAGCCGGTGCAGGGAGGCGTGCTGCGTCCGGTGGGCGGTTTCGGCCGCCGTGTTCCGGCCTGATTTGGGGTAGATGCAATGAAGAACCGCCACAACAACAGCGCCCGTAACGCAGGCTTCACCTTGTGCTCGGCCATGGTCGCGGCGCTGCTCGCGGGCTGCGCGGGTGGGCCGCACGGTGTCGCCAGCGCGGGTGACACGCGCGTCGCCGAGGGGCAGGTCGCCGGAGTGGACGAGGGCGCCCTTTCCAAGGTCGAGGCGCGCGTCGCCAAGTCGCCGCGCGACATGGGCGCCCGCTCGGCACTGGCGCAGGGCTATCTTGCCGCGGGTCGCTTCAATTCGGCCGCCACGACCTTCGAGGACGCGCTGGCGCTGGGCGACCGCAGCCCGCGCACGGGGCTCAGCCTCGCGCTCGCCTACATCGGTTCGGGCCGCAAGGCCGAGGCGCTCGACGTGCTGCAGCGCTTTGCCAACAAGCTTCCGGCGAGCGACTACGGCCTCGCCGTGGCGCTGGCGGGCCAGCCTGCGCAGGGCGTCGAGGTGCTTTCGCAGGCCGTGCGCGGCGGCGAAAACAACGCCAAGACGCGTCAGAACCTTGCCTATGCTTATGCCCTCGACGGCCGCTGGGCCGAGGCACGGGTGATCGCATCGCAGGACGTCTCGGGCGATGAACTCGAAGCGCGCCTGCAGGACTGGGGCGCGAAGGCGAGCCCCGAACAGGGCCGCGCACGCGTCGCAGGCCTGCTGGGCACGCCGCTGCGCCTCGATCCGGGCCAGCCGACGGCGCTGGCACTGAACGGTATCGATCATACCCCGCGCGTGATGATGGCTGCGGCCGAGCCGGTTGAGCCTGTCGCCGAACTTCCCGCCACCGAAGAGGCCGCGCCCGCTCCGGTCTTTGCCGAAGCACCTGCGCCGGTCGCTCCGGCGTTCGCGGACGAGGCGCCGCGCCGCTCGATCGAGCGCGCTTTCGACGGCAGCCTCGCGCGCATGCAGAAGCCGCAGGTGAAGAAGGCGGCGGCGAAGGCCGCTCCGGTTAAACAGGCCGTGACTGGCCAGTCGGGGAGCCATCTGGTGCAGCTCGGCTCGTTCAGCACAATGGACGGCGCCAAGCGGGCCTGGGCGATCTTCCAGAAGCGCGATCCCTCACTGCGCGGTCATGCGCTGCGGATCACCGAGGCCGACGTCAACGGGCGTCGCTATTACCGCGTTGCCGCCGAAGGTTTCGCGCGCGGCGTGGCGCAGTCGATGTGCTCGACCGTCAAGGGACGCGGCGGCGAATGCCTCGCCTATGAGGACGGCCGCTCGCTGCCGGGCGCGGTCGCTGCGCGTGGCAGGGCGATGCTGGCGAGCCGCTGAAGCTTCAAAAGTTCCATGTGAACCTTTGCACGGCCCTTTCGTCCTGCGGGACGGAAGGGCCTTTTTCTTTGACCCCATGCTTCGTCATTGCGAGCGCAGCGAAGCAATCCAGGGCCGCGTAAACCGCCCTGGATTGCTTCGCTGCGCTCGCAATGACGAAAGGAAAGGGCGGTTTACCCGCCGATCTTCTTCATTCGCACCGCGACGCCGCCCTTGAACAGCGCGAGGACGCGGCCCTGAACGGGCTGGCGGTCGAACGGGGTATTGCCCGCGGCCGCCGCCATCTTGTCCGAATTGACGATCCACGGCCGCTCGGGATCGAGCACCGCGATGTCGGCTTCGGCGCCGACCGCCAAGCTGCCTGCGTTCACGCCCAGCAGCTTAGCCGGGTTGCCGGAAAGCAGCTCGAAGGCGCGGGCCATGTCGATCACGCCGTCGCGCACGAGGCTCATCGTCAGCGGCAGCAGCGTCTCCGCGCCCGCCATGCCGGGGGCCGAATCGCTGAACGGCAGGCGTTTGTCCTCCGGTCCGCGCGGATCGTGGCCCGAGGCGATCACATCGATGGTGCCGTCGGCGATGGCGGCGACCACGGCCTTGCGATCCGCCTCGCAGCGCAAAGCGGGCGAGAGGTGGGTGAAAGTGCGGAACGCGCCGATCGAAAGGTCGGAAAGCATGAAGTAGGCCGGGCTGACACCCGCCGTCACCTTGAGGCCGCGCGCCTTGGCCGCGCGCACCAGTTCCAGACCGGCGGCAGTCGTCACGTTGCGGAAGTGGATGGCCGCATTCGCCATCTCCGCCAGCGCGATGTCGCGGGCGATGGCCAGCGCTTCCGCCTGCGCGGGCGCGCTGGGGAGGCCAAGCCGCGTCGCCATCTCGCCCGCCGTGGCGACGGCATTGCCGACGATCCCGGCGTCCTCGGCATGGGCGATGACGACCATGCCCAGCATCCCGGTGTACTGCAGCAGCCGCAGCATCGTGCCCGAATCGCCGATCCAGCGGCGCCCGGTGCAGACCGCGCGCGCGCCGGCATCGCGCATCATCGCGATCTCGGCGAGCGCCTTGCCCTCCAGCCCCTGCGTCGCGGCGGCGAGCGGATGGACCCAGAAGTCCGGCTTGCCCGACTGCGCTGCGAACCGCACCCGCGCCGAGACGTCGAGGGGCGGGTTCTGGTCGGGCATCAGCGCGGCGCGGGTGATGCCGCCGAAGTGGAACGCGGGCTTGTCGATCGCGAAGACGCCGATGTCGACGAGCCCCGGCGCAACGATCTGGCCACGCGCGTCATGCACGGTGTCGCCGTCCTGCGGGGCGACGTCGGCGCCGATCGCGGTGATGAACCCGCCTTCGCAGCGCACCGCGCCGGTCTGGATCGAGCCGTCGGCCAGCAGCACGCGGCCATTGGTGACGGTAAGGGGTGCGTGAAGGCTCATGCCCAGCCCTCCATCTTGCGGCCTTTTCGGGTGAGGACATCGAGGCAGGCCATGCGGATCGCCACTCCCATCTCGACCTGCGTGGTGATCATCGAGCGCTCCACATGGTCGGCGACGTTGCTGTCGATCTCGATCCCGCGGTTCATCGGGCCGGGGTGCATGACCAGCGCGTTCGATTCGGCCAGTTCCAGCCGGTCGAGCGTCAGTCCGTAGAGGTGGCGATATTCGCGCGGGGAGGGGATGAACTGGCCTTCCATGCGCTCCATCTGCAGGCGCAGCATCATCACCACATCGGCGCCCTTCAGCGCCGCGTCGAAGTCATGGAACACCGTCACGCCCATCTGCTCGATATCGGCGGGCATCAGCGCGGGCGGCGCGCAGACCCGCACGTCAGCGCCCAGCGAGGCGAGGCACAGGATGTTCGAGCGCGCCACGCGGCTGTGCAGGATATCGCCGCAAATCGTCACGCGCAGCCCGTTGAAGGCGCGCTTGGCCTGCCGGATCGTCAGCGCGTCGAGCAGCGCCTGCGTCGGGTGTTCGTGCTGGCCGTCACCGGCGTTGAGCACCGGGCAGTCCACCTTGTCCGCGATCAGCTGCACCGCGCCGGAGGAGGCATGGCGGATGACGATGGCGTCGGCGCGCATGGCGTTGAGCGTCATCGCGGTGTCGATCAGCGTCTCGCCCTTCTTCACGCTGGAGGTGGCGACCGCCATGTTCACGACGTCGGCGCCGAGGCGCTTGCCCGCGATTTCGAAGCTCAGCAGCGTGCGCGTCGAGTTCTCGAAGAAGGCGTTGATGATGGTGAGACCGGAAAGCAGCTCGACCCGCTTCTGCGCGCCCCGGTTCATTGCGACCCACTGTTCCGCCTCGTCGAGCAGGAACCAGATCTGGTGCGGGGCAAGGCCCGCAATGCCCGTGAGGCCGCGATGCGGAAAGGCGAGGGCGCCTGCCGGATAGGTATATTCTGGAGGTGTCATTAAAGACCACGCCATAGGCGGGGAGCCGGGGGTGAGCAAGGGCGATCCAGCCATTCCTCCCCCGATGCGAAAAGGAATGGAACCGCTTTGGTGCCCGCCCCTTTCCCATTCCGCACCGCAGCAGGTAAGGCTGCATGCGAAAGGCAGGTCGTTACATGAGATTCGCGCGCAAGGTCTGGAAGTTGCTGGTCGCCGTGAAGGATGCGCTGGCGCTGCTGTTCCTGCTGGCCTTCTTCGGAGTGATCTACGCCGCGCTCTCGGCGCGGCCGGTCGGCGGCAAGGTGGAGAACGGGGCGCTGCTGCTCGAACTCGACGGCACCGTGGTCGAGGAGAAGAGCAAGGTCGACCCGCTTCAGCTCCTCACCTCCGGCGGGGAGCAGGTCCACGAATTCCAGGCCCGCGACGTCGAGCGGGCGCTGCGGCTGGCGGCGACGGACAAGCGGATCAAGGCGGTCGTCCTCGACCTCTCGCGCTTCATGGGCGGGCGCTATGTGCACCTGCATGATATCGGTGCGGCCATCGACGAAGTGCGCAAGGCAGGCAAGCCGGTGCTGACTTTCGCCAACCTCTATGCCGATGACGGCGTGCAGCTGGCGGCCCACGCCAGCGAGGCCTGGGTCGATCCCATGGGCGGCGCCTTCGTGGCGGGACCGGGCGGCAACCTGCAGTTCTACAAGGGGCTTTTCGACAAGTACGGGGTCAACGCGCATGTCTACCGCGTCGGCACCTACAAGTCGGCGGTCGAGCCCTACATGCGCACCGACCTCTCGCCCGAGGCGCGCGAGGACTTCAAGCTGATCCTCGATTCGCAGTGGAACGCCCTCCGTGCCGAGATCGCGAAGGTGCGGCCCAAAGCGCAGCTCGATCGCATGGTCGCGGACCCGGTCGGCTGGAACAAGGCCCACGGCAACGACATGGCCGAGGCCGCGAAGGCGGCAGGCCTGATCGACCGCATCGGCGACCAGACCGAGTTCGAGGCCCGCGTCGAGAAGCTGGTGGGCGAAACCACCATCGGCCATTCGGACAAGGACGCGCCGGACTACGCGCATACCGGGCTGGCGACGTGGCTGGCGGCGAACCCGGTGAAGGGCGAGGGCGCCAAGATCGGCGTCGTCACCATCGCCGGAGAGATCGTCGACGGCGAGGCCGGTCCCGGCACGGCGGGCGGCGACCGCATCGCCGCGCTGCTCGACGAGAACCGTGAGGAGGGCATGAAGGCCCTCGTCGTCAGGATCGATTCGCCGGGAGGCTCGGTCATGGCGTCGGAGCGTATCCGCCGCGCGATCCAGCGCTGGCGCGATGCCAAGATCCCGGTCGTGGTGTCGATGGGCACGATGGCGGCGAGCGGCGGGTACTGGGTCTCCACGCCCGGCCAGCGCGTGTTCGCGGAGCCCGCTACGATCACCGGCTCGATCGGCGTCTTCGCCTTCGTGCCCAGCTTCGAGAAGACGCTGGCGGACTTCGGCGTGACCAGCGACGGCGTGCGCTCCACGCCGCTGGCCGGGCAGCCGGACATTCTCGGCGGCTTCACGCCTGAGGTCGAAGCCATGCTTCAGGGCTCGGTGGAGAGCATCTACGGCAAGTTCCTCGGCATCGTCGGCAAGGCGCGCGGCAAGACGCCGCAGCAGGTCGACGCGATCGCTCAGGGCCGGGTGTGGCCGGGTGCGGACGGGCAGCGGCTCGGCCTCGTCGACCAGATGGGCGGGCTGGACGATGCGCTCGCCTATGCCGCGAAGCTGGGCGGCGTGGGCAACGGCAAGTGGCAGGCGGTCTATCTGGAGGAACCGGAGGATTCGTTCAGCGCCTTCGTGCAGAGCATGACGTCCGGTTCGCAGGAGCAGGCGGCAGCCTACGACTTCGCCGGGCTGGTGGCGCAGCGTCAGCGGTTGCAGATGGCGCAGGCCGTGGCGCGGCTAGACGGTGTGCTGGGGGCGCAGGGTGTGCAGGCGTATTGCCTCGCCTGTGCGGCCGGGCCGGACTATCGCGCGGTGGCAAAGCCGGTGGGCGAGGGTTCAATCGTGGCGATGCTCGCGCGGCTGGCGGGATGGAAGTAGGCTGACAGGGCGGCGCGCGGCCCTTCGACAAGCTCAGGGCGAGCGGGGTTGGGGGAATTCGCCTTCCTCTCCCCGCTCATGCCTCTCCCCGCTCATGCTGAGGTTGTCGAAGCACGAGCGGAGGCACCCGCCCATCGTCATTGCGAGCGAAGCGAAGCAATCCAGGGCAGCATCACCCCGCCCTGGATTGCTTCGCTTCGCTCGCAATGACGAAATGAGCCTCAATCCGGCGGCGGCAGTTCCACCGGAGCCTCATCGGGCTGGTCGAAGTCCGGACCCTGCGGCGGCGTCTCATCCGGACCGCCGGGAACGCCGGGGTCGTTTCCGGGCGTCGGGATTTCCGCAGGCGTGTCGCCGGGACTGTAGACGGGTGGCTGGGTGGCCATGGTGATCTCGCTCCTCTCGCCCCCTCGCACACATAACCCGGCGTGGAGGCGATCCGTTCCGTGACACCATAGCGACTCGTCGCACTTGCCCTTTTCTCCGGCTGCCATTAATGGCCCGTCCCTTGAGTTTCAGGCTACACTCATGCGGGCGTGGCGGAATTGGTAGACGCGCTGGTTTTAGGTACCAGTATCGAAAGATGTGGGGGTTCGAGTCCCTTCGCCCGCACCAATCCGTCACCTGTGCGAGGGTAGGCCACGGTAATGCTGGCCGAGAGGCCCTTTGGATTGCACAGGAAGGCATCGAAATGCAGATTGTCGAGACGACCAACGAGGGCCTGAAGCGCGCCTACACGGTCACCATCCCCGCCGCCACCATCACCTCCAAGGTCGAGGGTGAGGTCAAGAAGATCGCTCCGCAGGTGCGCATGCCCGGCTTCCGCGCCGGCAAGGTTCCCGCGAACCTCGTCAAGAAGCTGCACGGCCCGGCGATCCACCAGGAAGCGCTGAACACCTCGATCCGTGAAGCCATGGACAAGCTGGTGGCCGACAACGCCCTGCGCCCGGCCATGAACCCCGACGTCAAGCTGACCGACGGCTACGAAGAGGGCAAGGACGCCGAGCTGACCGTCAGCCTCGAAATTCTCCCCACCATCGCCGCGCCCTCGCTCGACGGCCTGAAGCTCGACAAGCTGACCGTGCCCGTCTCGGACGAAGCCGTCACCGAAGCGGTCGCGAACATCGCCAAGCAGCAGCAGCGCTTCGAGACCAAGGACGGCGAAGCCGCCGATGGCGACCAGGTCATCATCGACTTCACCGGCAAGCTCGACGGCGTCGAGTTCGACGGCGGCAAGGCCGAGAAGGCCCCGCTGGTGATCGGCGCCGATCGCTTCATCCCGGGCTTCGAAGAGCAGCTCAAGGGCATCAAGGCCGGTGACGAGCGCACCATCACCGTGACCTTCCCCGAGGACTACCCGGCGGAGAACCTGGCCGGCAAGGAAACCACCTTCGACATCGTCGCGCACGAAGTGAAGGCGCCTGCCGAATCGAAGCTCGACGACGACTTCGCCAAGGAACTGGGCCTCGAGAGCCTGGAGCAGCTCACCGGCCTGCTGCGCGGCCAGCTGGAGCAGGAAACTGCCGGCCTGACCCGCACCGCCATGAAGCGTTCGCTGCTCGACCAGCTGGCCGCCGGCCATGACTTCGACGTGCCGCCGACCATGGTGGAAGCCGAATTCTCGCAGATCTGGCAGCAGCTGATCCAGGAAGCGCAGAACGAGGAAGACCCGGCCGCCGCTCTCGAAGAGATCGAGGCCGAGAAGGACGACTACCGCAAGATCGCCGAGCGCCGCGTGCGTCTGGGCCTGCTCCTGTCGGAAATCGGCCAGGCCAACGGCGTCGAAGTGACCCAGCAGGAAATGGGCATGCTGATGCAGCAGGCTGCGCAGCAGTACCGCCCGGAAGACCGCCAGCGCTTCTTCGAATACGTCCAGCAGGACCCGATGATGGCTGCCCAGCTGCGCGCCCCGCTCTATGAGGACAAGGTCGTCGACTTCCTCATCGAGAAGGCCGAAGTCACCGAGCGCGAAGTTACCCGCGACGAGCTGCAGGCCGCGATCGAGGCCGACGCCGACGGCGAGAAGCCCGCTGCCGAGGCGAAGCCGAAGAAGGCTCCGGCCAAGAAGGCTGCCAAGAAGGACGAAGCGGAAGCCGCTCCGGCTGACGAAGCTGCCGCCGAGGAAAAGCCGAAGAAGGCTCCGGCCAAGAAGGCTGCCGCCAAGAAGGACGACGCTGAAGAGGCTCCGGCCGACGAAGCCAAGCCCGCCAAGAAGGC